>Ga0137418_10004961_pt1 | contig 12209 bp, 10 predicted proteins | sample CZODoug3_1_2_16f_FD_122242 | JGI IMG/M metagenome (GOLD analysis project Ga0137418, IMG submission 122242) | Vadose zone soil fungal communities from Angelo Coast Range Reserve, California, USA - CZODoug3_1_2_16fungal (Hybrid Assembly) | ecosystem: Environmental > Terrestrial > Soil > Vadose... | reverse complement strand
TGCCCGCAGGCACCGGGCATCAATGCCTGTCCGCGAGCCGGGATTTCTGCGTGATCGGGGCCTATCCGCCCGGACCCGGAATGCATGTCACGCTGCCGACGCCTGAAAATCACGCCAAGGCGCTGCAATCGATTCCGGCAGTGAAGCTGCCGAAGACCGACCCGGTGATGGGAGCGGATGGGCCGCTGGTGAGATTGTGGAAGCAGCCGACTTAGAGCCTTTTCCGTTTCGATGGAATCGAAACGGGGCTCTAGATTCTTGATTTGACGCGTTTTCTTGACAGCCGTCGAACAGCTAAAGGTAAGCCGTATAAGAACTGATCCACACGAGGATGGACGCGAGAAGACCTATGACGCCGGCGTTGTCGGCAAATGCAGTAGCACTGCCGGACATTCCCAAGCGAAGCGATTCACGGCTCATCTCGTCAGGTATCGATATCTCCGCTGGAAAGACCGTCGCGCCGCCGAGCGCATTGGTACGCGCGAGCGTTCCCGACACGGCGACCTGCCCCTGGCCTATACCCTTCGGAATGGCGGTGATCCTGGCGTGATAGATGCGGCCGGGAGCGTTATCGAAAACGATATCGACGGCCGTGCCCTCCTTGATGGTCTGAAAGCCATTCTGCGAAAACATTCCAACCAGCGTGATCTCCTTCTCGACGATGAATGACATCGCCGAGTGCATCTGCAGCGCTCGATCGCCGACGGTCAATGCGACAACGGTGACATAGCCGTCGGCAGGCGCGCGAACGGCCGTCTGCGACAATTCCCATTTTGCGTTATCGAGCTGCGCCTGAAACTGCGCGACCGTGGTGTTGACGCCGCCGATCTCGGAATCCAGCGCGAGCTTGGCGCTCTGCTGCGCGGCCTTGGCGGCGTCAAGCTGCGCCGACACTGTCTCGTACTGGACTTGCTTATCCTGCGCCTGAAATTGCGTGTTGGCATCTTCCGCTGCAAGCGTCTGGATGTCGGCGAGACGCTTCTTGTTGTAGGCGACCTGTGTGGTGAGCCCGCTGACATTCGCCGTTGCCTGTTCGTAATTCGATTTCAGGATCTCGACCTGCTGCTTCGCCGCGGCGAGCGAGGCCTGCAATTGTGTGACCTTGTATTGAAACGGCGCCGGGTCAATTTGAAACAGCACGTCGTTTGCCTTTACCGGCACGTTCGGCTTGACCGGAATTGCGACAATTTGCCCCGTCACGTTCGGCGTCACTTCCACCACCCGACCGGTCACCGTAACGCGCCCCGACGGCGTGAGATAATTAAACAGCGCGAGAAAAGTTGCGAGAATAAACACGCCAACAAGCACCGAGACCGTCCCGGACAACCAGCCCCATCGCACCAGTTTGAATCTTGAAAAAATGGCCCACAACGCCGCGATGTAAAGGCATAGGATAATAACCATGGCTGGCCCTCATTATCCGTTTATGCTAAAGTTACCTTCGTAGAGGGTCCCGCGTAACGGGCAGCGAGGCCCTTTAAGCGACGTCAGTCGCGGTCAGCCTTATAGCATCTACTTTTATCGACCTTGTTCGATTCTGCAGACGCCGTGCGGCGTTTTATGCAGCTGGCGTTGCACGTTCTCTTGCAAGCAATACGCGACCTCTCGCGCCGGAGCGAAAATGCTCAAGGTCGTTCCGGCGATTTTGCAGAAGGAACGGATGTCATGCGTGTGACAAGATTGAATCTGCGTTTCCGGAATATTCGTAGCCACGTCGTCCTGCTTTGCCGTGACGCGGCCGGCCAAGGCATCGCTCGCGGAAGCGCAGCAGATCGCGACCAACGCCTACATCTACGGCTACTCGCCGATTGCGGCTCCTGTGACGCTGGTCCAGACCAGCAACGCCCCGAAGGCCGAGGGCCTGCGCACTCCGCTGAACCAGTTCGTGAACGTGCCGCGCTACGGCGGCGCGCCATCCCGAGCCCGATGACACATCGGCAAGTCACGTTGGGTTCCGCTGCAGCAAACGATAGGAGAAACCCTATGATCGATGAACAAAACAGGCTTCGACCGAAACAAAGATTGCTGTTGGCCACTGGTCTTGCGACCTTGCTCATCACTTTGCCAAGTCTTCTTGCTGCGCCGGCAGCGGGCCAGCAAATCACGGGCACGCCAGGTACGCCCAGCGCCACGATGACACTTGATGGCAAGCAGCTTCCGCCTGAGCCTCCGAAGTTCGGCGGCGACATCAAGGAAGACGCGAAAGACTCCAAGCCTTACTGGCCACCGTCCGTTGTGCCGCCCAAGGGCGCACCAAACGTGCTGCTGATCATGACCGATGATCAAGGTTATGGCGTGTCTGGCACTTTCGGTGGAGTCATCCCGACCCCGAGCATGGATCGCATCGCCAAGGCAGGTCTGCGCTACACACAGTTTCACTCGACAGCGCTTTGCTCGCCGACACGCGCAGCGCTGATCACCGGCCGTAACCACCATTCGGTCGGGTTTGGCGTGATCGGTGAAATGTCCACCGGCTATCCGGGCTATGATTCCGTCATTGGCACCGACAGCGCGACGATCGGGACCATTCTGCGGGACAACGGATTTGCCACCTCGTGGTTCGGCAAGAACCACAACACCCCGACCTATCTGTACAGCGCGGCCGGGCCGTTCGACCAATGGCCGGTCGGCATGGGATTTCAATATTTCTACGGGTTCATGGGCGGCGAGACCGACCAGTGGACACCATATCTTTTCCGCAACACGAGCCAGGTTTTTCCGTGGATCGGCAAGACCGGCTACAACCTCATCACCGACATGGCTGATGATGCCATCAACTACATGAACAGCCTGAACGCGGCGGCTCCCGACAAGCCATTCTTCGTCTATTACGTGCCTGGCGGCACGCATTCGCCGCATCAGCCGAAGAAGGAATGGATCGAGAAGTTCAAGGGCAAGTTCGACATGGGCTGGGAGAAGCTGCGCGAGCAGATTTTTGCCAACCAGAAGCGGCTCGGGGTGATCCCCGCCAACACCCAGCTCACGGCTTGGCCGGATACCCTGCCGAAGTGGGACTCGCTCTCGTTCATCCAAAAGAAATTATACTCGCGCGAGGCTGAGGTGTTTGCCGGCTACGCGGCCTATACCGACAATGAGATCGGCCGCGTGATTCAGGCGGTCGAGGACATGGGCAAGCTTGACAACACGCTGATCATCTACATCAGCGGCGACAACGGCACCAGCGCCGAAGGCACGCTCGAGGGCACCCCGAACCAAATGACCGCCTATAACGGCGTTCTGAAACTGCCTGAAGCCGAACTGATGCTGCATTACGAGGATTGGGGCTCCGACAAAACCTACCCGCATATGTCGGTGGCCTGGTCATGGGCGTTCGATACCCCGTTCAGGTGGACCAAGCAGGTGGCATCGCACTTCGGCGGGACCCGGCAAGGCATGGTCATGTCGTGGCCCGGTCACATCAAGGACACTGGCGGCATCCGCACCCAGTTCCATCACATGATCGACATCGTGCCGACGATCCTTGAAGCCACCGGCATTCAGGCTCCCGCCACGGTCAATGGCATCGCGCAGAAGCCCATCGAGGGCGTGAGCATGGCCTACACGTTCGACCAGGCCAACGCCAACGCACCGTCAAAGCGCGACACGCAATATTTCGAGATGTTCGCCAACCGCGGCATCTACAACAATGGTTGGTATGCGTGCACGACGCCGCCCGCGCCTCCATGGCTTCTGGGAACGGCAAAGCTGCCCGAGATCAACAATTACAAATGGGAGCTTTACAATATCGCCGAGGATTTCTCGCAATCCAATGACCTCGCGGCCAAGAATCCTGACAAGCTGAAGGAGTTGCAGGCGTTGTTCCTGTCCGAGGCGGCAAAATACCAGGTCTTGCCGCTGGACAATTCGGTCCTGCCACGCATCACTACGCCGAGGCCAAGCGCGACCGCCGGCCGAACTGAATTCACATACAAGGGAATGAATCCCGGCATCCCCGCCGAAAATGCTCCCAGCATCATGAACAAGAACTACACGATCACCGCGGATATCACGATCCCGAACGGCGGCGCGGAGGGAATGATCGTGACCCTCGGCGGCCGGTTCAGCGGCTATGGCCTCTATCTGCTGAAAGGCAAGCCGGTCTTTGTCTACAACATGCTGGATTTGAAACGATACCGCTGGGAAGCCGGCGTCGGCGCGAAGGACTGGCTGGGCTCCGCGCTCAAGCCGGGCAAGCACTCCATCGTGTTCGATTTCAAGTATGACGGGCCCGGCTTCGGCAAGGGCGGCACCGGCGTGCTGTCGGTCGACGGCAAGGAGGTTTCCCGCCAGTCGATCCCGCACTCGATTTCGTTCCTGATGGCAATCGACGAGTCCTTTGACGTCGGCCTGGACAGCCGCACCGGAGTGGATGACAGCTACAAGCTGCCGTTCCAGTTCACCGGCAAGATCGACAAGCTGACCTTCAACCTTGGACCAACGCAGCTATCGAGCGACGAGCAGTGGATCATCCAACACGCCCGCGCCAAGGCGAGTGACTAGTCCAGTATTCGCAGATCTGCGGGCACCAAGGGATGCCCGCAGATAGAAGCCAGAAGATTCCGACACCGGACTAGGAGAATTGAACGAGGCCGGAAATAACGACTGCACAAATCAACAAATCAGAAGAGGAGGTTTCGACATGTTTCGAGGAATCCTGAAGCTGACGTTGTTTCTCTGCCTTGGCGCGGTAGCCGCGCCCGCGGCGCTGGCCCAAGGGGCGGCACCGGCAATCACCCAAGAGGAGGCGCACGCGATCGCAGTGGACGCCTATGTTTACTTCTACCCCATCATGTCGATGGACGTGTCCCGCAAGCAATTTACAAACGTCGAACAAGGCAAGGAAGCCTTCAAGGGTCCGATGAACACGTTCGTCAACGTGCCCGAATACCCGCCGGCAGACTTCAAGGGTGTCGTGCGGTCCAACTTCGATACGCTCTATTCCGTTTCCTGGCTGGACATGACCAAGGAGCCCGTCGTCATCACGGCTCCGGATACTGACGGACGCTACTATCTGCTGCCAATGCTCGACATGTGGACCGATGTATTTGCATCGCCAGGCTGGCGAACGACGGGCACCAAGGCGGGGACCTTTCTGATAACGCCTGCGGGCTGGAGGCCCGACCTGCGCGACAGGTTTGCCGAGGAGTTCAAGCTTCCAAAGGACACGCAGCGGATCGAAGCGCCGACACCCTATGTCTGGGTCATTGGCCGCACCAAGACGGACGGCCCGGCGGACTACGCCGCGGTTCGCAAGATCCAGGCCGGCTACAAGGTCACCCCGCTTTCCGAATTTGGCAAGACGCCGAAGCCGGTCGAGGTCAAGATCGACCCCAGCGTCGACATGAAGACGCCGCCAAAGACCCAGGTCGATACCATGTCGGCGGGCGTATATTTCGCCAATGCCGCCGAGCTACTCAAGCTTCAGTCGCCCCATGTCACCGACGAGCCGATCATCGCGCAGATGAAGAAGATCGGCATCGAGCCGGGCAAGAGCTTCGACATCGGCAAGCTTGATCCAGTCATACAAAGGGCTTTGGAAACGGCGCCGCAGGACGGGCAGAAGCTGATGGCCTGGAAGGTGCCGACGCTGGCGCGGCTTGCCAATGGCTGGTCGATGAACACCGATACGATGGGTGTTTACGGCAACTATTATTTGAAGCGGGCGATCGTCGCTCAACTCGGACTCGGTGCGAACGTGCCCGAGGACGCCATCTATCCGATCAATCTCGGCGACGAATCCGGCAAGCCGCTGGACGGCGCAAACAAGTACACCATCACGTTTGAAAAAGGTGCCGTTCCGCCGGTCAACGCCTTCTGGTCGATCACCCTTTACGATGCGGAGGGATTCCAGGTCGGCAACACGCTGAACCGCTTTGCGGTGAGCAGCTGGATGCCGTTCAAATATAACGGGGACGGCTCGCTCGATCTCTACTTCCAGAACGAGAGTCCGGGCAAGGACAAGGAAGCCAACTGGCTTCCGGCGCCAAAGGCGCCATTCAATCTGACCATGCGCCTGTACGCTCCGAAGTCGGAGGCGCTGACCGGAAAATGGAATCCGCCGCCGGTTGTGAAGTCGCAAACAACGGTGGGCATTTCGGCCCAATGAAAGTTGACGGCACGCCGGCGCTTCGGCGTCGGCGACCGACCGCGCGAACACAATCATCCCCAAAGAGGAGCCGGCATCATGTTGACGAAACGCGATCTTCTTCGTTCCGCCGCCTTGGCTGCAATCACCGCCACGACGACGAAGGCTGTCCCAGCGAGCGCGCAGGCCAAAGCCGAATGGCCCGGCATCATCGAGGCCAAGGCCATCGCCGAGGAAGGCTTCATCTATGGGCTGCCCATCGTGATGAATTACGCTGTCATGTACGCGTATTCCGTCGACAAGAACTCGGGGCAATACAAGGCGCCGTTCAACCATATCAACAACGAGGCGCGCGTCTTTACCTACAAGGACACGGCCATCATAACGCCCAACAGCGACACACCGTATTCGATCTCATGGCTCGATCTGCGCGCCGAACCGATTGTTCTCTCGGTGCCGGCTGTGGAGAAGAGTCGCTATTATTCGGTGATGCTGTGCGACGGCAACACGTTCAATTACGGCTACATCGGCAGCCGCGCCACCGGCAGCGACGCCGGAGATTATCTGGTCGTTGGGCCGAACTGGCAGGGTGCTACACCGCCCGGCATCAAGAAGGTATTCCAGTCCACGACACAGTTTTCTGTCGCTGCCTACCGCACGCAGCTCTTCAATCCGGCAGACATGCCGAATGTTGAGAAGGTACAGGCCGGCTACAAGGTGCAGGGGCTTTCCGTCTATCTGAAACAACCGGCTACGACTGCCGCGACGGGCATCGACTTTCCAAAAATCGACAAGGAGCTCGTGAAGACGAACTTCTTCGAATACCTCGACTTTGCTCTGCAGTTCGCGCCGGCCGGACCGGAAGAGCGCGTCATTCGCGAGAAGCTTGCTCGCATCGGGGTCGGCCCGGGCAAGACCTTTGACTTCAAGGATCTTCCGCTGGAGCACAAGCTTGAAATCGGGCTGGGCATGAAGGACGGCGACGAGAAGGTTGAAAAGTATCTTGCTGGCGGACAGAAGGACGTAAATGGATGGAAAATCGGATCGCTGTTCGGAGACCGGCTATTCTACAGCGGCGACTGGCTGAAGCGCGCTGCCGCCGCCAAGGGTGGCATCTATGGCAACGACGCCGTCGAGGCCGTCTATCCAATGACGAAGAAGCTCGCCAGTGGCGAGCCGCTCGACGGCAGCAAGAACAATTACACGCTCACGTTCCTCGCCGACCAGTTCCCGCCGGTGAACGCGTTTTGGTCGGTGACCATGTACGACGGCAAGACACAATTGCTGATCGAAAATCCGATCAATCGATATCTGATCAATTCGCCGATGTTGCCGGGCATGAAGAAGAACCCGGACGGTTCGTTGACGCTATACATCCAGAACAAATCACCGGGCGCAGACAGGGAATCCAATTGGCTTCCCGCCCCGAACGGGGACATTTATCTCGTCATGCGGTTGTACTGGCCGAAGACCGAGGCACCGTCGATCCTGCCTCCGGGCAACGGCACCTGGAAGCCGCCAGCGATCGCGCTGGTGGTGTAGCGTTCACGCCGGCCGCCCCTGCCGAACCTAAGTCTTGTGCATAGGAGGACCCCGATGAAAACTTCGCTTGCAGTTGCTACTACCGCAGCAGTTTTGCTTTTGCTCTTGCTTTTGCTCGTGCCTGCTCCTGCTCGTGCCTATACTATTTATCCGACATCGCCGTGTCGTGTGTTCGTTGACACTGACTACACCCAGATGGCCGGGCAATGCGGGACGGTGGCGCGCTGGTACCCGCGCAAATTATTCATGCAGGCTCCAAGAAAGTATTATTACTAGTGCTGCCCGATACGCCGTCCGTCAGCCAGCTCTCGCACGTGATTTCACAGGCGACGGCGCCTGCGTTTCTGTTGGGAGCATTGGCCGCCTTTATTGCCGTCCTGATTTCGCGCCTGAACAGGATCGTCGATAGAACGATCGTCCTGAACGGGATTTCCGACGACGATACCGTTAGACTTCGGCTCAAGGCCGATCTGCCGCGTCTTATGCGACGTGCGGCCATGCTGAACCGGGCGATCTTTTGGGCGGTGATCGGCAGCATCGCGGTAACGCTTCTGGTGATCGTCGCGTTCGCCAGCGCCTTTTTCGCGATTCAGCACGAGCGCGGGGTCGCCATCCTTTTCATAGCGTCTCTCGCCGCCTTCACCGTATCGCTTGTCGATTTTGCCCGCGAAGTGCGAATTGCACTGAGCGAGTTTGATCATCATGCCTGACGTGGCCGACGCGCTCGTCCAACGCAGCGTCAAAATACCTGGAGTCAGTCAGCAGGGCATTAAACCAGATCGGGGGTCAGCGAGACCACTGCCCCATCTGGAGACATGTCAGCAGACTGACGTAACTTGGTGTGCCGCCAATGCTCTCTTGCGAGGTGCAATTTGCCCGGCTTGGCGCAGGGAATTTTGACCACTGGCTTCCGAGCTGCTGCCGCGCTTTCCGTTCGTCACTGACGCAGCTCTTTGTCGACTGATCAACGGAGAGGCCGGCAGTGGCGGCAACGTCAAGCTTGCAACTCCGGGCGATATCGAACTTCGGCACTCCGTCAGCCACCGGCATGACAAGCTGCGAACCCAACACGATCATCGAGATTGAGATAGGCATTTTCCGGCCTCCTCCTGATCTGGCTCGCCAGTATCGTAGCGGAAGCTTCCCGGGCCGCCAGTACTATTTAGACGCCGCAGCACCCTTCCATATGCCAAAGCCACCATTCAATCTGACCATGCGCCTGTACGCTCCGAAGTCGGAAGCGCTGACCGGAAAATGGAATCCCCCGCCAGTCGTGAGGACGCCGGAAACGGTGGGCCCGGTGGTTCAGTAAACTTGAATGGACGCCCGCGCTTCGGCGCCGGCGTCCGACCTATCGCCGTCGCGATTCTTCCTCCCGTGGGAAGCAGCCGGCGAGGAGAAGGCGGCTTCAGCCAAGGTGCTTGAACGGCGCCTTGGCCGACCCTGGAAATTAGTCATTCGGCCAGCTGAGTTGCCACGAGACGCCAAACCGGTCCGACAGCCAGCCGAACTTCCGGCTGAACGGATACTTGCCCAGCGGGATGAAGATCTGGCCGCCCTCCGATAGCCTGGCAAACAATTCGTCGATTTCGGCTTCATCGGCACAATCGACGAACAGCGACATCGCAGGCGTGAATGTGAAGCCACGCTTTGCCGGACTGTCGAGGCACATGAAGGTCTGGCCGTTGACCGTAAAGCTCGCCTGCATCACCGATCCCTCGGCACCTGCTCCGCCCGGCCCGCAGCGACGGATATTCGTGACGGCGGCATCGCGAAACAGCGAAACATAGAAGGTCATCGCTTCTTCGCAACGCCCGTCGAACATCAGGAAGGTTTTGATTTTCTGAGTCATGGCATTTGCTCAAAAGTAGCTCGGAGCGTAGGACCTCCTACCCTTGGTCAAGGGGCGGAGCAGTTCATTTTGGGACGAGCGTAGCGCCGTGCTCGATGCTGTCCAGGACGCTTCGCGCCGCCTACGCCTCGTTGCTGCCTTCCTGGCGGCTGGCTTCGAACAGGAACCAGGTGCGGCGCTCGGTCTCGTCGATGAAGACTTCGAGCAGGCTCGCGGTGCCGGAATCCTCATGATCATCGCAAAGCTTGTGCGCCTTGCGCATCGCGGCCGCCACGTGCTTGTTGTCTTCCATCAGCTCACGAAGCATTTCGCGCGGCGTCACGTAGCTCTCATCGTTGTCCTTGATGGTCTGCAGTTTTCCGATCTGCCCGATCGAGCGCACCGTGGTGCCGCCGATCTTGCGAACGCGCTCGGCCAGTTGATCGGTGGTCGCGAAAATCGCGTCGGATTGCTCGTCGAGCATCAGATGATAGTCGCGGAAATGCCGGCCGCTGACGTGCCAGTGAAAATTCTTGGTCTTCACATAAAGCGCGAAGGCGTCAGCCAGCAGCGTGTTGAGCGACGCCGAAATCTTGTCTACCGCGGCCTGCGGCAGATCGGTCGGCGTATCGAGATCGGGAGAGACTTTGTCGGACTTGGCTTTGCTCACGATGAACCTTCCTGTTAGGAAACCCGGGCATTGACGGCGTGGACACTGGTCGCCGGACCATCTAACGCGTCATATACGCACCGGGTTCCTCACCCGGAACCCCTGTTTTTGCCGGACACCTCAACGATGGACGACTGGATCGATTATTACGATTCCACCCATACGATCTACGCCAGCAAGCTGCATCGCGACCTGCATTTCCAGATCATCGCCAAGGACATAACCAGCTACATCACCTCGCCGGACGCCGTGGTGCTGGATTATGCCTGCGGCGAAGCGCTGTCGGCGGCCAGGGTGGCGGAGGCCTGCAGCAAGCTGTTCCTGGCGGAGCCTGCGCCGGGCGTGCGCGGCCGGCTGATCGCGCGTTTTGCTCCGAACATGAAAATCAGGGTGCGATCGCTGGATGACGTGCGGAAGATGGAGGAAAGATCGATCGATCTCGCTGTCATGAATTCTGTCGCCCAATACATGACGCCGGGCGAACTGGATTCCGCCCTCGCGGTGATCCGGCGGCTTTTGAAACCTGGTGGCCGGCTGGTTTTGGGGGATATCCTGCGTCCCGAGGTCGGCATGGCCAGGGACGTGATCGCCCTGCTCCACTTCGCGCAGGCCAAGGGCTTTCTGAAGGACGCCCTGAAGGGGCTGATCAGCACCGCGCTATCGGACTACCGGCAACTGCGCTCGCGGGTCGGCCTGCAGCGTTACAGCGAAGCCGAGATGATCGCGAAACTGACCGCCGCCGGATTCAGCGGCACGCGCGCCCCGTTCAATATCGGGCACAATCCGTGGCGGATGACGTTCGTCGCGCGGCAGGCGTTCTGATGCTTTACTCGCGGGTAACGTTAATCCCCGCTAGGCGTGGCTCACCGCGGCGTGATCGGCGATGATCGGCGCGGCCCGGTGGCGGAAGCGTCGACGCGGGAGCAGTGCATCGCTCTTTATCCTGGTTCAAATCCAGGCCGGGCCTCCAGCCTTCGCTGCTCCGCAGCTTCGGCTCGGCAAGCCAGCCCCCCGACGAAGGCTTCAGCTGGCAGGCCAGCCAGACCAGCCTTGCCACGCCGGAGCTCGAACAGCGAAGGCGGGAAATTGCCGGTTGATGGGCCTCCGGGGGCCCTTTCGCGGTTGCGGAATCTGGTCTAAAGACCACCCGCGCGCGAGGGTAGCCTAGCGCTGTTTTTTCAGGGGACGCGCGGTATGCGCGCCCTTTTTTTGTGCCCGATTCCCTGTCCGTGAGACTTGATGCCCAAAAGAACCGACATCTCCACCATCCTGATCATCGGCGCCGGCCCCATCGTGATCGGGCAGGCCTGCGAATTCGACTATTCGGGCACCCAGGCGGTCAAGACGCTGAAGGAGGAAGGCTACCGAATCGTCCTGGTCAATTCCAATCCGGCAACGATCATGACCGATCCGGAATTGGCGGACGCGACCTATATCGAGCCGATCACGCCTGAAATCGTCGCCAAGATCATCGAAAAGGAACGTTACGTCATTCCCGGTGGCTTCGCGCTGCTGCCCACCATGGGCGGCCAGACCGCGCTGAACTGCGCGCTGAGCTTACGCAAGCAGGGAACGCTGGCCAAATTCGACATCGAAATGATCGGCGCCACCGCCGATGCCATCGACAAGGCGGAGGATCGCGGCCGCTTCCGCCAAGCCATGACCCGGATCGGCCTGGAAACGCCGCGCTCGATCCAGACCAAGAACCTGCCCGACGCGCTGCACGCGCTCGACAGCATCGGCCTGCCCGCGATCATCCGGCCGTCCTTCACCATGGGCGGCACCGGCGGCGGCATCGCCTACACCAAGGCGGAATTCATCGAAATCGTCGAACGCGGTATCGACGCCTCCCCCACCGACGAGGTCCTGATCGAGGAATCCGTGCTGGGGTGGAAAGAGTTCGAGATGGAGGTGGTGCGCGACAAGAAAGACAATTGCATCATCATCTGCTCGATCGAGAACCTCGATCCGATGGGCGTGCACACCGGCGATTCCATCACGGTGGCGCCGGCGCTGACGCTGACCGACAAGGAATACCAGATCATGCGCGACGCCTCGCTGGCGGTGCTGCGCGAGATCGG
>Ga0137418_10004960_pt1 | contig 12209 bp, 10 predicted proteins | sample CZODoug3_1_2_16f_FD_122242 | JGI IMG/M metagenome (GOLD analysis project Ga0137418, IMG submission 122242) | Vadose zone soil fungal communities from Angelo Coast Range Reserve, California, USA - CZODoug3_1_2_16fungal (Hybrid Assembly) | ecosystem: Environmental > Terrestrial > Soil > Vadose... | reverse complement strand
TGATCCCCGTTAGCCACTTCACCCCCGGCTCATCAATCGCAATCATCGGCCGCGAAAATCCGCCCTTATCCGTGAAGTAAGTAAGATCAACACCCACGCTCAGATCCAATCCCCCATTTCCCGGCATCTCCGACGTCGCCCCCGACGTTCCAAACTGCCCCAGCGGATAAGCAGGACGATTCGTATCCCCCCAGAAGCAAGATTTATTGGTTCTGGGGGGATACGAATCGGCCTTCGTATCCGCTCGGACAATTTGCTACATCTGGCGCAACGTCAGAAATGACAGGCAATGGGGGCCTCGATCCGGGCTTGGGCATCGATCTCACTTATTTTACGGATAAAACGGGATTTTCGCGGCCGATGATTGCGATTGATGGGCCGGGGGTGAAGTGGTTGACGGGGATCATGACCGTGCCCGATGAGAATGGGAAAGAAAGGCTGGTGGCGCGATATGACCGGCGGAAGGGATTGGGGGAGCGGTATGAGCAGGGGTTGATGGTGTATGACGATCAGAAGGAGGTTTTTGAGAAGGCGGTGGCGCTGAAGAAGGATGCGGCGCTGTATGCGGATGGGGTGCCGTTTAGGGTGAAGGTGGGGGAGGAGAATTATTATTATTTTCCTGCGCCGTTTACGGTGCCGCTGGTGCGGGTGAAGGCGACGCTGAACAATGTGTTGAATCCAGAGTCGTACGAGGGATTTGTTGATGGTTCATGGAAGGCGGGGGCGAGGCCAAAGCGGCCGAAGAGTCAGATTGATTTTGAGACGGGAGAGGCGATTGAGGCGAGTGGGACGGTGAGTTGGAATGCGTATCGGAAGCGCTGGATCATGATTGCGTGGCGGGTGGTGGATTCGACTTATTATTTTGAAGGCGATACGCCGGTGGGGCCGTGGGTGTATGGGCGGCGGATCGTGAAGTATGACCACTACACTTTTTACAACGTAGCGCATCATCCATTTTTCGATCAGGAGGATGGGCGGGTGATTTATTTTGAAGGGACTTACACGCGCGAGTTTTCGGATGCGCCGGTGGCGACGCCGGTGGGGCTGGTCGTGCTCAAGAGCGTGGAGGCCATTCCGGCCGGCGTCCCGCCGCTGGCCGAGATCAAGGACAAGGTCGCGACGTCGGTGAAGCGGCAGAAGGCGGAGACCACGGCGATGGAGCGGGCCAAGCAGCTCGCCGCCGACGCGAAGGCCGGCGACTTCGGCGCCGCCGCGAAGAAGGCGGGCGCCTCGGCCGGCGAGACGCCGCGCTTCTCGCGCGCCAAGCCGGCCGAGCGGCTGCCGGGCGATGTGATGCTGGCGGCGCTCCAGACGTCGGCCGGCCAGCTCAGCGAGCCGGTGAAGGCCCAGCAGGGGTACTACGTGCTCAAGGTGCTGGAGCGCGTGCCCCCCGACATGGGCGGTCTCCAGGCCGAGCGCGACAAGATTCAGAAGGAAGTGCTCGCCCAGAAGCAGAGCCTCGCGTGGGAGTCCTGGCTCGCCGGCGCTAGGGCCAACGCGAAGATCGAGACGCACCTGCCCGCGGCGCCGAGGAGCTGAGCCCCCCGTAGCGCGGCAACGGGCTCATGTTAAGTTAGGGCCTATGTCCGTCCAGCGCACGCCGATGACGCGTCCCGGCTTCGAGAAGCTGCGCGACGAGCTCGACCAGCTCAAGCGCGTCGACCGGCACGTCATCATCAAGGCGATCGCCGAGGCGCGGGCCCACGGCGATCTCTCGGAGAACGCCGAGTATCATGCCGCCCGGGAGAAGCAGTCCTTCACCGAGGCGCGGATCAATGAGCTGGAGGGCAAGCTGGGCGCCGCCGAGGTCATCGAGCCGCCCACCTCGGGTGATCGCGTCACCTTCGGCTCGACGGTCAGGCTCGAGGATGAGACCGGGAAAGAAAGCCGGTATCAGATCGTGGGCTCGGACGAGACCGATCCGGCGCGTGGCCGCATTTCCATCATGGCCCCCCTCGCGCGCACGCTGATCGGCAAGAAGGTGGGCGACACGGTGATCGCGCAGCTTCCGGGGGGCAAGAAGACCTTCGAGATCCTCGATGCCAACTTCCCGCTCGACGGGGCACGCGGCTGAAAAAGGCCCATCTGCTTCGTTGGCGCCCTCGCCTGCACGCTCAACGTACAGAGAGTACGCCTCGCATGCAGCCTTCGGGCGCCGCCTCGCATCTGGATCTTTTTGAGCCGCCTGCTGCGATGCTGCGGCGGCTGGTTACCGCAGGGCGTCCCGCAGCTCTCTCGTCAGCGCTTCCACGGTGCCGCGCGTGCCGCCCTGCAGCTTGTTCTTCCACTCCGCCTCGGTCTCGAAGCGCCGGTCACGGAGCCGCTCGCCCCAGGGCTTGACCGCCTCGCGGATCGCGTTGTGGTCGAAGGCGTCACGCTTGAGCTCGCGAGCGCGGGCCATCACGTCGGGCGCCACCCGGATGAAGGCGCGGAGGGCCGCGCCCGTCTTGATCGAGTACTTGCGCCCCGCCCAGGCCGTGGGGAAGACGGCCGACACCGCCTTCATGTAGTTCAGGAAGAAGCGCTTGGCGTTCTGGCGCAGCTCGTTCATGCGCGCGCCGCCGCCGATCTTCTCGACCGTCTCCAGGAAGTCCACGATCTCCTCGGCGAGGGGAGCCTGGGAGACGCGCCCGCGCCCGGTGCCCAGCATCTTGATCTCACCGTGAAGCGGCGAGGTCTCGTCCTCGTTGAGGGAGCGGATCACGTCGTGGGCGAGGGCCTGGTTCGGATCAGGATAGAGCTTGCGCCCGGCCAGGCTCACGATGTGCGAGGGATTGAGCCGTGTGTGCTTGGCATTGATGGTGACGAAGAGCTCGACGATCTGGCGCGCGTCGAGCCGGTCGAAGAGCACGGCGGGCACCTCGATGCCCAGGTTCTCTCCCGCCTGGGTGACCGCGTGAAGGGCGAGCAGCCGATGCTGCCCATCGAGCACCCGGAGCACGCCATGCTCCTCGGGGATCTGCAGGAGCCCGAGGTCGTGCTGGCTGGCCATCGGCGTGAAGGTGAAGCGCTTCTCGGAAGTGATGATGACCGCGCCCGGAATGGCGGGCAGTGTGCCCGCGTCCTTGCAGTCGCGGTAGTAGCTGACCAGCTCGTCGATCTTGCGGCGGATGACCGGCCGCTGATACGCAGCCTCGCTCTCGCCGATCCGTTTCTCGAGGGCTTCCCAGTTGACCCGCGAGCGGTTCCCCCGCTTGGCCTTGGCGGGAGGAGCGGCCGCGCCCGCGTAGCCCAGGACCTCGAACTTGACCAGACGATCGATATCCTTGGCCGAGAAGGAAGCCTGAAAGAATTCCACACCGAATTGCTTCACACGGTGTGCGGGAACGGTGATCATGAACTCCTCCGCCTAATTCAGCTGGCCAGAAACAGTCAGATGGAGCCTTCGTAGAGTAATAAATGGATAAACCCCTGTCAATATGTGCTTTTTTGGGGACTGCCCTGCGTGGGCGGCACCCCATATGATGTGTCTTTGGGCAGAGCTATCCACCACATGTGGGTAAGCTGGGGATGAACGTTCTAAGTAGCTGGAAACATGACGCTATAGGGAAATGGGACAGTGGAGAACCGGCAAATGCCGGATTTTCCGGCCGAAAAACGTCAAGAGGCCAGCTTGCCGAGACTGCTAGCCGATAGGCCCCTTCCTCAAGAAGTCGAAGTCGCAGCCGTGATCGGCCTGGAGCACGTGGTCCAAGTAGAGGCGTCGGTATCCGCGGCTCGGAACTCGCGCAATGGTCGGTACGGCCCGGCGCTTCGCCAGCACCGCTTCGTCCACGAGAAGATCGAGCCGGCGATTCTTCACGCTCAGGCTGATGCGATCGCCGGTTTGCGCGAGAGCGAGCGGGCCGCCCACGGCGGCCTCGGGCGTGACGTGAAGCACGATGGTGCCGAAGGCTGTCCCGCTCATCCTCGCATCGGAGATGCGCACCATGTCCTTGACGCCGGCGCGCCCCAGCTTCTGCGGGATGGGGAGATAGCCCGCCTCGGGCATGCCGGGCGCGCCCTTGGGCCCCGCGTGCGTCAGGACGAGGATGCTCTCCGGCGTCACGGGGAGCGCGGGATCGTCGACGCGCGCGGCGAGATCTTCGAGCGAGTCGAAGACCACGGCGGGCGCCTCCGTCTCGAACAGGCGCGCATCCGCGGCGGAGCGCTTCAGGATGGCGCCGCCCGGCGCCAGGGAGCCGAAGAGGGCGACGAGCCCGCCCACAGGCAGGATCGGCTCGCTGCGAGACCGGATCACCGCGTGGTCGACGTAGCGTGGGGTCGCGTCCAGCCGGTCGCCCAGCGTCTCGCCGGTAATGGTGAGGCAGCCAAGATGGAGCTGAGGGCGCAGCTCGGCGAGCACGGCGCCGAGTCCGCCCGCATTGAAAAAATCTTCCATGTAGAAATCGCCGGAGGGCTTGAGGTCGACGAGGACCGGCGTCTCGTCGGAGATGGTGTTGAGGCGCTCCAGCGAGATGGGCACGCCCACGCGTCCAGCGATGGCCGTGAGATGGATGATGGCATTGGTCGAGCCGCCGATGGCGAGGAGCACGCGCAGGGCATTCTCGATGGCCTCGGCCGTCAGCACGCGATCAGGCGTGATCCGTGATTCCGCGAGCCGCACCGCCGCCTCGCCCGTCGCCTCGCCCGCGCGCAGCCGGTCGGCGTGGACGGCGGGAATGGCCGCGGTGCCGGGCAGCGTCATGCCGAGCGTCTCGGCCACGCAGGCCATGGTGCTGGCCGTGCCCATGACGGCGCAGGTGCCCGACGTGGTCGCGAGCCGGCTCTCCACGCCGTCGATCTCGTCCTTCGAGATGCCGCCCGCTCGATAGCGCGCCCAGAAGCGCCGGCAGTCGGTGCAGGCGCCGAGCCGCTCGTTCTGCCAGCGGCCCGTCATCATGGGTCCCGCCACGAGCTGGATGGCGGGAACGCCGGCCGAGGCCGCTCCCATGAGCTGGGCCGGCACCGTCTTGTCGCAGCCGCCGACGAGCACGACGGCGTCCATGGGCTGGGCGCGCACCATCTCCTCCACGTCCATGGACATGAGGTTGCGGTACATCATGCTCGTCGGGTCGAGGAAGACCTCGCCGAGCGAGATGGTGGGGAACGCGATGGGCAGCCCGCCCGCCGCGAGCACCCCACGCTTGACGGACTCGATGAGCTCCGGGAGCTGCCGATGGCAGTTGTTGAAGCCCGAGCCCGAGTCCGCGATCCCCACGACAGGCTTGGCGAGGCTCGCCGACGAGTAGCCCATGGAGGAAGCGAAGGAGCGCCGAAGGTAGAGCGCGAAGTCCCGGTCGCCGTAGTTGGTCAGCCCGCGCGCGAGTCCGTGGTCCATGTGTCGCTCCGCGCTCGTGGAGACCGGGATCAGGCCTGAGGCGGGACGAGGCGCGCGGTCAGGTCGCGGATGTCCTTGAGGCGGTCCACGCCGTCGACGATCTCCACGATCTCGCGGGCGCGGGCATCGCCCAGGGGGCCGCCCGCGAGCGAGTGGAACTTGGCCACGATCTCGTCGGAGGCGATCGGATTGGCCGCATCGCCACGGACGACATCGGTGCGGCGCGAGAGCACGCGTCCGTCCACGAGGGTGATCCGCACCTCGGCCGTGGGATAGTCGGCCCGCTTGAGCGCCATCTCGGGATCGGCGGCGACGTCCACGCGGGCGGCCAGGTCACGGATGCGCGGATCGGCCAGCCGCGACTCCTCGAAGGCGGCGACATCCGTGCGCCCCAGGACGAGAGCGGCGGCCGCCGCGTACGGGATGGAGAACTTGGCGCCGAGCATGTTCGCGGGCGCGGCCTCGGTCATGCGCAGGCCGAAGGGGATGGAGGTGATGCGCACCCGCGCCACCTGGTCGGCCGTGAGCTTGGCCTCGGCGCGCATCGCCATGATGGCGTCCAGCGCCGGATGGTTCATGCGGCAGCAGGCGTGGAGCTTGAAGTAGTTCAGCTCGATGCGGTAGTCCTCGCCGAGCCCACGCACCGCCTCCTCGGGCTCGAAGCGATCGGCCAGGATGGTTCCATAGACGTCGGATGGCGCGTCCTCGAGAGCGGTGAACCCGGCGCGCAGCAGGTCCACGGCCAGGATGCCCTCGAGCCCTGAGCGCCCCGGATAGGCATTCCTGATGGTGGCGCCCTCGAGGGCGGGCGTCCAGGTATTGGCCGGGCTCATCGAGGCCGAGAGATTGATGACACGTTTCATGTCGTCCGCGGTGAGATCGTTCAGGCGCGCCACGGCCGCCGCGGTGCTGATGGTGCCCCAGGTGCCGTGGGAGTGGACGTTGGGACGGGCCTGCGTGGCCCCGCCGATGCGCGATCCGATCTCGTAGCCCGCGATGACGCTCTCGAGGAGCCGGCCGCCGTCCGCGCCCAGCTCCTCGGCGACGGCGAGCGCTCCGGGAATCACGTGGATCGCCGGATGGCCCCCGCCCAGTCGATTGCCCTCGTCCATCTCGAGGGCCACCCCGGCCGCGGCATTGGTGAAGGTGGCGAGGAGCGAATCGGCCTTGAGGCCATGGCCGAGCAGGCTCGAGCTGCCGTGAGGGGCGCGGCGGGCGGCCATCCTGGCCAGGCGGACGTTCTCGGGCAGCGCGCTCCCCGCGACGATGGCACCGATCGTGTCGAGGAGCACGAGCTTGGACGCCTTGACGGTGGAGGCGGGAAGATCGGCCAGGCGAATGCCGCAGACGAAGCCGGCCAGCCGCGCGAGATAGTCCATCAGCGCACGGAGCCTCCGAGGGGGGCGATGGGCCCACCCCGCGCGAGGAACTGGCCATAGCCTGGCTTCTGCTCGAGCGTGCCCTGGTTGAGCACGACCTGGCCGCGCAGCAGCGTCATCCAGGCCTTGCCGCGGGCCTGCCAGCCCTCATACGGCGTGAAGCCGGCGATGCCGAGATGCTGCTTCTGCTCGATGGTCCAGGCCGGCGCGGGATCCCAGATGGTCAGGTCCGCGTCCGCGCCCACGCGGATCACGCCCTTACGCGGGTAGAGGCCGAAGATGCGCGCGGGGTTCTCGGCCATCACGCGCGCCATCCAGGTCACGGGCAGGGCGCGGTTGACCACGCCCTCGCTCCACATGAGCGAGGTCAGCGTCTCGAGTGAGGGCGCGCCGAAGGGAATGGGCTTGCCCTCTGTATCCACGAAGATGTTCGTCCGCCCGGGCTCCTTCGCCGCGGGCACGCGGGGGGAATGATCGCTCGCCACCGTCGACACGAAGCCCTGCTCGGTGCCCGCCCACAGCGCGCTCTGGTTGAGGCCGTCGGCCGAGCGGAGGGGCGGGCCGATCTTGGCGAAGGGCCCGAGGCGCTCCATCTCCTTCTCGTTCAGCAGGAGGTACTGCGGGCAGGTCTCGGCCCAGACGCGCTGGCCTTCGCTCTGCGCGCGCTTGATGCGCTCGAGGCCGAGCCGGGTCGAGAGGTGGACGACATAGACGGGGCACTCGGCGAGCTTGCCGATCAGGATGGCGCGATTGATCGCCTCCTCTTCCGTCCAGTCGGGGCAGGTGGCCGGGAAATCCACGGGCGCCGTGCGACCTGCCGCGATCGCCTTGTCCTCGAGGTAGCAGAGGATGTCGCCGTTCTCACAGTGGAGCTGGCAGACGCCGCCCAGGCGTCCGAGAATGTCCATGGTCTTGGCGATGAACTCGTCGGAGACCATGCGCTTGGGCCGCTTCTTGTACGTCATGAAGAGCTTGAAGGACGAGACGCCCATCGAGAAGGCCTCGGCGAGGCCCGAGAGGATGTGGGGCTCGTGATTCAGGATGAAGTGGAAGCCGAAGTCGAGGACGGAGAGGGCCTGGGCCTCCTCGCGGAGCCGGGCCACGGCCCTGGGCAGCGTCTCGCCCTCGTCATAGACCACGAAGGGAAGGAGCGTGGTCAGGCCCGTCTGGGCCGCGGCGAGGGGAGCCGTCTTCCAGTCGTCGTACTCCGGGCCGACGTGAAGATGGCAGTCGATGAGCCCGGGGAGGACGTAACGCCCTCCCGCGTCGATGACGCGGTCGGCGGGAGGCAAGAGCTCCTCGGGACCGATGGCGGCGATCTTGTCGCCCTTGATGGCCACGGCCGCCTCGAAGACATCGGAGGCGGTCACGATCCTCCCGCCGCGGACGACGGTGTCGACGTGGGGAACGCCGCTCATCGGGTTTCGTCTCCGGTGAAGCACGCCGGGTGGCGGTAGGGCCTCTTCGCGCAAGCGCTCATCGGTGTGGCTCCTTCTCCGTCACGGGCTGGAGCAGGGTGGCGTAGTGCTGGGGCTGGCGGCGGCCGAGGAAGTTCCAGCGCTTGCGCACGGGCGTCATCTGATCCAGGTCGATGCGCGAGACGATCAGCTCGTCGCCCGTGGTGGCGGCCTTGGCGAGCACCTGGCCCACCGGATTGATGACGCAGGAGCCGCCGATCAGCTCGATGCCGTCTTCCACGCCGGCCTTGGCGATGCCGACCACGAAGCACGCGTTGGCATAGGCGCCGGAGCGCAGGCAGAGCTCGTTGAGATCGAGGGCGAGGGCGGAGATGGGCGTGTTGTAGCCGATCAGGATGATCTCGGCGCCCTGGAGAGCGAGCGCGCGATAGCTCTCGGGGTAACGGCGGTCCTGGCAAATCGCGATGCCGACCTTGGCGCCGCAAGCGTCGAAGACCTTGTAGCCTGTGTCGCCGTGGGCGAAGTAGTAGGGCTCGTAGACCTGGGCGAAGCCGTCCGCGGCCTTGGTGCCCGGAAGGTGAATCTTCCTGAAGGTCCCGACGAGCCGGCCGTCCCGGCCGGTCAGGAGCGCGGTGTTGAAGTACTTACCGTCGGCCTTCTCGCAGAAGCCGACATGGACGGCGATCCTGGCCTCCTTGGCGCGGCGGAGGAGGGGCTCGAGGGCCTTGGGCGGGATCTCCGTCTCGAAGAACTGATCGAAGTCCTTGCGGATCTTCTTGGGGAAATACGTCGTGAGCGCCATCTCGGGATAGGCGACGAGCTCGACACCCTGGGCTTTGGCCTGATCGAGCAGCGCGAGCATGCGCTCGACGATCTCCTCCCGGCTGCTGCTCTCCTGGTTGGGACCCAGCTGCGCGGCGGCGACGGTGACGATGCGAGCCATGAGCTTTCTCCTCTACGGGTTTCCCAACATCCTACCCGGTCACGCCGAGCTTGGCGACCTCTTCGCGGACCAACCGCTTGATCTCCCGCTCGAGAGCCACGAACTCCGCGCTCGAGCGCTCGCGCGGATGCGGGAGGGCCACGTCCACGATCTCCTTGATGGTGCCGGGTTGCGTGGCCATGACCACGATGCGGTCGGCGAGGAAGATGGACTCCGAGATGCTGTGGGTGACGAAGACCACGGTCTTCTTGTCCTGCTCCCAGATCCGCAGGAGCTCCTCCTGCATGACCTCACGCGTCTGCGCGTCCAGCGCCCCGAAGGGCTCGTCCATCAGGAGCACCGAGGGGTGGTTGGCAAGCGCCCGCGCGATCGCCACCCGCTGCTTCATGCCGCCGGAAAGCTCACGCGGGTACTTGTCCTCGTGCTCGGCGAGACCGACGAGCGAGAGATACTCGCGCGCGGTGGCGCGGCGCTCGGTGCGCGACACGCCCTGGACCATGGGGCCGAACTCCACGTTCTCGATGGCCGTGCGCCAGGGGAAGAGCGCGTACTCCTGGAAGACTACCCCGCGATCGGCGCCTGCGTGGGTGACCTCGCGGCCGTCCACGAGGATATGCCCGGTGGTGGGCTCGATGAAGCCCGCGATCATGTTGAGGAGCGTGGACTTGCCGCAGCCGGATGGACCGAGGAGGCAGGTGAAGCTGTTCTCGGACAGCTCGAGACTGACCTCGTCGAGGGCCAGCGCACCCTCCGTGTAGCTCTTGGACACGCCCTCGATCTGGATGGACTTCACGCCTGCCCCCGCGACTCCGCGCGCCAGCGCAGGAGACGCGCCTCGAGCTTGCGCAAGAGTACGTTGGCGGCCACCCCGATGATCCCGATCACCGCCGCCCCCAGGAGCATGTTGGCCACGAGGAAGAAGGTGCGCGCGTCGTTGATGAGAAAGCCCAGCCCCGAGTCGGCGGCGATGAACTCCGCGGCCACGATGACGAAGAAGGACAGCCCGAAGGCGAGCCGCAGACCCGTGATGATATTGGGCGTGGCCGCGGGCAGGACCACGTGCCAGAAGATCTGGCGCTCGGTGGCGCCCAGGCTGGAGGCGGCGCGGATCAGCACGGGATCGACGTACTTGATGCCTTCCACCGTGGTGGTGAAGACGGGGAAGAAGGCGGCATAAGCGATGAAGGCGACCTTGGACGACTCGCCGATGCCGAACCAGAGCACCATCATGGGCAGGAAGGCGAGGGGCGGGATGGGCCGCAGCATCTCGAGGGAGGGCTCGACGAGGTGCTCGAGCACGCGCGATCGAGCCAGCGCCGTGCCGACCACGACCCCGAGCACCGCGGCGATGCCGAAGCCCCAGAGCACGCGCGAGAGGCTCGCCGTGATGTGCCGCAGGAGCTCGCCGGAGGCGGCCATCTTGATCCCCGCGCGCAAGACCTCGTCAGGGGCGGGCAGGAGCACGGGGTTGAACACCTTGAGCACGTGGGCGTTGAGCAGGCTCACGCCCCACCAGAGCGTGAAGAACAGAAGCAGCGAGCAGACGCGCAGCAGGACGGCGGCGGGCCGGCCGAGGGTCTTCCGGGGCTTCGGTCTCGCCCCGGTGGCGCTCGGCGTGGCCGCGCGGGGAGAGACGGTCGCCGCGCCGGGCGTGTTTACCGCTTCGGCTTCCATGTCACGAGCTTCGGGTCGACCTCGCCGAGGAGTCCGGTCGAGAAGACGTCCTCCGGCGAGACGGCGGAGGGGATACGCTTGATCTCGAGCGCCCAGTCGCTCTGGGACCGGATGGCCATCGCCGCGTTCTCGTCGAAAGCCATCGAGTAGTGATTGGCGTCGGTCATCACCTTGAGGGCCTCCCGATCGTCGATGCGGAGCTCCTTCTCGAGGGCATCCAGCGCCTTGTTGCGGTCGGAAGCAAGGAGGTCATTGGAGCGCTTGAGGGCGCGCATGAGGGCCTTGAGCGTCTTCGGCTTCTCCTTGATCCACGTGTCCGAGGCGAGCAGGAAAGCGTAGACGTGGAGCAGCTTCTTGTCTCCGGTGAGCGGCTCGGGCTTGCCGCTGATGTAGGAGACGGTGGCCGTGGTGTAGAGCACGCCGCCCGCCTTGACGAGCCGATAGAGATTGGGCTGCCAGCCGAGGAGGCCGTCCACATCGCCCTTGGAGGCGGCGACCACGCCTTCGGACGGCTGCATGTTCACGAGCGTCACTTTCGAGGCGTCGAAGCCGTATTGCCGGGCGAGCTTGGCCAGGATCAGCACCTGGGAGTTGCCCTGCGTGTGCGCGAGCTTCTTGCCTTCGAGATCCTTGGGGCTCGAGAGCTTGGTCTTGGGCGAGAGGACGAACCCCTGCGTGCCCGCGATGTCGGCGAGGGGCGCGATGGTGCGCACAGGCAGCTTCTGACCGCCGAGGACGATCTGGGCGAAGCTCCCCCCGCCCGCCACGCCCTGCTGGCCGCTGGCCATCAGCGTGATGATGTCGGCGCCCGATTGCTGCCACCGCACGGTGACGTTGAGCCCTTCGTCCTTGAAGTAGCCGAAGTGATCCGCGATGGCGATCTGAGCGCCCAGCTGCGGGTCGCGGACGGCCGGCAAATCGAACGTGGCCTGCTCGACGGCGCCCTGGCCGTGGGCTTGGCCGGCGAGGAGCGCGATGGTAGACAGCAGCTGGACGAAGAGGCGTATGGCTATGCTCACGATGTCCTCCTGAGATGGCGGTATGAAGCGCATGTTCCGGGGGAGCAACGCCCATGCCAGTGCCCGGCGCCCCCGCCCCTCCGCAAAGGCCTCTTCCGGCGCTGCTTTACCCAGATACTCCCCGCCCGGCTCCTTGGCAAGCTGCCGAAGCCGCAGGCACCCCGCTCCTCCTGCTCACCCTTCGCACAGCGAAATTCTCTATCCATCCCTCTGAGGGGCGGTTCAACGCCGCGCTCTACCTCATCTCCGGAATCACCCAGAGCGGCTTCTCCCCGCGCGCCACCCGCTGCACATTGTCGAACGCGTTCCGGAACGCTTTCGGCCAGTTCTCCCACGTCGGCCCCGCCGAGTGCGGCGTGAATGTCACGTTCTCCAGCCCGAAGAGGGGGTGGTTGATGAGGGGCGGCTCCTCGACCATGACGTCGAGCCCCGCGGCCGCGATCTGCTTAGAGAGCA
>Ga0137418_10004958_pt1 | contig 12217 bp, 9 predicted proteins | sample CZODoug3_1_2_16f_FD_122242 | JGI IMG/M metagenome (GOLD analysis project Ga0137418, IMG submission 122242) | Vadose zone soil fungal communities from Angelo Coast Range Reserve, California, USA - CZODoug3_1_2_16fungal (Hybrid Assembly) | ecosystem: Environmental > Terrestrial > Soil > Vadose... | reverse complement strand
GTGTGCACCGCCGTTCTGATTACGACCGGTTTTGGCTTGTGCGGGTGGTGGCTACGGAATGCCGCGATGCGATCTGAAGAAATGGACGAAGGTCACGGGTACGTCGTCGCGAGCAGCCAGGTGACCCCGTTCACGGCGCGTGGGGCGATTCGCCACGCTCGTCGCTCCCTGAAAACCGGTCTGACTGTCCGCGCCACCCACGGAGATGAGCACTTTCCGGCCTGCCGCGTGGACACGCGAGACCACATCAGAAGAATTGGTCGATGTGACACCATTGACAGTGCTGTTCAGCGAGCCATTGGAATTCGGCACGACCGAAAAATGAATGACATGGCTCACCGCCGTGAAATCAACATTGGAAGCCGGCATTGTATCCTGCATCCAGCCTGCGTAGTAAGCCGTGCTCCAGATGTCCGCCTGAGCGGAAAGCGAAAGAACAACCAATGCGCTGATGGTGAGAACCGCGACACGTGTTCTCTGAAATACTGAGGGATGAAGAGGCACACTCTTTCACTAGCACGGCATATTTCATTCGGCAAACACAATAGCGTTGCTGTATGGAATGAGATTCCTTTCAGCCGCATTGGCGGCCAACTCTCAACTCGTCTCCGGCCTCAAAGTCAGGGGGAAGGTCATCGCCATGGCAAACATATTGACAATTCGTCCTTCACCCGAATCGCAGCTTCGTGTTTTCCCTCTGTACACAGCAGGCCCACCATTTCCCCGAACACCCGCGCGCGCCCGTCGCCGCTGCCTGTAGTTCGCTTGAGGATTGGCCCGAACAGACCGGTGAACCGCTCCCCGTCCAGTTGCCCGTCCACAAGGAACTGCGACAGAGTATCGGCGGCGTCCAGTGCCACGTACCGGTCCGCGTGAAGCTGTTGGGCTGCCATGCGGGAGGTATCGGCCCTCAGCCGATTTTCAAGATCATCGCGGTGCGGCTTCGTGGCGATGACGACGGCGGCGTCTCCCGCTTGGAGGCCGGCGCGAAGGAACCCCGCCACTTGGCTGATGAGGTAAACGTCATTCTCGTAGAACTGGACGAAATGCTCGATCATCTGCATCCCCTTCACCGCAAGTATAGATCGATTGGACCGTGCGCCAGCCTACTGACGATTCGCATCGCTGCCAATGTCATCCTGACTGCTTCCAATCGCGAACCCAACCCGGATAGGCGCCCGACTCCATCGGTCTGGCGATGAGGTAACCCTGCCCGAGATCGCAGCCGAGCTGGCGGAGCAGGTTCCAGTCCTCCTGCGTTTCAAGCCCCTCAGCCACTGCCGTAATCTTGAGATTCTTCGCCATGTCGAGGCTCGATTTGAGGATCACCTTCGCCGATTCCTGTCTGGCTGCGTTCGTGACAAAGGATTGATCGATCTTGATCTCGGTGAATGCGATGCGGGTGAGCTGCTGCATCGAGGAGTAACCGGTGCCGTAGTCGTCGATCGACAGGCCGAAGCCCTTCATGCGCAGTCGTGCGAGGTTCTCCAGGGCCTTGCCGACGTCGGTCGTCGCCGCAGATTCGGTCACCTCCAGCACCATGTGGCGCGGCTCGAGGTTCTGGCGGCGCACGAGCTCAGTCACCCGGTCCGCAATTTTCACGTCGCTGAGCGACTTGAGCGACAAATTGACGGACACGGTGGCGTCCATCCCCGCCGAACGCCAGGCGTAGCAGAATCCTGCCGCCTTTTTCAGCATGACCCACGTGAGCTCATCGATTAGGCCGTTGTCTTCGAGTAGCTTGATGAATGCGTAGGGCGCAACGATGCCGTGTTGCGCATGACGCCAACGTGCAAGCGCCTCCGCGCCATGGACTTTTCCGGTAGCCAGCTCGACCTTGGGCTGAAAGAAGGGCTCGAATTCATCGTTCTTCAGCGCGGCGGCGATCTCTTCCAGCGTGAATGACGGTCCGGCCGCGCGGGGCCGGGTTGGCTTCGCCTGCGCCGGCTTGTGCAAACCGATCAACTTCTCCAGCTTTGCGGGGGTGAGCGGTTTTTCTACGACTCCCAGCAGATTGATGCCGTAGGCTTCGGTCATCGTCTGGATCGAGGCGAGCAGTTTGCGCTCGAGAGAGCTGGCCAGAATGAGCGATACGGGGATCGCGGACTCGCCCAGGTGGCGGATGAATTCCATGCCATCCATTCCCGGCATGTCCAGATCGCTGATGACGATATCGACCGGCCGGGCCGGATCCTTGACGATCGCCAGCGCCGCGCGCCCGTCCGCTGCCTCGTGAACCTCCTTGGCCCCGAGGTTCTCGAGCATCCTCACCAGCACGCTGCGCTGGAAATCATGGTCTTCGGCAACTAGAAAATGTAACTTGGTAACCGGCATTTCTTTGCCATTCCTTCGTGGTCCTGCTCGTTTGCTCGTGGCGTCCTCAGAGAGAATCGAAATAGGCGTTCAAGCGTATCCACTCCTCGTAGAACGCTCCCATGCTCGCCTCGACCGTTTTCCAGTCATTGGTGCGGCTGGCGTGCTCTATGCGCTCACATACGCTGGCGAGCCCCATCGCACCGATCGTCCTGCTGGCGCCCTTGATGCGGTGGGTCGCTCGCGTGACCTGGGGAAGATCGCTTTTGGCCAAGGCTTGCTTGAGCGTGGCGGCGTCTTCATCGTTGGCTCGCCGAAAGTCTCGCAGGATGCCGCGCTCGGCCGCTTCGTCGCCACCGGAAATCGCGGCCAGCACTGAACGATCAACAGGGGTCGCCGCGCCTGCGTCCGGTGCCGCCATGTCCGAGGGTTTGCCTACTCTGTCGAGCGGCGCGCCTGCCGCATCGGGGATCGGCAGCCATTGGTCGAGCTTTTTCAGCAGTTGCGTCATCTCGACCGGCTTGACGAGAACATCATCCATGCCGGCGGAAAAGGAATTCTCGGCGTCGCCGCCCAGCGCGTTGGCCGTGCAGGCGATGATCGGGATACGCTTGCCGCGGTTTTCGGACTCGAGCCTGCGGATGGTACGCGCGAGCTCGTAACCGTCCATCTCCGGCATGTTGCAGTCGGTGATGAGCATGGCAAAACGCCCCGACTTCCACTGATCCAGTGCTTCGACCCCGTTTTCAGCACTTTCCGCTGCATAGCCCAGAGCGTGCACCTGGCGCATCAGGAGCAAGCGATTGGTCGGGTGATCGTCCACCAGGAGCACCAGCGTTCCCTCCCTCTCGGCCTGCGCAACGTCAGGCGCCATGCGGCGCATTCTCGTAGTGGTACTGAGCAAATCTCGCGGACGTGCCTGGTCGACTTTCAAAAGAGCCTTCGGGTCGGCGATGGGCAGCGACAAGGTGAGAATCATCGTCGTCCCCTTGCCGAGCTCGCTCGCCATCTCGATCGAGCCTCCCATGATGTCGGCGAGTCGCCGACAGATCACAAGCCCGAGACCCGTGCCGCCATAGCGGCGGGTGGTGTCGCCGTCGGCCTGGCTGAACGGTTGAAACAACCGCTGCTGATTTTCCGCGGAGATGCCGATACCGGTGTCCTTCACCGAGAACCGCACCTTGTCCTCTCCGTCCCCCCGCTGGATCAACTCCGCCTTGACCTCGATTGCGCCTTTGGAGGTAAATTTGAGCGCGTTGCTGACGAAATTGTTGAGGATCTGCCGCAACCGCAGTGGATCGACAACCACAGCGGGGCTGATGCGTGCGTCAACGCTCACCTTGATCAGCAAGCCCTTGCTGCTGGCGTTGCCGGAGTAGATGTCGCGCACGCCCTCTACCACCTCCTTGATCGAAACGACCTCGGGGCGAATCTCCAGCTTCGCCGCCTCGATCTTGGAGAAGTCCAGGATATCGTCGATGATCCGCAGGAGGGACTTCGCTGATTCGTGCACGACCTCGAGCGTAGTGCGCTGTTCGGCGTCGAGCTTCGTCATACTCAAGAGCTCGATCATGCCGAGCACGCCGTTCATTGGCGTCCTGATCTCATGGCTCATGGTGGCGAGGAACGTGCTTTTAGCCCGGTTAGCAGTATCGGCCGCTTCCTTGGCCGCGACGAGCGCCCGCTCGACCTCGGCCCGTGCCGCGATCTCGCGGCGAATACCGCCGTACAGGAACATGAGAATACCCGTCGCTACCGCGAGCGTCGCGAGAAGCGTGACGAGCGTGAGTTCGCGGGTTCGTTTGAGGGTCGCCTCCCGATTGACGAGGAGTTCCTTTTCGGCGTCCTGCATGCGCCCGACTAGGTCGCGTATTCCCTGCCTGGCTCGGATCCCGTCGTCGCCGGCGATGGCCGCCCGGACAGCGGCCATCCCCTGACGCTCGAATATCGAGATATGCCGCGAAAGAGCGTCCATACGCTGTACGATCAGCGGGCGCAGTGCCGCAATATTTTGCAGCTGAGCCATATTGTCCGCGACCAAGCGGGCCAGCTCCTCTTCACGACCGTTCACCATCGAAGCAAAGTGCGCGTAGTCCTCCTTCTGTTTCGGATCACCAGTCAGCAGGTAATTGCGCTGCGCGGATTCGGCATCGGAAATCGTTGCATAGAGCTGACCCAGGGCAGCACGCACCTGCTGGGTGTGGGTGATCCATTCCGCAGAGTCCGCAAATTCGGCGCCGGTGCGGTACGTAAAGCCCCCCACCACGAACAGCAGCACGAGGGCCCCGACAAAGCCGGCAAGGATCTTGATCTGGACGGTAGCGCGGACCATGGAAGGCCCCGCCGCTTGCTCCCATTCTGGCGCCCAGCTCGCGAGGAGAGTGCCGGCGCCGAGGAGGATGAAGGCGAACGCGGTGTGGACTGCCACGGGCGGCAGCCACCGGTCGGTCACCAGCTCACCGGCGTTCCATAGGTAACCGATGAACGACACCACGCCGATGATTGTCACTATGATCGCCGCGAGCAACACCAATGGTCGAAGGCCGGGTCGCGGCAAGGCGGCCAGCGCTGCCCCGATGCCGGCGAAGGCAACAGCGCTATACGGTGACATACGGCCGCGGAAAACGTTGTAGGCGTTGGCGGTGTCGCGGAACAGCAACTCATCGATGCCCAATTGCCAGCCGAACATGTACTCCCCCAGCGTGGCTAAGCCAAGTGCACCGCTCACCAGTGCCAATGCTTGCGCCAAACGCTGAAGCGGCGGCGAGGGCCGGCTACCTAGAATGAACAAGGCGCAACCCGCCAGGACCAGACCCACTGCCGTGTTGGCTTTCATTTCCACCGCACCCGGCAGCACGCTCTTGAGGAATGGGAGGCCTAACGCCCAACCTGCGAGGACAATCACCCCGAGCGCAGCTGTCAGACCGGCGGCCAGCCGGATAAGCGGCACGACCTTGATGGCGGTGATGCGCATTGGGCGCAAGCGAGAGGGGTGCACTAACAAAGCTCCTGCTTTTCCGGGGAGTGCGACTTCACGCCGTGGCCCGTCATTGGTCGGTATTCATGACGACTAAGCGGTATAGCCGGCCATCTGCGCCTGGACGTCCCCTAACTGGACGCTCATGATGCCACGTATCTGCGTCCGCATATTGAGGCTAAATTACTGAGGGAGTTGATAAGGATTCACCTGCTCGCTACGAATCCACGATCCGCTTTGCCGCGGCCGATCGTCTTGCGGCCGCTAACGACCCTGAGCCGTCGTCGCCTTTCTTCACACCGGACATTCACGGATAGGATAATCAATTCTCCGGCGCGCCGCAGTCCAGTGATTGAAGCTGTCCTGAACGGCGCACATCGGTCGTATGTTAACTTGGCTCCTCCTTCGCACCCCCTCAACGGGGCGAATCGGAGCGAGTCTACCGGTAAATGCGAGTCTGGTAGTAAATTAACAGTTATCCTTGGCCACCGTTCGGATCTAGAGTGCGGCCAGTTGAAACGCGGGAGGGATCATGGCGACGCAGCGCAGGACGCATGGAACTGCAGCGCTTCTCGGTTTGCTCATCGCGCTAGCCTGTGGCCTCGCCCATGCGCAGGCTTACCCGATCAAACCAGTCCGCATCGTCGTACCGTTTGCGCCAGGCGGAGGCACAGACCTCATGGCGCGCTTCGTCGCACAGCGACTGACCGCCTCATCGGGAAGCCCGTTCGTCGTGGACAACAAGCCGGGGGCAGGCGGTCTGATCGGCATCGAAGCCGGCGTCAAATCGGCGCCGGACGGCTACACGTTGGTGATGGTCTCTTCCAGCTACTCGGTGAACCCCGCGCTCTACAAGCTGAACTTCGATCCGGTCGCGGACATCACGCCGGTTATTCAGCTCTCGCAAGGACCCCAGCTGCTGGTCGTGAACCCTGCGTTGCGCGTGAGTTCCGTGCAAGAGCTGGTCGCGCTCGCCAAGCAAAGACCCGGCGCGATCAGCTTTGCGTCTTCCGGGCAAGGCAGCATCACCCACGTTGCGATGGAGCTCTTGTGCAGCCTGAGCGCGATAAAGATGATGCACGTACCCTACAAGGGAACGGGACCCGCGCTCAGCGATACGGTGGCGGGACACGCCGATGTGTTCTTGAGCGCCCCGTCGGCGCTGTTGCCCTATGTGAAGTCCGGCCGGCTGCGTGCGCTCGCCGTCACGACACGTATGCGCACGCCTGCGCTTCCCGACGTTCCAACGGTCGAAGAAACCGGATTTCCGGGATTCGAGATGATCCTGTGGCATGGCCTCATTGGCCCCAAAGGGATACCGCAGAAGATCGTCGACCGTCTACACGCGGACGTGAGCAGACTGCTGGTGAGCAAAGACGCAGTCGAGCACTTGCGCAATGACGCTTCCGCACCCGCGGGCGGCACGCCGGAGCAATTCCTCGATCAAATCAGGAAGGAGATCGCCCTTTGGCGCAAGGTCGTTGAGGAGTCCGGCATCAAAGCCCAATAGGCGCCGGCCGCCTCCTAGATCGTCATCACGCTCTTGCGGTAGAACTTCACCTCCTCGAGGGATGTCGGCCAGCGCCTCATGCATGCCTTCCTTAGCGAAGCCCTTCGCGAGCTCGGGCTTCCAGCGGCTCACAGCTCCTTCAGCGTGGAGACGTCGAGGTTGTGGTAGTGGAAATGCGCCTCCAGCTTCGGCATCCAGCGCGCTCGTCGGCTGGTGCACGCCCCTCCGCGACGATCGCGAGCTGGACATCGGTGACGAGCATCGCGATGTCGATGATGCCGTCGGCATCGGGCTGCAATCTGGTGATTTCTATGTCGACCCACACCCCGGATATTGCCGGAACGCACTCAGTGACCACCTCTCGGTTGACTCCGTCGAGCTTAGTTCCGTGCTCGCATTCATAGTTTCCAAAAATCCGGCGGTTCCAGAACGTGCGGCCATTGCGACTTGGATCATTTCGTCTTGTTGGCCTCCCGCACGAAAGCGGCCAGTTCAGCGTTGAAGCGAGCGGCATCCTCGTAGAAAGGCGCGTGCCCGATGCCTTCATAGATCGAAAGCTTTGCGCCGGGGATCACCGAGGCGGTGTACTTGGCGTTGCCTATCTTGGAGTTTCGATCCTCCGCGCCGTGAGTCACGAGGACCGGCAACTTGAGCTTGGACATCACGGCGGTCGCATCCAGCGGACGGCCGCCAAGGCCGGCCCGGACCTTGGGCGGCACCATCATGTTGAATGAGAGCATGACCTCGAAGTCGTCGGGGGTCGGCTGCTTGGAGAAGCAGCCGTGCACGAAGGCGCGCGTCGCCGCGATGTTGGTGGCGAGGTCCTCCGATGCCATCAAAGGCAGGTTCTTGAGATTGTCGCCGGCGAGAGCTGGATCGGCCTTGATGCTGGCATCGACGAAGTTGATGCCCGCGAGCTTGCCCGCGCCATGGGTGGTGACATAGTCGGAAATCACGCGGCCGGCGTAGGACCAGCCAACCAGCACCGGGCGTTTCAAGCCCGCGGCGTCCATCACCGCCTGGACTTCGTCGCCCCAGGCCTTGGAATCCCGGTAGCGGGCAGGATCGAGCGGCTTGTCGGAGTTGCCGTGGCCGCGCAGATCATAGGTCACGATGCGAAATTCCCGGGCGAGATCGCTGTCGACCTGGCGCATCCACGACAGGTGGCTCTGGGAGAAACCGTGGATGAACAGGATTTCCGGACCGGACGGGTTGCCCCACTCCTGCGCCAAAATGGTCAGGCCATCCGGCGTCTTCACGCTGATCGGCTTGTGCTTCGGTTGCTGCCCAAGGCCCGGCTGCGCGATCGCAACAAGAAATGCAGCGACCGTCAACTTGGCGAGGCGACTGCCCAGCAAGGATATCGTCATAGCCGCTCCCTCTGATCGACTCGGAGTTCGTCGATTAACCGCTCCGTCTCTTGAAGACGCTCTCCGGCATCTTGAACTGCCCGCCGGCGGCAGCCAGTCGCTCCGTGAAAATCTGCCGGACCCTCGGGTCTTCATCCGGATAGTCGATATCGACGCGCCCGGGATCCGACACGAGCGTCGTGGTGAACGGGTAGAGGTCGTTGTTCCATCCGCCCAGCTTCACGAAGCGCGCCGGGACCTTTCCGTTGTTGAAGTGCTGGTGGTACCACTGGAGCGGCGGAATGAGGAGCGTTCCTTCCTTCCATTCGGCGAGGCGCACCTGGCTGTCCTTGCCGTCCTTGAAGACGGATAGGATAATCAATTCTCCGGCGCGCCGCTATTGATGATCGACGATTACCTTCAAGTGACCACCCTCCTTGGTGTGACACTGAAGGAGCGATAAGGGCACCACCAAGTCCCGCCTCGTTGCGAGTTGGCACAAGAAGCGGTTGATCCCAGCCCGCGGCAGCGGGCCGGTCCACGCCGGCTACGCCAACTCTTCAATTGCTTTTGATGATCGACCGAACGGCAGCTATTGGCTCGTTTGCAGCCTCTCGATACAGGACCAGTTTTAGTGCCGGATGTACTTTGAGATCGTCGGCGAGATAGCCAGGCCAAGTCGGAACGCCCCTGGCGCCGAGCGGCGCTCATTCGCCTTTCCTTTTCTTCTTCGCCGCGCGTTAGAACCCGTACAGCTCGGCCGGATTGTCCACGAGGATCCTGCGGCGAACGGTTTCATCGGGCGCCCACTCGAGCAAGAGATCGAGCAGGTTCGCGTCGTCCGGGAAGGCATCCTTCGCCGCGGTCGGATGCGGCCAGTTGCTCGCCCAGAGCATGCGCTCCGGCGCCGCCTTGACCAGCGCTTTCGCGAGAATACCGACGTCCTCGTATCGCGGCGGTCCGCTCTTCGACACCTCGTACGCGGCCGAGAGCTTCACCCAGCAGCGGCCCGAGTCGACGAGCTTGAGCAGCGACTTGAACGCGGGATGCTGCGGCGGCACGGGCTCGAGGAATTTTCCGACGTGGTCGATGATGAAGCGCCCGGGGAGGCGCAGGATCTGCGCCTCGCGCTCGGGGAGCGTGCGGCCGTCGAGCTGCACCACCGCGTGCCAGCCGAATGCATGCACGCGCGCGGCGAGCCCGTCCATCACGTCCCAGCCGAGCGCGCCTCCTGGGAGCGTCATGAAGCGGATCCCGCGGATGCCGCCGCGGGTGAGCGCCTCGAGCTGCGGATCGGTGACGGACGGCTTCACCACGCCCACGCCCTTCGCGTCCGGACCGAGGTGCGCGATCGCATCCAGCGTGCAGCGGTTGTCGTCCTGGTAGGCGTTCGGCTGCACGATCACCACTCGCGATACGCCGAGCCGGGCCTGCATCCGCCGGTACGCCTCGACCGGAAAGTTCCCGGGCGGCTTCGGCCCGCCCTGCGCCTGCGGAAAACGCGGATCGTAGACGTGCATGTGCGTGTCGCAGGAATTCGGCGGCGCCTTGAGGCGCGGACTCGCTGCTGCGCTCATTTGCTTTTCCTTTTCTTCTTCGCGGCGCGCGCCTTCGGGCCCTGCGCCTTCACCGGCGCACGCGTGGGATCGCCGCCCTCCTCGGCGAGGACGAAGGTGCCGCCCTGGTAGAGCTCGGTGCGCGGGTCCCCGCCGGGTTTCTCGTTCCTCAAGACTTCCTCAGCGTAGAGCTCGCTGTCGTCCTGCGGACGATAGCCGAGCCGCTCGGCGTTCGAGTTGTCGTACCAGCGGCGCTTGTTGCCGGAGATCCCGTACACGATCTCGAAGCGGATGCCGGGGCGGTCGATCGCGATCGAAACGAGCTGCGCGAGATCGCGCGGGGAAAGCCAGATCGAGAGCCGCCTCTTGTCCATCGGCCGCGGATTGACGTTGCCGATGCGCATGCAGACCACTTCCATTCCGTACTTGTCGGCGTAGAGGCTGCCGAGCGCCTCGCCGAACGCCTTCGACACGCCGTAGCGGCTGTCCGGCTTCGGGGCGGCGCGGTGATCGATGGTTTCGTCGCGGCGGAAGAAGCCGACCGCGTGGTTGCTGGTCGCGAACACGATGCGGCGCGCGCCGTTGCGCCGCGCGGCCTCGAACGCGTTGTAGGTGCCGACGATGTTCGCGCGCAGGATCACCTCCCAGGAGCCTTCGACGGAGAAGCCGCCGAGGTGCACGACCGCGTCGACGCCCTTCGTCACGCGCAGCATGTCGCGCAGGTTCGCGCAGTCTCCCCGGATGAATTCCTCGCCTTTCGCGAGGTTCTTGATCGGGCGGATGTCGGACAGGCGCAGGGCGTAGCGCCCCGCGAGCTCGCGGCGCAGATGGCTGCCGACGTCGCCGGCGGCGCCCGTGATGAGGATCTTCTTCATGCTTCACTCCTTGAAGACATCTTTGCGAGCCGCGCCGCGCGCTGCGCGTTCACCGCGCCCTGGGGCGCGCGCCCCTGCACGATCTCGGCGACCTGCGCGACCGTCTCGAACGCCTGGTGCTCGATCGCCTGCAGCGTGAGACCGCCAACGTGCGGCGTCGCGATGACATCGGGGCGGGCCGCGATGGCGGGATTGGGCATCTGCACGTCCGCGCGGCCGACGTCGATGGCGCAGCCGGCCAGCCGGCCCGAGGCCAGAGCGCGCGCCAGGGCCGCCTCGTCGACGAGGTTGCCGCGCGAGACGTTGACGAAGAACGCGCCCGGCTTCATGCCCGCGAACGCCGCGTCGTTCATGAGGTTCTCCGTCTCGGGGGTCGCGGTCGCGAGGCACACGACGTAGTCAGCCGCAGCCAGCAGCCCGGGCAAGTCCATCTGCTCGACCCCTTCTCCCGCGGGCACGCGCACGTGAGGGTCGGCCGCGAGCACCCGCATGCCGAGCGCCGCGCCCAGCGCGGCGAGGCGCCTGCCGGTGGCGCCGTAGCCGATGACGCCGAGCGTGCTGCCGGAGAGCTGCCGGCCGGTTTCCGGCCTGGGTACGCGCCCCGCGTGATACTCGGCGGCCGAACGGGAGACGCCGCGCGACAGGTCGACGAGAAGCCCGAGCACGAGCTCGGTGACCGCGGGAACGAAGCCCGGGCTCGCCCGCGTCACGAGCACGCCCGCGCGGCTCGCGGCGGCGACGTCGATCGTGCGGATGTCCACCGCGCAGCGCAGGAACGCGACGAGCTGCGGGCTCTTTTCGAAAACGAGCGCATCCCCGGGGGTCTTGAAGTCCGATACCACGATTTCGCAGCCTTGCGCCGCGGCGACGAGCGCTTCGCCCGCGAGTGGCAGCTCGTTCCCGTGCAGCCGCACCTCGCCGAGCTCGCGCAGGCCCGCCAGAGCCCGCTCACCGTAATAGTTGCGGAACATCTCCGGCGTGTGAGTGAGGAGGATCCTTGAGGTTCTCCTCTTCTCCATGTTGTATGATGATTACATACAACCAGCCGCTGCAACAAGCGCTGGGATCGGTTAGAGAAAATCCATCCAAAGGAGAACCCCCATGAAACGGCGTGATTTGATCCAGGCCGGTGCAGCCGCGGTGCTTGCCGCCGCTGCGCCGCTGCGCAGCGTGTTTGCCCAGCAGAAGACGGTGTGGAAGGCGGCCGACGTGCATCCGCTCGGCTATCCGACGGTCGAGGCCGTCGTGCGCATGGGCAAGAAGATCGAGACTGCGACCAGCGGCCGCATCTCGCTGCAGATGTATCCCCTGATGCAGCTCGGAGGCGAGAAGGAGATGATCGAGCAGGCGCAGCTCGGTGCCCTGCAGCTCGCGCGCATTTCGGTCGGCCCCATGGGCCCGGTGGTGGACGAGCTCAATGTGTTCAACCTGCCTTTCATCTTCCGCGACGAGGGACACATGCGAAAGGTGATCGACGGGCCGATCGGTGACGAGCTGCTCGGGCGCATCAGCGCCAATCCCAACACGCGCCTGGTCGCGCTGTGCTGGATGGACGCCGGAACGCGCAACGTCTACTCCAACAAGCCGATCAAGGCGCCCGCGGACCTGAAAGGCATGAAGATCCGCATGATGGGCAA
>Ga0137418_10000880_pt1 | contig 12219 bp, 12 predicted proteins | sample CZODoug3_1_2_16f_FD_122242 | JGI IMG/M metagenome (GOLD analysis project Ga0137418, IMG submission 122242) | Vadose zone soil fungal communities from Angelo Coast Range Reserve, California, USA - CZODoug3_1_2_16fungal (Hybrid Assembly) | ecosystem: Environmental > Terrestrial > Soil > Vadose... | reverse complement strand
GCGGCAAGGGACAAGTGGCTTGGGTCAACACGGAAGGAATGGCGGGAATCGTCCTGCAGATCTTTCACGGGATGGCGCGAGAGCATCTCGAGTCCTGGCTTACCACGCAGGAGCAACTTGGAATCAAGAACAACGAGGCGGATTAACAGCAAGAGTTACTGAAACAACGCCGAAACCATTTCCGTTGGAAATTCGTGCTCGCGACAATCAGGACAATCAGTTGATCGAGCGATGGAGGACAGCGGCGATTTGGCGCATTTCATCAGCCAGGGTGATGAACTCCTCAGGCAAGAGGGATTGCATACCGTCGGAGAGAGCTTTGTCCGGCTGGTGATGGACTTCGATGAGCAAGCCATCGGCGCCCACGGCGACGGCGGCGCGGGAAAGCGGCAGAACTTTGTGGCGCTTGCCGGTACCGTGGCTGGGATCAACAAAAATGGGGAGATGGCTGCGTTTTTTTACGGCGGGAACAACGGCGAGGTCCAGCGTGTTGCGCGAAAAATCGGAGAACGTTCGAACGCCGCGTTCGCAGAGCATGACGTTGTAATTGCCCTCGGAGAGGATGTACTCGGCGGCCATCAAGAATTCGTCGAGGGTGGCGGACATGCCGCGCTTGAGGAGAATGGGTTTTTTGGCCCGGCCCGCGCGTTTGAGCAAGGAGAAATTCTGCATGTTGCGCGCGCCGATTTGGATCACGTCAGCGTACTCCTCGACGAGGTCCAGCGATTCATTGTCAATCGCTTCGGTAACGATGCCGAAGCCGTGCGTGGCGCGGACTTTCGAAAGAATCTTGAGGCCCTCTTCACCGAGGCCCTGGAAGCTGTACGGCGAAGTGCGTGGTTTGTAGGCGCCGCCGCGAAAGAGGCGCACGCCGGATTTTTTGAGGCGTTCGGCGATGGCCAGGCATTGCTCCTCGGTTTCGACGGCGCACGGGCCGGCGACGAGGGCGATCTGATCTCCACCGACGATGACGTCCCCGGAAGGCGTGGGGATGCGAAGGATACTGTCTTCTTCTTTAGCGTCGCGGCTGACGAGTTTGTAAGGCTTGCTGACGGGAATACATTCGCCAACGCCGGGCATGGATTCCAGGACGCCGAGATCGATGGCGCCCTTGTTTCCGGTAATGCCGATGGCCGTTCGAATGGAGCCGGGGATGGGGTGTGCTTTCAGGCCGAGGCTCTCGATCCGCTTGCAGACTTCGCGGACCTGCTCCTCAGTGGCGTGCGACTGCATGACCACCAGCATGGATGGCTCCCCCCAGCGCAGTGAACGAATACTGAGTCTACGGCAAGGCGGCAAAGGGCCGCAAATCCGGGGCACAGACGACGCGCCGGCGGTGCTTTCCCAATCGGCGACGATCCGTGAGTTATCACCAGTGGCATCAGATCCAGATCCCGCGTCTGCTCACTTACCCATATATCGCGCGTCTTACGGCGGAGAGGCTCTGCAACAAACCTCCGTACGTCCTCGCATTGAGAAGTGGAGGTGGCACAACCTTGTGCTGTCTAAGAATTATTTTCGCACCGACATACTTCATGCGCGCCATGCTTTTGCCAATCCCTCTCCTTCTAAGCTGGACCGTCGTGCACGCCCAGGCCAACGCTACGAAGCCGGCTTATGACTTCTCCTTGCCGCGCGAGGAAAGAATCAAGTTGGCGGAAAGCGCAGCCCCACCTGAGATTTCAGGCAAAGCCACTGTGTATCTCTTGGAGCGGGCCGGTTACGTGAAGGTCCGGGAAGGCACAAACGGATTTTCCTGCTTCGTGGATCGCCAGACCCCGCTCAACCTGGAGCCCACTTGCTTCGACGCCGAAGGAAGCACTTCGACGCTCGTCACGAGGCTTTTTGTCGAAGACCTGCGAGCCAAGGGTAAGAGTGAGGAAGAAATCAACGCGGCGATCCAAGACGGTTACAAGTCCAGAAAATTCCATGCGCCGCAGAAGCCCGGGATCGTCTACATGCTGTCCAACTCCATTTACCTTTACTTCGCGCAAAACAATCAAATGGTTCACGCTCCTCCGCATCTGATGTTCTACGCCCCCTATGCGACCGATAAAGACATCGGCTCGCCGCCGCAGACTGCAGATATGCCCCGTCTGATCAGGCCCGGACAGCCCGACGCATATATCGTTGTCCTGCGCGGCGAACACGCAACTCATTAGTGGCGGGAATTCATTCGGAAAGATGCGCAACGTTGGTAGCGGCCAAGACCCCCAACCGGGATGCTCGCAGTACGAATTCCATTGACGATAGGGGGCCAAAAGGCATCCAATAAAGCAGTTGTCCACTATAGCCCCAGCCGGGAGGAAAATTTGCTCTCGGATCATGTCTTTCATTTCTTTGGTCGTACGATCACCATCACAGGTCGTGAAGAGTTCCTGGCAATCATGGTCCTCGTCGTCGCGGCGACCGCCTGGGCAGTGCAGCAGTTTCGCCGCAGGCGAGCTGTGGTTTTGCAGAGATCCACGGTAAGCGACCAGTTGGTTTACGAATTGACGCGGATTGCCGATGCGCTCGACCGCATCTCAAATCGCCCAGTGGACCCGTACATTGCCGCCCCAAGTAGGGAAAGAGACGAATCAACGGGCGGGCGAATTCCGCTCTCCATGTTCGGGCGATAGTTCCCATAGTTCATATCGACTGAAGCTCCTGCCGGAGCGTCGGGCGCAGGGGCAGGGGTGTAGCCCGGCTGGCGAGTTTCCAGCGAAGGGGGTGATTTGGGGCCTGTGCTAGAATAGGTGGTTTAAGACGCAGCGGAAATTCTCATTGAGCATGCCTGAACAGCCCATCATTCAGCCGACACAATTTGACCCGGAAGACGAATATCGCCCGGAACCAGAGCCTGAACCGCTGCCGCCATCGTGGATGGACGGGAGTCTGCGGATTGGGATTCACACGTCCATCGCCGGAAGCTACCTGAACGCTCTGGAAGCGGCTCGCAAGCTGGGCTGCAACGCGCTGCAGATTTTCTCGGCCAGTCCGCGGATGTGGCAGGGCGGCTCGGCGCGGATTCCAGAAGTGGACGCGCAGGCGTTTCGCGAGCGCCGGGACGAGCTGGGCCTCGGGCCGCTGGTCATCCACGCCAATTATCTGATCAACCTTGCATCGGAGCAGCGGATGCTGCAGACGCGGTCGATCCAGGCATTCCACGATGAAATTGTGCGCGCGATGGCGTTGGGGGCGGATTTTCTGGTGGTGCACCCGGGGGCGCGAGGCGAGGCGACGGCGGGGCAAGCGATTTCAACGATCGTCGAGTCGGTCAAGCAGGCTTCAAAGCGCGCGCCGATGGGTAGCCTCCGCATCCTGATCGAGAACACAGCGGGGATGGGATCGGCTGTGGGGGCGCGTCTGGAAGAGGTTGGAGAGATTTTGGCGGGGCTGCGGAATTTGCCAGTCGGTGCTTGCCTGGATACCGCACACCTCTTTGCCGCGGGATACGACATCAAGAGCGAGGGCGGACTCGCTTCGACCATCGGTCAGATCGAGAGTTCGATCGGGCTGGAGAACGTGCCGGTTTTTCATGTGAACGATTCGAAGATCCCACTCGGCGGGCGAGTGGACCGGCACGAACACATCGGAAAAGGAAAGATTGGAGCGGAGGCGTTTGAAAGGATTTTGCGGCATCCGCGATTCGGAACGACGGGCCCGGAGGGTTTGGCGGGACGGGCCTTTATTGCCGAGACGCCGATTGATGATCCTGGCGATGACCGGCGGAACGTGGCGGCGCTCTGGGAATTGGCGGGGTTGAAAGGGCAAGCGCCGGAGGCGGAAAAAGGATTCTCGATGTTGACGGCAGCTTTGAAGAAGAAGATTGTAGAAAATAGAAAGACGGAAAAGGCTCGGACAAAGAAGAGCCAACCGAAGAAGAGTAAAGCAACGAAGGGTAAGCCGAAAAAGAGGAGAGGATAAGGCGGCGTGGCGGAGCAGAACAAATCAGAAATCGGACAGCAGGGCACGCCAGGGAGTGCGACGGCCGCGGGGTCGGGATACGATCCGCAGAAAATTGAAGAGAAGTGGCAGAAACGCTGGGCGGAAGCGCGCGTATTCGAATCGGAGGCGGATCCGTCGAAGCCCAAGTATTACGTGCTGGAGATGCTCCCGTATCCGAGCGGCACGATGCACATGGGGCACATGCGCAACTACGCGATCGGAGACGTGGTTGCGCGAGTGAAGCGCATGCGCGGATTCAACGTGTTGCATCCGATGGGCTGGGACGCCTTTGGCCTGCCGGCGGAAAACGCGGCGATCAAGAACAACACTCATCCGCGTGAGTGGACCAACAAAAACATTACGGAGTTTCAGCGCGTGCTGCGGCGCTTTGGTTTCAGCTACGACTGGCGGCGTGAGATTTCGACCTGCGAGCCCGAGTATTACCGCTGGAACCAATGGTTCTTCCTGCGCATGCTGGAACGCGGGCTGGCCTACCGGAAGAAGAGCCGCGTCAATTGGTGCCCGAAGTGCTGCACGGTACTGGCCAACGAACAAGTGGTAAATGGCGGTTACTGTTGGCGGCACGAAGACACGTTGGTGGAGTCGCGCGAGATCGAACAGTGGTTCCTGAAGACGACGGCGTATGCCGAGCAACTGCTGGATGACTTGAAGGAACTGGAAGGCGGATGGCCCGAGCGCGTCATCCTGATGCAGCGGAACTGGATAGGGAAGTCGCAGGGCACGAAGGTGAAGTTTGCCGTGGCGGACGTGGCGGGCGCGGAACCTATCGAAATTTTTACGACTCGCATTGACACCATTTATGGCGCGACGGCCCTGGTCCTGGCACCGACGCACCCGGCCGTCGAGAAACTCCTGGGCTGGGCTATGCCTGACAGCATCGAGTGGACCAGGCTCCGAAAGATGCGCCAGACAGCGGTGAAGACCGAGGATCTGGCGACCATGGAAAAGGAAGGCTTCTTCACCGGACGGCATGCCATCAATCCCTTCAGCAGAGAGAAAATCCCCGTCTGGGTGGGAAACTTCGTGCTGATGGAGTACGGCACGGGAGCCATCATGGCCGTTCCGGCGCACGACCAGCGCGACCTCGAGTTTTGCCGCAAGTACGGCCTGCCGGTGCGCGTCGTGGTGCAGCCGCCCGAGGGCGAGCCGCTGGCCGAAGAAAAAATGACCGCAGCTTTCGACGAACACAGGCAAGGTCGGCTCGTCAATTCCGGGCCTTACAGCGGGCTTTCGCCGGAGGAAGCCATTGCGAAGATGTCGACCTTCGCCGAGCAAAAAGGATTCGGGCGCGCCGAAACCATTTTCCGGTTGAAGGACTGGGGGATTTCGCGCCAACGATATTGGGGCACGCCCATTCCGATTGTCTATTGCTCGAAGGATGGGCTGGTGCCCGTGCCGGACAAAGATTTGCCGGTGCTACTGCCGCCGAATCCGAAGCTCACCGGCGAAGGAGAATCGCCTCTGGCGTCCACGCCGGAGTTCGTGAACACCACTTGCCCGAAATGCGGAGGACCGGCGCGGCGCGAGACGGACACCATGGATACCTTCGTGGACTCCTCCTGGTATTTCTACCGTTACTGCGATCCGCACAATGACAAAGCGCCGTACGATTCGACGAAGATCGCTTATTGGTTTCCGATTGACCAATATATCGGCGGAATTACGCACGCGATTCTGCACCTCCTGTACTCGCGATTCTGGTGCAAAGTCATGCGCGACCTGGGTCTGATCACTCACAACGAGCCTATCGCGAGGCTTTTTACTCAGGGGATGGTGCAAAAGGGCGGCGTGGCCATGTCCAAGTCACGCGGCAACGTGGTGGGGGCCGAAGAAATGGCGCAAAGGTATGGCGCTGACACGGGGCGGCTCTACACCTTGTTTGCGGCTCCGCCGGAAAAAGATTTGGAGTGGAGCGAAGAGAGCATCGAAGGCTCTTGGAGATTTCTGAATCGCGTGTACCGGCTGGTGGACCGGCACGCGCTCACCGTCCAAGGCGTTAAAGGCGGAATATCCGACATTTCGACGGCTTCTCCAAAAGAAAAGACTCTCCTGCGTAAGGCGCATCAGACATTGCGGCGCGTGACCCAGGACTTCGAGACGCGCTGGCATTTCAACTCCGCGATCGCGCTGATCATGGAATTGACCAACGAAATTTATTTGCAGGAGCCGTTGGAAAAAGGTGCGCGGCCGGAAGTTCGCAAGGAAGTGCTGGAACTGCTGACCCTGATGCTGACGCCGATGACGCCGCACCTTGCCGAAGAGCTCTGGGAAATACTGGGACACAGAGGCGGTTTATGGACGGCGAGCTGGCCGTCGTTTGATGAGGCCCTGACGCTCGAGGAAGAAGTCGAAATTCCCGTGCAGGTGAATGGACGGCTGCGCGGCAAAGTGAAAGTGGCCGTGGGGACCGGCGGAGAAGACGTCGAAAAACTGGCGCAGGCCGACGCAGTGATTGCGCCTCACCTCACCGGCAAAGCCATCGTGAAACGCATTTTCGTTCCGGACAAATTATTGAATCTCGTCGTGGCGTAAGGGGAGATGGCATGATGGAGAGCGCGGCAAAACAGGCGGCGGAGCGAGCGCGAGAGCAGGGAGGCAGGATGAAAGCGGAATTGGGCGGGGTGGTGGTTCTCGATTTCGGCGGACAGTATACCCAGCTCATTGCGCGGCGCATTCGCGAGCAGCAGGTTTTCTCCGCCGTTTTGCCCTGCACATCTCCCATCGAAGAAATCCGCAAACTCGATCCTGCGGGAATCGTTTTGTCGGGCGGGCCAAGCTCTGTCTATGACCTGGAGGCTCCGAAGTGCGATCCAAAGGTGCTTGCGCTGGGGATTCCGGTCCTGGGGATTTGCTACGGGATGCAGTGGATTACGCACACGCTCGGCGGAACGGTCGAGAAGGCGGAACGCCGCGAATATGGCCGCGCGCAATTGAGCATCGATGATTCGAAAGAACACGGCGGATCCCAATTGTTCAAGGGAGTGCCGGCCTCGCTGCGTGTTTGGAACAGCCATGGCGACCATGTGCGAACGCTGCCGCAAGGCTTTCGAACCATCGGACGAACGGAAAATGCCATCGCCGCGGTGGAAAATCCGGAAAAGAGAATCTACGCAGTCGAGTTTCACCCGGAAGTAAATCACACGGACCACGGGACCGATCTGCTAAGAAATTTTTTGTTTCGCGTTTGTAAAGCCGAGCCGAAGTGGAGCGGCACCGCGTTCATCCAGGAGACGACGGCGGCGATCCGCGAGAAGGTGGGAAATAAGTGGGCGATCTGCGGGCTCAGCGGTGGAGTGGATTCCACGGTGGCGGCGGTCCTGGTGCATCGAGCGATGGGAACGCGGCTGACGAATATCTTCGTGAATACGGGGATGCTGAGAAAGAACGAATTCGAACAGACGCTGGAGATGCTGCGAGACCGGCTGAAACTTCACGTCATCGGCGTCGACGCTTCCGATCGCTTTCTCGCTCAATTGAAAGGCGTCACCGACCCCGAGGAAAAGCGTAGACGCATTGGCAGAGAGTTCATCGCCGTCTTTGCAGAGGAAGCGCAGAAGCTCCAGGCAGGGGAGGCCCACGGCGAGATTGGGTTCTTGGTGCAGGGAACTCTCTATCCTGACGTGATCGAGTCCGTCTCCGTAAAAGGGCCTTCTGCAACAATCAAGACACACCATAATGTCGGCGGATTGCCGGAAAAGATGCCGTTTGTCTTAATCGAGCCGCTGAGGGATCTTTTTAAAGACGAAGTTCGCCGGATTGGCAAGGAGCTAGGACTGCCTGAAGAAATCCTCGTGAAGCACCCGTTTCCGGGGCCGGGGCTGGCTGTTCGTCTGCTCGGGGAAATCACTCGCCCACATTTGGTGACTCTACAGGACGCCGATGCAATTGTGGTTGAAGAAATTCGGCGTGCTGGGCTATACGACAAAGTGTGGCAAGCATTCGCGGTGCTTCTGCCGGTGCGGAGCGTCGGAGTTATGGGCGACGGGCGGACGTACGGGCTGACCGTCGCCGTCAGGGCAGTGGAATCAGATGACGCCATGACGGCGGACTGGGTGAGGCTGCCCGGCGAAGTACTGGAGCGGATCTCGACTCGTATCGTCAACGAAGTGAGTGGTGTGACGAGGGTGGTCTACGACATCAGCTCGAAACCGCCGAGCACGATCGAGTGGGAATAACTCCGCGAGAGCATTTGCGTACACCAAAAGGAGATCTTGCTGAAAATATACAGGCCGAAAATAACTCAAGCCGCGCAGCGGGTATGCGCGGCTTGCGTCGTAAGGTGTGATGTCACTGAACAGCGAGAACCGAAGAGGTTCGCGTGCAGGTCTAGCGGTTCGCCATTTTCTGAGCCATGTAAAGGATGAGTTTGCGGTCACCCTCTTCAACCTTGCTCAGCAAGCGGCGAAGCTTGTTGAGAAAGCGTGCATCTTTACCGACACTGCCCCAGGCGATGTCATCGGACGACTTCCTCTTGGGGAGATTCGGCAACTGCGGCGGTTCTTCACCGTCATAAAAGAGTTGATAGAGTGGGCACTCAAGAGCGCGCGCCAGCTTCTCCAACGTTTCGATGGCCGGGACGGTATGACCATTCTCTACGCGGGAAATGTAACAGCGAAGCAGACCGGTGCGCTTCTCGATGTCGCCCTGGGAGAGTTTCTTTTCTTCGCGGAGTGCGCGAAGGCGGTCACCAATAATCATGCAGGTATTGTCACATGTCGGTAAGATGGGAAGCAAGCAAAAAGTGAATGATAATGAATTGCACTATATGATGCAGTTCCAGGCAACCCGGAGATAATGGCCGTAACCAAATCCCTATGGCGCGCGTCCCAAAAGTGGAGCCTTTCGACCCGCCCCCCGCGGCGGGTGCCGAACAGGTGTACGTTTCCAAGCCCGCCGGTGCGACGCCCGACCGCGAATTGGTCCGGCGGGCGCAGGGAGAGGACAAGGAGGCCTTCGAGGAGCTTGTCCGGCGTCACCAGCACCGGGTGTTTGCCGTGGCAGGAGGAATACTGCGAAGGCGCGAGGACGTGGAAGATATCGCGCAGCAGGTTTTCGTCAAGGCCTATTTTTCGCTGAAGCGGTTTGATCAGCGAGCGGCATTCAGCACTTGGCTGTACAAGATCACGGTGAATGAGTGCTGGGACTTGCTGAGAAAGAAGAAGGTGCGGCCCCTGGTGTACGAGTCCGATCTGAGCGAGGAACAAGCCAGGCAGGTCATCGCATCAGGGGAGAAAGAAAATCCTGGGCCGGATGCCAGCCAAAGGATCGAAGCCCGCGAGCGCGTAGAACGCCTGCTGGAAGGATTGGATGAGCGGGACCGGCTGATGCTGATACTGAAAGAGGTGGAAGGGTTTTCCATCGATGAGATTGCTGAAGTTCTGAGTCTGAATGGGAACACGGTGAAGGTTAGACTCTTCCGGGCGCGGCGCCGGGTGGTCAGCCAGGCAAAGAAGCGCGGAGATTGATTACGAAGGCAAGAGCGGTAAGGAGGCGGCTATGTGGAACCTGCTAAAGAAGAGTGATGACGAGTGCACGAAGTTGCAGGATTCAATTGAGGAAGCTGCAGCGGTTCGCCCTTCAGCGGCGAGTGTCGAAGCGTTGAGCGAAGTTTTGTCTCCCGCGGAGCGCGCCCACATTGCTTCCTGCGAAAAATGCCGGGGAGCAGCGTGGGATCTTCTTACGACTCGGGAAATCTTCGAGGGCGTTGGCTCCACTACTGAAATGGCGAGGCCGTGGTTTGCAACTCGGGTTATGGCAGGCATCGTCGCGCGAGAGAGGAAACTGGCAGAGGCGGCGAGTACGTGGATGGCCGTGCCGAAGTTTGCTTCGCGGTTAGCTCTGGCTTCGGGCGCACTTTTGCTTGTGGCAAGTACGTGGCTGTATGAAAGACCTTCCACGGTACCGGCAAAGCAGCCGGCTGCGGCGGCGAGCCAGGAATACTTATTCGAGGCACCACAGCCACCCATGAATCAGGATGATGTGCTCATTAGCCTGGCGGAGCAGAATCAATGAACGAAACGTCGGCAACCCGGAAAGCGGCTCTGTGGGTCGGTGTGATATTCCTGCTGGGGGCTGCGCTCGGTGGGACGCTTGGTTATGTTTTTGCCCATCGGGTGAGCGCGGCTCCGCCTCAACTGACCGACACGGAAAGACGGGCTCAGAAGGTGCAACGCTTGACGCAGGAATTAAACCTGAGCCCCGAGCAGCAGAAGCAACTTGACACGATCATGGCCGGCGTGCAGGCGGAGTACAAGGCCATTCGTCAGTCGACGGATCCGCAGATCGATCAAGCGCGGCAGAAGGGCCGCCAACAGATTCGCGGTATTTTGACGCCGGAACAGAAACCAAAGTTCGAAGATTTTTTGAGGCGGTTGGACGAAGAAAGAAAGCGCAACGCCTCACCGCCCAGCCGCTAGGAATTCAGAGCGGCCGCTTTCAGAAGCCAACTCTATTTTCCCAAAGCATCTGGCAGTCCGCGATAGTAACGAAAGCCCTCGAACGCCTTTCCGTCTTTCATCCGAACGCGCTTGCGTGTCAGCTCCTTCATTTCCTTTAGCTCAGCCTCCGTGAGTTCCGGTTTGTATTTCAACCAGCCAGGTCCAAACTGGCTGACGTATTTTGCCCCGGCGTTCACCTTTTGCTCGACAAAGTCGCTGATGTCCACGACGGTGTTCTCATCTTGATGGTCGTAGTCATTGTAGAAAAGGTATTCGGGAATCATGTATTCCTTGAGACCCTCTTGAGTGATCTGTCCCTCGAAGAGCAGGCGCCACATGGCGGCACGCGCTGCGTCGGCGGCTAAGTAAGCGGCAGCGCGGTGATCGGACTTGTGCCAGCGTTGATAGTTCTTGCCTGGATCCCAGGCGAACAGCACGTCTGGGCGCAGCTTGCGAATCCAGCGAACAAGATTCTCGACCACCGCCTTGCGATCCTCAAATTCCAGCAAACCGTCATCGTAGCCGAGGTTAATGTAGTGGTCGCCCGGGATGCCAAGCTCAGATAGCGCCGCCAATTCCTCTCTGCGGCGAATTTCAGCGAGCTGCATCCTGGAGAGCGCCGGATCCTGTGTCCCGACGTTGCCGGTTGTCAGCGTAACGACATAAACCTTATTTCCGTGGGCCTGCAGCAGCGCCAGCGTACCGTGCGACAGCTGATCATCATCCGCGTGGGCGCCGATTAGCATGACCGTCTTCCCGGTCCACTTTTCCACGGGAAGCTGAGGCTTTTGTTCCGGCTGTTGCGCCAAGGCGGACAGGCAAGACAATGCAAGAACGGCGCTAGAAAGAATTGCCTTCATGCGACCCTCCGGTTTCAAGACTGAACTCCTTTGTCTGGGGCCAGACTGAGTTAAACGCGGTGAGCTTCAGACTTTGACGATAAGTTTTCCCATGTTGCCGCCGGTGAAGAGCATGTTGACGGCGTCGGGCGCCTTCTCCAGCCCTTCGACGATGGTTTCGCGGTCCTTCAGCTTGCCGAACATTTTCCACTGACCTAGTTGCTTTGCGGCTTCCATGAAGCGCGAAGCGTAATCCAGGATGATGAAGCCCTGGACGCGCAGGCGCCTCACCAGGATGTTGCCAAGACTGACGAGGCCGGGATCATGCTTTGTGTAGCCGGAGATAAGGCCGCAGAGTGCGACGCGGCCATGGAGATTCATGCGATTTAAGACTTCTTGCATGATTTCGCCGCCAACATTTTCAAAATCGATGTCGATGCCTTTGGGAGTGGCAGCGGCGAGTTTTTCCTTCCAATCGGGATGCTTGTAGTTGACGGCGGCATCGAAACCGAGATCCTTGGTGATCCAGGCGCATTTCTCGTCCGTACCGGCGATACCAACGACGCGGCAGCCGTGAATCTTGCCGATTTGCCCGGCGATGCTGCCGGTGGCGCCAGCGGCGGCGGAGACGACGAGCGTTTCGCCTTTCTTGGGCTGGGCAATTTCCATGCCGAAAAAAGCAGTGAGGCCGTTGATGCCGAGCACGCCAAGGAAGACCGTGTCCGAAACGAAAGGAATCTTCGGGAGTTTTTGGAAAAATTGCTTCGCGGATGCGTCAATGATGACGTAGTCCTGCAGACCGGTAAGGCCCGTGACGCGGTCGCCCTTTTTGTAATCGGGATGGCGCGACTCAACGATTTCGGCGAAACCGGCCGCGCGCATGACTTCACCGATCGGCACCATGGGAAGGTAAGTATCCGCGACCATCCAGACGCGCATGGTGGGGTCGATAGAGAGATACTTCACTTTCGCAAGGGCTTGACCTTCTTTCA
>Ga0137418_10004954_pt1 | contig 12220 bp, 9 predicted proteins | sample CZODoug3_1_2_16f_FD_122242 | JGI IMG/M metagenome (GOLD analysis project Ga0137418, IMG submission 122242) | Vadose zone soil fungal communities from Angelo Coast Range Reserve, California, USA - CZODoug3_1_2_16fungal (Hybrid Assembly) | ecosystem: Environmental > Terrestrial > Soil > Vadose... | reverse complement strand
CCAGGAAGCCATCCTCATCCCGGAACAAGGCGTGGACTTCGATGCCGAAATGGAAAAAATTGAAATCGCTTATCTGAACGCGGCCCTGCGCCGCACCGGCGGCAAAAAGACCGCCGCGGCGCAACTCCTCCAGGTGGATCCCCAGCGCATGAAGTACCTCTGCCGCAAACACCACCTCGACTAAACTCGACCAGGAAGGTCAATTTTTAACCAGTGAACGGTTAATTTTTAACCATCAGGTGAATTCCTGACCTCTCCACAACCGCTTTCCCGTAGTACTTTCGCACTAAGTTCTTTCTTTTCTGTGCAGTCTCTCCCACGTCCGCCAGCTCGCAGCTTTGGCCAGTCACCTGCATTAATGGCCAGTGTCTGCGGGACAAAATAAAAAATTAAGGAGCTACCCAGCCATGCCTATTCAGAAAAAGAGCTTAATCAGCACTCTGAAGACCGCCAAGAAGGCCAACGTTGCCAACTCAACGATCAGCGATTCAAAGATCAAAGCTGAGCCCCATGTTTCGATGAAGCGCGGCGTTGGACTCAAGCGCGGCGTCGAACTCAAGCGAGGCGTTGAACTCAAGCGCGGCGTCGAACTCAAGCGCGGCGTTGAACTCAAGCGCGCAGTCGACCTGAAGCGCGCCTGATAACAGACATTGCCTTCGCGTTGATTCAAGAACCAGCGCGAATATTTTAAAATCCCGGAAGGCTGCTTTGCTGCAGCCTTCCGTTTTTTTTTTGAATTCCGACTTCTTGAATCTGTGGGAGACGCGGCAGGAGCCCCCTGCGTTTTCCCAAACTTACCAGAGTTTTCGTGCCCAGAAATTCTGAAAGGATTCCAACCCTTTGCCAAGGAAACTGCGCCGACGCCCATAGACTCGCGCCAGCCCTGTCATCCCAGGACGGAGCTCTTCCTGAGGATCCAGCAATGCGATATCCACCAAATAGAAATGGGGCGGATTCATTCCCTCGAGCTTTACATCTCCAAGGAGGCGCGGATCCATTTCCGAGGAATATGCAGCCACGGATTTTACGGAAGCACTCCATTTTTTCAGGAATCCGTCCACTTGCATTTCGGCAGGGGCTTCAGATTTGATTTTGGAAAGATCGTACTCTGAGATATAGATCCTGACGCGAAGGGTGGAAAGGTCGGCAACTTCCAGAAACTGGTTTCCTTCGGAAAGATAGCTTCCTAGCCGCTGCTCCACGCGGGGAGTCAGGATTGTGCCGGAAATTGGACTAGTTAGCTTTAGGCCATTCCTCCTGTCTGAAAGTTCCTGGACCCTTGTAACCATCTGTTGCTGTTCCTTTAGGGCGCTTCCGTACCCGGTATAGTGTAGCGATGCAACCTTGTATCGCTCCGAAGCAAGCATGAGTCTCGCCTGGGCGCGCTCGTAGTCGGATTCCAAAGGTACATTGCGAAGTGTAGCGAGCGGATCCCCTGCCACCACTTTCTGCCCCTCTCTCACAAAGATGTCTGTTATCAGGCCCGAGACCCTGGCTCGGACGACGGCCGAACGCCCCGGCTCCAATATGAATCGGCCCGCAACGGACTCGCGCCAGATGGGAAGCGCCAGAAATGCGAGCATGAGGCCACCCACCAGGAGCGAGTGTCGCGGCGTAAACCAGGCAACGATTCGGTCTTTCTTGTCCAAGTAGAGGAATTTCATAAAGTTCACCAATAAACGAATTCGTGATCGGAAAATCAGCAGCGCGACGCCGATCTCTGGCAGGAAACCCCAGTCCGGACTGAAATTCCGGACCACGTTGCCCGCAAATCGCGCCACGAAAAACAGAACCATATAACTGTATGCCCCTGACAAGAAGGCGTACGCAGCGAAGCCCAGCCTTCGGCTCTTCGGAACGTACGGCACTTCCGTTGGTAGTCTCCATATATATTTCTTCACCCACGCGGAGACGTAGTTCGTGGAGTCTTCCTTCAGATCTGCAACGCCGATAAACTCGCATAACATATGGTAGCCATCGAGCTTCATCAGTGGATTCCAGTTCATGATGATCGACATGATGCCCGTGAGCATCATAATGAAGTAGGCCCCATCGTGGAGAAGAGTGTCCGGGGGAGTCCCCCACCAAATGGGCGTAGCAATCGCACAAATGATCAGCTCTGCCCAGATGCCCGCGAGGGAAATGACCATCCGCTCGTAGCGCGACGCCATCACGATGCCTTCGGTTGTATCCGTGTAAAAAGCAGGAGTGAGATACACCAGCGCGAATCCCATGGCAGGCACACGGCCGCCATAATGCTTACAAGCATGTGCGTGCCCGAACTCATGAGCAGCTACTATGAACATACTGATTACATAGAGAAAAAAGACATCGTTCCAGGTTTTATTTCTGAAATTGTAAAAATCTACCGTATCCCGGCTTATTTCGCCCCAATGCGCGATTGTAATTCCGGCGGTAAATGAGAAAGCAAGGACGGTTATTACTGTGAACCAGGCTGAGTACAGAAACTTGGTGTACCGGTAGGACCATGTCAGAAAACGATCAGGATTGAACGCTGGAAAAATGACAATCGAGAGATCCGCCCATCTGCTCCGAACCTGACGTTTCTTTCGGCGCTCCTCGGTCGTCTGCTGCATCAAATGGATGTTTTTCTCTTGCGGGGTCCTATACCAGAATTCCGCGGCCTCGAGTTCTGCAGCAAATTCGCAAACCTGATCCTCTCCATACTCCATTCCCGTTTGCTGCGAATAAAGTTCGGCAATTTCTTCATAGGATCGGCTGCCATCAAACAGTTGGGCCAGCGCCCAGTTCGCGGGTGGCAGCTTGAACATCCCTCCGACGGAGGGCACATAGATTCGGAAAATTGGCTTGCCGTCCTCCTCGTGTTCGCGAAAAGTAATCCCAGGATCCAAACGCGGATATCCCCGGGAGAGAGTTCGCGCCGGGATTTCCGGCAGGGCAACGTCGAGGGCGCGCGTCAGATTCATGTGCGGCTCATTGGGGGGTGTCGAGTTGCACGGACGCCGTCATGCCCGGTCGGAGCGATCCTCGTTCCCCCACCAGTTCCACCAGCACTTCAAACGTGCCACTCGACGGATCCACCACTGGACTCACCTGCTTCACCCGGGCCCTGTGCTTTTCTCCAGGAACGTCCAGTGAGAGTACTTCCATGGGCTGGCCGGTGCGAATCTTACCGAAAACCTTCTCCGGCAAGGTGAACCGCATCAGCAGCGGAGACTCGGCCGTTACCCAGAACAGCCTGTCCCCCTTTCCAACGTTTTGTCCCTGCCTCGCGTACCGCCGCGCGATTAACCCGTCAAACGGAGCGATGACTTTCGTTTTTTCCAGTTCCAGTTCCAGTGAATGTTCCTCTTCCTTAGCATTGTTCAGTGTTTCCTTCACCCGAAGAATGTCCCACTGGTCCGATTCCGCCTTGTACTTGGCGTGCTGCAATTGCTCTTCGGAGGTCAGTCCCAGATCGAACAGGTGCCGGGCGCGCGCATAATCCGCCTTCAGCACTTCGGATTCGGATTCCCAGTTTTTCAGGTCTGCGGCAATGCTTCTTGTTTTTGCTCGAGAGGCCTCCAGGTTCGCCACAATCTGCCGCCCGTCCAACTCGGCCAGCAACGTCCCACTTTTCACGCGTGCCGGCGCATCGAAAAATATCTTTTCCACGATTCCGTCGCGCTGCGCTGTCAAATCCACCTGATGTTCGACAATGATCGGCCCGGATACCAAAATCGACGCCCCAGAAGGCTCGGTCCCCGCCGGGACCGGTTTGCTCGATGTTGGTGCTGGGGCCGCGTTTGTCACCGAAGCGGTGGAACTCTTGTCGCCGCCGCAAGCCGCCGCGAAGAGCGCTGCACCCAGGAAAACTGTAGAAAACCATCTAAGCATTCCGCCCCTCCGCATGGCTACCAGCCCAACCAGTACCATATTTTCGCGTATAGCCACAAAAATGGCCGCCGGAACAAAACGTATCCCGCCGGATACCAGCCTGTATTTATCTTTCCTCGCCCTTCCATACCCGTGCGCAGCGTCCTGTCGCGATTCGGAACTGCTACCCGCGAATAGAAAACCGGCGTTTCCTTTTTCATATCAGCTTTCGGGCTGATCACCACGACATCCCCGTGAAACGTCCGCATGGGATAGCTGTTCAACTTGATCGAGGCCTTCTGCCCCTCCTTCAACCGCCCCGCGTCCATGTCATCGATCGCCACATCCACCAGCACATTCGAAGTGTCCAATACTTCCGCAAACGAATCGCCCGCCTCCAGCTTGCGCCCCGCGAAACTTTCCACATGCGGTGTCGCAACAACACCCTCGATCGGCGCCCTCAGCAGCGCATGTTCCAGTATTTGCCTGCTGCGTTCAACCTCCGCTTTCCAATAATCCGATTGGACCTTCTGCACACCTGCTTCCGTCCCATCGTTCGCGGCCAGCGCCTTGTTCATCTGCAGCAGGGCCGTCTCATACCTCGACTGCGCCTCAGACAGAGTTGCCCGATGATTCCAGGCTTCCATCTCTGCCAGCACTTGTCCTTTCTGCACCGGTTCCCCTTCGCGCACCAGCACCTTCGCAATCACTCCTTCGCTCTCCGGTTGTACTTGCGCGCGCCTCACTGGCGCAACAACAGCGTCTCCATCAACTCGAAACGGCAACGGGAATGCCGCAAGAAACAACAATCCAATCCCTGCCAGCGTCAGGATCGCCGTCCGCTTCCTTTTCTGCATGGCCATGAACTTCCGCTTCCTGACCAGCACGGGTTCCAGCACCGAAATGAACGGCACTTCCTTGTACATCTGCGCGTTCCGCAGTGCCACCGTCGCCTGTCCGGCGAGAACTTCCACGATCTCCAGATGCGCGGGGCCCAGAAAATCCGGGTCGTGGCTCTCCATCGCCAGCACTCCCACGCGCCCCGTATCGTCATTCAGTGGCCGCGCATAAAACCCTCGCATGCCGGATTCCGCGAAATACTTTTTGAATTTCGCTTTTGTCTCCTCGCGTTCCGCGTCAATCTCTTCGCCATGCTGCCGCACATGAATCACTTCTTCCGAAAGCGACGCCCATTGCAACACTTCATTCAGCGGCGCGATATCCGGATGGTCGGCCTGCACCTGGGTCAGCCCAGTCACTGCGCTCAGCTTGAATCGTCCGCCGTGCTCCAGCACAATCGCCGCCCGCTCATACGGAATCACCGCCTGCGGTGCATTCACAATCGTCTGCAGCATCCGCTCCAAATTAAGCGTCGACGTAATTTCATGGCTGACCTTGTTCAGCGTCTCAAGCACTTCCACCTTTCGCTCGGCCAATAACAGGCTCGCGTTGTGCAGCGCCGTGGACGCCGTCTCCGCAAGATTGCTCAGCGTAAACAGGTCGTCTTCATCAAAAGGCGTGCCGTCCAGTTTATTGACGGCCTCAACGACTCCCACCAGCGCCGATTTATCCAAAATCGGCGCAGCCACCAACGAAAACACGCCCGCATCACCCGCTTCTTGATTCCGCTGTACCAGCCGCTCATCCGTGAAATCACTGATGGAAATCGGCTCTCCGTTATCTGAAATTGTTCCCGCCACTCCTTCATTCGCCTTCAGCTTTTGCCCCTTGAAGGACGTCGCGTCTTCCCCGGCCTGGTGCATCAACTCCACGGATTCGTCCGCCAGCATCAGCCAGATGTTCACCGCCTGGCATTCCAGAATTTCCGAAATCTTGGTTCCGATCAGCGGCAGCAGCTCGTCCATCTCCAGCGTCGAGGAAAAAACCTTCTCCAGGTCGTAAAGCTGCGTCAATCGCGTGATCGACGTCATCGTGGCGTGCCGCTCCTCTTCATAAGCTTGCGCCGTTGCGATCGCCGCCGCTGCCACCTCCGCTACAGGCAACAGCGCCTCCACCGCGGCGGCGGAAATCTCCTCCTCAAACGCCAAGATCTCCAGCGCCCCAATCAGATTTTCGTTGTGAATCAGCGGCAGGTAGGTCAGCGACAGCAGCGACTTGCGGATGTCTATATGAGGATAATCTTCCCGCTTGACTGCCGCGGCCGTCCGGTTGATCGCCGAGTTCTCGCTAAACACAATTCCCAGCAGCCCGGACTCCGCCGGAATCTCCTCATTATGCAGCTTCGCATCGCCCACCGTCGCTCGTGGAACCCAAAGTGTTTTCTCGCCCGCTCCCGCCAGCGTGTACACGCTCACCGCCGCGTCGGCAATCAACTCCGACACAAACCGCGCAAACACTTTTGCACGGGGCGCAACTTCCTGCTCCGCGAGCAAATTTAGTGAGAGAGGTAGTAGATCAAGAACGGATTCTTGTTCCTGGCTGGCCAACGGTCGACCTTCCGTCTGGTGACATGAACGGGGCGGAAGTCACCAGCCCACTGCCTTTCTTGCTTTTTGTCCCAAGATTATCTAAGTTGTGCGCGCACTCTAACAAAGCGATACTGGGGTGTCAATGCGGCAGGCCCGGGTCATTCCCAGGCCTCAAAGGGGTGGCAACATTGGATATTGATACCAGGACTCTGGACGGCGTCAAGCTTGTCAAACTCGCTGGGCGCCTCAGCATGGGCCCGGCGCTCGATCGCTTCAATGCCACAATTATCGAACTTCTCGGCCAGGGCCACTCCAAAATTATTCTCGACCTCGAAGGCGTCCCCACCATCGATTCCAGCGGCATCGGCATGTTGGTTCGTCACCTCACCACGGCCAAACAGGCCGGCGGCGCCATCCGCCTGCTTAAGCCTTCCAAATTTACTTTGCAGACTTTAAAGATGGTGGGCTTGCTGAATCTTTTCACCACCTATGATGACGAATCCCAGGCCGTCGCCTCATTTCAATAAGCTGCACCACGGCGAATTTTTCGCCCGCCTTTATGCAACTTCAAACTTCTCGCTCGCCGCTTCTACCGTCTCGAAAAATTTCACAATCCGGTCCACACGCGTCATCTGCAGCGTGCTCTCCACAATCCCGTCGCTGGACACGATCCTCATCACTCCTCCAGCCTTCTGCAGCTTCGCGTTGCACATCACCAGGATCCCTACTCCAGTGCTGTCAATCGCGTCCAATTCCCGCAAATCCAGCACCACTTTCTTCGCCCCTTCCTTCATCACCTCGGCAATCGACCACTCCACCTGCCGGCTGTCGTTTCCCATCAGCAAGCGTCCGTGCAATTCCAGTATCACGATCTCTGGCGTGGCTTTTTTCTTTTGCACTTCGAGAATCATGGGACACTCCTCAGCTTCAGGATCGGCATCGCGGATTGCTCCAGTCGAGGAATCTCTTGGATTACTGCCCCTTCCCTCCGCCCGGAATTGCCGCCTTTTCGCTGCCTGATACTATTTCCGCCCCTCCCCGGAGTCAACGCCTAACCCCCTTACGGACGGCCTCCACGCCGCTCCTGTTCCGAAATTGTCATTCTGAGGGCATCCGACAAGGATGCCCGAAGAACCTCAACTGCAAATGTTCCGTAGACCTTACGTACGAGTCCGTGCTGCTTCGCCGCAAAAAACAATTCCCTCGCACCCCATACCACGTACAATAAAGTCATGGGCACCAGCAAGCACCGTCTCCTCTCGCGCGTCGGTTCTTTGCTGGTCGTTCTTTGCCTTCTCGCGGCGCCCCTCTGCGCAACGCGCTGCTCCCTCTCTTCTTGCGCCAACCCCAGCACCCACGAGCAATCGACGACAGGTTGTCACCATCCGTCGAAGCATTCCCACGGCTCTTCCGGGCTTGCCGGCGCCGTTGCTCCCACATGCCCTCCGGCGGATTCATTGCTCACAACTCTTCCTGCACAACAGTTCCGTCTCCTGTCTGCCGGTCTCGACCACGTGACCCCATTGCTCCCCACGGCTCAGGATTCATCGTTCTCCTGGGGTGGTCTCGCGTTAACTACCCCTCAGGCCCCGAATCGAGATTCCTCTCCCGGTAATTCCGTTTTATTCTTTTCAAACCAACCCCTCCGTCTCTGATTCGCCTCTCTCGAATCGTTCCGTCTATCAGTTAAAAACAGCGCCGGGCCAACCATGGCCGAGCCTCAACTAACAAACATCTATGTAACGTCGGCTATTTTTCGGAGGAACTCATGAGCAGCTCTCGCAGAAATTTCTTTCAGGACGCGGCCGCCTTCACCGCTGGTCTCTTCGGTCTAGGCACTCGCCTCGACGCCGCAACCCCGCAGTCAAGCGCCCCGCCGCATGATCAAAATTCGTCCCACCACCACGCCTCCGCGACAATTTCGAAATCCACGCCGCCGCATGCGCATCCTCACGTCCCGGTCACCACCCCTGACGTCCCCGATCTCCCCTTCACCCTAGATGGCTCGACAAAAGTCTTCCGCCTCCGCGCCGAACCCGTGAAGCGCAAAATCGCTCCCTTCAAAACCATCGACGCCTGGGGCTACAACGGCTCCTGCCCCGGCCCCACCATCCAAGTCACACAGGGCGACCGCGTCCGCATCCTCGTCGAAAACGCACTCCCCGAAAGCACTTCCATGCACTGGCACGGCCTCGAAGTCCCCATCGAGCAAGACGGCGTCCCCTTCATCAGTCAAAAACCAATCGCGCCAGGCGAAACCTACACTTACGAATTCACCGTCCACCAGGAAGGCACCTTTTTCTATCACGCGCACAGCGCCATGCAGGAAATGATCGGCCTCCTCGGTCTCTTCATCGCCCACCCGCAAAATTCCTATGCGCCGCACGCCGATCACGACTATGCCATCGTCCTCCAGGAATGGGCCATTCTCCCGTCCAACACCGTCCCCAACACCGCCTCCATGGAATTCAACTGGCTTACCTTCAACGGACTCTCCGCTCCCTCCACCACTCCGCTCATCGCGCGTCTCGGCAGCCGCGTCCGTCTCCGTTTCGTGAACCTCGGCATGGATCACCATCCCATTCATCTCCACGGCAACCAATTCGTCATCACCGGCACCGAAGGCGGCCGCGCTCCCGAATCCACCTGGTATCCAACCAACACCGTTCTAGTCGGCGTAGCGCAAGCAAAGGTCGTCGAGTTCGAAGCCAAATACCCCGGCGACTGGATGATCCACTGCCATCTTCCCCACCACATGATGAACAGCATGATGGACCTGCTCAGCGACCGCCAGATTCAGACCGCCAACACCACCGACGCCAAAGCCTTAAGCCAGATGGAAACGCTCGCTCGCGACATCGGCGTCGAGCACGTCCACCATTCCCCCATCGCCGAAAACGCCAACTCCGTCCCCGGCTTCCCGCAAGACGCCTTCATGGAAATGGCCATGGACAACGCCGAGGGCGTCACGAAGCCTGAAACCCACGGCCTACCCGCCAACTGGAGCGCCGGGATGATGGGCATGATGACCATGGTCCGCGTCCTCCCCGACAAACAATACGAAGAAATCCAATCCTTAATCCGCAATCACCAATCCTCCAAGCCTGAGGAGCACCACCATGCTTCCTAGTTCTTCCCTCTTCTCAGCGCACTCTGCGTCCTCGGCGCACTCTGCGTTAAATCTTTCTTCTTCCTATAGGAGTCGACAAATGCAACGCCCGTCAAAAAGGATCGTTACTTCCGCACTTCTCTTTGCAGTTGCCGCGCTGCCCGTCGTCGCCCAACAACCTATGAACATGCCGCAAGACCAAATGCAGCACCACCACATGAACATCCCCGTCGTCCAGCCCGTTTACCCGCACCTCGGCCGCTCCCAGGATCAATCCAAATCCCCCCTCTTCACTCTCGAAGAAGCCCAGCGCCTGGCCACCGAATCCAATCCCACTCTCCGCCAGGCCGAAGCCGAAATTCGCGCCTCCAAAGCCCGCCAGCAACAATCCGGTCTCTACCCGAATCCCACCGTCGGCTACACCGGCGATGAAATTCGCGGCGGCTCTGTCGGCGGCGGCAAGCAAGGCTTCTTCGTCCAGCAAACCATCGTCACCGCCGGCAAATTAGCCCGCAGCCGCGACGTTTTCTCCAAAGAAACTCAACTTGCCGAAATCGAAGCTCAGGAACAAAAAATCCGCGTAGAAACCTCTGTCAAAACCGCGTTCCTCCGCGTCCTAGCCGCCCAGGAGCTTCTCGACGTCCGCCGCGACCTCGCCAAAATTCAGCAGGACTTCACTGACACCCAGCGCCAGCTTTCGAACACCGGCCAGGCCGACGAATCCGAAGTCCTCGACGCCGAAGTCGACGCCCAGCGCCTCCGCCTCTCTGCCCGCATGCAGGAAAATACTCTTCGCGAAGAGTGGCGCTCCCTCACCGCGCTTCTCGGCCGTCCCGATCTTCCCCTCTCCACCGTCTCCGGCGATCTCGAACATAACTGGCCCGACCTCAATGAAGATCAAGCCGTCGAATCCATCGCCACGCAATCTCCCGCCAACCGCATCGCAGAAATCAGCGCTGCACGTGCCTCCGCCGAACTCGCCCGCGCCAAACGCGAACCCATTCCCGATCTCCAGCTCCGCGGCGGCATGGAATACAACAACGAAGTCCTCGACACCGCCAACCACGCCAAAGGCTGGGAAGGCATCGCCGAAGTCGGCGTGCAAATTCCAATCTTCAATCGCAATCAGGGAAATATAGCCGCCGCTTCCGCTTCGCTTGACCGCGCCAATCTCGAAAAGCAGCGCGTCGCCCTCACTCTCCGCGACCGCGCCGCCACCGCTGCCGATCAATACGCCAACGCCAAACTCATGGCCCTCGAATACCGCGAAGAAATGCTCCCTCGCGCAAAAAGGGCCTACACCTTAATGGTAGAAAAATACGGCCTCATGCTTGCCGCCAATCCCCGGGTGCTGCAAGCGCAACGCAAACTTTTCGACCTCCAAGCCGAATATATCGTCGCCCTCGAAAATGTCTGGACCGCCGGCATCGCTCTCCAGGGCTTCCTCCTCACCGACGGCCTCGAATCCCCCGCCCGCCCCGGCGAAGTCGATCGCCCCGTCCGCGAAACCAACCTACCCCTCCCCGACCGCATGATGTCCCCAACCGACTCCATGCCCCGCCCCTAACCCGCATCACGCCTTATTGTGCACGACTGTGGCGTAGTGGCTCAGTTTCCGAGTTGCCGACGATTCGCCCAGGAGGCTCTTGCCGTCCACTTCTGCCGCAGGAGCCAAGGTGAACGTCGCTCGGCGCACGGGTCAAGACTTACGCACCACGTGCTATAACAGACCAATGCGGCTACACGATTACGCACTCCGGCCCGCGTACATCAAATGGCTCCTCGATTCTGACCCCGCCATCCGTTGGCAGGTCATGAGCGACCTGACCGATGAGGCTCCCGACGCGATTGCAGCCGAGCGGTCGCGCATCGCCACCGAAGGCTGGGGAGCCCAACTTCTCGCCGCCCAGTCTCCTGCCGGCTACTGGGGCGACCCGCGGAAGTGGGACCTTGTTACCCTCAACAGTCTCGTCGCCTTGAAGGACCTCGGTCTCGACCCCGCCAGCAAGCAGGCTCGCAAAATGATCGACCGCATCGACAAGCGGCTCGTGTTTAAGTGGCTCAACAACCGGCCTTACTTTCACGGCGAAACCGAGCCCTGCATCAACGGCAGAATCCTCGGCCTTGGTGCGTATTTCAAGGAACCCAACGACGCACTGGCCAATCAACTCCTCGACGAGCAGCTCGAAGATGGCGGCTGGAACTGCGAGGCATGGCCCTTCTTGTCGCCGAAACGCCCTCCCAGCCGGCGCTCTTCGTTCCACACCACCATCTGCGTGCTCGAAGGACTGCTCGATTACGAACGAGCAGGGCGCAAATCAGCGGCTGTCACGAAGGCTCGCAGGCGCGCCGAAAATTATCTCCTCGAACGCCGCATGTTCCGCTCGCTTCGCACCGGCAAAGTCATCGACAAGCGCTGGTTACGATTCTCGTTCCTGACGTTTTGGCATTACGACGTCTTGCGCGGACTCGAGTATCTGCGGAATGCAGGAATCAAGCCCGACCGTCGCGTCCGTGAAGCCATCAAAGTCGTGATCGAGCGCCGTCACCAGAACGGGCGCTGGCCGCTGAACCTCCTTCATCCCGAACATATTCCATTGCAGATGGAGACCGATGTCGGCAGCGCAAGCCGCTGGAACACACTGCGCGCTCTCCGCGTCCTGCGTTGGTACAACAACTCAACGTGGTAGTTGTGACTTGGGCGTGCTCGCGCTATGGCTTGGGTCACAAGGTTGACGTGAATCTCCGATTCGGAACGGGCGACGGGGAAACCGGAAGTTATTCCCAAGGCGGAGCAACTGCCGCCTCCCGTTCGCCTCCCGATTTGAGACAAGTTCCAGTCTTT
>Ga0137418_10004953_pt1 | contig 12220 bp, 6 predicted proteins | sample CZODoug3_1_2_16f_FD_122242 | JGI IMG/M metagenome (GOLD analysis project Ga0137418, IMG submission 122242) | Vadose zone soil fungal communities from Angelo Coast Range Reserve, California, USA - CZODoug3_1_2_16fungal (Hybrid Assembly) | ecosystem: Environmental > Terrestrial > Soil > Vadose... | reverse complement strand
CTGACCGTCCGGAGAAGCCACGTCGCTGCGGTCGACACACCGAGGCCGATCGCCGCGCCTTCCACCAGGCCGGGTCTGTGTTCGAGGAGGCCTTTACCGAGCAGCATCAGCCACAGCGCAAGGAGCGCATCGGGCAACGCGGCGAGCTGCGACAGCACGAACGCCACGAGCATCAAGCGCGGCTCGTGGCGATACCCCAGCTTGCACAATCGCCACATCGACGAAAGCGCGGGAGGCAGCGGCTCAAGCCCGCGATCTCGATTAGGAGAGGACGTCATAAGTCTTACCCACTTCGTCGTCCGGGGCCTGGAAGCGCTGCGCTTGCAGATCGAACATCGTTCGGTAGCGCCCGGCGAGCGCCATTAACTCCTCGTGCGTGCCGAGCTCGATAACCCGGCCGCGCTCGAGCACGCAAATACGATCAGCATGGCGGACGGTGGAAAAGCGATGCGAGATCAGGATCGTCGTGCAATGCCGCGTCGCAGCAAGGAGCCGATCGAAGATTTCCGCTTCGCCGCGGACGTCCAGCTGCGCAGTCGGTTCGTCGAGCAGCACGACGCTGGCGCCCATCTTGACGGCTGCCAGCGACCGCGCGAGCGCGACTCGCTGCCATTGACCGCCAGAGAGATCGGTGCCGCCGTCGTATCCACGGGCCAGCACCGTGTCCAAGGCCGCTAGTTTCGTCGCCCCCGCCGCCTCGAGCGCGGCGCGCACCATATCGTCTGGTGCGCCTCCCGGCGCAACGTTATCGCGTAGCGGCAGTTCCAGGCGGATAAAGTCCTGGAATACAGCCGCGACCCGCGCACGCCACGAAGCAAGATCGAACTCGCGAATGTCGACGCCGTCGATTTCGATCGTACCGGACTGCGGATCGTACAAACGGCACAGCAGCTTTGCGATCGTGGTCTTGCCCGCGCCATTCTGCCCAACGATGGCCAGCGACGAGCCGGCGGGAATCGTTAGATCGAAGTGCTCCAGCACGGCCGCGCCTCCGGGGTAAGCGAACGTGACATCGCGTAGGCGAATTCCGCGCGCGGGTGTCGCCTTCGCGGAACGATTGCCAGAGCGCAATGCGCCGGCGGGACGCATCGCCGGTTCGAGTCGCAGCACCGCGGCGACCGGGGCGGCCGCTCCGTCCAGCGCCCAACTAAATCCGCCGAACGCGATCATCGAGACGCCGACGGCGCTCTGCACGTAAACGACAGCTTCCCCGAGACTGATCCGGCCATGGACCGCCGCACTCGCCACTAGCCAGAAGACTAAAACATTCGCAGAGATCACCAGGAGCATGCTCCAAATCACAGGACGCTCCCGCAGACGTGTGGCTGCATACTGAAGCTCATGCAAGCGCGTGCGTCTGGCGATGAAACGGTCGATCGTCCAGCGGGCGAGGCCAAACAAGCGCAGTTCTTTGCTCGCGGGCGGGTCGACAGCCAGTCGATACGCATAGTCCGCATCTCTCTGCGCGCCGCGCACCTCCTCAGTATTGCGGTCGCGCCAGATCGCGCTCTCGCGCAGTAGCCAATGCGTCGCCAGCCAGGCACCCGCCAGCACAATCGGCGCCCACCACGCGTATCGAGCGAGAATCACCGCGGATGCGATACCGCCGACCATCTCGACCATGCCGCTCGCGATGAAATCCATGGAGATCGAGAGCGGCGGGCCAGTCATCCCCAGGTCGAAGTCGCGCGCGACTGTGAGGTCGTTGGTTAGTGTTGGATCTTCGAGATGCCCCATGCCCGGCGGGCGCACACAAGCTTCCGTCAGCCGGTCGTAGAGCCATGCGGCGGTGCGGTCGCCCAGGTTAGTGCTGAGCGCCTGATGAATTGGGCTGAGCACCTGAAGCAGCACGAAAATCGTGCCCGCAAGTGCCAGCGAACCGGCCAAAGAATCGCCGCGCTGCACCGCGCCGACCAGCACACCCATCGCGATCGCGAACGCCGCCGGAAGGATTCCTCTCAGCAGAAGGATTGCCCACCAAGCGATGGCCAGACCAGGCGCGGCCTTCGGTAGGACCGCGAAAAACTTCCATTCCTTGCGCTCTGTGAGTCGTCGCAGCACGACCGCATTCTGCCACAGAACCTGCGCCTACAAGCGTGCCTCGCTGTATAGATTCTAGGTCAGGACTTGGTCTACGACCTGGCTGACTGCGCGGTGCGCTTCCAGGATGGAGTAGCGGTGGTCCATGGCGCCGGCTAGATCTGTGTTTGCGAATGCGATGCGGCCGAATGGGGCGCTGCGCAAAATTTCGCGAGGGGCTGGTTTGCCGTTGCTCCCGAAGAAAAAGCCGGGCTGCGGATTCAGGTAGGCGTGGCCCCAGCGATTTAGAATGATTGCTGCAATGTCTCGCTTCGCATCGAAGCCCGCGTGCGCGAACATGGCGTCAAATTGTTCGCGGATGCGTTGTTCGTATTCGCGAAACGAGATGCCCAGCATTTCCGCGCGGCCGCGATTCCCTTGCTCTTCCGTCGATAAACCTGGATAGGCGTACAGAACTTTCACCGTGAGGACAATTGGCGAATCTGGACTGATCGTCGCATCATCGATTCCTACCGTCGCGAGCCGCCGCACATCCATGTAATTTCCTACGCCTTCAAACCAGCGGCAGCCGGTAATCCCCATCTTTTGCAAGAATCGCCAGTTGCGAACGGCAACGTTGGCCATCATGCACGGCGAGCGGTAGAACTGCGCATACGCTTGCCGGTGCGCCGCAGGCAAATCGGTGATGATGTGCTTGGCCGTCCAACTTCCGCCGGCGACCACTGCCGATCGCGCCTTGACGCGAAATACTTTGCCATCCTTTGCATAAACAATGGTCAGAGATTCGGCCTTCGCGGGGTCGCCGTCATGTTGCACTGAGAGGACTGTTGCGGAGAGACGCATCCGGGCCGCTGCATCCGGAGAATCCAGTGCCGCCAATTTTACGGCGCTGCGGCTCACTCCTTCGGCGCTCGCAGGCCCATCAATGCAACTCGGGACCAGCGTCTTCGCCATCAACCGCGCAATCGTCGTGTTGCCGCCCGGAAACATCTGCACCGCTTCGCCGGAGACGTCATCCAGCGGATGAAGCAACTCCGCGGCGTAATCGCAATATGCGGAAAGCGCATCGGGCCCGAGTCCTGAGCCGCCGCCTTCTACCGGCGACAAGAATGTGCGAATCGTCTCCTGGCTCAGCCCGGAACGCTGCATGATGTGTTGCTCGAGCGTGATTGCATCCAGCTGACGAGAAATTTCATCGCCCTCATATTTCGGCGGCTCGAATTTCGATTCCCCGGAAGCTGCTCCGGAAAACCATCGCAGTAGTTCCCTACGGGCGGTCTCTGAAATCGGCGCGCCTTGCAACTTCTTGCCGACTGGATCGACAATCCACATTCCCGGCTTTTGCCCGAACCTCGCGCCAAACCAGAACGCATATTGCCCGCGGCTCAGCCCCGCGGACTCATAGGGATGGCGGCTCGTGGCCATGGCCGGCTGTGTTCCCGACCATTTCTGGTAAGAAAGTTTCGGCGTGTGCAAACCAATCGACTCGTAGAAGCGCGCGATAAAACTGTGCGGGTACGGGACCAGATAAATCGCCGAGCCTTGATGCGCGATCAAGCGCTTTCCGTCAACTTCAAATTCGTTCTGCTTCGCTTCGCCGCCAAAAATCGGATGATTTTCCAGGATCAGGGAAGTTTTCCCAGTCCCGGCAAGCCGCTGAAAAAACAGCGCGGCGGCAAGTCCGCTGATACCGCCGCCAACCACAACGCAGTCATAAATCTCTCCATTATCGATAGGATCAGCCAGGAGGGAGCGGTACGCGCCATCGCGCATCTTGTGCCCGGCTTGCAGCACCTCCAGCGTATTTCCATTGGAGCGCCGGTAATCGCCAATTCCGCCGTAGCCAGTCCAATCATCCTCAGCGGAAGCGGCAAGAATCTGCGCCGGAGTAGCGCCATCCAACAGCGCAGCCCCCGCGCCAAGAAGCGTCGAGCCAAGAAAATCACGCCGCGTAATTTTGCAGTCGTCAATCACACCGAACCAATCTTGCAGTTGCGAGTAGGGGCGCAGCAAGCTGCGCCCCAGCTTGCCCGGGCGTAACGGGTTAAAAGCTAAGGCCGCGTCTCCAGCGGATGCTTGCTCTTCTCGTAAAATTCGTTCTGAATTTTCAAACTGGCTTCATCCGCTTTTACCGAACGAATACATTCCACAATCGAATCGATCCAACCCTTCATGTTCCACTCGCCCAACTCTTTCGTGGCCACGGAACCATCACCCGAATAATGATTTGGAAATCGCGCATACCACCAAATTCCCGTATACAAATACTCCGGCAAATTCTGCCTCTTCTGGTCCGCGCCGGACTCATCCTTGGCGCGATCCAGATGCACAAGATCCGGATGCGAAACCATGGTGTTGGAGGTTTCGTTTTCCCCGGCGTGGTAATCGATGCCGGTGGATTTTTTCGCCGGCCCGCCGGGACGGCTGCGCCCGCCGTCTAAAACGTAAACAACGTAGTCGTGCGGCTTGTCCAGTTGCGCTTGCGCGAAAAACGGAATCAGGTGTTCGTTGCCGCCATGGCCGTTTACGATGATTATTTTCTTGCAGCCGTTACGGGCCATTTCATCGGCGGTTTCCTGCAGCATGCGCAACTGCAAATCCATGCTGTACGCTACCGTTCCGGGTTCGTGCTTGGCTTCGAAGATTTGCCCGAAATAATATTCCGGGAAGACCACCGCATATTCCTGCGATGCGGCTTGCAGAGAGACGTAGCGCACGTTCAGCAAATCGGTGCCGAGCGGGAGATGCGGCCCGTGTTTTTCCAGAATGCCAAAAGGTAGAAGGCACGTGCCCTTGGCTTGCTGAATCCCCGAACGAAAATCCGCGGCGGTGAGCTCTTCCCATTTGGTGGAGAACTTGCTCTGCGCGCTCAGAGAAGTTGCGGCAAAAAATGTGACCGCGAGAAACGGCGTTACTTTGCGAAGCGCCACTTTGCGGAACATCGTAAGCCTCCGAAACAGAGGCGCATTGTAACGCCAACTTCTGACACGAGCACGTTAAAACGATTTTTTGTTGATAGAACTCGCTTTCTCCCAGAGAGGAAACGGATCCCTGACGGACCGATTGTGCCTAGCTGGGGCACAGCATGCTGCGCCCCTACGCCGGTAGCTTGCATTGCGAGCCGCATGCTTTGGAATAGACGTGGGTGAATTCCGCGCCGAAGTAGAGGAGCTGCGCGGAATAATAAATCCACGCGAGGATTATGACTACCGAGCCGGCTGCTCCGTATGCGGACATGGTCACGCTCTTTCCGATGTAGAAGCCGATCAGGAATTTGCCGGCGGTGAAGAGCAGCGAAGTGAGCGCTGCGCCAACCCAGACATCGCCCCAGGCGACTCTTGTGTCAGGCAGGAATTTGAAAATGAGAGCCATCAGTGCGGCGATAAAGAAAACCGAAAAGAGAAAATCCATCGCATGGATCGCGGCGGGAGGAATGGGCAAAAAACTGGAAGCGTAAGTCGCCACGGCGGTAAGAGCGGCGCTGAGCAGTAATGAGACCAACAGCAAAAAGCCGATGCCCAGCACCATGCCGAAACTCAGAAATCTGTACTTGAGCAAGTTCCAGACGCCAGTCTTGGAAGTGGTGTCTACTTTCCAAATTGTGTTCAGCGCATCCTGCATTTCGGTGAAGACTCCCGACGCACCAATCAACAAAATCGCGATTCCGAAGATCGTGGCCAGGACGCCGTGAGCAGGTTTATGCGCGGACTGAATCATGGTTTGCACGGCTCGCGCGCTCTCTGAGCCAATTAGTCCTTGTATCTCGTAAGTGATTCGTCCCTCGACAGCTTCCCGGCCGAAGACGAAGCCAGCAATGGCGATAGCGATGACCAGAAGCGGGGCCAGCGAAAAAATTGTGTAGTAGGCCAAGGCGGCGCCCATGCGCGGCGCTTTGTCGCGGCTCCACTCGTCGTAGGTGCTCTTAAGCAATTCATAGATGACCTTGGGGCGCCAAGTGAAGCGCTTGGTTGGGCGAGCGTCGGGCGGAATCTCGCGCTGTGGTTCGCGCCGCGGTTTTTGCTGCTCCGGCGCCTCCGATTGAGGTGGGTGCTGCGCTTCCGAGGGTCGCTCCGCGACCTGGTCGCCAAATCGGTTTTGTGCCATTGAAGGATCCCGTGAACTGCGTTGTGCTGCCCCTAGGAGAACTTCCTTTAGGCTGAGGGGCTATCCGGCAGAAACACGAGTACTTAGCAGCGTTCATGGTAGCGCGCCGTATTTTTTCGTTCCGCGATCCTGGGCCATACCCCCTCCCCCGGTGTTTCTCATAAGTGCGGATTCTGAAGGACTTAGAAGGTTTTATTCTTGTAACTGCGGATTCTAATGGACTTAGGAAAATTTGATTTGCCTCGCGCGGTGAACAGGGTACCACCCCTATCACGACAGAAAGAGTTCGGAAGTCATTGATAATGAGGAGGTTAACGAACGGCCGTTGCGCAAAAGAGTTCGTAAGTTCTTGAAACTGCGGGGGTTGAAGCGATGTGATAGGAGGGAAAGGACTTGCTTCGTCTAAAGAGCGTAACATAACCAAGCATATAACATGAGGAGCCAATTGTCAAGGGAAAAAACTGAGTGCGTCGAGAGAAGAGCCCGCTTCAGAAAGCGGGCGCTACAACGGCGACCATGACAGCGCGTCCTTCTGTTGGGATGAAACATCGAAACTGCGGACGCAGGGTAGAGCGCCTATTTTTCGTGGGATAGGCGACTTGGAGACTAATGGCTGGGAGAGAACGGGGACGCGATCTTATTGTGATTGGTGGGTCGGCGGGATCACTGGAACCGCTGCGGAAGCTGGTGGCAGGGCTGCCCGCGGACCTGCCGGCAGCGATCCTGGTAGTCATTCATATTTCCAGCGACTTTCCGAGTTACCTGCAACAGATCCTCCGGGACTCCGGGTCGCTCCGCACGATCGCTCCGAAAGAGAAGCAAAAGCTCGAGCGGGGAGTGATTTACGTGGCGCCGCCAGACCGACATTTGCTGGTGGAAGACGGCTACGTGGAAGTTAGCCGCGGGCCGCGTGAAAACCGTCACCGGCCGGCAATTGATCCGCTGTTTCGATCGGCGGCGCGTTGGCACGGGCGGCGGGTTATTGGAGTGGTGCTTTCCGGCCAATTGGATGATGGCTCGTCGGGGCTCATGGCCGTGAAGATCGCCGGGGGCCTGACGGTGGTGCAGGATACGAGCGAGGCGCTTTGCCCGGAAATGCCGTCGCGAGCGAAACTGTATGCGGGCGCGGAGTACGAATTGCCGGTCGCTAGAATCGCGGAACTGCTGATAGAGGCAACGAGCAGCCAGGCAGCAAGCGGAGCTGCGGCGGAGAATGATATGCCAGACGAACTTAGGAACGAGGCGGAGAAGGCCAAACTGGAGAGTCAGGCAAACAAGGACAAGAACGGCAAGCCTTCGGCATTTGCATGCCCGGAATGCCACGGAGTGATGTGGGAGATGGAGGAAGGGAAGCTGCTGCGTTTTCGCTGCCGGGTAGGACATGCGTACACGGCTGAGGCTTTGCGGACGGCGCTTTCGGACTCGGTGGAGGAAGCGCTATGGGCGGCGATGAGGACGCTGGAGGAAAAAGCGGCGCTGCTGAGACGGATTGGAGCGCGAGCGGGCGAGCGGCAAGCGGTTTCTTACAATGAGGAAGCGGGCGGTTATGACAAGCACGCGGAGACGATACGGGACTTGTTGGTGCAGAATCAGGGCGTGCAAGTGAGAGAAGAGAGTAAGGCGGAGAGGGCTTAGCGGTGGTGGGTTTGGTGCGGCTTGAGGGGAGGTGCTTGGCTGGGACTTGTAGTCGTGAATTTCGTCTTACTTCATGTTGACTCCGTTAAAGCGGCGGCAAGACCGCCGCACTCCACAGGGAAGTCGTCGGGAATTTCTAGCTTATCGTTTGGAAAAGTCATTATTGTTTTGAAGAAGGCTGGGGTGGCTTTTCGTTTGAACCAGGCTGCTGAGCACCAGGGGTAGAGACATGGTGTGTTTACCATGCGGTGGCGGACAGGGTTTTGGTGCACGTAGCTTAGGCGAGCGAAATAGGAATGTTGAAAGGTTAGATGGGATTCCCAATATTGGAACCAGACCTTCCTTCCCAGCGTGTTGTCCTGTTGGTTGACGGCTATTGCGGTTGACGAATGTAGATGCCTGATCAGGTTTTTTAGATTTTGCGGCTTTCCCGATTCTGCAATGAAATGGTAGTGATTTGCGAATATGGCCCAGGCTTGTAGTTTCCATTGGTAGATTTCTGCCAGGTCGAATAGGGAGTTGGTGAGGAATGTTAATCGCTCCGGAGAATTGAAGACGGGGGATTTTTTATAGGTTGCGGAAGTGATGATGTAGGCTCCTGCTTGATTGGTGTTATGAGCGGGGGCGTGGGGCCAATTTTTTAGATGGATCGGGTGTGAAGAGACTGCGTTAGGGGTGGGCGGAAGATTCATTTGCCTTGAAGAACAGCCTATTGTATTACTGCATTACAATATAAGTATATTAGATACTTGGGAGTGCGGGAGTCTTGCTCCCGCTTTTGCGCCGTGATGGGTGAGGAAGACCAAGCGTTGAGGCGTCGAAGTCGCGCACGACGGATCGAATGGGAGTTACTGCTCACACCTCGAAAGCGGCGGCAAGACCGCCGCACTCCATGCTAGCGGGTGGCGGCTGCGGCTAGGGGGACTGAGACTTTTACTGTTGTGCCGGCTTGGCTGGAGTCGATGTCGAGGTGGCCGCCTAGTTGGGCCAGGCGCTCGCGCATGCCCAGGATGCCTACGCCGACGACCTGATTGGCGCGGCCCGATTTGGCTAACGATTGCGGGGGAATTCCTTTTCCGTTGTCGCTAATCTCGAGCTGGATCGAACCATCATGGCGCACCAGTTTTATTTTTGCCTCGCTGGCACCGGAGTGGCGGCGAATGTTGCTAAGCGATTCCTGGACCACGCGAAACAAAGCTAGCTCGACCGGTTGAGGCAGGCGGCCAATCTCACCGTTGATCTTGAGTTCCACCTTAATATTGGCGCGTGCGGAAAAACCATCGACCATCCAGCGAGTGGCGGAGATCAAGCCGGCTTCATCCAGAAGCGGAGGATGGAGAAGTTGCGATAAGGTACGAACTTCCTGAAAGCATTCATCGATCCATTGGGCGGCTTCGACGACAATTTTCTCATGGGACTTGATGTTTCCTGATTTGACGAGGCTATCGAGCTGGAGCTTGGCGGCGGCGAGCTTCTGGCCGGTGGAGTCATGGAGTTCGCGAGCGATGCGGCGGCGTTCCTCGTCTTGCAAGGTCATCAGGTAAGCAGAGAGGCGGCGGAGGGTCTCTTCGGATTGCTTAAGAAGCTCGGCTTGCTTTACGAGGGCCTCGTTGGCTCTGCGGCGGTCGGTGACATCTTCGATGGTGAGGAAGATCAGGGATTGCTTGGTATTGAGGCGGCGGGCATTGAGAATCATGACGCGTTCGCCGAGGTGCTCAAAATTGTGGGTCACCTCGAAATCATCCACGCGGGTTTTCTGCTGGACGATTTTCTCGAGCAGGGTGCGGAGCGCGGGAATGTTCCACTGGCGGTTACCGAGCTCGAAAATGGTGCGATTGACGGTATCTTCGCGGGCCACGTGAAAAGAATTGTAGAAAACGGGGTTGGCGACGAGCACGCGGAGATTGGCGTCCAGGATTAAGACGGCCTCGCGAGCAGTGTCGATGAGAGTGTCGGCATACGCGCGGCTCTCCTCGACGGTGTGTTTGTAGGAATCGATGTCTTGAAAGGTGATTACCGCGCCTGCGACTTTGTGTTCGGAAGTCTTGTAGGGGCGAGTGCGCAGCATGTACCAAACACCGAGATTGTCGCGCACTTCCGCTTCGTGGATGTTAGACGTTTCAATGGTCTGGCGGGCCAATTGGCCTAAATTGTCGAAATCCATGTTGGGGCGAATGTCCCCCAAGTAACGGCCAACATCGCTGGAGAGCAAGTTCAGGAGCTTCTGGGCCGCGGGCGTAAACCTGCGGATGCGCACGTCGTTATTGACGATGACCACGGGAATATTGACGTTCTCGAGGACGTTGAGCAGGTCGTTGTTGGCAGTGCTTAGTTCGAGATTGCGATTTTGCAACTCTTCATTGACGGTGGTGAGTTCTTCATTGGTGGACTGCAATTCTTCCTTGGCGGTTTCCAATTCTTCATTGGTGCTCTGCAATTCTTCGTTGGAGGAAAGCACTTCTTCGTTGGCGGTCTTGAACTCTTCGGAGGTGGTTTCGTGTTCTTCGATCAAGGATTGCAACTGGCCGCGGAGTTGGCGAATCTCGCGAGTGAGGCGTTCATTCTGGCGTGCCAGGGGAAGATCTTTGCTGGCTTCTTTAGCCAGGGACGATTTTGAGGCGGGTTTCGGGGAAGGCTGGGCTGCCACGTCCTGGAACACGACGATATAGAAACTCTCCTTGGTTTCCTCGCCCTGGATGGGAATGACCTCGAAGTTTATCAGGCGGGAGCCTTCGAAAGATTGAATGGACACGCCCTCTTTGCGGACGGAGACATTCTCTTTCTTGGCGGTGTTCAGAGCGGCGCGCAGGTCGATGAGCAAGCCTTCGCGGGCCATTTTTGACAGGCTGAAGGTAGGTTGACCGGCCGCAGGTTCCAAATAGGCGCCGGTCTTGCCGCGAAACTGCAAAATTTCCATTTCGGAATTAACCACGATGCTGGCGGGGACAAAGCGGTTCACGAGTTCGCGCTCGACCTCTTTTTCAATGGTCAGGGCGGCGGGAGCCTTGGGAACTGGGATGTCGCTGCGGCGACGGCGCAAGGAATAATCGACGCCAGTGAAATAAGTGACCAGGCGAGCGGCGGTGGCTTTCTTCTGGTAGATCTTGTATTTCTTGTCGATCAGAGTGAAGTAATCGGCAAATACGCCGAGGCTCTCGGCGCCGCCGAGCATGAGGTGAGCGCCGGGCCTGAGCGCGTAGTGCATGGTGGGGATGACGCGCTTTTGGAGCTCAGGGCCAAGATAGATAAGTAGATTACGACAACTGATGAGATCCAAGCCGGAGAAGGGCGGATCTTTGGTGATGTTTTGTTTGGCAAAGATACAAACTTCGCGGACGGATTGAAGAATCTGGTAGCCCTTCTCCACACGCGTGAAGAAACGTTTTAAGCGCTGGGGCGAGATGTCCGCAACGATGGAGTCCTGATAGACGCCGGCGCGCGCGCGATCGAGAGCGGCATCACTGATATCGGTGGCGAATACCTGAACCGCACGGGAACTCTGAGGCGCGGAGACATTAGCATTGTGCGGGCCGACATACTCCAAAAGGGCGATGGCCATGGAATAAGCTTCTTCGCCGGTGGAGCAGCCGGGAATCCAAACGCGGATAGGCCAGTCGGAAGGCTGACGGTCTTTCACAAGTAGAGGAAAGACTTCTTTGCGCAAGGCATCGAAAGCGCCAGGGTCGCGAAAGAATCCGGTGACATGGATGAGGACGTCTTTGTAAAGCTCGTCGAGTTCCTTGGGATTGTCTTTGACGAAGCGCAAGTAGTCTTCAAGGCGTTCGGACTGTGTTAAAACCATTCGGCGTTTAATGCGGCGCTGGAGGGTGGTCTGCTTGTAGTGCGTGAAATCGACGCCTTTGGCTTCGCGAAGCATGGTGAAGAGTTGGTGAATGTCGCTGGGCGACGCGGGACCGAGCAGTTCATCGGGGCGAGTGGGCACGCGAGCGATGTAGGGATGCTTTTCGATCCGGGAGAGTTCCTCGGCGATGGCCTTGGGAGGGAGGACAAAGTCGATAGAGCCGGACTCGACGGCGCTTCTAGGCATGCTGGTGTATTTGGCGGTGGCTTCGTCCTGAGCCAGAGTGATGCCACCAACGGCTTTGATGGCGAGGCAGCCGGAAGTGCCGTCACTAGCGGTACCGGAGAGGATTACGCCGATGGAGCGGTCGCCGCAATCTTCGGCGAGGGAGATAAAGAAGCTGTCAATGGGGCGATGCTGGCCTTGGGTGAGACTCCGCGCGGAGAGACGCAGGGTGCCGTCTTTGATGATCATGTCGGAGTTGGGGGGAATGATGTAGATGTGATTACGCTCGACTTCGATTCCCTCAGTGACTTGGGTTACGGGGATTTTGGTGGCGCGGGAAAGAATTTCTTCGAGCGCACTATGGTGACTGGGATCGAGATGCTGCAAAAAGACAAGAGCCATGCCGGTGGTTTC
>Ga0137418_10004952_pt1 | contig 12222 bp, 9 predicted proteins | sample CZODoug3_1_2_16f_FD_122242 | JGI IMG/M metagenome (GOLD analysis project Ga0137418, IMG submission 122242) | Vadose zone soil fungal communities from Angelo Coast Range Reserve, California, USA - CZODoug3_1_2_16fungal (Hybrid Assembly) | ecosystem: Environmental > Terrestrial > Soil > Vadose... | reverse complement strand
TGGCGCGCACTTAAACGCCGTTGATGCGCGCCATCCGCGCAATCCGTGAAATCCGCGGCTGATTGCTTTTCTCCACGTTCCTATGAGAGGAGGAAATCGAGTATGAAGCTCAGACACTCTTGGATCTTTGGGATGGCATGCGTTCTTCTGAGCGCGACCGTTTTTTCAGCCCAGTCAACGACCGCCACCATCCAGGGACTGGTCTCCGACGAGCAGAAGGCTTTGGTCCCCGGTGTGACTATCACGGCTCGAAATCTTGAAACCAACGCGACTCGTTCCGCGGTATCGAACGACGAAGGCAGGTACCGAATCGCAAACCTGCCTGTTGGAATCTATGAAGTGAGTGCAGAACTGAGCGGTTTCGCAAAGTACGTCCAGTCGGGCATCACGCTCGCGCTGAATCAGAACGCTGTGGTGGATGTAACGATGCGGCCGGCGGGAATTCAGCAGACCATCAACGTCGAAGCCGATGCGCCGGCTTTGAATACAACGAGCGCGGAAGTTGGTGTCTTGTTCGATCGCAAGCGCATTTCCGAACTTCCGCTTGCTACCGATCGCGATATTTTCGCGATTGCTCTCTCGGCGCCCGGCGTGAGCCAGTTGGGAAGCGGTCAGACGAGTTTTGCGTCGGGGGTTGAGAAAGACAGTTTTTCGGTCAACGGAATGCGAGTACGTTCCAACAATTTCATGATCGATGGTCAGGACAGCAATGATCCCAGCGTAACCGGCCGGCAGCAGTCGCTGAATAATCCGGATATTGTCCAGGAAGTTCGCCTCATCACCAACCAGTTCGCGGCGGAGTATGGCCGCGCTGCGGGCTCCGTGATGAATGTCATCACCAAGAGTGGAACGAACGATCTTCACGGATCGGCCTTCTGGTTCCACAACGATAACGCCCTGAATGCGCGAAGCAACCTGGATGAAAAGATAAGACCGAAGGCTCCGTTTCGAATCGAGAACCAGTTTGGCGGAACGGCCGGAGGCCCGATCGTCAAGGACCGGACGTTTTTCTTCGGGTCTTATCAACGATGGACCGATCGGCGCCTCGGCACCGGCACCACATTGAACGGGGCCCCGACTGAGGCAGGCCGGCAGATTCTGCAGCAAGCTGCCGGAAGCCGTCCCCAGGTCGCCGCCCTGTTGAAGTTCCTGCCGGCCGCGCAGACACCACTCGGCAGAACAGTTCATTTTACGCTCGGTGGGCAAAGCTATCAGGTGCCGATCGGTTCTCTGACCGGTTCAGCCACTCGCGCTATTAATAATGACCAGTTCATGGCGCGCATCGATCAACGGCTGAACGACAAACACACTTTGAATGGCCGCTACCTCTTCACAGATCAGACGGACCAGGGAGACGGTCAGGTTACCCCCTCGGGTTTGACCACAGTAGTTCCGCAGCGCCAGCAGGCCGCGAACATCTGGCTCACCAGCGCCCTGTCCAATCGGATCGTCAACGAATTGCGTGGAGCGTACCAGCGGTACGCGACGCAGACGAGCGCTCAGAACACGACTTCCCAAGAGATACCCTCGATTGAAATCTCCGAGCTTGGCTTGACTGGATTCAACGCCGCTGTCTCCCGAACTGCAATCGGGCTTGCGGTCAACCTGCCATCCTTCCGGTTCAGCAACACCTACCAGCTTCAGGAGAATTTTTCGTACGCGGAAGGCAGCCACGCGCTGAAATTTGGGACCGATCTCCGGCGCATCGACGTGAAGAGCTTCTTCGTTCCAACGACCCGCGGGCGTCTCTCCTACTCCACGCTTCAGCGCTTCGTGGACGACGCGGCAGACCTGGCGGCGACCATTAACAAGCCGCTGCCCGGCGGACAAACCATCGTGTATTACAAGTGGTACGACATGTTCTTCTTCGGGCAGGATGAATGGAAAGTCACCAACAACTTAACGCTGAACCTCGGACTACGTTATGAAGTTCCCGGAAACTCCGTCAACAGTCTCGTTGACCTGAATAGGCAGATTGTCCAGACAGCGGGTGGCGATCAGCGTTTCGCGCTCACGCCGGTGCCGAAGCGCGACGTGAATAATCTGCAGCCGCGTTTCGGATTTAACTGGAATCCGAACACAAGGACCACTGGTCCGATTGGCTGGCTCACCGGCGGCAACAAGCTTGTGCTCCGTGGCGGGTATTCACGAACCAATGACTACGGGTTCATCAACATCAATCTGAATATCGCGAGCGCGTTTCCGTTCATCTATTCCCTCGCGCTCCCGACGACGGCGCAGCCTGGAGGAGGACTTGCGGCCAACAATGCGTTTACTTCACTGGCCAGCGTGCAGCCGTCGGGTGATCCCAACATGATCACGCGTACGGTCGTTGGTTCGGATTGGCGGTCGCCGGTGGCGGATCAGTACAGCCTGGAAATTCAACGGGAGCTGACAACAAATTTTGTATTCCGCGTCGGCTATGTGGGTACGCATGGGACTTCGCTCTTCCAGACTCTCGACGGAAATCCGAGGCTGCCGTTCTCCACTCAACGCCTGGATCCGACTCGCGGCATCATCCGCCTGCGGGCCAACGCAGCCAATTCGATCTACCATTCCCTGCAGGTCAGCGGTGAAAAGAGACTGAGCAATGCCTTCAGCGCCGGCGTCCACTACACGTGGAGCGCGTTTATCGATACGGCGTCCGAGGTTTTCAATCCATCGAGCGGCGAAGTGGCGGTTTCTCAGGATTCCTTCAATCGCGCGGCGGACAGAGGCCGGTCATCCTATGATCGCCCGCATCGGTTGACCGGAAATTTTGTCTACGAACTCCCGTTCTTCCGGAACCCGCAGGGCGCGCTTCAGCATGTGATGGGCGGCTGGCAGTTGAATTCATTCTTCACGTTCCAGAGCGGCGCTCCGTTCACAGTGTTGAATGGCGCCGATCCCACCAGCGCATTGAATGGCATCGACGGCCTGGTCGGGAACGCAATCCGGCCAAACCAGAACACGACGCTGGATACGTCCAGGATGAGTGTCGAACAGTTGCTCAAGGCCGGCGGCAGCTCGCTGTATTCGATCCTGCCTTCGGGAGTGCGGGTCGGCGACGTCGGCCGCAACACGCTCCGGGCCGATGGTATCGGCAACGTGGACTTCGGATTCATCAAGAACACGCGGATCAAGGAGAGCCAGAACATTCAGTTCCGCGTTGAAATGTATAACGCTACGAATACGCGCAATTTCGGGATTCCCGAGGGGCGCGTAAACTCGTCGAATTTCCTCAACCAGTGGGGAACCGACGGCGGAAACCGCCGGATCATTGTTGCCCTGAGGTACACGTTTTAGACGAAGAGAACTAGCCGCGAATTACGCCGATTACGCGAATGGGGCGCAAAAATAATTCTTGATGCGCCCCATTCGCGTAATCGGCGTAATTCGCGGCTAATTCTTCGGCTAATTCCCCGTTACTCAAAGATCTCCGGGAAAAAGAACGTCATAACGACGTTTCCGTTTCCAGTCGGCACCATGACTTCCTTGTGAATTGGATCGATGCCCACGCCGTTGACGTTGAGTCCTGTGAGCTTATTCACCGGTATCCGCCAGCGGGGCGCGACGTCTCCGTCATTGTTGATGCTCCAGATACCAATCGATGGTCCGGGTCCTGTGGCGCCGCCGATGATCCATCCTTTAGGCGGATAAATCTGTATCTGGTTGCCCCCGCCTATTGCGGCCCTGGGTCCGTGTATCACGCGCAGCGGTTTCGTATTGCCGCTGGCCGTCCGGTCGAAAATCAGGTACGAAGGCGTGGTGCCGCGCGGCCATGTACTCTTGACCACCAGCAAATTGTGAAGGGCGTCGATCGCAACCGGCGGCAACGGGCCCTGGTCGGCGGGAACCGGATAGCGAATTTGAGTATCAGGCCCGCCAAGAACCCGTTTCGGCGCGACGTCGCCGTTGGCCATGCGGTCGAAGACCAGGACCTGATTCGAGGCCACCGGTAAATAGATCTCGTTGTTTTCGCCATCGACGCTCACCGTATCGAGCGCTCCGTAACCCGTCCCGACAATCCCCGTATGCGGCCCTTGAATAACGCGGAGCGGGGGTTCCTCACCCTGGGCTGCTCCGCGAAAAACCAGGACAGCCTGCGCGAGCGGGCTGGGAATAACGATTTCGTCGTGAACTTCATCGTAAGCCAGGCCATGCATCGTCCTGCTGATGCGTGTCTTTTGTCCGTTGATCACACGAACCGGCGCCGTATTTTCCTTCGCCAACCTGGCGAAGGCCGCAATCTGCGGATGCGTCACTCAGTTCGGCACCAGCAGTTGATCGCGCTTGCTGTCGTAGGCTACGGCCTCGACCTTTCCGAACTTCAATCCCTGATAGCCGGCAGGGGCGCTGCGGATCGTCCGGATGGGCGCCGCGTCGCCGTTGGCATTGATGGGATAGCAGGTGGCCGTCGAGTTTCCGAAGTTCGCCACCCAGACCTCTTTGTTTTTCGTGTCGACAAACACGCCGGTCGGATTGCTCAATCCCGTCCTGGCTCCCTTGATGATGCGGGCGGGAGCCTTGTCGCCCTGGTCCATTTCATGAAAAACGAGAATCGAGTTTCCGATGTCGTTGGCGACGTACAGATCGCCCGTTCCCGGATCGAGCGAAATCGCGTGCGGCCAATTCAACTGAGTCTTTTCACCCTGAATGACGCGCAGCGGTTTGATGTCGCCGTTCGCGTCGAGCGGATAGACCGTAATCGACGGAAGTTCGAAACGGCCGGTCCCTGCAACAAGGTAGTTGCTGATGGCACCCCAGTTGGCGACGAAGATGAGCTTTCTGTTTACGTCGATCGCAATACCGTGAACATCGCTCAGTCCCGTCTTTTCACCTTCGATGACGCGCAGCGGCGCTTCGTTTCCGGAGGCGCCCTTGCGATACACCATCACGCGCGGAGGGTATTGGACCGAGACAAAAAGCTCCTTCTTACCTTCGTCCACGGCAAGCGCGTATCCACGATGCGGAGTCTTCAGTACACGGGCCGGTTCGATGTCTCCAAGCGCGTCATGAGTGAACACGACGACCTTGTCGCCGGTGTCCGATTCGACCGAGGAGATCTCCCCGTCATCCGGGTCGATGTAGATGCCGTTGTTGAACTGGACGTCGGTTTTCAGTCCCTGAATCACCCGCTCCGGCTGGGTGAACGGCGCGTCGGGCGGAGTGTTGGCTGTGCGCCTGAAAACACGTATTGCCCAGAGGTTATTGTCCTGAAGAACAACTTCATCGAACTTCGTGTCGACGGCGACGTAACTGTATGTGGGGTACTCGTCGCGAATCATCCGGGTCGGTTGACGGCCCACTTCGGTCGTCGACGGATCCGGTATGTAAGCTCCTCCGCCTCTTCCTTGCTGCCGCATCGCCGCGAACAGGTTCGTAGTCGGGTCCTGCTCGAGGGAAGCCATCAAAACCGGATCGGCCGGAGCCGTCGAGGGCCAGGCGCACATTTCTCCATCGAAAGGCAATTGCTGAATGGAAACCAATTGCGGAGCGCCTGTGCCGGGTTTCGCCGCAAGTTGCAATCGCGCAACGGTGGATGAGCACAAAACACCCACACCGAGCGCAGCAATAACCATCAACAGCGATGTTCGTACTTTTCCTCTTCGTACGCGCATACACCTCCTGGAAAACGAACTTATAGGTCCTTATTAAAGCGTCCTTCGCTGACCGATGTTAACATGCGACTGAGTAATCAGCCGCCAATTGCGCGAATCACGCAAAGGCATTAGCTTTGTTCGCGCAATTAGCGGCTGACTATTGAAATTTCCATTAGGAGATCACATGAAGTTCGGATCGGTTATGGTGTTGGTATATTTGCTGTCCATTCAATCCGCGAGCGGCCAGGCCGTACAACAACAGAGACCGCCGATGGCGGAAGATGTGTTCAAGAATGTCCAGGTTCTTAAGGGCATCCCCGTGGACGAATTCCTGGACACCATGGGGTTCATTTCCGCGGCCCTCACCATTAACTGTGTGGAGTGCCATACGCCGGACAGCGAGAACAGTTGGGAAAAGTGGGCAGACGATACGCCGTTGAAGCAGACAACGCGAAAAATGATGCGGATGGTCACCGCAATCAACAAGGACAATTTCAGCGGAGTGCGCGCAGTCACTTGCTTCACCTGCCATAACGGCAACCAGCGGCCGAAAGTCAGCCCGAGTCTCGCGATACAGTACGGTGAGCCCATCGACGATCCGAATGATGTTGAAGTTCGCGGGCAGGAGCCTGCCGCTCCCATCCTCGATAAGTACATTCAGGCTCTCGGAGGAGCCGCCAAGCTGGCAGGCATCACCAGCTTTACCGCAAAGGGGACCTACAGCGGATTCGACACTTATCACCAGAAGGTTCCCATGGAGATCTATGCGCAAGCTCCAAACCGTACAGCCACGATCCTCCATGATTTCGGTCCCAACAAAGGGGACAGTCTCAAAATCTACGACGGCAGCGCCGGTTGGATTGCAGCGCCGAACAAACCGATCCCGCTGATGCCAATGACCGGTGGAAATCTGGAGGGCGCCAAACTGGAGGCGATTTTCTTTTTCCCGGCGCAGATCAAGCAGGCTTTTATGCAGTGGCGCACCGGCTCAGCGACGATCGATAATCGCGAGGTCCAGGTCGTTCAGGGAACCAACCCCAGGCAGCCTCCCGTCAAGCTGTACTTCGACCAGAATTCCGGTTTGTTGGTGCGGCTCGTCCGCTATTCCGAAACGGCAATCGGCCGCGTGCCGACGCAGATCGACTACTCCGATTACCGCGACGTCGCGGGCGTCAAAATGCCTTTCCGCTGGACCGTGACCTGGACGGACAATCAGACTTTCATCGAGCTCAGTGAGGTGCGGCCCAACGTTCCGATCGACGCGGCGAGATTTGCACGGCCCGCGCGGTAAACTATGGTAGGAACAAGCATGAGAAGTGATAAAGTTCGCACCTGGAGGTGCCCTATGACACGTAAACTTGTAGTGTTTTTTGTATTGGCAACGGCCCTTTTAGCGATTTGTGGCACATCGCTCGCCCATCACGGCGAAGCGGGAAGCTACGACAATACTGTTCGAATTACGGTAAAGGCGACCGTTTCGGAGATCGTTTGGGTAAATCCCCATGCTCAGCTCTATATTGATTTCAAAAATGACAAGGGCGAGAACGAACATTGGGGGATAGAAATGCTTAGCCCGGGCAACCTCGTCCGGATCGGCTGGAACAAGAATACGTTTAAACCAGGGGACGCCGTACTGGTTAGTATGACCCCCGCTAAGGGCGACCGGCCTTTTGGAAGTTGCGGACAAATTGTGAGTCCGGAAGACAAAAAATTTATGGTAGGCCAATGCGGCGTACCTGGCGGCAACGTCGCCGCGCTGCCTGTAAAAGCCGGCTACACGGCCGTGGAAGCGAAGTTCCCGGCATTCCCGGTGGGCCAAAACGTAGCCGGACCGAACGTACCGGAGAAGAATTAACTGCGCAGTAAAAAGACGTGCGAAATAGGAGTTTCAAAATGCGAAACCGCTTCCTGGGCTCCATCATTTTCTTTATTGCAGTGTTCGCCCTCTCGTCGGTCCCCTTGGCGCACAGTGGGCAAACAGGAGCCCAGAGGGCCCCGGCAGCTTCAAACAAGCCTTTTGACGCACATGATCTGACCGGATATTGGGAACTGACAAACATCGGAAGACCGCCCGGCGCCCTGAACACGATAAGCAACAATCGTCCACCAATGACGGATTGGGCCAGGGGCGTGTTTGGAAAGACGAAGACCGGATACAAGGAGTTGAGCTCCGGCGTCTACCCCGAAAACCAGCGGAATGACCCCGCCCTGTGGTGTGATCCATTGGGTTTCCCCCGCATCCTGTGGAATTCTACAACTCCCGGAATGAGGTTCCTTCAGGCTTCCAGTGAAGTGATCCAGTTCTTCGAAAATGGTCGCGCCTGGCGCGACCTGTGGACGGACGGGCGAAAGCTTTCCACCGGCGAGGATGTGGATCCGCGATGGTTTGGATATGCGGTTGGCAAGTGGGAGGGAGACACGTTTGTCGTCACCTCGAACAACTACATCGACAAGACCTGGCTCGATCAATACGGCTCCCCGCACAGCGACAAACTGACCGTGCAGGAGCGCTACCGCCGCACGGATTCCGACCATCTGGAGATGTTCGTGGACATCACTGATCCAAAAGCCTACACGTCCACATGGAAGGGCGACAAAAAGACTTTCGTCCGCGTTGATAAACCGACGCGGTCGGATTTTAACGATTTCTCCGAGAACTTATGCGTGTGGTCGGAAAAGAAAGTTCGGCCCAGACTGTAGCCATGCGCAAAGCGGTCGAGAGGACTTTCAACATGCAAAATCGTTTCCTGAACTTGTTCGTTGTTCTCGCGGCGGTATTGGCCTGCGCGAACGGCCTGTTCGCGCAGAAGGCGCAGTCCTCTAACCCGCATGACATCTCTGGAGTCTGGAGGATGTTAGGGCCGGGACAAACTCGCGCCGTCGCCCAAACCGTCGGTGCCGGGGCTTCTCATCCCACGCTCGGAAACAATCGTCCTCCGTTCACCGCCTGGGGACAGGCGAAATGGAGTCAGACGAGGGCATCCGCCCAGCGACCGCCGCTGTCCTATGTGTTCCTGCCGGACCAGAAGGATTGGAATGACCCGCTGTTCGTGTGTGATCCCGCAGGCTACCCCCGCACGGGAGGCGGCAATTCCATGTACCGGTTCGTTCAGGTTGCAGACGAGGTGGTGGAGTTCTTCGAACGCGACCGTGTCTGGCGCGATCTGTGGACGGATGGCCGAAAGCTTCCCGGCGCCAATGCGAAACCACGTTGGTACGGCTATTCAATCGCCCATTGGGACGGCGACACCTTCGTCGTCGAGTCGAACGGTTTTGACGATCGCACCTGGTTGGATCGTCAGGGCTCGATCCACAGCGACCAGATGCATCTGGAAGAACGCTACAAGGTTCTGGACCGTGATCATATCGAGTTCTCCATGACCCTCACCGACCCGAAGGCGTACACGACACCGTGGGCAGGTCCGAAACAAACGATGGAGCGAATGGAGAGCTCAGACGGAGTCGCCCCGGGTATTTGGGGTAAGCGGCCGAATGGAAAGCCATACGAGGACATACGCGAAGACTATTGCGTCTATTCCGAGGAGCACTCCTTCTGGATAAATGACGATCCCACCGGCCTGGGCAACAACTTCGGCGATGTTCTGACAGGGACGGACAAGAAGTAGCGTTAATAGCGTTAAAGATGACAAGGAGTTTCAACATGCGGAATCGTTTCCTAAGCTCGTTCATTGTTCTTGTGGCTGTACTGGCCTTTGCGCAGGGCCTTTTCGCGCAAACTCCAGCCAGGGCGCAGTCCTCCAGCCCGCATGACATCTCCGGAGTCTGGAGGATGTTAGCCCCGGGACAAAGTCGTTCCAGGGCCCAGCAGGTCGGGGGCGGGGCTTCTCATCCCACCCTCGGTAACGATCGTCCTCCGTTGACCGCCTGGGGAAAGTCGACATGGAGTCAAACGAGAGCATCCGGGAGACGATCGCCGTTAGCCTATGTGTACTTACCGGACCAGAAAGATTGGAACGACCCGCTGTTCGTGTGTGATCCCGCGGGCTACCCCCGCACGGGAGGCGGCAATTCCATGTACCGGTTCGTTCAGGTTGCAGACGAGGTGGTGGAATTCTTCGAACGCGACCGCGTCTGGCGCGATCTGTGGACGGACGGCCGAAAGCTTCCCGGCGATAATGCGAAGCCACGATGGTACGGATACTCAATCGCCCACTGGGACGGGGACACATTGGTTGTCGAATCAAACCGTTTTGACGATCGCACCTGGCTGGATCTGATGGGCTCGATCCACAGCGACCAGATGCGCCTGGAAGAACGTTACAAAGTTATTGACCGCGATCATATCGAGTTCTCCATGACCCTCACCGACCCGAAGGCGTATACGGCGCCATGGGTGGGCCCGAAACAAATAATGGAGCGGATGGACAGCTCAGACGGAGTCGCCCCGGGTATTTGGGGCAAGCGGCCGGATGGAAAGCCCTACGAGGACATACGCGAGGACTATTGCGTCTATTCCGAGGAGCACTCCTTCTGGATTAATGACGATCCCACCGGCCTGGGCAACAATTTTGGCGATGCTCTGACAGGGCCGAACAAGAAGTAGCGTAAGAGCCTCAAGGGAGGAAATCAGGATGAGTCGTAATTCGTTGGTTGTGCTTTTTGCAGTCGCATTCGTCACACTGGCTCTTGCCGCAACACCGGCCGCGGCCGACACGTGTTCGGACCTCATGAGCAACGCTGGGTTGAGGGCGTTGCCGGACACGACCATTACTTCCGCGGCGACGGTATCGGGCACGTTTAGTCCTCCCAGTGGCGGAACGCCAATCCAGGGTCTGCCATCCTTCTGCCGTGTGACGGTGACGCTCAAGCCGAGTCCGGCCTCCGACATCAAAGTTGAGGTATGGATGCCGACGACTGGCTGGAACGGAAAATTTGAAGGTGTCGGCAACGGGGGCCTTGGCGGGATCATCAGCTACACCAATCTGCCTAACTACCTGGATCGCGCTGCCCTGGTAGACGCGATCAAAGCTGGATATGCCTCCGCAAGCACCGATACCGGTCACGTCGCCGACGACAGGACCTGGCTAGCCAGCGAGGACAAAGAGAGAGACTACGGCTATCGTGCGATCCACGAGATGACTGTCACAGCTAAGGCCGTGATCAAAGGATTTTATGGCAGACCCTCCAGCCGCTCTTATTTCAATGGCTGCTCGACCGGTGGGGGACAAGCGCTCGGTGAGGCTCAACTCTATCCGGAAGACTACGATGGCATTCTCGCGGGAGACAGTCAAAATATTCTGACGCACTCGCGGGCATCCGATATTTGGGCATCTCAGGCCGTGAACAATGAGAACAAACTGACGGAGGCTGCATTATCGCTTGTCAAAACAACCGTGTTGAAGCAATGCGGAGCAAAAGATGGCAGTCTCGAAGACGGTTTCCTGCTGAGTGATCGACGGCAGTGCCAGTTCAATCCGGAGCAGCTCCTTTGCAAAGAAGGGCAGGACCCCGCCACCTGCCTGACGGCCCCGCAAGCAAAGCTCATGATGAAGTTTTCTGAGGGATACATTAGCCACAGCAAGCAGCCGATCATGGCCGGTCTGTGGGGACCGGGCGCGCTTGGGTGGGGCGGGTATAACCGGGTGTATATGAACCCCGCATTTAATGCGTCGAGCCCTGCGGGCCAGTTTTATGGCCTGGGCGTGCTTCAGAACCCGAACCTCGATGTGCACACGATGGATATCGACAATGCCGTGGCTTTGGCCGATAAGAAATTCGGGTTCATCACCCATACCAGTACCGACATGGACGCCTTTATGCGGCGTGGCGGCAAACTTCTCATCTATCACGGGTGGGACGACCCATCCATCAGTGTGATGAACTCGCTCAATTACTACAGTAGCGTCGTGCAGACTGTGCAGGCCAGGCGCCATCTTGACAGTATGAAATCGGCGCTGGTCGAGACGCAGAAGGCGGCGCGCCTGTTCCTTCTTCCTGGCGTGGGGCACTGCGGCGGCGGTCCGGGCGCGGACACCTTTGACGCTGTCGGCATTCTCGATCAGTGGGTGGATCGCGGCGTGGCGCCCGACCAGATTATTGCATCTCATGCAACGCCCGCTTTCACGCGGCCGTTGTGCGCCTATCCGAAGGAGGCGCGCTACACGGGCTCGGGCGATCGTACCGATGCCAGGAACTGGTCATGCGTCGCCGGCACCAGGCCTTTAGAAGATTTCGACGCGAATTTGTACAAAGCCATCAACACCAAATAGCGGTGTTCTCACTGTAGCGGCGGTCTATGACCGCCGGGGTTGTCACGGGTCTGAATGAATGTTGGGTGATCGCCGATTGGTGATTACCCAGTATTTATTTGATCACCACTCCTCCATGCCTGCGATTTCCTCGATCCGGTAGTCGCTTTGGTGCGTGAAAGTCACAAGAACTCGGATGTGTTTTGTGGCAACGATAGGTCCTCCTTCGATTTAACGGTTGATGTTTGTGGATTGCTTTGCGACGAAGCAAAGCTTCTTCGTCAGAAACGAATGTTGCTTTGCCACGAAGTAAACTTTGTTTGTCACGAAGTAAACTTTGTTTGTCACGAAGCAAACTTTGTTTGCCACGAAGTAAACTTTGTTTGTTACGAAGCAAACTTTGTTTGCCACGAAGCAAACTTTGTTTGCCA
>Ga0137418_10004951_pt1 | contig 12222 bp, 9 predicted proteins | sample CZODoug3_1_2_16f_FD_122242 | JGI IMG/M metagenome (GOLD analysis project Ga0137418, IMG submission 122242) | Vadose zone soil fungal communities from Angelo Coast Range Reserve, California, USA - CZODoug3_1_2_16fungal (Hybrid Assembly) | ecosystem: Environmental > Terrestrial > Soil > Vadose... | reverse complement strand
TTCTCGGCGTTATTCTTGTTCAACACGGGGATGTGCTGCTACAAGATTAGCAAATTGCAGTGCTGAGCCTTGCCACTCCTCCTCTTCGCTACGTTTTTACTACGCATTCGCTGCGGCAGGGAGGGGCGCGATTTCGGGAATGCAATGGCGGGGAATGGAACGAGAATCTGAGTCAGAACAACCGTATGTGAGATTCAGGGCTTAATAGTCAAAAGTGATAGCATTGAGGATGCGATTCTAAAGCAGCCACACGATCAAGAAATTGACACTAAGAGTAAAACGCTCCAATCCACAGCTGCTCATAGGTGTTATCGATGCCCTTGAACGGTCGAGGCGCTATTCGGCCCGTTCAGTCAATGTGATTATGACGGCGACCTATTGGGAGATCGGACGCCTGATCGTTGAACACGAACAACAAGGACACAAACGTGCCTCTTATGGCGACTTCCTTTTGAAAAAGCTCGCTTCCGACCTGATCATCAGGTATGGAAGGGGATTCTCTCGCACAAATCTACAGCAAATGCGCGAGTTTTACTTGAGTTGGCCAATTCGCCAGACACTGTCTGGCAAATTGGCTAGCCCCCTTTCGAGTAGGGACGCGCCTGTGAATCCGCAGCCTATCCCCATGAAGCTTGAGACCGAGCACTTATTGGCCTCCAAAGATCGAAAACGCCAGACAGCGTCTGGCAAATCTAGTGCGGCCGAGGAACGATCATCGCCGCGATTTCCACTCCCCTGGTCGCACTACGTTCGGCTGCTTTCGGTGAAGAGCGAGGAAGCCCGGGGATTCTATGAAATAGAGGCACTGCGTGGGGGCTGGTCAGTTCGGCAACTCGATCGACAGATTACGACACAGTTCTACGAACGCACTGCGCTCTCTCGGAACAGAGCTGCTTTGATGAGGAAGGGACAGCGCACCCTGCCGGAGGACCGACTGACGGCAGAAGAAGAAATCAAGGACCCCATGGTTCTGGAGTTTCTTGGACTGAAAGATGAATACTCGGAAAGCGCGCTCGAAGATGCTTTGATTCACCGGCTGGAGCAATTCCTGCTCGAACTCGGAAAGGATTTTGCCTTCATCGCTCGTCAGAAACGGCTGCGAGTGGGTGACGAATGGTATCGGGTGGATCTCATGTTTTTTCATCGTCGCTTACGCTGCCTCGTCATCATCGATCTGAAAATTGGAAAATTCACACATTCCGATGCTGGGCAAATGAACTTGTATCTAAACTATGCCCGTGAGCATTGGACGCTAGCCGACGAGAACCCACCCATCGGACTTATTCTAAGCTCCGAAAAGAACGAAGCGGTGGCACACTACGCATTGGGATATCTCCGAAACAAAGTGCTCTCCAGCGAATACAAACTCGCGCTGCCGGATGAAAAACGGTTGGCGGAGGAAATGGCCCGGGCCCTTCATCTGTTCTTCATAGAAGGTTCCAAGTTCCACCAATTCCCTTGTGTATCCGGCACCGTGAACACCACGTCGCCATTCAGGGTTTCGAAATGGGGAATCCCGATTCGATGTAAGCTATGTTATTTATTGCGCTCCCGAGCGCACTAATGTACCCACAATCAGATGAATCTCTTGCAGATTTAATCGCACTTTTGTGTTGAAAAGACTTCTCAATCTTGTAGTTGGTGTTGTATCCTGCGACGGCATTGGAAGTTCGTCCTGCGATTGTTCAGATTCGAGAATCCATTCGCTGACTGTTTTGAGGATTCCCTTCCGACTGGAGAAATACGAGTGGGCACTTCATCCGACGAACGCGCGCTGTCCTTTCCCACCGTTTGGGGCAGGAATCGAGCACGTTCTGTCAGCGTGCCCGAAACTTCCGCAGCCCGGTATCTCAGAAGTGATGAAGAGGTGATGGCTCGTCTCCAAGCAAATGATTCGAACGCCCTGAATTTTCTTTTCGACCGATACGCCCGGCTCGTCCTCCGTATCGCCCTTCGCATTCTGCACGACTACGGGGAAGCAGAAGGAGTTGTCCAAGAAGCGTTTTTCCACGTGTTTCAAAAGGCAAAGCTCTTTGACCCGTCGAAAGGCACTGCGAAGGACTGACCTGACCGGGCGATAATTTATGCGGGTCTTGGGGAGAAGGATAAGGCATTCGAGTGATTGGAAAAGAGTTATCAGGAACGCTCAATAGGTGCGATTAAGATCGGCGCGAAATTGCTGTGAATGTGCGCGTGTGACGGACGGGGCAAGCGCGCGGCGACTTGCAAGTTCTGCTTGCAGTCCTAGCGAATGCTTGGACTTCAATTCCTTTACTTTTGGAAAATTGCTTTAGGGACCAATGCGTGGATGCCTTTGACGCCGTCGACGGCTTGGGTCACCACCAAGTCCATCGTGGCACTGAGCAACATGTAGGCGTCTTCACGCGAAAGGCCTTTCGTCTCGACAATGAAATTGAGCATCTCGCGTGTCGCGATTTTGGCGGCTTGATTTAGATCTTCATCGAAGCCCATCGTCATATAGTGCGTCGGCGTTTCTGCCCTGGGCCAACCTATTCGCTTGCCCTTATGCACAACGACTTGTATCTCGCCTTTCAGAGAAGTTTCAACCGCGGCAAGGCAAACTTCACCGTCACCCTGCACCGCGTGTCCGTCGCTCAATGACAGGAGCGCTCCCGGAATGTGAACCGGTAGGTACAAGGTACTTCCTGCTCCCAGGTCGTGGTTATCCATGTTGCCGCCGTTGATGTTCGGTGGGCCGCTAATCACCCGCCCCATCTCGCGTGGCGGGGCTACTCCGATGTCACCCCAGAACGGTTTCACGGGGACAACAACACCTGGAGCATATTCAACGGTCTTCTTGTTCAGGTCAATCCATAGCACGCGGTCTTTAGCATAGGGGAAATCTTCGGGCAGTACGCCACGATGCGGGCGGAAACTCTGCGCCGCGATCGGTAACCAGACATCCACTGACAGAATCCTGATCTCCAATGTGTCGCCAGGCTCTGCGCCGTTTACGTACATCGGCCCGACGAGCGTGTGATCGCCCCGTTCATTACCTTGCACACCTTCAAAAGCAGCGTATAGCTCAGCGGGAATCTTATCTTTTGGCACTCCCAGGCTTTCAAAATATCGCGGGTTCCCAGTAGTGGTCCACACTCGCACTCTGTCCCCGGAATCAATCGTCAGAACTGGTTTCAGCGTGGCGTCGTAAAAGCCGCGATGCACCGTGCTCGGCGAAGACTTCAGTTCGTGTATTTTCTCGGCACCCTGAGCCCCTGCGCGCACGCTCAGGCTTAGCACGCTCGCGAAGATCCAAATTGCGCACCGTTTCATGGCTGGACTCCTTTTACCTAGGATTTCCGTTTTGCCTTTCGAGGCATGTACCATTGTATAGCGATAGCTGTAGCAAGTCCTCCAAGGCAACCGCTTGCGCCGTCGGGCTCACCCAGGTCCTGAGTAGTGCGGCAGTGTGGAAGAATGGCGCTGCCACATCCCGGGATGTCGCCTTGTGGGAATGTGGCCCTGGGCGTCCCGGGGGCAGATTTCCACTTTCCGATAATCCCGTTCTATAAAAGCTTGAGATTCATTCGATGAACAGGAAGATGGTTTAAAAATCTACTAATGGTACGTTAAGTTTATTAAATGATTCCATCTCGCAGTATGCTTCTCTAAATGCTGGGTTGAATAAGATCGCCAACGAAGTCAATGCGATGGCTTCGTCGTCGGCGGGATCTACTCGAACGATTTCACTTCAATCCAAGGCTTGGATTCTTGCACCTATCACGAACACGACCGCCATGGTGAAGAGCGCCAGGCTGTGTTTTTTCATCGGAGGTTTCATTGGCAATCGATACGAAAAAGTCGAATCACTCCGGTGCCGGAGCTAACGCACCGGCACCGGAGTGAAGTTCGGGTGGGTTACCAGATAACTTTCAAAGACAACTGCATCTGCCTCGAATCAGTCGCCGTCTTGTCAGCGCCAGAAAGCGAACCCGCGGATCCGAGACATCCGCTGGCGGGATCCCCGGCGGCCGGACATGGGCCAGACGGGCCCGGGGCGGCAACCGTTCCCGGGGTCACTGTAGTGACGTCAAAAAGGGCGTTGTTGGCAACTGGTGGGTTGAAATTGGCTCGATTCGTGATATTGAAGACTTCCAAGCGGAACTGGACGTTGAAGGCTTCCGAGATCCGTGGAACCTTCGTATTCTTAACCACCGAGAAGTCGAAACTCTCGAGTCCGGGTCCGGTCAAGATATTGCGCCCCTCATTCCCAAGGCGAATATAATTCACGCCGCCAACAGTGACCACGCCCGGAATCTGCAAACATTGAAGCTTGACATATTGGACGTTCCCGGGATTAGTGAGCGTCTGGCACCCGGGTGTGTTTAGACGATCCGGGTAGGCGAACGCGTCGCTGTTATTCAGGCCGAGCACGTCCCCAACCAGGATAGGCGTAAACGGTTGGCCGGCGGAAGCCGAAAAGATGCCCCCCAACTGCCATCCGCCTACGATCCCCTGGGCAAACCTGTTCAAGGACTTTGGCGTCGGTATGTTCCAAAGGTAATTCAGTGAAAAAACCTTGGGGTCGTTGAAGTCAGACACGCCGCGCGTGAGCTTGGGGTCGAACCAATTCAAAGTGGATATTGCGGTGACAACTGAGTCGGAAATTACCGCTCCGGAAGCTGTGTCTATGGATTTCTGCCATGTGAAGGAGCCTTGAACCTGGAAGCCATGGCTCAGAGTCTTGGTCAATTGCGCCATCAGGCCGTGATAGACAGACGAATTCCTGAAGAAAGTTGCAGGCAGGCGGCCAAAACTCTTATTGATTCTCGTGCCGGGCCCTCCCGCAGCTGCGAAGTTACCCCCATTACAATTATTGCTGTTTCCAGGAAGCCCACTTGGGGGCACAAAGGGTTCACACGGCCAGAGATATCCCTGGGGGCTGGATATCGGGAGAACCTCATTAACATCATCCACCTGGGTCGTGCCGTGAACTCCGTGTGAGCCCACGTAACCGATCAGGGCTGTGAGATTGGGCATGAGTTCACGTTGAACGCTGAGATTCCACTGCATGACGTAAGCGCGCTTCGGATTTCGGTCGATAAAGGCCACGCGATTGCTGCCTACTGTGGCAAGCTGGCAAAAAGCAGGTGTCGGATTGGTGGCGCAGTCTGCAGGGGCCGGAGCAAGTGAACCTTGATTCAGGCTGTTGTTGGTGCCCGACGCCAGGAACGGGGCGGTATTGGCATTAGAGGTGCTTCCCATAAAGGCAATCAGAGGAAGTTGGTCGTAGAACCCAAACCCTCCGCGGACCGACATCTTCCCATCGCTTTGCGGGTCCCAGGCAAATCCGACGCGCGGAGAGAAGTCTTTCAGAGTGTTGTTCTTGAACAAGCCATCCGGCTGGGCATTGCATACCCCCGGTATCGCCTTTCCACAAAGGGGAAGCTGGGTTCCGGTTGTGTCGTAAATAGTTGGCAGGGTGGCATTTTTCCCTTGGGCATCGTGCGGAATCTGCATCGGTTCATATCGCATCCCCAGGTTGATGGTGAGGTTCGGACGGAAGCGCCAGTCGTCCTGGAAGTATGCTCCGTAGATTCCTGCCCGAGCTTCTACAGGCCCAACCAAGCCGGGGAGGTCCGTGGTGATCTTGCTGCCCGCCGCGTTACTCAGAAAAGCGGCCATCGAACTAAACGCAAAAATTCCGCCGGGACGTGCAGACCTGATGTCATTGAGCTGGTCACGCTCCACGCTTACACCGAATTTCATGGAATGCTTTCCTTTGGTCAAGAAGGCATCATCATAAAATTGGTACGTATTAAAGTGGTTCAATTGAGGGTTGAACGAAGTCAGGCCTCCCGTAAAAATCGGGAAGTTATTATTTATAAAGATCTGGGGCGCATCGAACCCAGGGATGGCGCCGAAAGACTTGTCCGCCGTTGCCGGATTAATTGCAGTCGCCCCCGCAGGCCCACCCTGGAAATCCCGGTGAAAACCGAAGCGTGCGGAATTGACTAGGTTCGCGGTGAAGGAATGGGTCTCTGCAATCGTCGCAAAGGTGCTATTCTCTGCGGTGTTGACGATTTTATTGTTGTATTCATCGGGCGTGCCGGTAACGGATTTGTCGCGATAGAACGTCCCGCTGAGACTATCCTTGTCTGAGATACGGTGATCGGCGCGGATGATATAATAATTTTCCGGGCTGACTTGATTCGCTCCAAATGAACAAAGATTCGTGTTCGCGTTTGACGTTGATGTGATGATGCAAACGTTCTTGCCATTGAGGCTGCCGTTGATGGGGAAAAAAGCACTCAGATACGCTACCACGCTGGGGTCCGCACCCGTGGCCGTCGCAGGAATGAGACTGGCGAACGATAGACCTTTGGACTGGCGCAAACCTTCGTAATCGCCAAAGACGAACGTCTTGTTCTTGATGATCGGCCCTCCCGCCGAGGCGCCGAACTGATTCCGTCTAAATTGCGGCTTCTGTCCGACCGGGTCGTAGAAATTTGGCGCGTCCAGCCAACTGTTGCGCAGAAACTCGTAAACGCTCCCGTGGAACTGGTTCGTGCCAGACTTGGTGGTGGCGTTGATGACCCCGCCCGACGCCCGGCCGTACTCGGTCGAATAGTTGGTCGTCAAGACGGAAAATTCTGAAATCGCATCGACGCCCGCATTTGTGGTCAGCACGTTGCCCGGCCCGCCGTTCGCTGGGTCGTTAATGCTGATGCCGTCCACGCGATAGTTATTCTGTTGGGGGCGGGCGCCGGAAATCGATAATTGGACACCAAAGCCGCGGGTGAATCTGTCACGGGTGCTGATGTCAGGCTGGGTATGGAGCTGATAGACGCCGGGTTGAAGGGTCGCCAGGGAGCTCCATGAACGTCCGTTGAGAGGCAGTTCCTTGATCGTGGTTTCAGTCGTTAGGGCGCCGATTTCCGCGTTAGTCAGGTTCACGATCGGGGCTTCTGCCGTTACTTCCACGGTTTGGGTCGATTGTCCGACCTGCATGGTCAGATTCAAAACTTGCGTTGCGCCCACGGTCAGCGTAATACCGGAGTGCACCAACTTCGAAAATCCCGGGGCCGTTGCCGTAACACTGTAACTGCCCGGGATCAGGTTTGGCGCTGAGTAGATTCCATCCGCATTCGTCGAGACACTCCTCGTTTCTCCGGTCCCGGTATTCAGAATGGCGACATCGGCTTTGGGAACCACGCCCCCGGATTGGTCGGTGACCGTACCTGAAAGCGTCGCCCCAACCGCTTGCGCGTGCAAGCGCAGAGCACCAAATGAGCTAACCACTACAACTGCAAATACGACTAGCCTTAAAATGGTGCTTGAATTCATGCGAAATGGCATTACGTTATCCTCCCCTGGTTTTTACCTACCCCACGGTTTAAGTTGGCGACCGCTGGACAGTTCGTCCCAAAACCGCAGTACAACCTCCCCTACACCCAGCCCTCCACTTTCAACTTCCTGCCCGTCGCCGAAATGGCGTGATCAACACCCTTGTTGGCGAGCGCTCCGTATCGCGATTTCACGTGCAGCATAGGGATTTTGGCCAGCGACGTAATCAAGGCGTCGGTTAAGCCAGTTACAAGATATTCGTGCGCAGGATTACCAGAAAGGTTCTGGAACGGTACAACGGCCAAACGAGGTTCCATGGCCTCAGATGCATCCGGATGCGCCTTGGGAAGAGGGTTGATAGGTTCAGTGGGTACAGCAAACCGATAACCGTGGCCTGGTGAAGTTTGGATAAGTCGAGGATTGAGTGCGAAGCCGTCGAGGCTCTGGCGGAGCCTTTTAATTGCCGAATTAATGCTATCGTCGAAGTTTACAAAGCTATCGGACCAAAGACTGTTGCGGATCTCCTCCCGCGTCACAACTTCTCCGGGATGCTCCATCAAGAGCACCAAGAGCCGAAACAGCTGTTCTGGCAGGCCGATCTTCAAGCCTTCCTTACGTATTTCTCCTGCTCGCCTGTCCAGCTCGATTCCGCCCGAAAGGATCTGTAACGAGAATTCAGAAGTGGACATGCCGGTACCCCGAGTGGGCTGGAAGTTAGCACTCCGAGGTGCCATAGTCAATCCTCGTGACATTCGTCTGTCAAAGCTCGTTAGAAATGTCCCCTTTGTTACCTCGTTAGAAGTGTCCCCTTTTTTGTTTTGGTTCTTCTTGTTTTTTTCGTCGTTGGCCTGGCCCGGAGCGTAGCCCTGCGGAGCCCGAAGGGCGGAGCGGTTAGGGAAAAGCGTAGACCGCGACTCGAGATGGCACGGTACTTGTCGCCTCAGCATGACGTTCAGCGTTTCCGGAAAGGAGGTGTTTGTCCGCCCAGATTCATGAGTGTTGACCCGGGGCACGAGGTGTTGTAAAAGCCACGCAACTGCACGTGGAGGGTTCAATGACAAAGTTTTGTGTGCTGTTTGTGGTATCTCTCATTGCCGTATCTTCGCTGGCTTTCGGTCAAGAGGCCATGAAGAAAGGCGACAAGGAATGGACCGATTTAGAAAAGGTACTCTGGGACGCTGATCAACAGTGGCTGTGTAGTTCCGGTGCTGGGCCGTATCATAAGGACATTAAGGATTGCGTGGAATTCCGCAACAAGTATTGGGCTGACCAGTTCTTCGAGATAGGCGCGACTGGGAAGGTTTCAACCAAGGCAGAGATGGTTGCTTCGCAAACCGCGGGCATACCTACACACGTCCCCGGTGTCGGACCTTATCCGGACAATTTCAAGTTAATGTCAGTTTACGGAAACTTCGCAATGGCGACGGATCACACGCGTTTCAAGAGCGTCGACGCCAATGGCAAGGTCGCCTTCACGTCGGAAGTCACCTTCCTCAGGCTGTTTGTGAAGGAGAACGGGAAGTGGAGGCCTGCTGGTGGGGCGGCTGTCCCAATCGTCGCGCCGAGGTAAGTGCGAACAAAGCACCCTTAATTTTGCGACGAGTATCTGTGCCGGCAGGAGATTTTTTAACTCATCAGGAAATTTGTGATAGGCTGCGGGCGCTGAGTGTTCGACGAGGGCCGTGGCTAGCCCTAAGGAGTTAGGGTGCGCTTAACAATCGTGTTGCAGTTGGGTCTCTGCCTCGTCGGAGCAGTTCCGGTCGGACATGCGCAGACGGGCAAGACCTTGGACATCTACGTGGTAGACGTGGAGGGCGGTAACGCTACTCTTTTCGTGGCACCGTCGGGCGAGTCCGTACTTATCGATACGGGAAACGGCGGCGCGGCTGCGGTCAGAGATGCAGGCCGAATTATGGCCGCCGTGAAAGAGGCCGGGCTTACGCAGATCGACAATCTGATAACCACACATTGGCACGGCGACCATTTTGGTGGCATGGCCGAATTCGCAGGGCGTATTCCGATCCGGAATTTCATCGACCATGGCCCAAACGTTCAGCCGAACGCAACTGCTGATTCCTTTCTGCAAACAACCTATCCCGAGCTTTACAGTAAGGCCAAGCATATGGTCGCAAAACCCGGCGACAAGCTCTCGGTTACGGGGCTGGACTGGCGCCTAGTCAGTTCGGCGGGAAAGGTGATCACAGTGCCGCTTCCCGGCGCCGGTCGACCGAACCCGTACTGTGCGGACTTCAAGCCCAAGGATAAAAATGATGATGGCGGCGTCGAGAATACAATGTCGGTCGGAAGCGTCATTACCTTCGGGAAGTTTCGGGTGGCGCATTTGGGTGACCTGACCTGGAACAAGGAATTCGACATGATGTGCCCGATCAACCGTATAGGGACCTTTGATCTGTGGGTGGTTTCACATCATGGACAGCCCATGTCGAATTCTGAAGTGCTTGTGCATGCGATCCAACCGCGGGTGGCCATCTTGAACAACGGCACCCGTAAGGGCGGGCAACCTAGCGCGATGAAGATTATTTTTTCTGCCCCTGGTCTCGAGGACTTGTGGCAGCTTCACTTCTCGCTCCTCAGCGGCCAGGAATACACTGTGCCTGGAATGTTCATCGCGAATACTATTGACGACCAGCAGGACAGCATGCCTGTGGCTCCGATGACCCCTCCGCAGCCCGGGCCGGGTGTGCCGCCGCCCCCGGCGCACAACGGGACGGCATATTGGGTCAAGGTCTCGGCACAGATGGATGGCTCCTTCACTGTCACGAACGCCCGGAACGGTTTTAGCAAGACATACAAAGCCAGGTCCGGGCTAACCAATTGACACGTGAACCATCCTAGTAGGCAAACTCCTGAGGAACTTGCTTGAAAAAGTAGGCTTTTCCATTTGCCCCCCGTCGAGACATAGCACACAGCACAACATCCGCACAGCTTTCTTACCAACCCCTATGCAATGAAAGCGTTAGATTTTTGCACAGTCCGTGCACAGTCGGTAGGCAGAGCGGCCTGCTCTCGAGTTGTTTTGCCATCGCCTGATTCGTCTTTTGCTGTTCTTGAATAGCCCGTGAAAGCTGCCAAGTCAGCACGCGTTTGCTAGCGACCGCTTCGACTTCTTCCCGGATTCCTTACTGTTCGAGAAAGCTATCGAAGGTCGAACCACTGTGGTCGGTCACCTTCTGACTCTTTCTTGTTTTCATCTGGGGTCCCGTGTGACCTAGGAATTCTGCTCGCTCCCTGGCTTTAGCACCCGAATCTTTCGCTCTGTGGCAACAACAAAACAACCTGCCTACTCGCCGACGCCTTCCTTCCCAAACAAAACCCCGATCCGCTCAATTAAGTTCCTGGGGTTCGGCGAGTGAAGGCGTATGAGCAAGATGCCGTTGTGGGAACCAGGAGCAAACCGTCGTGATCCGAGAAATCCAAATCCTGGGTGATCAGGAATCTCGATTCTTTCTGCGCAGCTTCCCAAATCTCCCTGTCCGCATGGCCGATGAGCCGTTCATCATGCAGGGTATGAACGTCGTGGCCGAGATCCTCCAGCAGGGTTGCAAGCCGGAGAGGAAGATTCTCGTCCAGCTTGATATTGATCGAATGTGCGGAACTGCCCGAACAGGCAAGTCCTCTTCGGCGGAAGCGGCGGCAAACGCGATGGCGGCTCGAACGTCATCCGCTTTCAGGCTAGGGAAATCGGAAAGAATGTCTTCGGTGGAATCTCCGACCGCCAGGCTGGCGAGTACTGTGCGCAGGGTGACACGCGTGCCCTTGAAGACAGGTTGGCCTCCACAGATTCCTCTGTCGCGGATGATGCGTTCTTCATAATCTTTCAGATTACCGGTTGCGCCGCTCATGTGATCGACCTTGACTTTGCTTGGCTCATCATACAACTCGGAGCAGCGTATATGCCTGTGATTACGTAACGTGTAGATCCCCAAATCGTTGCCCCCGGCATTAAAAGGATTTCTTTTCACTTGACGTAAGCTCTTCGGTTTGGGGTTGCAGCTGATTTGTCGACCGGCGAAAGATGCTCACAGAAAACGTGAACCGCGCCTCGGCCGGGTTCAAGAAAAAGCGGTTGGTTACCAGAAATAGCTCTTGGGTCTACGCTGCCACCGCCTAACGATGGTGCAGGCCGCCGAGTCTCGGAAAGGATTGAATCTTGCACTCAGTCCCAGAGCGGATCGCTGGGGGCCGACCTGCTGGCGTGTCCTTCGCGAGTCCGAGATGAGTCCGGTCCTCGTGGTACAAGCGGACAATCAAATACCCATAGTACGGAGTCGCGAGAGATCGGTTATCCGTGGCATCCGTGGTGTGGGCGTTCGGTCTGGATTCACAGAAAAGTTGTAAAGCATGGGCGCGCCGTATACCGGTGCAGTCTGGAACCGAACCACGAAGCTCGGCTCTTCGAGGTACCCCAGTGGATGTTCGAATCCAGTGCCTGTTGCCAAGTGCACAGTGCGAAAATGCGCGCTTCCAGCCATCGCGTTAGTTCGGTGCGGTCTTCGCTTCGACAAACTTGATCGTTTCCTCGATGTTTCGTTGCAGGTATTTCAGAAGGAAAAGAGTAACTTTTGGTTTCTGATCGATGCTGCGCGAAAGAGGACGGTGTGTGTGCTAAATGCCTCTGCGACGTTTTGATTGCGTCGCCATGTTTCGCGGGCGAATCTGATGGGTAGGTACTAGAACCCAGTCAGGGTCGTTTGCCAATTCTATTGAGTCGAATCAAAGAAATTGCCAAATAGCGGATGTCGTCCAGCCACAAGAAACACGCACTTTCAGCCTGATCAGCTTATCTTTCGGTTGGCATGGTCCCTCGATCAGGCGCATCGCGTCGCGGTCAGCGGGTGCGGACCGTTCGGGCGAGGGAAGCGCATTAGGATTGGATTGCAGTTTGGAGCGAAC
>Ga0137418_10004950_pt1 | contig 12223 bp, 12 predicted proteins | sample CZODoug3_1_2_16f_FD_122242 | JGI IMG/M metagenome (GOLD analysis project Ga0137418, IMG submission 122242) | Vadose zone soil fungal communities from Angelo Coast Range Reserve, California, USA - CZODoug3_1_2_16fungal (Hybrid Assembly) | ecosystem: Environmental > Terrestrial > Soil > Vadose... | reverse complement strand
TGCCGGACCCGCCGAAGCGCGCACCGCGCTGCGCGGCGGCGCGGACGTGATCGACGCGAAAGACCCCCGGCGTGGCGCGCTGGGCCCCGTACCCCTGCAGCGGCTCGCGGCGATCCGGGCGGCGGTCGCCGGGGCGCGTCCGCTCAGTGCCGCCTTGGGGGACGCCGCGAGCGAGGAAGCGCTCGCGAGGGCGGTGGTCGCGGCGGCCTCGCTCGGTGTCGTGTTCGTAAAAGTGGGCTTCGCCGGCCTCACGAGCGAGGCTCGGGCGCGCCGCCTGGCGGTTGCCGCTCAGCGGGCGGGGGCGGACGCCGGGACTCAGGTGGTGCTGGTCGCCTATGCGGACTGGCGGCGCGCGGTGAGCCTCGCGCCCGCGCGCGTCCTCGTCGTCGCCGCGGACGCCGGCGCGGCGGGCGTGCTGCTCGATACCGCGAACAAGGGTGCGCCCTTGTTCACCATCGAGTCCCCCGAGTCGGTGGCCGGCTGGATCGCCGCCGCGCACGCCGGGGGACTGTTCGCCGCGCTCGCCGGCGGCCTCTCCGGCCCGGAGTTCGCACGCGCGCGCGCCCTCGGCGCCGACGTCGTGGGCGTGCGGGGCGCCGCGTGCGTCGGAGGACGGACGGGCCGGGTATCGCACGCGCGGGTCGCGGCGCTGCGCGTGCTAGCCGGCGCGGCGTCCCCCCCCCGTGCGCTCGCCGGGAGGGGGGTCCTCCCGGAGCGCGACGTCGAGCTGCCCGAGATCGTCGGCCGTGACGACGAGATGCTCCACGCCGCGCGGGAGCGTGCGTAGGAAGGACGAGTCGACCAGCTTGACTGGGTCGGCGTGTGCGGGCTTGATCAACACGACGCGCCGCGCGCGGACCTGGCCCGCGAGCCAGGCGGCGATGCTGTCGCTCGTGATCTCCCAGGAATGCGGCAGCGGATCCGCGGCCCGAAGCCAGCGATATGGGGCGAGCACCGGTAGCCGTTCGGCCTGGACCGCCGCGGCGATTCCGCCCTCGCCGTCGACCAGTGTGGCCTCGGGGAGGCGGGCGGCGAGCGCGTGCGCGTACTGGTCCATCCCGAGCACGGCCATCCAATGCGCCGCGTCTTCGCCGATCTTGACCCGCTTGAACATTTGGCGAACCGCGTCGGCAAACGGCCCGCCGCCCGGGAGCACCACGATCCGGCGATCGCGGCGAAACGCGGTCAGGGCTTCGATCACCAGCTCGAAGGCGCCGGCTTTGCCGAGCAGCCCTCCGCCGACCTTCACGACCGTGTGGACCAAAGGAGTCTCGTCCGTCATGACGGGAACAGCAGCGCCACGGCCGCCGCGGGGGCGTGCCGCGCTGCGGGCCCGAGGGTGTCGGAGAGATGCGTGACTTGCAGCCCGATCCGTCGGGCAGCCGCGGCGGCGAGAAACTCACCGAGCCCCGTGACGACCACCCGTGCCAACGCGGGCTGCCGGGCGCGCACCCGCTCGAGGCCTGCGCCGATGCGCGTGACCTGTGCGTCCCACAGCGCATCCGCGATCTTGCCGATGTCGGTCTCGTCGAGCATCTCCCGGTCCGCGCAGACGACCCGTGCCAGCCGCTCGCCGGCGAATTCCCTGGTCGTGGGGCGTCCGTCCGGAGTCGGGACCGAGTAGTCGGCCGGCGCGAGCTCTCCGCGCCACACGTGCACGTCGCCCGCGAGCGCGAATCCCTCCGCCGACACGCCGGTCGGCCGGCCGCGCACCGGCACGGTCGGCGCGATCGCTTCGACCGGTGTGCGCAGGGCGCCGGTGTACACGAGCTCGCCCTCCCGCAGCCGCTCCACATCGGTCTGGCCACAGGCCACCGGTGCCCCACCGCGTATGGGAATGACGTCCGTGGTGGTGGAGCCGACGTCGACGAGCAGGCAGTCGGAGCAGATTCGTCCGACGACGTGCGCCGTGGCGGCCCAGTTCGCCGCCGCCACCGCCAAGGGCTCCCGGCGCGCTTGCGCCGGCGTGCGCCACCGGGCGTCCACGCCCCAGACCCGCACGCATGCGTCCGGAAAGGCGGCCGCAACGGCGTCGAGGACGAACCCCACGCCCTCCCGTTTGGTGCGGAACAGCTGCGACAGCTCGGCCGTCATCGTGACGGCGTGCGCGACGGCGGGTCCGGCGCCGAGGCCCCGGGCGAGGTGCCCGAGCAGCGGCGCGAGCGCCGCCGGATCACGTTGCAGCTCGTAGGGAGCGGCGCGCGCGGCGAGCACCTGGGCGTCGGCGACGTGCGCCACCTTGGTGTTCACGCCGCCGATGTCCCAACCCAGGACGCCGTTCATTGCGCGTGATCCCCGTGCTCGACGTGCGCGGGGGCCGGGCGGTGCTGGCGCGCGGCGGCCGGCGCGACACGTACGCCCCGGTCCGCTCGCTCCTCGTCGCCGGCGGTGCGGGGGAGGGGGGCGACGCCATCGCCCTGGCGCGCGCCTACCGCGACATCCTCGACTGCGACGAGTGGTACGTCGCCGATCTCGACGCCCTCGCCGGAGGCGCAGTGCAGCGTGCGCTGCTGGGAGCGCTCGCCGGTCTGCGCGGCCGGGTGCTCGTGGACGCGGCGGTCACGACGCCGGAGCGGGCCCGCGAGCTCGTCGCGGACGGGGCCGCGCGTGTGGTGGTGGGCCTCGAGACCCTGCCGTCGTTCGATGCGCTCGCCCTGGTTGCCCGGGCGATCGGGTCGAAGCGTGTCGTGTTCTCGCTCGATCTGCGGGATGGCGCGCCGCTGGCGGAGGCCGCCCTCTCCGGGACCCCGGTCGACGTCGCCCGCGGGGCCGTCACCGCGGGCGCGGGCGCGATCATCGTGCTCGATCTCGCGCGTGTCGGCAGCGGACGCGGCGTGGACATCGTGCTGGTGGAGGCGCTGCGGCGCGCCCACCCCCACGTGGAGCTCCTCGCCGGCGGTGGAGTCGCCACGGCGCGGGATCTCGAGCGCCTCGCCGACGCGGGGCTGGACGGAGCGCTGGTGGCGACCGCGCTGCACGACGGCCGCATCGGGCGGGAAGACATCGCGGCCGTGCGGCGCGCGGATCACCCGAGCGACTCGCGATAGGTGGCGGACTGTCCGAAGTTCTCCTCTACCTCCACCTCCACCGCCTGCAGCGCGACCTCCCCGGAAGCCGCGAGCTCCTGGCGCACCCGGCCGGCCAGGTACTGCGCCAGCATTTCGACGGTCGTGTTGGGCACGGGAAGCAACGCGCAGTCCATCCGGGGGAAGACGTAACGCGGCTTCCCTCCCACCGCGACGCGCACACTGTCCCCCTCCTCGCGCACCTGGACCTTCGGGTTCTCGAGCGGGAGCAGCACCTTGTGGTCGATTTCGTCGGTGAGCCGTTTCATGAGGTGCTTGAGCTCGGCGAAATCGAGCACGTAGTGCGCCTCAGGGTTGAGCCCGCCCTCCACCACCACGCGGGTACGGTAGTTGTGGCCGTGCAATGTCTCACACCGATGCCCGGCGAACGTGATGAAGTGGGCCGAGGCGAAGACGAGATTGTCCTTCGTGACGGCGACCTTGAATAGCTTATGGGCGGCCACGCCACCCTCCTTCCAGCAGCACCACGTAGATGGCTGCGCCCGTCAGGTCGGCGGTAGTCCCGGGGTTCAAGGTGTTGGCCTCGTCCCGGAGCTCACGGTCGAGCTGGGCGGTGGCGTCCCGGCCCGCCGGCGTGCGGACACCGCCGGCGTCGAGCACGGCGCGGGCGCGCCGCTGCACCGTGACGGTTGCATCCGTGCCGAGCTTACGCGCGATGAGCGTGTCGGGAGACCCCGCGAGCAGGGTCAGGTACACCTCCACGACCGCGTCCCGCCACGCGAGCCGCTCGGACAGCGCGCGACGGAGTCCGGGGGCGCCGATTTCGAACGTCCTCTCGAAATCGGTCGTGTACTCGCGGGCGATGGCATCGCGGTCTCGCGCGAGCGCCATGGCGTCGCGCAGCGTCGTGGTCGGCGTGCCGGCGACGTCTTGCTCGCTCGCCCGACCCAGGCCTCCCGGCGCGGCCGATCTGATCGCGACGTAGGCGTCGCGCGCGTCCGCCACGGTGGTGTCGGCGAGCGTGGCGGCGAGCCGCGCGCGCAGGGTTCCGGGTCCCGGCCGGAGCTGTGCCCGGGCCAGTGGGGCGAGCAGCAGCACCAGGCCGAGATTGGTATTGGACGGCGCCCAGCGCGCGGTGGCCTCGACGGCCGCGCGGATCGTGGCGCCGAGCGATCGCTCGCCGGCGAGGGCGAGGGCCGGGCCGATCGCCGCGGCGCTCGCGAGGAAATCCTCGTACGTCGTGTCGCGGAAGGAGGCGAAGGGAGAGACGTTGCCGGGCTTGGGGGCGCTCGCCTCCAGCAGGCAGGCGAGCTGCGCAGCGGCCGCCACATCGGCCGCCTGCCGCGCCGGCGGGGGCGTCACCGCGCCGTCACGCGCTCGAGCAGATGCTCGACGATCGCTCCGGCGACGTCGCTCGACGTCGCTTCCTGCAAGCCGCGCCATCCGGGGATCCCGTTCACCTCGACTACGTAGACCGTGCCGTCGCGCGCGGGCAGGAGATCGACGCCGGCGTAGTCCGCGCCAACCGCCGTGGCGGCGGTCAGCGCCGACTCGACGTGCGCCGCCGGCAGCGTGACGGCTCGCGCCCGGCCGCCGCGCGCCAGGTTGGTCTTCCACCCGGGCGCGCTTCGCTCGATCGCGCCGATCACGCGCCCACCCACTACGAAGGCCCGCACGTCACAGCCGTCGTGATCGATCGCCCGCTGAAGATAATACACGCTCCGGAGCGTCTCCAGCGTACGAAACACGCGGAACGCCATCTCCTCGGTCGTCACCCGCACCATCCCAAGCCCCATCGAGCCGAACAGCGGCTTTACGATGACGTCCCCGAGCGTACGAAAGGCGGCCATCGCCTCGTCGGGATGCTCGCACACCACCGTCTCGGGCACGGGAAGCCCGGCTTGGGCGAGCAGCGCCGTGGTCCAGAGCTTGTCCACGGTGCGCTCGATCGCCCGGGGCGGGTTGATCACCGGTATCCCGCGCTCCTCGAGCGCGTGCAGGGTGTCCACCCGGGCGATGATCTGCTCCAGCGAGCCCGACGGGATGATGCGCGCGAGCACCGCGCCGCACGACGCGAGATCTTCTCCTGCGGTGGCGAAGGTCGGACCGGCCCCGCCGAAGCGCGACACCAGCCGTTCGTACGGCAGGACGCGTCCCTCGTGTCCCCGGGCGGCTAGCGCGCGGCAGAGTTGGTCGGTGTGCCACCCCTGCCGCGCGGCGAGAATCGCGACACGCACCGGTGTTAGTTGGTCTTCGTCCCGAGCAGCACGGTGAACCCGCCGGTGGCGTAGGCCGGGATGTCCCCCGCGACCACCTTGAAGCCTTCAGTGGCCATGCCCTTGTCCCTCGCCTCCTTCGAGTCCCAACGCAGGTCCGCTTCCCGGTAGATCGGCGCCGGCTTCCCGTCCGGCGAGGGCGAGAACCGCACGAAGTCGGCGCGCGTGAACCCAATTTCCTGCGCATGCGACGCGACCAGCGGCCCGTGCTTCTCGGCGTAATACTTCTCGAACGCCGCCGTGTCCTTCGGCTGGTTGTACAGCACGATGAGCACCCACTGCACGCCGGCCGGCGCGGTGGCCTGCGACTGTTGCTGCGGTGCGGGCTTCGAGCACGCGGCCGCGACCGCGGCGAGGATCGCGAGGTGCTGCAACGGACGCTGCATGGCTATGGCTCCTTGGTGACGGGGTCTGAGGACGGGGGCGTTTCAGGTTTCGAGTAGCGACGCGCGCAACACTTCGGGATTCAGATGTCCGGCATGATACGTCTTTCCGCTCTGCACGCTCGTCAGCCACACCTCCGCGGGACTGAAGAGCAGCGGGTCGATTTTGTAGAAATCGCTGTCGTAGCGCTTGAAGATCTCGTAGAACGGCGTGCCGTAGTCCTTCGACGCCGACGAAGGGATCTTCGGCACGAGCGCAGCGAGCTCCGCGTCATCGGCGTCGACGGTATAGCGCGCTTGACCGCCGTACAGAATGCAGTCGTTGGTACGGCCGATCGCCCGGAGATCGTTCTTCGCGACCGGCGGGAGGGGCGCCGTGCCGATGCCGCTCACGATCTTGGTCACGTCGAAGCCGAGCGTGTCCATCTTGTGCAAGCCCGTTTCGAGGATCCGCGCGGCGATCTGCACCCCTCCCGCGAGACTCGCCGTCGGGGCCGCGACGAATGTGAGCTGTTGCGGGGCGAGCCCTGCCTTCTGCCCGACCCATGCGGCGACCTCATCGGTGGGCAGGGCGCGGGTCTCGAGCACCAGGACGCCGCGCTGGGCCTGTTCCGCATATCCGAGCTTGGCGAACAGCTCTTTCTCGACCCGGGCATGAGCGCGCAGCGGCCCCGACCCCATCGCGAAGTACTTCCCGACTTGGATCGCCCAGCCGGCGTACTGAGACGCCATGCAGGCGACTGCCGGGTGATCCGTCCAGACCCGCACACCGGGCCATGTGTCGCCCCCGATCGGGATCGGCGGGTACGCGATATCGGCCAGTCCCCCCGTGCAGATCTCGGCGAGCGCACGACCGGCGCCGAACCCGCCCGGTACCTCGATGCCGGCGTCGATCACACGTGCGCCCCCCGGAAGTTTCCGCACGGCAACCCGGAGCTGTCCGGCGTTCGTGGCCATCGCGTCCGCGATCTGCCACGCCCGTTCGTTGAGCCCTGGCCCGCCCGAGCCGCTCACTCCCCCACCCATTGCAGGATCTCCCCTTTGCCGACTTCGGCGAGGTCACCGGAGTAGCGCTCGTACCGGCCGGCGACGTACCGATCCGCCACCGCCACGCCGGCGCGACTGCGCAGGTATCGGAGCAGCAGCCCGACGTGCGGGGGGCGATAAGTGCAGGCGTAGCGGAACGTGGCGGGCCGATCGATCGGCCCGAGCGCGACGATCGAGCCGCGCTTCAGGAAGCGCCCGGCGCCCGGCCCCGTCTTCCCCAGCACCACGACGCTTCCCGCGATCATGCCGACCCCCGTCTCCCGTCCCCCATTCCCCGTCATGGCGATCATGCCTCGTCGCATGCGGGCACCCGCCTCGTCGCCGACGTTCCCTCGCACGATGATCTCGCCGCCCGTCATGCCGCGCGCCGCGCCGGGTCGGGCCCCGCCCACGTTGTCGCCCGCATGGCCGCGCACGTCGATCCGGCCGCCCGACATCGCGAGCCCCAGGTCGCGGCCCACGCTGCCGTCGATCGTCAACTCGCCTCCGGCCATCCCCGCGCCGATCGCCGCCACGCGCGTGAGCTCACCTTCGACCCGGACGACGCCCGAGCGTCCGCCGCGGACCTTGAAAAACGCCCCGAGCGTCTCCGGTCGGCCACCGTGGATCACCGGCAGCTCGGCGATCGCCTTGCCGTCGAGCCCTACGAACCGGTCGGCGGCGATGCAGTCCGCGATCAGCACCTGCGCCGGCCGCTCGGCGAGCGACAACGTGACGATCTCGCTCAAGCGAGAATCTTCCGCAGGTGGAAATGATGCGGGCCGAGCTTGCCGCCGAAGTTCGCTGCCGTGATCGTGGTGACCCCGGGCCGGCACGCCGCCGGGATGCCGGCGCGCATCGCGGCCGCGATCGACTGGGCATCGGTCCCGTCGAGCACGATCTCGAGCACACTGTTCACACCCTTGGGGACTTCGGATTCGGTGATCGCCCGAAGCGTGGGATCGAAGGGGTCGTTGGTCGTCGCCACCATGTTCTTGTAACGCTTCGAGCCCACCTTGCTCCCGCTCCGCACCACGCCGCCCGGGAACGGGAGGATCACGCCCGGCAGGCTGGTCATCGCGTCCACGGCGGCCTCTGCAGCGGCCAGCGCGGCATCTGCGTCTTCGGCGAGGATCAGGAAATTGCCGCCGCCCACCCCCTTCAACATCCCGAACGTTTCCTCGATGAGGAACTCCCCCTCCATGACGGGCAGGCGCCAGTAGCGTTTCCCGCCGATTACTTTGCTCGCCTGGAACCCGTCGCCGAACACGCGCAATGCCTTCCCGACCGTTAGGCGATCGGGGACGTCGGGGAGGCCGTCGAAACAGGCGGTGGTGGGGCAGGTGAGCACGGTTTGGCCGAGCCGCACGATCAGCTGCTCGGGGAGGCTTTGCTTGTCCATCGTGAAAAACAGCACGCTGATCCCCGGTCGCCCATCGGGCGTATCGGCCGGCGGGAGCTCCCGCTCGATGCCCGCCTCGCACTTGCAGCCGATCACCGACGTCGCGAACCCGGTGAGCTTAATCGCCGCCTCCCGAGCCCACTTCGCCGTCCGCCCCGTGATCACGATTCGGGCGACCCGCATCGTGAACGCTTCGGCGAACGTATCCGCGATCGTCACCCCGTTGATCCTCATGCGACGGGCTCCGCCCCGTAGTTCTCGAACGCCACGCTCGCGTATTCGTCGAAGAATCGCTTCAGGTCCTTGGTGACGGCCGCGTCGTACTCGGGCCGAACGGCGAGCCGCCGCCCGGTGGGAGCGCGGCGCAGCTGTCCCTCCTCGACCACCAGCGTGCCGGCCTTGATCACGTAGCGCGGCGCGGCGAACATCTTCGCGCGGTCGGCAACGTCCGCATAGATCGTCACGTCGGCGTCCGCGCCGGGGGCCAGGTGGCCCTTGCCCTTCAAGCCGAGGAGCCGTGCCGGGCCCGCCCGCGTGACGATGGCGATCTCGCCGAGCGTGTATTCGCGTGCCAGCCCATCGAGCAGGGCGCTGCCCGCCAGCAGTTTCTGGTTCACGCCCTTGAGCCGCTCGTCGCGGTACGCGCGGTCCATGAGCAGCCGGATCAGCTCGGGATACGAGAGGAACGTCCCCCCGTTCGGATGATCGGTCGACAGCACGACGCGCCACGGGTCGGTGGCGAGCAGGAACAGCTCGAGCCCCACCGCCCACTGCAGCGCGGCGACGGCCGCCTTCTCCTTGTACGCGTAGGGCACGATGCCGCACCCCGATTCCAGCTCGATGTCCACGTTCACCCATTTCCGGCCGCTGCTTGCGTACAAGAGATGCTCGAGCGGACTGTCCGCCGTCACCGTCGTCGCCGCGCCGAACATCACCTGCCCGACGTCCACGCTCACCTCGGCGTGGGCGTTGACGTACGCGATCACGTCGCGCGCTGCTGACGCCCATCCCTTGCCCGGCGCCCCGCCGTAACTGTGGAACTGTAGGTGCGTGAAGTGGGCGCGCTGTCCCGACAGGGCCTTCATGCTCTCGAGCGTGGTCGCGGCGTTCCCGGGCTGCCCCAGGTTGTTGCAGTGGATGTGCACCGGGTGCGGCAGCGCGAGCGCGTTGGCGGCACCCGCGAGCGTCTCCAGGATCTTCCGCGGCGTGACGGCGCTCGAGCCGAGTGCATCGTCCAGACCGCTCACGTTGCGCCGATCGCCGCCACGCTTCCAGACCGCCACGCCCCCCGGGTTCACGATCTTGATCGCGTAGGCACGAGTTGTCCCCAGGAGCCACGCCGCGTAGTCGCGCGCCCGGGCCCCCTCACCCGCGGCGAGCTGGCGCAGCAGATAGTCGTCGTTGCCGAGCAGCACGAAGAAGCCCGCATCGATGATCGGCGTGTCGTCGAGCTCCGCGTGCGCGTGCCGGGCGGCGATGGGCGCCACCGCCGCTTCCATCGCCGTGGTGTAGCCGAGCCCGGCGTAGCGGTATCCGGTCGTGAACGTGCTCGGGAGCGTCCCGCCGGTGCCGGAGCGCGCAACCGCGCCATCCTCGAGCCGGGGAGCGGGCATGGGTTCGGCCGCGTGCTCTTCGGGGAGCAGCCGCCGGGCGTGATTCACGCTCGACCCGGCGACGTGCGCATGGATGTCCACGCCTCCGGGCATCACCACCATGCCGCGGGCGTCGAGCCGCGGCGCGCTCGCCGGCAGCTCCGCGACGATACGGTCGCCCTCGATGCACACGTCGCGCACCACGCCGTCCGCCCCGTTCGCGGGGTCGTACACCGTGCCGCCGGCGATACGCAGCCGCGTGGGTTTGCTCACGCCCTCGCCCCCATCCGCTCGCGCAGGGTCCGCACGGTGACGAAGGCAGCGCGCACGCCACCCTCGAGCGACGGCCGCAGCGGCAACGGGACGTCGTCCATGCGAAAAGCGGTGCCTCCCTCGTGGATCCCGGCTTCCCCGGTGTCCACGGCGACGGCGGGCTGGAACGTCGCCGCGCTGGCGCGTGGTCCGATGACGACGCTCCGAACGCGGCTGAGGCCGGCAGCCACCGGCTCAGGGAGACTCGCCGGCGTGCCGATGACGAGCGCGGCGTCCACCTCTCCCCCGTCGAGCAGCGCGGCGGCGCCCGCCTGCGGCTGGTAGCTCGGGTATCCGCGAGCGAAGTCAACGGCGAAGGGGAACCCGGTTTGCCATGTGAGTACGGCATCCGCGCCGGAGCGGTTGCCGCCTCCTCGGAGCGTCGACAGCGCGCAGCGCGTGGGGCCGTTCAAAGCCTGGGCGAGCGTCACGAGGGCCTCCGCCCGGGCCGGGTCGGCCGGAATGAGGCCCGGTTCGCTGTCGGCCACGATGGCCACGTAGCGCGCCCCGGTCATCCGGCGGGCCAGCTCCACGACGGACCGGAAGCGCTCCTCGTCGTCCACGGCGCGGCCCTGCACCGCCGCCCGCATCATTCCTAACCCGTCCACCTCGTCGGCCGGGGCGATCGCCACGCGTCTGTCGGCTTCTGCGGGACCGCGACTGTCTCCCACGTCCACGGCGATCAGCGTGCGGCTCGCTCGCCCCTGGGCCGTCGCCACGCCCGGCGGCTCCACGGCGTAGCGGGAGGCGTACCGCGGATAACGCGCGCTCGGGTCCACGCCCCAGAATACCACGAGGTCCGCCTGCTGACGGATTTCGCCGAGCGTGGCTCCGGCACGCCCGCGGCGCTGAGCCGCGAGCACCGCCGCGGCGGCCGTCGCGGCCAGGCTGTCGATCGCGGCGTGCAGGCGGTCTGCGATGGCGACCCCTTCCCGCTGCGTCTCGCACGAGACGTCGCCGGCGAGATAGACGAGTGGACGGTTCGCTCCGGAGAGGAGTCTCGCGGCCTCGGTCAGCGCCTGCTCGAGCGACGCGCTGCGGCCATTCACGCGCGTCTCAGCGGGGACGGTCCCGTCCCCGAACCAGGCGGTGCCGAGCGCGCACGCGTTGCGGGCGTCCGCGATGCGATCCTCTGTCACGACGACGGTGATGTCGTCACAAGCACATCCGCAGCCGAGGCAGGTGACGTTCGCGACGATGCGATCGGTCATGCGCTGCGCGCCTCGCGGCCCTCGACGTCGCGATACAGCCGGGCGGCGCGTCGGGTGAGGGCCGCGAAGCAGGCCGCGGCGTCCCCTCCGCGCGCGAAGATCGTGCAGATCGGCTCGCGTGGCGCCACTCGAGTCTCCGGCGGCGAGATGTCCCGCACGTCCGCGTCGGAGAGCCACGGTCGCGTGTCGCCCAGCACTCCCGGGTGCCGTGCGTACAGGATCGCCTTGCCGACCGCGTCCGCCGTGCGGCGCCGGACGGCCGCGAGGTCGAACGCCGGCAGGATCTGCCGGCACGCCCGCACGTGTACCTCGAATAGGGATATGCCGTATGCCCGCTCGACCAGTTCCATCGCGGCGGTGTAGCGCGGGTTCACCTCGATCGCGTAGGGGAGTCCTCGCCGCGCCACGAAATCGATCCCGTTCACGCCTACCAACCCGAACGCCCGCGTGACCTCCTGGGCGAGGAGCGTCGCCTTGTCGAGGAGGCGCTCGTCCGCCGGGAACTGCGGATCTCCCGCCGCACCGAGGATGTTGCCGCAGAAGCGGAACCGCTCGGCCCCGAAGGCGGACTCCCCCACGAGCATACGCGAGAGCCCGAGCGGTATCGCGCGGCGCCCGTCCGCGGCGAACACAATCGAACCCGTCACGCCGCTGATCCGCTCCTGGAAGTAGCTCTCCCTCGGCGGCATGGATGCTCCGCGCCGCCACACGGCCACGCCGTCACCGCCACCCGAGCGGAACGGCTTCACGACCCAGCCGCCGCGCGCACCCGGCGGCGGCCGCGTGAGGCGGACGCGCGGACTCGGGAGGCCGGCGTCGCCCACGGCCCGGGCGAGGCGTTGTGGGTCGCGCACGCGGGCCAGGACAGCGGGCGGGTTGCCCCAGAGCACCCGATTGGCCGCGAGCGCGCGCACCGCGCCGGGATGGTTTTCGAAGCTCGCTCCGTACACGGCGGCCTCGCAGGATACGTCCCGCACCGCGGCGGCCGCGGCGCG
>Ga0137418_10004949_pt1 | contig 12223 bp, 9 predicted proteins | sample CZODoug3_1_2_16f_FD_122242 | JGI IMG/M metagenome (GOLD analysis project Ga0137418, IMG submission 122242) | Vadose zone soil fungal communities from Angelo Coast Range Reserve, California, USA - CZODoug3_1_2_16fungal (Hybrid Assembly) | ecosystem: Environmental > Terrestrial > Soil > Vadose... | reverse complement strand
CGTTGAACGGCGGGTAGTCGAAAACAACTCGCCAATACGCCGGCGTCTCCCGATGGATGCGCAGTGAATTCGTGGTGCTCATTGTCGCGCGTTTCCTCTGCTGCGGATCGTCAGTGGAGTTGGTTTCAGAGAAGCCGCCAATGCGACCGCGGCGCGTCCGGGCCGCCCCGCCGCGCGTAGCGAATTGTCGCCACAGGCGTGGGGGCCGCGCGAGCCGCGCGTGATGCTCATGATGTGGCTGCTCATGGCCGTGTCCATGATGCGAGGCTGCTTGAAACGGTGAAGATCGTTGTTATCGGCAGCGGGCTTATCGGCCTCACTTGCGCTTACTTCCTGAGGCGCCGGGGGCACGAGATTACCGTGATCGACCGCGCAGACGGCGCCGGCCGCGAAACGAGTTTTGCCAATGGCTCGCTGCTCACAGCCGGCATGTCAGAACCATGGAATGCGCCGGGATGTTGGCGAATATTGCTTGGCTCACTCGGCAGGTCGGATGCCGCGCTGCAGCTGCGCCTGCGCGCGCTTCCCTCGTTAGCTGGTTGGGGCCTCACGTTCCTGCGGAATTCACGGCCTGTCGCATTCGAGCGGAACACGCTGAGCAATCTGCGGCTGACGCTGTATTCGCTGAAAGTCCTGCAATCGCTGCGGCAGCAAACCGGCGTCGAGTACGGCCGCTCGGCGAAGGGATCGCTCAAGATATGTCGCGATGACGTCAGTTTGGATCGAGCCAGTGCGGCAGCGGCGCGCCTGCAGTCGGAAGGCTTGAGTTCTCGAAGACTCTCGCGGGACGAAGCGATTGAGCTCGAGCCGGCGCTGGCGCCGATTGCGAACGCGTTGGCGGGTGGTATCCACTATGGAGTCGATGAGACCGGCGATGCGTATCGATTTTGTGTAGCGCTTGCCGAGCACGCCCGCCGACACGGTGTCGAGTTCAGATTTCGCACCGAGGTGACTTCGCTGGAGACGCGCTCGGGCGCGGTGACGGCGGTGGTATGTAATCAAGAGCGCTTCAGCGCCGATCGATACATCGTTGCTGCCGCCAGTTACAGCACGCCGTTGTTGCGACGCGTTGGCGTCCATCTGCCGGTGCGGCCGGCGAAGGGGTACTCCGTCACGTTCGACGATCGACAGGGCAAGCCTTCACTGACCATGCCTGTGGTTGACGATTCTCTGCACGCCGCCATCGTGCCGCTTCAGGGCGCAATTCGCGTGGCGGGCACGGCGGAGTTCGCAGGCTTCGATCAAACCTTGAATCCGAATCGCATTCGCAATCTGCGCCAGCTGCTGCAGGACGTGCTACCGCGAGGAGCGTTCGATCCGGAAACGGCCAGCCCCTGGTGCGGCCTGCGAGCCATGTCGGCCGACGGCGTTCCGATCATCGGCCCCACGCCTGTATCGAACTTGCTGGTCAGCTCCGGTCACGGTCATCTGGGATGGACGATGGCAGCCGGGTCGGCAGAGCTGCTGGCAGACTTGATCTGCGGAGATTCCCCGGCTATCGACCCGGAGCCCTATGCGCTGCGACGATTTGGGCCAAGACGATGAGAGGTAAAGCCCGGGTGATCGGGGTCAATGGCGGCAAGTCAGCCCAGTGAGAACGCCCCGGTCTGTCAAGACGCGCTACCCTCCGTTGCCTGCGGGTGAGGCGACGTCAGAAAGTGTGGCGCCGGCATCGACAGTGGCGAGTCGCACATTCCTGGTCTCCGGCGCCCAGACATGACAGATGGCTGCTCCGATCAGTAGAACAGCAACACAAGCGGCAATTGCCACGCGCGGGCCGAAGTCGGCAACGACGACCGGAAGGAGAAACGTGCCGACGGTGGCACCGATTCGGCTCCCGGCGAGCGCCAGCGCGATCCCGGAAGCTCTAAGATCGGTAGGAAATAACTCGGGAAGGTAGACATAATCGAGAATTACAGCGCACGACAGTACGGTTGCGTAAATGCCGAATAGGATAGTGATGCCGACTGGCGAGAGGCTTACGCCCAAAGCCAGCGGGAGGACGGCCAAGGCGGTCAGGACAAAGCTCCCGACCAGGAATCCCCGGCGAGAGATACGATCCACGACGATCAGGCCGAGTGCGGCACCTATGAGCAGCGCCAGGTTGTAGAAGAGGCCCCCGACGTATCCGGCATGGAGGTTAAGAGCGCTTATAACCTCTGCCACGAAAGTGCCGACGGCAAAGTACGGAATGGTCTGGCAGGTGTAAACCGTCAAGCCGATCAACGTCCGGCGCCGCCAGGTCGGAGAAAAGAGTTGTCGCCAGCGCGCTTGGCCGCGCGAAGGCGAGTGCGCTGGCCCGGGCGGCATGACGCCGGTACCAAAGATTCCCAGGACAACCCGCGCGGCTCGATCGGCGCGCCCGTGCTCAGCCAGCCAGAGCGGGGTTTCGGGGATCGTGACCCTGAGCAGGAACGCCGGCAGACACGGTACGGCGCTCGCCAGCAGCATCCACCGCCACGCGTCCGCGTCTACCGTACGAAGCGCGTACGCCACAAAGTATCCGAACGCGAACCCGCCTGCCCATGCGATTGACAGCACGCCCAGTATTCGACCGCGGTAGACCCGCGGCGTGAATTCGCTCACAACCGTCTTGCCGACGACAAAGTCTGTACCGAGCATGAATCCAATAGCCAGTCGCAGAGTGAGCAACTGCACACTCGAGACGACGAAGAACTGCAGCGCGCAGAACACGGCGAGGAACGCCATGTTGTACCCGAAGATCGCCCGTCTTCCGAACCGGTCGGCGACTGGCCCCGCAGCCAGCGCACCGAAAAACAGCCCTGCTAACGAGGCTGCGCCCAGCAGTCCGATCCACGACGGCGTCAGATGGAGCTGCGGCGTCGCGAGACCCAGGGCGATACCGACAACCCCGAGGGCGACACCGCAACTGAACACGCCTCCGCCACTCGCGGCCGCGAGCCGGAGGTGAAACGGACGGAGGGGTGCGTCTTCAAAGTCCAACGGGTGTCTCGCGGGGTCAAATCCTGTTACTGAAGATTCTTTCCCAGTAGCACTAGCTCGAACGAAATGTCGTCTCCGGTCGCCGGAAGACCGAGCGTCTGGCCAAAGTCACTGCGTTTAATCGAACCGGTAGCCGTGAAACCGGCGGTATTGTCACCCGTGAGTGGATGACGTCCGATCCTGTTAAACCGCACGTTCAGTGTGACCCGCCTCGTGACTCCGAGCATCGTAAAGTCGCCGACGATCGCGCCTTCATTCGGAGCAGTTCGCTGAATGGAACGGGCGACAAACGTCATGTCCGGAAACTTCTCGACGTTCAAGAACCGTTCACGGACAACGGCGTTCATCAAGAGATCGCCGAAATCAACGGTATTGGCATGGATCGTAGCGACCGCGAAAACCTTAGCGGTGTTGTTTGGATCAAACCAAAAAGCGCCTTCTATACGGTGGAACTCGCCGATGGCCGGGCCAAAGCCGTAGTTATCCACCTGGAAGACAAGCCGACTCCGGAGCGAGTCCACCATGAAGCGATTCGGATCGGGTTTCCCGTGACAACTACGGCAATCGCCGAGGTGGCCGTTTGCCATGGTGACTTTGGGCTCCTCAGCGGCCGCCGCGGCACCAGCAAGCCAGCACGCCAGCAATGAGCCGAGGAAGGACCAGGACGCGGGCGACAACGAAGGAGATGGGCTATTGACCACGCGCGCGGGGCATTCCTGTGACTGGCTACCGGAGAAACTTGATAGACGTCAGGGCGATCGTACCGTTCTTATCTCCCCTGAGGCCGCGCAGGTAGACGAAGAGATCGTGGCGTCCAGCAGCCGCCGGTATCGAGATGGGTACTTCCGCCAACGATGGTTGGTTACTTCTGGGCGTGAATACGCTTTGGCCGAGCGGCTCGCTGAGGATGTCATCGATGCGCAGTTCGATTCGGCCGCCAGCCCAAGCCGATGCAAGGTCGCTGACCACGAAGACCAACTGTCGCACGTCCGTCAGGTCAATCCCCGTGAACTGAATGAAACCACGCGGCCGCACGCCTGCAAGGGCCAATCCGAGCTCCGGCGAGGATACCTCCTCGACGCCGTCAGCTCCCGCTCGGTCGGTCACGCTGAGTACCGCAGGCCGCCATGCAGCGGCGGCATAGCCCGTGGCGTACGAAGCCCACAAGACGTAACGCCCCTGCGTTTTAGCGGCCGCAGTTCCATCCGATGTTGGCGTCACGGTCCCGCGAATCGGCAGCCAGTCCCTGCGCGCTTCGGGGTTCTGAAGAGCCAGAATGTAAAGGGCCATTGCGCGACCTTCTTCCGGCGTGAACTCGGGGTGAGGCGGCATCAACGCGGTGCCATCCGTCACCCACGACCCCGAGCCGCCGCTGATGATCCTGGTGGCCAGGTAGTCAGCCGCGGCGTCGGCTTTGAATCGCTCCGCGATTGCCTTGAACGTCGGTATGCGACGCGTACCAGCTTCGACAGTGTGACATATAGGGCAGTTGCTTCTGGCGATCAGCTCCTTGCCCAGTCCAAGTCGCGCAAGGAGATCGCCATCAACAAATGGGGGGGCGAAGTTTTCCGGGAGCTTGTCGACGTGATCGAATGCCACTGCGACGCGATGAGGATCGATAGTACCGGCAAGCGTATCGCGGCCTTCGCGGTCGCTGACCACTATCTGGTAGTCAATAGGCAGATCTGGCCAGAAGAACATCTTGTTTCCGCCGGTATGAATCGTAACGAGGGGCACGGCATTCGCATGTTGCCGCTGCGCGGATGCTGCTGAGACAACCAAGGCAGCGACGATGACGGCCGCGGCGGATCGTACGGCCAGCGCAATGAGTCCGCGAAGGTACCCCGGTCGTCGGGGCCTCGAAGTCATCGGTCCGGACGACAACCCCTCGCACGCCACTGCGCGAGGAACTCGCGCCGCGTGGTTGGGCCGTACGTCACGAAAGTCGGGTTAGGTTCCTCGAGGTAGGCCTGGCGCATCTGCCCGATGTTGTCATCCTGGGCTTTTTTCATGATCTCGGTCGGATTCAGGCCATATATTCTCGCGGAATTCAGCCCCAGCACCCTGGCTCGCATTTCAGAGGTGATCTGCGGATAGCCATACTTGTCCTGGAACTCCCTGGAGATCTGGAAAGTCCGAAATGCCTGGATCTGATCCTGCGGACTCCCGTACCAGAGGCAATCGGTTCCCCAGCAGACCTGATTCTCGCCCAGATACTTGAAGAGCTTCCCAAGAAGATGAGCAGCCTGATCCGGACCCGCCTTCCAGCGCTCTCGCCACGTGGAACCGAGATCTCCGTATACGTTTGACTTGTTACGAGTGTGGCCATTCTCCAGGAACGACGTAATGAATCCGTTCACACCGTCTACGTCGGCACGGTTGTAGGGGCCTTCGGGCTTTGATAAATCACACCCAGAATGATAGGCAACGAAGGACACGTCCGGATACATCCGACCCACTGGCCCCATGTCTCTTGGCAACGAGTACTTGTAGTCGTAGCCCTGTAACGCCAGGCCGCGGTGGGCGCAGATGATTTTGATGTTCAGTTCTCGCGCTCGTTCGATTACTGGAATACCCACCTTCGGATCATCCAGATAGAAGCCGGTACCCCCGGGGCCCCATTGCGGATACAGCTTCCACGCGTTTACCCCAAACTCCTTGGCCTGCATCTCCATCGAGGCGATGCCGTTTCCTTGCGGGTCCAGGGGCGATACCGTGCCGTGCAGGAGCATCCGCTTGTTCTTCGGCCCGATCATCCGCGCCAGTTCGCAGGCCTCCGCCGCGTACGATGGCGGACTTGGATTCGCCTCACCATGGCCATAAAGAGCAGACACCGTGGCTACGGTGGTATCACTGTCGAGGAGCACGTCCTTAATAAGCTGCCGCGCGGAATAGCACTCGAGCGATCCAGGTTCGCATTTGACATGCTGCGGGGCCAAGTTGTCGAAAAAGTCTTCCAATTCGGCAACGGCCGCATCCCGATGCGAACGGAATTTGCTCTTGGGATCGACGCAGTGGTTTTGAACGTCGAAGATAAATTCATTGCCTCCGAGAGCCGCTTTAGCCACCTGCTTATCGAGAGCCGCTTCCTTCGGGATTTCGAACCGCCCACCCCGGGCGCCCGCTGCAGCATGCACTGAATTGAATGCAAGCAACGTCGCTGCAGACCCTGCGGAGGAGATCAAAAACTCGCGTCTCCGCACATTCAAGCTGCGCGCGATTTTCGTCGCCGACGCAAAGGCCACCTCGTTGGCGTAGGCCTCAAGCTTCGTCAGCGGTTTTGGGCAATACTCGCCGTTCGACGCCGAATCAATTTTGATCGGCAGACGCGTGCCTTCTGGATCCAAATCGTATTCGCTCATGCCGGCTGTACTCCGTATCCATCATCACAGCGAAAACTGGTGTCAGGAACGCGAGCGACGTCCCGGCCAGCGGACTCGCGCGGTTCCAGGAGTTTCCTGAGCAGAAACCGCGTCTCCGCCTGAGCAACTCTAGTAGAGTGGTTTTTGCCCGTCAAGACATCAGCCGCGGATTGCCCCAGCGGTATCGGCGAATTCACGGGTTCGTGAGGCTTTCAGCGCGGTCCACGCCAGAACGGCCGCGGCAAGGTCTTCCAGAGCCCAGCCGACGGATTTGAACACTGTGATGTCTGAGTCCGACGTGCGACCGAGCACGCGTCGCTGGCAGAGCCCTGACAAGTCTCCGCAGATGCCAGAGGGCTGCATGATGCCCCGCGCGATCGGAATCGCTATGTCTCCTGCTTCCGTGGCAGCTCCCTGAAGAGTATCAACGTATACGCGCGCGGAGCGCAGTACATCGTCGTCGGCTTCGCGCATTTTCGGGGTAAAACCTCCTACGAGATCCACATGCGTGCCAGCTCGCAAGAAGCGCCCGGGAAGGATTGCCTGTGCTGAGGTTGTAACCGTTGAGATGATATCGGAGCCGCGGACCGCGGCAGGCAAATCGTCGACGACGTCAGAGTCTATGTCGAGTTCAGTCCGGACCCTGGATGCGACGCCCAAAGCCTTCTGTTGGTTGCGGCCCCATATCGCCACGTGCCCAAGGGAACGAACGCTGGCGTGCGCGGCTACCATGTTGAAACTAAGCTTCCCTGTACCCAGAACCAGTAGCCGGCGACTCGAGTCGCGCGACAAGAACCGCGAAGCAAGCGCCGAGGTAGCGGCTGTCCGCCTCGCGGTCAGTTCCTGCGCATCTATCAGTGCGTACACAACGCCATCGACGGCGGACGCCAGCATGTAGATCCCACTGATAGATGGCTTCCCCAGCTGCGAATTGCCCGGGAAGACCTGCACGATCTTGACTCCCAACAGTCCACCGACCGTCCACGCGGGCATGAGCAGCAACGAGGCAGTCTCCGCACCAGGAACACGCACGTCGTAGTGCGATCGAGCGGGCGTTTCGCAGGGGTTTTGAAATGCGGTCGAAACAGCCTCGATCAGGGCCGGCCACGGCGTCAATTCGCGCAATAGCTTGGCGCTAATCTGTACTGGCATATGCTCTCCGGCCTAAGTACGGCGCGACCGCGTCTTTCTCTTGTGCTCCCCGCCGGCGGAAGCGGGCGCCGTAGTTCGCGGTACATCGGACGTCGCAACCCAAAGGATCTTCGCGTCCGTCTCTCCCGCCGACAACAGCGCGTGCCCCATGGTACTGTCGAAATAGATCCCGTCTCCGGGTTTGAGCAGCACGGGGCTATAAAACGCGGAGCGCACCTCCGCGGTACCTTCGAGCACGAAGACAAACTCCTCGCCCGAGTGCTCTATCAACGAATCGGCCCGGGAAGTCGAGTGCGCTCGCAGCGTTGCAACGATCGGGAACATCTTTCGAGGATGCAGGTCGGTGCACATCAGTTCGTAGCGGTACTGCGGCGTTTCGTAGACCTCCGCAGCGCCGCGGCGTGTGATGCTGCGGCGTCCACTAGCATGTATTGCGTTCGGGCTCGCGCCGTCAGCGAACAACTCCGGCAAGTCCGTCGACAAGCCACGTGCCAACTTGAGTAGATTGTCATAGCTGACTGAAAGCGACCCGTTCTCGATCTTCGAAAGCGTGGACTTTGACAGGCCGGTGGCATCGCCAATGTCCTTCAGGGTTTTCCCCAGGCGTCGCCGAATCTCCCGGACACGATGGCCGAGCAAAGCGCGTGCGTTATGGTGCCGCGGAGTTGTCACGCAAAATCTCCCGTAGAAAACTTCGGACTGTTGGAAACCGATTCATCGCATTGTACGGCCGCGACCACTCCCAGGCCACCGGTCGGCCGCGACGGAAGCCCAAAGTCGGCACCGTAGCGCGTGGGGTGTTGACGGACTGCAGGCTACGGACTAAAGTTGCCGCAGATGATACAGAGTTTCTGCGGGAGAAACACACGAGCGGGCGCGTAAGCGCATAGTCGGGGATACGGGGACGTGCCGCCGACCCCAATCAGACGAACATCGGGGCTTGGCCCATTACAGGGGCCACAGCGGAGCGTTATGCGGGCGCGTGGGCGATGTTGGTGGTCGTAACGGTTGGACCACCGTGGCCACCTTCAGTCGCTTCTGAACATGGCGTCGCCATACCCGGCTGGTTGGAATCGCAGAATCGCAATCGGGTTTCTGCGGTGCAAGGGGAAACGCGACGCTTTCCACAAGAGTTTGCCAGCCCTCAATTGGAGTAAAGCGAGATGAGCACATCAGCCTCGGTTGGGTACCGCAAGCGGGCAGAGCTTCGTTCGGCAGTCCGCGGCATTCTGCGCCAGCATCGCCGCACGGCCCTGGTGTCCTCAGCGACGATGCTCGTGTTGGGCGGCGTAACGGCCCATGCGCAGGAAAAGCAGGGCCCTGCTCAGCAGGCCGCCACCCCCGGTCTCGAGGAGATCGTGGTCAGCGCGCAACGGCGCAGCGAGACGATCCAGAATGTACCCTACAACATCAGTGCACTTGGGGGTGACACTCTCGAGAGCTCGGCGGTCGTCTCGCTCAACGACCTCACGCGACTCGTCCCAGGGTTGACGACGGTCGACGAAGGCCCTGCTGCCCGCGCCGGCTATAGCAGTCTCACACTGCGTGGAATCAGGACGGATTCCCCAGGCGGTGGCCTGGCCGGCGAAGCTTATGACAGCCTAACTGTCAATGCGATATCGACGTACTTCGGCGAGACACCCGTCTTCTTTCAGATGCCGTTGCAGGACGTAGAGCGGGTCGAGGTTCTGCGCGGGCCCCAAGGCACACTTTATGGCTCCGGAGCGGAGGCGGGCACGATCCGGATCGTGCCGAAGCGGCCAGAATTCGGCGCGTTTTCTGCCGAAACTGATGCCAACGGAAGTTATTCGGAGTTCGCCCCAAATGAGAACGGTGGTGTTCACGGCATGCTGAACGTCCCAATCGCCGACCAGCTCGCGTTGCGTCTGGTCGCCGGTTACGATCACCTCGCCGGTTTCGTGAAAGCTGTGGACAGGTTCGTACTGGGCCCCGGGATGCCGGGGTTTTCGGGTACACCAGTTCCGAGCATCCCCGGCGACTTGACAAGCGGACCTGTACTGGAACCGGTTAAGCGCGGCGTGAACAGTTCAAATCAGTGGTTCGCGCGCGGCGCCCTACGCTGGCAACCTAGTGCAGCACTGGATCTACAGCTCGACTACGTCCACCAAAAGACGAATGTCGCCGACACCCAATGGGGGAGCCCTGTCTACAAGGGTGGGCGTTTTGATGACTCTGGCAATCACTGGCCGAACGGCTCGGTCGTCCTGCGCCCTGGCTGTGACTACTGCACAACCAACTTTGTTGCAGAACCATACAACGATGAGACCGATCTGATCAGCCTGGTGGGGACCTTTGATGTAGGACTCGCCACGATCACTTCTGCATCGTCTTACTACGACAAGAAGAACCTGACCTATGCGGATGGCACCCCGGGGATGATCAATATTGGCGGCACAAGCTTTATTACCTACTTCCCCTACAACTATTTCCCTCGTACAACCAACCCGCAACACACACAGAACGACGATCACTCCTTCATTCAAGAGCTGCGCATGGTGTCGAAGCAAGGCGGGCGCTTCGATTACGTCGCCGGCCTTTACTATCAAGAGCAAAAGAACCACATGGACATGATCCAGGTGGATCCAGGCGTAATCGCATACCTGGCTGCCATAGGGCAGCCCAATCCGGCCCCGGCCATTTATGATGATGAGAATTTCATAATCAATCGGCACGTGAGCTTTTCGGACAAGGCGATTTTCGGTGAGCTGACCTTCCACGTGACCGACGCCTGGCAAGTCACGGGCGGTGCGCGCTTCTTTCGCCAGGGTTTTGTTCTCGACGAGTTTTCGTTAATCCCGATCTGTGGTGCGATCTGCTCGCAGAGTCTTGTCGACCCCAGCGGGCGCACTGTCTCCCAAGCGTCTGACGTCGTGAACAACCACCTGTGGAAACTCAACTCGTCCTATGACCTGAGCGCGACCACAAAGCTCTATGCAACGTACTCGGAAGGCTTCCGCCGCGGCGGCGCTGGAGGACTGCCAACATCGGGCCCATATGCGAGCAAGCCAGCGTACCTCACGTTCAAGCCGGAATATTTGAGGAATTACGAGCTTGGGATCAAAGGTAGCCTCCTTGATCGCCGGCTGCGCTATTTCGCCGATGTCTATCTCGCCAACCTCTACGACTTCCAGTTAAATGAGCTCTCGTTGAGCGGCATCCCCTCAGCCTTCAACGGTAAGGATGCGCGCACCGAAGGCGTCGAGCTCCAAGTGGATGCAGCGCCCACGGATCGACTGATTCTGGGATTAGGCTACGCCTATACAAAGGCCGAAGTCCGCGAGTCGTTTGACATCCTGGACTACCCGCCCTATGCGTTGATCCCGTCGCTGGGTGGCACAGGTCAGACCACGTCCATATTCTACGGGGCCATCCCGGCTCACGCTAAGCTGCCAGGCGTGCCGCAGCATAGCCTGACGGTGTCGGGGGACTACACACTTCCGGGAGGCGTGATCGGCCGCGCCGATTGGACGTGGTCGTTTCATCTGGATGCTAACTACCGCAGTTCAGAGCAGGCCAACATCTCCCCCACGAGCGTCTTTAACTGGACGATACCGTCTGCCTTTCTCGTCAACGCACGAGCGACGTTGGCCGCAAGTCGGCAATGGAGCTACGACATATTCGTCAACAACATCACCAGTGATACGGCATACTCGGGATCCGAGTTCGCTCAGACGATTCCTAACACTCCTTATCCTTACACACTCCGAAACGTGACTCGTCCGCGGACGTTTGGCATCGGAATAAGGTATGCGTTCGGCAAGACTCGATGACCCAGCACTGAAGCGGCGTGACGGGAGGCAACCGCAGGCATCGATGAAAGGAGGTCTATGATGTTGGCGACTATCCGAACGCGCGTGGACGACCGGATTGGAGTGTTGACTCTTAACCGACCGAGCGTCCTGAACGCGATCAACGCAGCGATGGTACGCGAGATTGGCGAGGCTATGACGGCCTTCGTCAATGACGCACAAGTACGCGCGATCGTCATCCACGGTGAGGGGCGCGCTTTCTCAGCCGGCTTTGACCTCAAGGAATCAGTACAGCGGCAGGTCGCCTCCATCGAGGAGTGGCGTGCCCTGCTGGACGAGGATTTCGCGTTCATTATGCAGTTCTGGGACTGCCCGAAGCCGACGGTCGCAGCCGTGCACGGCCACTGCATTGCCGGTGCGTTTGAGGTAATGCTGGCGTGCGATATTGCGGTCGCCGCTGAAGGTACCTACTTTGGCGAGCCTGAGGTGCGATTTGGGGCCGGGATCGTCGCGTTGTTACTGCCGTGGATGACGACGCCGAAGATTGCCAAGGAGCTACTTCTCACGGGTAACGACAAGGTCACTGCCACGCAGGCGCGCGAGATGGGCATGGTGAACCATGTCGTTCCGCCGGGACAAGAGTTCCCCAAGGCCATGAGCCTCGCGGCGGACGTCTGCGCGGCGGCACCTATCGCGGCGCTGCTCACGAAGCGAGCCATCAACAGAACCTATGAGATGATGGGCATGCGGCAGGCGCTACTCGCCGCGCTCGACACCGCTACGTTGATTTCAAGTGCGTCGGGACCGGAGCGTGTCGAGTTCAATCGCATCGCCAAGGAACAGGGGCTCACCGCGGCTCTTGCGTGGCGTAACGGCCGTTTCAAGTAATACCTTGGCGGGCGACATTACTCGTGCGGCGTCCGACGATCCCGTCGCCGCCATGCTGCGGGCGCGCTCAATCGCGGTAATCGGGGC
>Ga0137418_10004948_pt1 | contig 12223 bp, 11 predicted proteins | sample CZODoug3_1_2_16f_FD_122242 | JGI IMG/M metagenome (GOLD analysis project Ga0137418, IMG submission 122242) | Vadose zone soil fungal communities from Angelo Coast Range Reserve, California, USA - CZODoug3_1_2_16fungal (Hybrid Assembly) | ecosystem: Environmental > Terrestrial > Soil > Vadose... | reverse complement strand
GTTATCCGAGAGGGCATAGGGTTAACACAGAGGCTCAGTGCCACCGGCGCAGTGCGCCTACAGGCGATAAGGATGCTCACCCTCGAACCCGAGCGTCTCAAGAACCAACTGGCCACCACCAGAAAAAAGATCACCGGAGATGGAGGGCTCTTCACCGAGACGCTCAAGCGGCTTGCGATTTCAGTTTGTCAGCGTCGAAGTTTTCTCCCTTCTTCCATAGCGTTAGCGTGATGGCTGCAATCTTGCGCGCCAGTGTGAGACGCGCCATGGTTGGCTTGATGCCTTTGGCCAATGATCTCTGGTAGAAATCCTGGAACGGGCCGGGCAGTACACTGGCCCTGGTGGCCGCACCTTTGAACAAGCCTTTCAGATCATGATTGTGGTCCTTGTTCAGACCGCGAATGGAGATCTGTTTCTTAGAACGTCGTAGTCCGCCTTTGACATAGCAATATTCCGCACTGGTGCGGGTTTCCAAAGCAAGTCCGCTGTAAGCCCAAAGCTGTCGCTTAGTGCGGAAACGATGCGGGGTCTGGATCAGCGCCACCGCCAAGGCGGAGCGAATCGGTCCCAGTGAGGGAATCTGCCGTAGTTTGACGGTGATGGCATGCTTGCGACTCTCCGCCAACAGCTCGCGGCGCGCTTGCTGGCGCAAGTACTGCAGCATGTCCAGTTGCTGGTAGAGTCGTTCGGCTCGGCGACGGACGCCGGCTTCCTTGATCTTGCCCAGCCACTCGGCTCGATGACGAGTATAGTAGACGTCCCGGCCGGCACAGGGGATCGCCCAGCTGCGATAGACCGCTTTCAACCGACACATGACTCGGGTCAGATCTTTGACGATGGTCAGGTAGCTCCGGGCTAGCTCGCGCAGCATGCGCACGCCCGTCTCGCCATGGTAGACCGAGCTGAGCTTGTTCAGGTACAACAGTTCGGCCAACTTGTGGGCGTCGATACGATCACTTTTGTTTCCGTCTTTGAGCAGAGCATTTTTTCGCGGATTGCACACCACCAGCTTGGCCACATGCGGCTTCAGTAAATCGTACAGCCACGCGGCCCAAGTTCCTTCTTCGAAGGTGACCGATAAAGTTCCGCGCAACCCCGCAAAGAACTCCAGAATGGTCGCGGCTTTTGTTTCCAGGATGGATTCCATGACTAACTTGCCAGTGGAATCCAATACTGCCACCGAGATGGTTGCTTGATGAACGTCGAGCCCAATATACTTTTCGCTATTCATGGAGGGTGTTCCTTTCGTAGGGAATGATGCTTGCGCTCATAACCTACTCCTAAAGGGACGCCCTCTTATAATGCGTTCTCGTCAGTGTCGTATACAAACCACCTGGCAGACTATTGAAGTGGATTGGGTTACGCGGCTTCTGGCGTAAGTTGCCAATCGCCATCGGGCTGCAACTGTTTTGACCCGGGTAGTGCAGCAGTCGTCTACAGCAACCTGAACATGGAACCTCTCCCAGTGCCTGCTCAGCTCAGGCCGTACTCCTGCTGTATCTAATGACAGTTGTTACCCGCCTAGTCTCTCGGCTCTACTACTTTGGAACCCATAATTTACATTTGGTTCGTACATGAGGAGGCGACTATGGCCGCTCGACCGCTACCCACTCCTGAGCCGGGCCAGACCAGCAAAAAGGCGCGCCTGACCGTTGCCAATGCGCCGGCCATTCGGAAACAACTGAATGCAGTTATGAAGAAACGTTGGTTTCGTATTGCTGGAATCGCAGTTGCGGTTTTTCTCGTAATACTGATTGCGCTCCCCTTCCTAATTAACGTAAACAGTTTTCGTCCGAGGATTGAGTCAGAGTTGAGCAGTGCATTAGGACGGCGGGTCACTGTCGGCAATCTGAGTTTGTCAATCCTTTTGGGCAGAGTCGGCGTGGACAACATCGCCATTGCTGACGATCCCGCCTTCAGCACCGCACCATTCATCACGGCAGACCGCCTGAAAGTGGGTGTCGAACTGATGCCGCTGATCTTCTCTAAGCAGCTCAAGGTGACCGACATAACGCTGGAACAGCCCCAGATCACACTTCTGAAGACGACCACCGGAAAATGGAACTTCTCGAGCATCGCCGAAGCGGGCGCGAAGAAGTCGCCGGAGCCCTCCAGTTCTGGCGGATCGGTGCCGACGAACCTGGCGGTGGCGAAGCTGGATATAAGAAATGGAAAGTTGACAATTGGAAGAGCGAACTCTTCGGCCAAACGGGTGGTCTATGACAAGGTGAATATTTCTGTGAAGAATTTTTCAAACACGTCGGAGTTCCCGTTCAAACTCACGGCGAACCTGCCGGGCGGCGGGGACGCGAACATCTCAGGGAAGGCCGGTCCGATCAACGGCGAGGACGCTGCCAAGACCCCGTTTGAAACCGCGGTGAAAGTGAACAATATGAGCATTGGGGCGCTGGGGGTCATCGATCCAGCGACTGGCATTGCGGGGTTGGCGAATTTTGACGGGACCTTGAAGTCCAGTGGCAGCCAAGCCAAGGCAATTGGCACATTTACTGGCAACAAGTTGAAATTCTCGCCCAAGGGTACGCCTGCGCCTAAAACCGTGGTCATCAAGCACACGGTGAATGTCGACCTCGACAAGCAATCCGGGACCATCACCCAAGGGGACGTCGCGATCGGGAGTGCCCAGGCCCAGCTGACGGGATCGTTTAAGACCCAGGGCGAAACGCAGGTGGTCAACATGAAGCTGAATGCACCAAATATGCCGGTAGATGAACTCGTTGCGATGTTGCCCGCAATGGGCGTAGTGCTTCCGTCGGGGTCGCAGCTCAAGGGAGGCACCCTGTCGGCGAACCTGGGCATTGCGGGGCCACTCGACAAACTCGTGATTACAGGACCGGTTCGTCTTGCCGACACCAAGTTAACAGGGTTCGACCTGGGATCGAAGATGGGGGCGTTATCGGTGTTTGCCGGAAAGGCGGTCTCGAATCCAGATACCTCGGTTCAAAACGTCAGCCTCGACGCTCGTGTTGCGCCCGAGGGCACTCAGGCGAACGACATCAACGTGACAGTTCCGGCAATCGGTGTGATTACGGGCGCGGGAACGATCAGCCCGGCAGGTGCACTTAACTTCAAAATGGTAGCCAATCTTCACGGAGGTGTGGTTGGCGGACTGTCGCAGGTGGCAGCCACTGGCAGCGGCAAGGCTGGCATCCCGTTCGCTATCGAGGGAACAACATCGAACCCCCAGTTCACTCCGGACATGGGAGGTATGGTGGGAGGCTTGGCTAGCGGCGCGCTACAGGGAGCTGTGTCGGGGAAGGTTCCTGGCGTCAAGAACGTTCCCACAGACGCGCTGGGTGGGCTTCTCGGCAAGAAGAAAAAACAGTAGGTAGTTTGTTCCCATTACAGTGCGCCGTGAAAGGCGCTGGACCACAGCGGGAGAAAAGTCCCGCCCGGGAACTGGATCGCTCCACCCGGTAGCAATCGGAGCGGCGGTGGAGGTAACAAAGCCGTCGGAGCCTCCGGTGTAGAGGGTCGCACAAGGCGACTCGGCGAGTCTGCAGGTTGTAACTTGAGTGAACGCTGAGCAGGCCTCGAAAAATGTAATGCAGGAGCCGACCCAACTGTAATGTGGGGAAGGCCGACGATGGAGCAGTAACGAGCGAATCAGTTCCATCGGACCTGCCGGGGTAGTGGCGACGGCATGCAGACACAGTGGATCAGGCGCAACACGGGAAGCCCCAGCGGTGATCGTAAGTGGATCAACCGGCAACTCGCGAGAACCAGGCCGGGCCGTTTGGGGTGGCGGAGAGGTTCGTACTACCGACGAAGCCGGGTAACTCCGGTGGAGGGAAGGGACCTCAGTTAAAGACGGATGCAAGAAGCAACGAAGGACATGGGGATTGACGATGAGTCTAGCCACCCCGAGTTGTGTTCAGAAGTTGCAGGCGGGGTCACACGTAACATCGTGAGTCTTTTCCGAGAGCCGGATGCGGTAACTCCGCCTGTCCGGTTCGATAAGCGGGGGTGTGGAAACGTGGCATGGTGAGGCTATTGAGGCACCGGCAAACGAAAGGGCCGGTCTCGGCTAGGCCGCACCTACACCGTCGCGCCACCCCTCGACTTCACCTCATTTACGCGCGGATCAGGAAGTAATGGCGGAAAGGGATTTGGGACTCTTGCGATCTACCGATCTTAGTACATGCAAAGCAGTGACAACGGCAGGCGAACAGCAGGTGAAACGCCTGTGGTTTCTTGCCTTCCCTCAATCACACGACGAAAGGAATCCAGCGGGCACGCACCTTCTGTAGATAAGCCGCGTACTGAGGATCGGCTCGCAGGAAATTCTCTTCGACGATGCTTTTGATGAGGAACCAGAAAGTTCCCAGTCCTAACAAAACGACGTTCCGCGGGCTATAGGCTCGCAGCGCAATGCCCAAGAAGCCCGCGAACGCGCCAGTGTAAATTGGATGACGCACGTACCTATAGGCGCCGCTAGTGACGATCTCTCGTTGCGCGGGCACAAGGCCGATATTGCGGCCAAGGCTGAGACGCGCCCACACGATGATAAGGAGACTGCAAATCGCCACAGCGTCGGACACACCCCTGGAAGCCACGGGGTATCCTCGTTGCATCACACCTAGCGTAAAAAAACCCCAGTACGACGCCACAAACGCCAACAACCAATACCAGGGATTCGGCGTGATCCGTTTCGGCGGCCTTCGGAAAACCATCGTCGCGATCAACATCAGCATTCCAATCGAATACGAAATCAGCGGCAAGCCGAGACCCCAGTGGTAATAGCGGTAATACACCGTGTATGCGATCGGCAAGCAGGCGATGGCAGCAATCGTGCGGTCGAGCCATGGGTTCATTAGCACGCGAAGAAAAACAGGAATGGAGGGCGCTGCCACGCCGGGTACTGCCGTTTCGGTGGGATTCATATTGCTCCCCGGAGGGAAGGAGATTTCCTCGTTGGCCCGGGTTCGTGAGCCTCTTTGTATACCGATTTCCTTTGGCAGTCAATGTGTGGGATGGCGCACCTCGCCGGGAGTGGAGCTATACTCTCTCCCCGTGACGGAGGACGTCGAGCGCGAGAAGGACAAGGCGTGGGGGAACTTTTACCGGGAGAGCGGATGGGTTTTTCGGATTTGCAGCGCTGTGCCAGAACGCGGCCAACTGTTCACGGATGGGTGCTCCTTTTCGTAGGTGATGATGCGAACAATCACAACCTACTCCAACAGGGGCCCCTTTTATAATGCGTTTGCGACATCCGTCATCCTGAAGCTAGATGCGATACGATGGTTCCCGAGGATCAATGGACCAAACGTCTGATCTGGACACGGCTCTAAAATTCGTGGTTGGACGCTGACGGATGAGGTTTGGAGGCACTGGTGGCATTATTGGAAGGAGATACAACTGAGGCTGCGGGATGAAGAGATGGATAGTCATTTTCGGAGTGGCTGGCGCAGTCTGGATGATGTTTGTGATCTACAGCGGCAAACCTTTTCTCGCAGTGGTCACGAACTATCCGGGTATGTTCGCTGCTAAGTGGGTACGGCATATTGGCCTCGGTCCATCTTCATTGGTGTTCTGGATGTTTAACGCTTGGCTGGTGCTCACGAGTGCTCTTGAATGGATTGCGGTTGGTCTCCTCGGGCGGGCGATAATCCAGCGACTTGCAAGCTGACCCGTTTGGGCAAGAACTCGTTGCAGCATTTGCCGTTGAACTACGACGAAACTTTCGACCGGGAGGCGTGACGGGCAACCCCGACAGCGCAGCTCCACCGCCAATGGGTTCTCGTTCCCGATCCTTCGGTGCTTGAAAAACTCAGTTACAGTGCTGCTGTGGTCGTCTTAGTCCTGCAAGGTCGAATGCACGCGTCGGACCTCGTCTTCGGCGGGAGCGATTTGTTGATCGGCATCCTTCTTGCGATCGCGTACTTCAAGACACGATCTCGCATCGCCTCTAGTGCGACTGTACCTTCCATGCCTGCTGTTCTAACCAGGGGGCCGAATCGGACGACCAGCGCCTTTTCTTCCTCGTTTTAGCGTTGTAATCAATTTCATGAACCGAGAATTTGGCGGACCGGAGCCAGTGAGTGTGGAGGGGATGTCACAACAGTTAGCCGAAAGTAACGTGGACGCTCGATTCATGATCATCTAGTTTCACCAGCTACGCTTAGTTTAGGTGAGCAAGGTTCAAGGCTGCCGTACTCGCCCGACTATAGGGGAGCAAGGTGATATTCGCTCTGAACCAAGCCGCTAGGATAGTGCCGCGTGGCTACGTGACAGAGTCGAATGTCGCGCGGCAGGGAGCCAAAAAGAGGAATCCCGTCACCAATGAGGACCGGCACGCGAGTGATGACGAGGCGTTGAATGAGCCTAGCGCGCAGGAACCCTTGAATCGTGATTCCGCCGTCTACGTAGACGTGGCGGGTACCGCTGCCAGCAAGCTGCGACAGAATGTCAGTCGGGGGTCCAGCCATCTGTTCCACAACTCCGCGAGCTGCGGACAAATCGACGCGGTGACTGCTCAGCACCACCACTCGCTTGTCGGCATAGGGCCACTGTTCCATACCCCGAACCGTCTCAAACGTCTTGCGACCAATGACAATCGCGTCGACAGTTGCTATAAACTCGTTGTAGCCGTGGGGTTCGCCGCCGCCCGGCGGTAGAAAGTCAAGATCACCGTTCGGTCGCGCAATGAATCCATCGACACTTGTGCCGACAAAGACCGATACCATCATCGTAAACTCCTTCTGCGAACGACTATCATGAAGCTCCGGCAGTGAAAAGCACTGCGAAATCGTGCCGCTTTAAGATTGCTTCTGATAACAAGGCGATTTCGCTCAGTGTCCTGTTAGGGCCTTCGGCCCGCGAAAGCTCATGAAAATGGCACCAGTTCCTTGACAATCCTAACCTCTTACAGTTGTTGTTCAACAGGCGATTACGCATTTGCACTTGAAGTAGGTCATCTCTTTTGGTTACGGTTCGTGTGAATCTTGAGCGTGGCGATGTTTCAACAGCTAAATAAAAGACTCGGCTGACTGAAGGACTCCGGTGGTTTTTTCTGTCCAATCTGGATTGCCAACACATATCACCAGTCGAAAATTGCGCTGTCGAGCGCAAACCCATCCGTGGGAGCAGCGGAGCCTAGGAAAGAAATCGAGAGCTCCTCTAGGGTTTCGTGCTCATGCCACGTTGTCATAACGGTATCATTTGCCGTCGATGCGGGCAGGTCCTTCCGTAATGTCCTATGTTTCCAAGCACGGGAACATAATGGGTTTGAGGCGACTCAGCTTGCAAACCGAAGCCCATTGGCGATCACCGCGATTGCAATTTGCGCACACGACTCCGGCTGTCCTTCGCTTTCAGAACGGACGCCGCGTTCGTGGCAAGTTACAGGTCATTTCCGTCACCGGCGGACTGCTGTACTTGTCGAGCCCTCTGGATCAGGGCTCTCGCGTCAAGTTGATGTTTCTGACGGACGCGGGGACAGTGCTTGGCACAGCAGAGATGTTGCCCTCGGTCTCCGGTAGTCTGCAGCCGTTCCGGTTCGTTACGATCGATGAAGACCACGAGCGCCGACTCCGAGATGTCATTCAGTCATCGGTCGATCAGAACCGTCGCGAACAACGATCGATAGTCAAGGACAGGGCATGGTGACGCAAGGCCAGCAGTTCTCAAGTGGTGCTGTCGCCTGGTTTCGTCAAGAACATTGCGTTTTCATCTAGATTTGTGAACAACTGACGCTCCGAACATGGAGCATCAGCCGCCAAATGCTACGGGCGCTAAAGTTCTGCGGGGCGTTGATTCTCAATACGTTTGTCGCGCTCATCGGAACGGCGGTACTGGAGAGCGGGGTAGGAAAGGCGTTCCATCCGCATTCGATAGCGGCCATTGTTTGGAAGGAATGGAGCTTAAGCGTGCTTATTGGCTTCGGTATGTGGCGAACTTGGAGGGCGAACGCCTCAAAATGGACGTGGATTCTTCCTAGTCTTTGGTTCGGAATGATATTTGTCCCAGAGCTGATGGTAGGCGGTGGCCAGAGCGTCTTGGCTGGCAGGAGCGTATGGTCTCACTTTTCCGGCACTGATTGTGATAGCGGAGTGCGAGAGTTTGGATGCCGGAACTTCCTTGTGTTCACGATTGCCTTTATTCGGGGAGTCGCGTATTCGGTAGGGGCGTTTGTTTCGTCGTTGGTCAGTCCGCCGAGGTCGCAACCTGCAGCTGAATCGCCGGGATTGGCACCTGCATCCCCACCGACTGCCCGATAGCGGTTGCAACATCGCCTTTACGCTCATAACCAAACGGTTCTGAACGAGAAGGCCTGGTTCATCCGTTCATCAGTTGTTGGGGCGCGAAGCACCGAGACTCTGGCTATAATTCGGACGCTCAGCCATGAAGCTGAATCTTAAGAAGGCTTTGGCTGCCATTCTGCGATCTGGGAAGTCTCCTGACGGAGACGCTGACGATCCTGTCTCGATGGTGCTACTGCTCCGTGAATCGCGGTTCCTTACGCTAGATCAAATTCGATCGGCGGCGGAGAAAGCTTTCGGAGCTTCTTTCGCTGGCGGTAAAGAGTCGAAGCACTTCGTGTTCCAAGCGGCACTATTAACCCTAATGAAAGCTGGCCCCCACACGCTTAGTTTTCTGAACTACACAAAGCCTTACGGCGAAGGCGAGTTCCCGGAAGAATTTGGAAGATCGCTGCCAAAGGCAAGTCAACGGCAAGCGTGGGCTGAGCGCACGGCGTGGACGGCAGTTGATTACGTCAAAGGTGGGACCGACCTCGAACTCGAGTATGGTGTGCTTGCAAAGCTCTGCGCTGAAATGCTCGATGCCAATTGTGCGGGACTGTACCTGCCGAGAGAACAAAGTTTGATTCCTAACGACGGCTCTCTACGCTAGGAGTTGCAGCGCATTGCGGCCTCACGCCCGCTCCGTGTGACACAGGATTGAGTGATTGACTAAGGATTAAGCGGGATAAGGGCTACGTTCAAATCATTGGCGAAACATCCCGATTGCACTCAATGAGGGGGTTCTGAAGCGTTATCGCCTGTTTCAAAGTTTCAAAGAGGTATCCACCAACCTCGCGCCGAACGCGTGGGCAATGTTTTCACTTCGGACTGGTTGTTGTCGCCGGAGCCGCAGTCTGCGGAGCGTTCGGATGCAAGCCATTGATCAAGGCCTCCGTGCATTTGTCGAGCTTGTCGTTGCGAGACTTTAGCTCACTCTCAAGCACCGCTATTCGACCTCGATCTTCCGCGCCGGAGGTTACGGACTGGAAGATGACGCCTGAAATGCCGCCGATGACGTAGACCAGACCGAGAATCGCAAGTCTCTTCATAAACTGGCTGCGCTCCTTCGTCGCGTCGTTTATAGAGCTTATTCTCTGGATTGTCGAGCATTCAGAGTGTCTGGCGAGAAGACGCGAGTGCTGTACTCGGATCGCTTGCTTAAGCATTGGTATTGGGATCTCGGGGTCGCTGTTTTTCCGAGTGTCAAACGCTGGATGAGTCGCTTAACTTCCTGCTGTGTTAGACCTGCCTTAGGGGCTGCGGCAGTCCAACGCGACCCGTGAGTTTTTGGAAGCGGGGCGAGCCGCGCAGTGGAGCGTATGTCCTGCCCTTCAGATACACTAGCGCCGGCAATCGCTCTTCAAACAGCCTCTCTAGGATTGTTATCGCCTCGTCCTCTTCACCGAGAAAACCGTGCACGACTGAGAGCACAAGTGCAGCGAAGTCCTGCCGAGGGTGGCGCTCAGCCTCGTGAACGATCTCCAAGGCCTTTCCCCGGTCGCCCGCCCGAACATGCGCCAGCGCCATGTATGCCCGCGTAATCGGGGTGTCGGATGCGGTAGCCATCATGCGGAGGGCCTCCTCATGCCTTCCTTGGACGCCATACACCATGGCAAGGACATAGGCAGCGAAGTCGAAGCCGGGATGCAGCTTCAGGGCCTTCTGGAACTGTTCCTCGGCCTCGGCATAGCGGCGGCATTCATAGAAGCCTGCGCCCAGCCTAAAGATGGCGTTCACCGAGAGCGGATCCAGTTGAACCGCAATCTGGGCCTCATTCACCATGTCATCATAGCGACCCATGACGACAAACCAGCCGGCAAGTCCCAAGTGCACGTCCGACGAGTTCGGACTGATTGCAATCGCCTGCCTAATTTCCTTCTCGGCTCCCGGCCAATCCCATTCGAAATAGAGCAGTACATAACCCAGAGCCAAGTGCGCCTCCGCCAGAGCTCCATCGGTTTCCACTGCCTTAAGGGCGGCCGCCTTGGCGCAAGCAAACGCGTCACAAGGCCTGATGTACCCAAAAAGCCCCATCGCCAAATATGCCGCAGATGTGCGCGCGTGAGCCGTGGCATAAGCTGGATCGAGCTCGAGAGCCTGGCGACAGTAATGCAAACACTTTTGAAAGTCGTCGGGGGACAATTTCTCCGAATGGAAGCTACCGCGCAGGTAGAGTTGATAAGCCTCGCGGCTCAGGGTTGGGCGTTTTCCGAGCCGTTTCTTTTCCTGCCGTGTTAGCTGCAACCGCAGGCGTTCAGAAATTTCTCTGGCGATTTCCTCCTGCACATCAAAGATATCAGCCAGCTTGCGGCCGTAGCGTGCGCCCCATAACTGGGCGTCCGTGGCCGTGTCGATCAGCTCCGCGCTGACAATGAGGCTCTCGCCTCGTTGAAGCACCCGTCCCGTAAGCACCGCCCGCACGTGGAGAGCACTTGCCACTGCTTGAGGGTTTGCCTTTGGCCCTTTGAAATAGAACGCCGTGGCTCGAGGAACGACGCGCAGCTTTCTGATCTGAGAAAGCGTGTTGATAATTGTCTCGGCGATTCCTTGACCTAGGTAATCAGCATCCGGGTCGCCGCTCTCGTTCACAAATGGCAGCACCACGAGCGAGTCGATGGCCTCTGGGCGGAGCCTCCGCCTACCTTCCAGCGCTGGGGCCGCGTTTCGGCGATCTGCCCTACCTGTGCCCGCAGAACCGTTATCTCGCCGTGTCCGAGTTAGGTCAGCTTTCATTTCCGAGGCGTGCTGATACCTCATCCCCCGATCCTTCTGCAGGGCTTTGTTGATGATGTGGTCCAGCTCCGTGAGCAGTTCCGGGTTCAAACGCACAGCGGGGGTGGGTGGCTTATGTAGGATAGCGTCAAAGATGGCCCCGGCCGTATCGCCGGTGAACGGTAGGATTCCGGTCGCCATCTCGTAGAGCACAACCCCAAAGGAGAACAAGTCGGTGCGAGCGTCCAATGGCTTGCCCAGCACCTGTTCTGGTGACATGTACGCAATCGTGCCCAAAGCCGCGCCCGACTTTGTGAGATGTTCCGCAGCAAGAGTAGAGGCGGTCTGGGAATGCTGCGCAGCTATTTGGTTGGGAGAATTGGTACGAATCGTAACCTTGGCCAACCCGAAATCCAGAATCTTGGCGTGCCCTCGCTTGGTAACGAAGATGTTCGCAGACTTGACATCGCGATGCACGATGCCGGCAGCGTGAGCGACATCTAGCGCGTCAGCAATTTCGATCGCCAGTGACAGAAGAGGTTCGGTATCCAGCGGCCGCCCCGCAACGCGATGCGCCAACGTCATCCCGTCTAGAAACTCCATGGCGATGAACGTCTGGCCCTGGTATTTCGCGATTTCGTATATGGTGCAAATGTTGGGATGGTTCAGGGCCGACGCGGCGCGCGCCTCTCTACGAAAGCGTTCCAGCGCTTGCGGGTCTTTTGCAACATCCTCAGGCAGGAACTTCAAAGCGACAAAGCGACCGAGTTCGATGTCCTCGGCCTTGTAGACCACACCCATCCCGCCACCGCCCAGCTTCTCGACGATGCAGTAGTGCGAGATGGTTTGACCGATCACTGGCGCAAATCTTACGTTCGCCAAAGAGAGCAAGTCAATGAAAGCCGGGAAGTTGGCGGCGGCTCAACATGGTTGTTGTTGTAACATCCCCATTTGACCAGCGAGTGGCGCAAGCCCCGGAATTCAGGCCGGGGTAAGCCAGGACTATAGCGGTGTCGCTGGCTGCTCGATGTAGCGTTTGATTCGGTCGAGCGGTGCGCCGCCACAGGATGGGGCGAAGTAAGAGGCGACCCCAGTACATTGTTCCAGTAGCCCTTGGTGATGCGAGGCAACTGGGGTCGTAGAACGTAGCTCGAAACGCCCTTTAAGGAGTTGACCAGCGATGAGACGGACACTTTCGGGGGGTAGTTCACCAGCAAGTGTACGGGATTGCCCTCCCCGTCCATCTGCAC
>Ga0137418_10004947_pt1 | contig 12224 bp, 12 predicted proteins | sample CZODoug3_1_2_16f_FD_122242 | JGI IMG/M metagenome (GOLD analysis project Ga0137418, IMG submission 122242) | Vadose zone soil fungal communities from Angelo Coast Range Reserve, California, USA - CZODoug3_1_2_16fungal (Hybrid Assembly) | ecosystem: Environmental > Terrestrial > Soil > Vadose... | reverse complement strand
GCTCGAGCGGCATGCCACCCATGAGGCCTTCTCCGTCGACGCGCGTGTAGAGGAATGCGCCGCACCAGGGCTCGAGAGCCCGCATCAGACTAGCCGGGGTAAGGGCGGTGGTGCTGCGCCAGGCGTCCGTGGCGACTCGGCCTTGTTTGGAATCGACGGCGAAAATCAAGTGCGCGGGGCCTACTTGTTGGGCAAGTTCTTGCGCGAGTTGTGTGTTGGGTACGCCGTCACACACCAAGGCCGAGCCTAGGATCACGGCTCGGGCACCGTCGGCCAAAAGTTCGCGCGCGTCCTGGACGGTGCGCACGCCGCCGCCTACCTGGCAGGGAAGATGCTGAACCATCTTCTGAACCAGAGGGCGGTTGTCGCCATTCTGCATGGCGGCATCGAGATCGATCAGGTGAACCAGGGGGAAGGACTGAAAGCGCTCAATCCATGGTTGCGGATCCGCGTATTCGAGCACCTTCTTCTTCCCTTGTTCCAACTGGACAACCCTGCCGCCCATCAGGTCCATGGCGGGGACTAGCATGGCCACCTCACGGGTACGCCGTTCTGTTGCAGATGCTGTTTGAGATCGGACATGCGAATCAATCCGAAGTGGAAGATAGAAGCGGCGAGGGCAGCGTCGGCGGCACGCGGCTGGAACACTTCGACGAAGTGTTCGATAGCACCAGCGCCTCCGGAGGCGATGACGGGAATGTGTGCGACGGCAGCAATCGCGCGGGTGAGTTCCATATCGAAACCATCCTGCGTGCCGTCGCGGTCCATGGAAGTGAGCAGGAATTCCCCGGCGCCAGCTTCCTGCGCTTCCCGAGCCCAAGTAACGGCGTCGCGCCCGGTGGCATCCCGACCACCCGTCTTTGTTACCTCGAAGTGCGATCTGTCGGCTGAAGCGCGGGCATCAATCGCCACAACCGCGGCCTGCGAGCCGAACTTGGCTGCGATTTGGGTGATCAGCGTGGGATCGGCGAGGGCTGCAGAGTTGACAGCGACTTTGTCGGCTCCCGCGTCGAACACAGCGCTGGCATCGTCGACCGAGCGGATGCCGCCGCCTACCGTGAAGGGGACCATCAGCTCACGAGCAGTGCGGCGAACGGTTTCGAGCAGGGTCGCCCGTTTTTCGTGCGTGGCCGTGATGTCGAGCAGGACGATCTCATCGGCCCCCGCAGCGGCGTGGGCAGCGGCGAGCTCCGCGGGATCGCCTGCGTCGCGCAGCCTGGTGAACTGAACGCCTTTTACGACACGCCCAGCGTCCACGTCAAGGCAGACAATGATACGGCGAGTCAGCATGGCAGCTCGTGGAAATTGCGGAGAATCGCCAGACCGATTTCCCCGGACTTCTCCGGATGGAACTGAACTCCGAAGACGCGGCCGCGTTCGACGGCGGCGGAGAATGTACCTCCGTATTCACACTGCGCCACGGAACCGGGGCCAACCGGAGCGCGATAGGTATGGGTGAAGTAGACGAAGCTGCTTTGCGGGACACCGGCCAGCAACAGAGAAGGTCTTTCCCGCGTGAGGTCGTTCCAGCCAACGTGCGGGGACTTTACGGTCGGGGGAAAGTGCTCGCATTGCCCGGGAAACAGCCCCAGGCCGCGGGTCTCGGGCGATTCCTGGCTGCTCTGGAAGAGCCATTGCATGCCGACGCAGATACCAAGAAATGGGACCTCCCGGCGAACGGCATCGGCGATGGCACGGCTCATGCCGCTGGTGGCAAGAACTTCGGTGGCCGCGAAGTGGCCGACGCCGGGCAGAACAATCTTCTCCGCGCCGGCGATGCCCTCTGGGTCGGAAGTGACAAACGACTCCGCGCCGACGCGATCCAGAGCCTTTTTGACCGAAGTCAGGTTGCCGGCGCGATAGTCGACGATGGCGATCACAGGAGTCCTTTGGTGCTGGGCAGCATTTTGGCCATCCGGCGATCGCGCCAGCAGGCGGCGCGAAGGGCACGCGCGAAGGTTTTAAAAAGCACCTCGATTTTGTGGTGATTCGAACGGCCCTGCAAAACGCGGGCGTGAACATTGGCTCGGGCGCCCCGGGCAAAACCCTCGAAGAAGTCGTGGACCAGTTCGGTTTGCAGATCGCCGACGATGCGATGCCGAACTTTGGTGTCGACGACTGCCACCGCCCTGCCCCCGAAATCGACTGCCGCCAGTCCCAGAGTCTCGTCCATCGGCATGATGAAATATCCCGCGCGGAGAATTCCAAGCTTGTTCCCAAGCGCCTTGTCAAAAGCCTCGCCCAGAGCGATGCCCACGTCTTCCACGGTGTGGTGCTGGTCCACATCCAGATCGCCCTCGGCTTGGAGACGTAGATCGAAGCCGCCGTGCCGGGCAAACAGTTCCAGCATGTGATCGAAGAAGCGGATGCCAGTCGCGACTTGGTACTCGCCCCGGCCGTCGATATTCAGCGTGAGGTCGATGCGGGTCTCGTTGGTATGGCGCTCGATCCGAGCCTTCCTCACGCCACCACCTCGGGATTGATCCTGAGTTCAGCCAGAACTTGGCGCAGGGCAGTCAGCAGCGTTTCCGTGTGCCTTTCAGAACCGAGAGTAATGCGCACCCAACCGTCGCAACCGGGATCGGAAGAGCGATCCCGCACCAAGATTCCGCGCTGCTTCATGGCCGCCACGAAAGCAGCATGGGCTGAGCCAATCTGAGCCAACACGAAATTCGCTTGGCTGGGGCAATACGCCATCCCTCGGGATTGGAACTCCTCCTCGAGCAGCGATCGTCCGCGCTGCACCTGGCCCACATACTGGCAGACATACTCGTTGTCTTGCAATGCCTCCGGCAGCGCGATCAGGGCGGCGATGTTGACGTTATAAGGCGAGGCTACGCGGCGCACCATCCGCATTTGGGCCGGTGGGCCTGCCAGCACTCCCGCCCTCAGGCCAGCCATGCCATAGGCCTTCGAAAATGTCCGCGCCACGAAAACGTTGGCATGATGGCGGATCGAGGGCAGGAGGGTTTGACCGCAGAATTCGTAATAGGCTTCGTCGAGCAGGACGGCCGCCTGCGGCGCGGCGTTGACAATTTGGAGCAAGCCTTCGGCCGCGACCAAGGTTCCGGTGGGGTTGTTGGGATTGGCGATGGCGATCAAGCGGGTTTGCGGGGTAATGGCAGCCCGTACCGCTTCCAGCGGAAAACTGAAGTCCTCTCGTGCGGGAATGCGGACCACGCGCGCACCCGTGGCGGCGGCGCTAATCTCATACATCGCAAAGGTCGGGACGACGATGACGGCTTCATGGCCGGATTCAAGGTAAGTCTCGCAGAGAAGATGAATGGCTTCGTCAACACCATTGGTGAGAAGGACTGCTTCGGTTTCGAGGCCAAGAAACGCCGCCACCAGCGCCTCCACCGGTTCGCGTTCCGGATAACGCGCCAGATCCTCCAGCGTGAGTTGCTGCAGCCGGCGCAGCACGCGCGGCGATGCACCCACGGTGTTCTCGTTGAAGTCGAGTCGCAGCCCCTCGCGGCCACCGAGGGGAGGGTGGTACTCCTCGAGGGCTTGGATGGCGTCACGAGGCTTAAGCATGGCGCACCCTCCCCCGCAGCGAGTCAGCGTGCGCAGCAAGCCCTTCCGCAGCTGCAAGTCGTATGGCTGCCGGTCCGACACGGCGGAGACCTTGCCGGGTCACCTGCTGCACCGTGATGACCTTCACGAAATCCAGCACCGTAAGGCCGCCTCGGGACCGTGCGGCTCCTGCCGTCGGCAGCACGTGATTGGGACCAACGATGTAGTCGCCCGCGGCTTGTGCGGAGTAAGCGCTGGCGAAAACCGACCCGGCGTTGCGCACCCCAGGCAAATCGCGTTCTTCGACGGTTAGGTGTTCGGCCGCGATCTGGTTGGCCCACTGCATGGCCTGAGTACGGGACGGGGCGATCAGAATGACCCCATTCTCTTCGAGAGACGCCCGAGCGATGGGGTTGTTCTCCGCTTGCAGGGCCACTTCCCTCTCCACCTTCTTGGCCAAAGCCGCCGACGATGTGATGAAGATGCACACTGCTTCGGGATCGTGTTCCGCTTGAGCAACCAGATCGCTGGCAATGAAGTCGGCGCGACCGCTGTGCTGGACGACCAACGCTTCCGTAGGACCAGCCAGAAAATCGATGGCGCAGTCGAAGGCTACCAGCTTCTTCGCGGCCGTAACGTAGAGATTGCCCGGGCCGACAATCTTATTCACAGCGGGGATGGACTTGGTACCATAGGCGAAAGCTGCGACTGCCTGCGCGCCGCCGATCCGGTAAAACTCCTTCACCCCCAGCAGCGCGGCCGCAGCCAGCGTCTCCGGACGCGGCTGCGGAGAGACGCAGACGATCCGCTCCACGCCCGCGACCTGCGCCGGAATCACCGTCATCAGCAGCGTCGATGGAAGCGGATAGCGGCCTCCGGGAACATAGCAGCCCACGGATTCAAGCGGACGGATGATCTGCCCGGCACGAACGCCGCCCTGCCCGCGCATCCAGCCTTTCGGCATTTGCCACGCAGCGAAGCGGCGGATATTCTCTGCCGCCTCTCGCATGGCCTGAATCAGGTCTGGCGGCAAGGACTTGAGCGCGGCCTTCAGCTCTCTGTCCGACACGCGCAGAGACTCTTCTTTCTTCAGGCCGTCCCATTGCTCCGCCAGACGCCGCAGGGCGGCATCGCCTTCCTGGCGAACAGCGGTCACAATGCCGCGCACCGCAGGCTCCACCCTCTCCAGCCGCCCCACGCGATGGGCAAGCGCCTCCACGTGAGCAACCGCTTTGTTTCCCGCAAGCTGGCGCATTTACATCACCACCTTGTTTAGGGGGTACTCAACAATGCCTTCGGCCTTCGCGAGCTTGAGCTGAGGAATCACTTTCCACGCCGTGGCTTCCTCAATAATGGTGTTGACGGCCACCCATTCGGAATCGCTCAGGGTGGCAATCGTGGGCTTTTGCAGAGCGGGCAGCACGCTTAACACGCGGTCAAGATCGCTCCGCCGCACGTTCAACATGAGTCCAACGCGGCCCTCGGCGTCGAGCGCCCCGCGCAGCATCAAAGCCAGGTTGTCGATCTTCTGGCGTTTTTCGGGATCGGCGGCCGACGCTTTGTTGGCCACCAATTGGGTATTCGATTCCAGCACAGTATCGATGACGCGCAGGCGGTTCGCTCGCAAAGAACTCCCCGTTTCCGTCACTTCCACAATGGCATCGGCCAGTGTTGGCGGCTTGATCTCCGTCGCACCCCAGGAAAATTCCACATTTACAGGAATGTTCCGTTCTTCAAAATAACGCCGCGTCACTCCCACGAGTTCGGTAGCAATGGTACAGTTCGCCAAGTCTTCGGGACGCTGCCAGTTGGAATCCTCAGGCACCGCCAGGACCCAGCGCACCTTCCCGCGGCTCTGCTTGGCATACACCAGGTCGGCGATCGCCACGACCTCCAACTTGCTTTCCAGCACCCAATCGTGTCCGGTCAGTCCAACGTCGAGCGCACCGTGCTCGACATACCGCGCCATTTCTTGCGCGCGGATCAACATGCACTCAATTTCGGGATCGTTGGTTCCAGCAAAGTACGACCGCGCCGTCGTATAAACGTTCAAACCCGCTCGTCCCAAAAGCTGGAGGGTCGAGTCTTGCAAGCTGCCTTTAGGAATTCCGAGTCGAAGCTTCACGATTGGACCTCTGGCGTCACCGGAATCGGCCGATTGAAGCAAGACCGCGTGCCCTCGTGGCAAATCACTCCCTGCCCTTCCAATCGCACGCCCAGCAGAACCGTGTCGCGGTCGCAATCGGTGGTCATGGTAAAAACGCGGGCGCGGTTGCCGGAGGTTTCCCCCTTCATCCAAAGTTGGTTGCGCGTCCGGCTAAAAAACGTGGCATACCCACTTTTCTGCGTTTGCTCGTAGGCCTCGCGGTTCATGAAGCCCACCATCAGCACTTCGCCATTATCCGCGTCCTGCAACACGGCAGGAATCAGTCCCTGCATCTTGTCGAAATCGAGTTCGATCATCTCGCTACCTTCTTGGCTGGTTTCTGGCCAACAAAAAGCCCGCTGCGCTTGGCGCGTCAGCGGGCTGAACCTAACGTATGAGTGCTGGACTACTCTCGGCAGGTACCTCCGCTGACAGGTGCATGATGCGTAGGGTGGTGCCGATGGCCGTGAGTCAGCGAGTCCATACTCGTAAGTTAACGGCAGCCCCGCGATGAGTCAAACCACAATTGGCGATCCGCGGCATCGAAAAAACCGATGCTTCCCTAACTCCGGACGGCGTGGACTTCCAGATACTCGTTCTGGACAAAGGTTGTACCGTCTTTGGCTTCATTCGCCTGGGCCCAGACGCTTTCAAGGTCGGCCGCTAGGGCAGCCTGTCCAGCCGGATCGAGCTTGGCGAATGCCGTCTGCGTAGGCCCAAAATAGCGCCGAAAGAGCTGAACCACCCCAGCCGGCGGCGCGTCATAGCGAAATTCAGCGATCTGCGGTGTACACGTCAACTTGCTGACCCTGCTGCCAAAACGCTGCCGGACCGTCGCCTCGTCCCCCCAAAGCACGGGCGGAGGCACTCCCGGAGGCGGCGGTACGTGCCTGGCCGTGGTCTTGAACAACTTTCCGGTAAACCCGGCAGGCGTCCAATTCCCCATGGCGATCGCGCCGCCGGGACGACATACGCGCAGCAGTTCAGCAGCAACCACCTCCGGCCGCGGGGCAAACATGGCGCCAAACATGGAAAGCACGAGATCGAACGAGGCATCAGGGTAGGGCAGGGTTTCCGCATCGCCTTCGTCGAACTGGACGCTGAGGCCTTCCTGCGATGCGCGGCTGCGGGCCTGTTCGAGAAGATTGGGAGCAATGTCCACGCCGGTCACGGCGGCGCCCGCGCGAGCCGCCGGCATCGTCGTATTGCCGGTGCCGCAAGCCACATCCAGAACCTTCATTCCAGGCCCGATGTTGATGCGCGAGACAAACTGCTCGCCCAGTTTAATGTTGTAGGACGCGATAACGCCAAAGTCGCCGGCCATCCAGGTCTCGCGCAGACGCTGCTTCAGAGCGGTAAAGTCGATTGTGGAACTCATCCATACCTCACACGTACAAGAGTTGGTGATCCATGCAGTCGGGACGAACGTTCTCGAACACATTGGCTAGCAAATCAACGCCGTAACGGGCCAGAAACTGCGCGGCGGCGAACTGCCGCTCCTGCGGAACCTTGTCGGGATAGAGCGCGTTGCTGAGGATGGCAGCATGGCGCGACAGCACTTCATTGCGGCGCAGTTCAGCGTTGGCGGCACGCTGCCGAAGCCGCGTGAGCTGGTATTGAATTTTCCGTGACGCACGATCGGCAGCGTCGGTCAGCGTCGGGTCGAGGCGAGTCACGGTTGCGCGCAGACTGGTCAGCGAAGTTTTAAGGTCCAGCTCCACCCGATCGAACTCGTTCTGAACTGCGGGCGGCAGAGTAACCGCTGCGATGCGCCGCAATACAGCTTCCGGGCCGGCGTACACATCGGGGAGTGACAGTCCGTAGCGCTCGAGCAGGAGCGCCTGCTTGGCGTCGACCATGGTGGCCGAGAACCGCGGCAGAATGGGTGTCACGCGGCCCAGCAACCTCTCATAAAGCACGGCGGATTGGGCGAAATACGCCACCTCCGCTGGACCGCCCACATAAGCGAGGGTGGGCAGCAGCGAATCCTGCACCACAGGCCGCAGCAATGCGTTGGGGCTAAAGACTTCCGGATTGCTGGCGATCTCGCCGAGCAACGCCTCGCGGGAAACTTTTTCACCGCCGACTTCAAAGGAGTCGCCGTTCGAGCGGTTCCGATGAATCGCCGTCCGCGCTCCGTTGTGAATCGCGAACACCGCGGTCGAAGACGGAGTGACCTTGACCTGCTCATGGTATCCAGCACGGGTCAATTGCCGGCCACGCTCCCCCAGCTCCTCGTCCAGACGGGCTGCATTTTCGATCGCCGCAGCATAAATTGGGCCAGCCAGACCATGAAGCCCCGAGTCATCAGGATCAAGGATCAGGACTCCGAGAGCAGCAAAGACTCGGGTATAGAACCGAGCAAACGCGCCGCCGAACGTCTCTCCAGGGCGGTACGCGGCGCGCAGCCATTCCGCAGCTTCGCTCTCGCCCAACAACGCCGCAGCGCGTTCTGCGATCGGAATGATCTCTTGGCCGAAACGGATTCCCCCCACCGGAGCACTCGGCCTTCCCTCCGTCGGCGTGGACAAGCGCTCAGGCGCTCCGCCCGAACCAGCCAGAAACGTATGGTTCACCTCAGCAAGGTCGTGGTCGGCTGTGGCAAGCCACAAAACCGGAACCGTCGGGATGCCGTGCGCGGTCGCTTCCTCCGCCAGTCGCACCGAGCTCAGAACCTTGAAAACCGTAAATAGAGGTCCGCCAAACAGCCCCACCTGCTGGCCCGTAACCGCGGCCAAAGCGCCAGCTTCAAACTTGGCAACATTCGCGAGCGTCTTCTCCGACGCCCCCCACCCTCGATTTTGACGAGATAGCACGGCCGCGACTTGTCGCCGGCGTTCACCGTCGTACTGCACAGTCTTCGCGTGTTCCGTTAACCAGCCGCTGTGCTGTGGAAAGCAAGGATAAAAGCTGGAAACCTTGGGAAAGTCGTAGAGGAAATCGGCAAAAAGCCGCGTTGTGTTAGGAATCTGGGTGAACGGAATACACTGCGCTTTCACAGACGCAACTCCGGACAGCAATCGGCACAGCGCTGGTAGCCATTCACAAGAGTCATTTTACCGCCTCATAGGATGACCCAAGAACGTCCTAAGATGCATAAGAAGACCACAGCAAGCGCACCGGGCTTCCGCCGATCACGTCCGCAGCCAACAAAACACGCAAAGATTTGTCATCCCCGATTTGCCATCCCCGATTTGTCATCGCGATGATTTCTAATTCCGGCGATTTGCCATCCCGGCCAACCGGAGCAGTCCGCAGTTCGGCAAAGGCCTTTACGACTCGGTCTCGAAAATCGTCCTCTCACTGTGACGCGTTCGCCGCCTTCTGTCCCATCAACACTGCGTCCTGCATTTGCTGAAACAGATCACCAATCGCAGCCGGCGAGTGCGACATAAACAGAGTATTGCTCTTACCCTGCGCGCCAATCTCCTTCAGCGTATCCAGATACTGCGTCAGCAGCACCCAGCATCATGATGTCTTTCGGAGTCGTTCCTTCGACGGCGTGAGAAAAGGCCTCCACCGAGCTCTTCAGGCCCTCGATGATCGCTTTGCGCTGGTTGGCGATTCCCTGCCCCTGCAGCGCCTTGCTCTCCGCCTCAGCTTCCGCTTGTTTTACTTTGAGAATCTTCTCCGCCTCGCCGCGAGCTGTAGCAGCCACTTGTTCGCGCTGCGCCGCATTGATTTCGTTCATGGCGGCTTTCACTTTTTCATCAGGCCTGATATCGGTTACCAGCCCCTGATCAATCGAGTAGCCGTAGGTGTTCATGACGTCGTCAAGGCCCTCCTTGATGGCGACTGCGATGTCAGCTTGATGGAGGAAAGCGTCGTCCAGGTTCATCTTGGGTACGTGCCCTAGAATGACGTTGAACACATACGAAGAAATCTGCTGCGCAGGGTTGGCAAGTTTGTAGAACGCTTCGTAGACCTTGGTGGGAATGACATGGCACTGGACGGACACGGGAATATGCACAAAAACGTTGTCTTGCGTCTTGGTTTCCACATCCAATGCCAACTGTTGCACCCGCAGATCCATCCGCCCCGCCACCTGATCGAGCCAGGGAAGCTTGAAGTTCATCCCGGCCGTGGCCACTCTCAGAAACTTCCCCAGGCGCTGCACCACGCAAGCCTCAGCCGTTCGCACCTGGAAGAATCCGCTCAGGATCGTGCCCAGCACGAAGAGTGCGAAAATTACGAAGAAGAACCAGAAAACGGCTTGCGAAGGATCCATGCGGGAAACTCCTCAAAGGTGCGTTCTTGAGTCGTAGGGATGATATCTGGCCGCGTGATTCACCACAACCCGATCACCCCTGTCCGATTCGGGTTACACTGGTCGGCGTGTTTTCACCACCCAGGTTCCCGCATATGAAATCCAGAGTTCTGCTGCGCCGGATCATTCCGACATCTGCTCTCTTCGTTCTCTCGTTCGGATTGGTTTCGGCGGCTCCTGCGCAACCACCAGCAACGCCCCTCGGAATCTTCGAGGCGCATTCGGATGTAGGCACAACACCCAAACCAGGCGCGGCCAGCTACGACCCCGCCACCGCGGAATACCGCGTCATCGGAGGCGGCGCCAACATGTGGGCGGGCGTGGATGCGTTTCACTTTGTCTGGAAAAAAGTGAACGGGGACTTTGACCTTAGCGCGCTGGTGAATCTTGTGGGCTCTGGAGCCGAGGACCATCGCAAAGCAGCATTAGTCGTCCGGCAGAGTCTCGACCCCAACTCAGCCTATGCCGATGTTGCCGTCCACGGGGACGGCCTGACCGCGCTGCAATTCCGCCCTGTGGCAGGTGCGGAGACTGCCGAGGTGCGTTCTGCGGTGAGCGCTCCCGGCAGCGTCCTGCTGTCGCGTCGAGGTGCCCAACTGACGATGTCCGCGGGGTCCGCGGGCAGGACTGACCCGTTCGTCCCCTCGGGTCCAGTCACCATCGAATTCACGGGTGCCGTCTACGTAGGCCTGGGCGTGTGTTCGCACAATGCCAACGTGCTCGAGACCGCCGTATTCTCCAAAGTCGTGCTGCGCGAACTCCCCGCGACCGCCAACAATCTCAACCCCACCAAGGTGCACAGCGATCTCTCGGTCTACGATCTGACGACGAAGACGGTCAGCGTGGTCTACTCGGCGGACACGCTATGGGAAGCCCCAAACTGGACGCCAGATGGCAAGTACCTGATGTCGAACTCGGGAGGCAAACTCTATCGCGTTGATGTTACCGGGAAAGCCCAGCCCGAGAGGGTCGGCCTCGACGCCGGCTACGAGGCCAACAACGATCACGGCCTGTCCCCCGACGGAAAGCGCCTGTTCGCGCTGACGGACTTCAACGGCGTGTATGTGATCAATGCGGCCACCCGCGAAGTCGTCGATTCGATCGGGGGCCTCGGTACGATCCTTACCGGGGTCGCGTTTCACCCGACTGCTCCCTGCATGTACGTCTCTTCGCGGGACCAGGGCATGGTCGGAACCGTGAATTTGCAGACGGACGCGGTGGTCAGGAGTCAGACTGTCACCGGCAGCAATATCCAGGAGGTGGCGGTGTCTCGTGACGGCAAGCTCCTCTTCGCCACGGACATCGGCAACAGCAGGCTGCTCGTTCGCGATCTCACCACCGATGGCTCACCGTTTGTCGCGTACGCGGTCGGCACACCACAATCCCGCAACGCGTTCGATGTCGCTGTGACGCCAGACAACACCCAAGTGTACGTCAGCGCGCTCGCCCACGGGTCCACCGCCATCGCGTCCACCGCCGGGGTGGTGATGGCGGCCGGCGCACTGGGCACCATCCTGTCCGCCCCGCGACTGGGCAAGCTGGCCGACCGCATCGGGCACGCCCCGGTGATCTGCGTGTGCCTGCTCGCCTCGGCGGTACTGCTCGCACTGCAGGCCACCGCCGTGAACAACCTGGAGCTGGGCATCCTGCGGTTCGTCACCGGACTGTGCCTGGGCGGACTACTGCCGGCGATCACCGCCTCGATCCGGCACACCGTGGCGCCGGCCAGCGTCGGTCAGATCCTCGGCTACTCGATCAGCGCCCAGTACGTCGGCCAGGTGGCCGGGCCGGAGATCGAGATCCACGGTCCCGGAGGGCCCACACTAGGACTGCGGCTCCAGGCGAGCAACGCCACTGTTCGCAGGCTGGCAATCTACGGCTTCGGACCGGGAGCGGGGTCTGGAGTTCGCGGCGAGGCCGGGCGTGAGCAATTGATTCGTGGTGGAGAGCGAGCCGCTGCTGATGAGCGTGTAGAGCCTGAAATGGTATTGCGACACCGGCGCAGAGGCTGTGCCGGTGTTCGTGTCCCAACCGAAGTTGAATGAAGTTGGCGTGGCGGTGAACGCGGCGATCAGCAGGCCATCGGACATCGGGAGCGGGTTACGATACAAGCCAAACGAGTTCGGCCCGTTGGCTCCGTTGGTCGGCGTAATGTTGCTGACTATCATGTTTGTGGGGTTTACCCCCGCGCCACCACTGAACGTGAGAATCTGGCCGCCCGCGTGAGCGCCGCCAAAAATGGAAATGTCTTGCGCGGCGACGCCCCAATACAGGCCGTTCGTGCGCGGGTCCTCG
>Ga0137418_10004945_pt1 | contig 12224 bp, 7 predicted proteins | sample CZODoug3_1_2_16f_FD_122242 | JGI IMG/M metagenome (GOLD analysis project Ga0137418, IMG submission 122242) | Vadose zone soil fungal communities from Angelo Coast Range Reserve, California, USA - CZODoug3_1_2_16fungal (Hybrid Assembly) | ecosystem: Environmental > Terrestrial > Soil > Vadose... | reverse complement strand
ATGTGCTGACGAGCGAATTCAGCATCTCACCCGACCGCATCAGTCTGCTGGGCACTTTTGATCCACAGCGCCGCGGTGCCGAGATCGCAGACCCTTTTGGCCATAGCAGCCTCGTTTATGAGGGCTCCTATAAGCTGATTCGTGACTGCATTAATGGTTATCTCGATACAACCGACGAACTGAAGTGATGCTGCAACGGGGCAGTAGCCCGACCGTTAGGGAGGGCTCATCCTGCATCCTTGATCGACGGAGCCCTCCCTCACGGTCGGGCTACTGCCCCCGTCTCAGTCAAAACCCACTCAGTAATCGCCCTCTTCAACTCATCCAGTTGATCATCAAAGAAATGACCGGCGCCTTTGATGATTTTCACTTCCACCGGCGCTTTGATCGTGGCGACCAAATCATGCAGGCGGTCGACGCCTCCGAACTCATCGCGATCGCCATGGACGAAAAGAATTGGCTTCCGACATTGCTGTAGAAAACTGAAATCGTATTTGTCTACCGGGGTGCCGATGCTGATCAGCCGCACTACGCGTTCGTCAGCGGCTCCCACCTCCAGGCCAACGCGCGCGCCGAAGGAAAAGCCGCACAGCGTGATCTCCTGATCGGGATAATTCAACGTCAGATAGTCGAGTCCCGCGCGCACATCATCCCGTTCGCCGCGGCCTTCGTCATGTTCGCCGGTGCTTTGGCCCACGCCGCGAAAGTTTAGGCGCAAGGCCACCAGGCCGGCGTCGTTAAGCGCGGCGGCAGCGCGAAAGACGACCTTGTTGTGCATCGTGCCACCGAAGAGTGGATGCGGATGAAGCACCAGGGCCGCTCCTTGAATCGGACCGCGTGGCGCTTTCAGAATCGCTTCCAGTTGTCCGTGCGGCGACTGGATGAAAACATTTCCTGCGGGATACATAGAGAATAGTTTCGATTGCCGGTCGGCAGTTGTCAAAGATGATTGGTGTCAGAAGCCCGACCATCAGGGAGGGCATCTCTTGGCAGTTGAGCGTTACGTCTGCAATTGCCCTGCCTGAGGGTCGGGCTTCTGACACGGGGGAATTGACTCGCGAATAAAAATAGGATTAGCTTTCGATCACACGATGAACGAATCAGCGGCGGACAACCTCGAAGCCCCACTTAGCGACGTGTACCAGATTAATCGCATCATCGCCGATACGGCCTCAGACGCGATCATCACCATCGACGAAGACAGCACGATGCTTTTCGTCAATCGAGCCGCCGAAAAAATCTTCGGCTATTCTCGCGCTGAACTCCTGGGACAGTCTTTGACGATGCTGATGCCTGATTATCTGAGGCACGTGCATCGCACGGGCTTGCAACGCTATCTCGCGACGGGCCAGCGCCACATTTCGTGGGAAGCTGTGCAACTGCCCGGCCGGCACCAGAGCGGTCGTGAGATTCCCCTCGAATTGTCCTTCGGCGAGTTTACTGAAAACGGACGGCGTTTCTTTACCGGGATTGCGCGCGACATTACTGAGCGACGCCGGCTCGAGCGGCGTCTGGAAGTGCAGTTTCAAGTCGCCCGCATCCTGGCGGCATCCGACTCAATGACTGCCGCCGGGCCTGAGTTATTGCGGGCGATTGGCGAAAGCGTGGGTTGGGAGATGGGCCAAATGTGGGGCGTAGATCGGGCGGCGGATGTCTTGCGCTACCTGGCCGTCTGGCGTCCGCCCTCAGTCCCGGCCGCCGATTTAGAAGAGGCAAGCCGGAGCCGCACCTTTGGCCGCGGCATCGGCCTGCCGGGCCGTATCTGGGCCGCGGGCACGTCGGAATGGATTACTGACATCGCGGCCGACACGAATTTTCCGCGCGGGCCGGTCGCGACGAAGGCCGGCTTACGTTCAGCCTTTGGTTTGCCCATCATGGTCGACCATGAAGTTTCCGGAGTGATGGAATTCTTCAGTATTGACTATCAGACTCCGGATCAGTCGCTGCTGGCAATCATGAATATGATCGGGCAGCAGATCGGCAACTTCGTCGAGCGCAAACGTGCCGAAGAAGAGCGCGCCCAGACTTACGATCGCGAGCAACGGGCCCGGCTGGAAATCGAGACGGCAATCGATCGGATGAAGCAGGTGCAAACCGTTACCGATGTCGCGCTCGCGCATCTGTCGATGGATGAATTGCTGGCCGAGCTTCTGACTCGCGTGCGGGAAGCGATGAATGTGGATACCGTCGCGATTCTGTTGCTGGAGCCGGACGGAGATGAGTTGCGAGCGTGGGCGGCGAAAGGCCTTGAAGAAGAAGTCGAACTCGGTGTGCGCATTCCGATGGGCGCTGGCTTTGCCGGCAAAGTCGCAGCCACGAAGACTCCGGTGCGAATCGACGACATCGAAACCGCCGACGTCCTGAATCCGATTTTAAGGCAGAAGGGAGTCCGATCGTTGTTGGGCGTGCCCTTGCTCGTCGAAGGCCGAGCGATCGGCGTAATACATACCGGTAAGTTCATCCGCTACAAATTCACTGACGATGACACGCGTCTGTTGCAAATGGTCGCTGACCGCATCGCGCTGGCCATAGACAACGCGCGTCTGTTTGAAGAAGAACGTACCGCGCGCCGCGAAGCTGAGGCGGCCAGCCGCGCCAAGGACGAGTTTCTGACCACCATCTCTCACGAACTGCGTACGCCGCTGACTCCGATCATTGGTTGGATTCACATGATTCGCAATGGAATTCTGCCGGACAAAGAAACGATTCATGGTCTTTCGGTAATCGAGAAGAACTCGTACGCGCTGAAGCGCCTGATCAACGACCTGCTCGACATGTCGGCAATTCTGAGCGGTAAGATGCGGATGGAAGAGTTGCCCGTGTCTCTGGAACAGGTGCTGAGGGAAGCAGTCGAGACGGTGCGGCCTATGGCGGCTGAGCGGAACATTGAGATCGGCTTGGACTTTCACGATTGCCAGAATGAAATTTTGAGCGGCGATCGCACGCGCCTGGTGCAGGTCTTCTGGAACCTCTTGCATAACGCGGTAAAGTTTTCACCGCCGGGGGCACGAGTGGAAGTCGACGTGGAAGCTAATGAGCTGGAAACGACAGTGCGCATTCAGGATGCCGGGCAGGGAATTGCGGCCGAGTTTCTCCCATTGGTCTTCGAACGTTTTCGACAGGCCGACGGTTCAAAAACCCGTGCCCACGGCGGGCTCGGTTTGGGACTGGCTCTGGTTAAGAGTTTTGTGGAAGCGCACCAGGGAACGGTGAAAGCTGAAAGCCAGGGCGTCGATCAGGGCAGCCGCTTTACCGTAAGCTTGCCCCGTCGACAAACTCAAGTTGAACCCGTGGGTCCTCAATCCGAAAGGGTTCGCCCTCAATCACCGCCAGAGAGTTTCCACCTGATGATTGTAGAAGACGATCCGGATACGCTCGAGATGTTGCGCGCCACTCTTGAAGCGCGCGGTTTCCGCGTCACCGCGTTCGAGTCAGCCGCCGAAACGCTGCAAGTAGCACCGGGGATGCAGGTGAATCTGATCATTTCAGATATCGGAATGCCAGAGATGGATGGCTTCCATATGATCAAGAAATTGCGCGAGGTCGCGGGTTACCAGGACGTACTCGCGATCGCGTTGTCGGGCTACGCCTCGCAGAAGGATGCGAAGGCGGCCCTCGCCGCGGGCTTTGACGCGCACGTGTCCAAGCCCGTGGACCCCGCTGAATTGATAATCATGGTGAACGGGTTGTTAGAAAAGAAGGCTGGCGCCGGTAAGTAGTATTGACCGTGTTGCGTGAAAGAACTATCGTGGCTGGGTGAAGGTTCGCGAGATCGTTAGGTTGATTGAAAAGGATGGATGGTACTGGGTGCGAACGAAAGGTAGCCACCATCAATACAAGCATCCAACCAAGCCGGGATTGGTGACTGTGCCCGGTAGGTCGGGCGACGATTTGGCTATTGGTACATTGAATAACATTCTCAAACAGGCAGGTCTAAAGCCATGAAGAAATATCTAATCATTGTTGAAGAAACTGAGACGGGCTATTCCGCCTTTTCACCTGATGTCCCGGGTTGTGGCTCCACTGGTAAGACGAAAGACGAAGTTGAGCGTAACATTCAAGAAGCGATTGAATTCCATCTTGAAGGCCTGCGGCAAGAAGGCTATGAAATTCCCGAGCCGACCACTTATTCCTCATACATAGACATCGCTGCCTAGGCCGAGTCGAAAAATCGAAGAGCGCGACGACACAAACTACTCAAAATACTTGTTAATCATCCAACGACCGAGACGCGCGCGCGATAGGCTCGCGATCCTTTCAGTCCAAACCACGATACGCCCTCCTGAAGCATGTCGAGTTCCAGCACGTATTCGCCAGGCATGCTGGGCGCGTCGATGGTATGCATCAAGTCCGTTTCCTGGGAGGGTCCAAGATCCGCCGCCAGCACAGTTCTGCCTTCATCTGCTGCGATTGCTTGTCCGCTGCTGTTGAGCCAATGGCCACCAAGAGATACCTGTAAGGGTCCGGCATTCCGCTCGCAGCCCGCCCATACCGAATCACCGCGGTTTTTTAGATGGACTTTGATTCTCAACTTTTCACCTGCGTGCGCCAGCGATGGAAAATCAGGCACGCTAATCTCGGCGCGCATGGCACTCTCTGGCAGAGCGAACCGAGAACGCGGTTCCCGGTCAACAACGTAGAGCGTGTACGGCTCAGTTTGCGCCAGCACCCTGGGGCGATCGCAACCCATCTCAGTCGAGATAACCGTGGCACCTTTGGGCGGCGCCTCGTCAATCCTTAGCAGCACAAAATCAGAGACCGAAACGTGGTTCAGCACTGCATACCAGTATGATTGAATGTACGCCGTCGGCGCGGGGTCCGCGACGTAAATCGGGCGTGACGGTTGCGCCAGCGCCGTCGCGAATATCACCTGCGGGAAAGTCGCGTCGAACAAATGCAAACGCCAGGGTGAACCCGTGCTGGCATGATAACGCCACTGGAACGCGGCGCCTTGCGCGAGAGTCAACAACATCAGCACAGCCAGCACAGGCTTGTGCCAGCTTCGTTGCGCGATGGCGAGCTCTTCCAGGGCCGGCACCAAAAGCACGATAAGAAAAACGAGTAAAGGGACCAGCCGAAGCATGTGAAAGTAGTCCAGGGTAAGTGAAGCCGGTACGATTGAGACGGCCAAGCCGAATAAGACAAAGCGCCACCACGCGTCGCTTCTGTGATGGCGCACAACCAGCCAGACCCCGATCACGACCAGGACAAAAGTTGCGGCCAGCAGCGCCGGCGTGTTTGCGACATGCGCGACTTGATAGATGTTTGGATCGCCGGTTACGAGTAAGCGCCGCGGATCCAGATTGCCGGCATAGTGTTTGAGGAACGCCCAAACGACTTCAAGAGTCGAACTTTCCGGCTTGACGTAGCTAATCATCTTGAATCTGCCGGTAAGGGCATCGTCATGGTTGCGCTGAAAGACAATTAGCGGCATCAGCGACAGGGGGTACAGAACCCAAACCTGTATTATGCCGAACACCCGCTTGCGAGTGACGAAAAGCACCAGGCCCAGAGCAAGCAGTGGCGCAAGCAAACGTCCAATCGAATACGTATAAGTAAGCAGGGCCAGCGTCGCAACCAGGCCCGCGACATTGACCCAAGCCCACTGTGCTCTCGTTGAAGCGCGGTGCACACACAGCAGGAACAGCACCAGCACGAATGGGTAAAGCGCTACCTCCATCGACACACGACTTATCTCGAACAGCCATGGCGTCAGCAACGCAGACCCGGTGACCATTATCGGCACATCGCGCCGTCTGGAGATGCGCGCGGCAAGCAGTCCGAGCAGTACGGCCGCTCCAACGCCGGCGATTGCCGCCAGCAACCGCGCCGTGAGAATACTCGGGCCGGTTAGTTTGAAGAGCGCCGCCAGCAGGTAGATGAAAACGGGGTTCTTATAGTCGCCGAAGGCGCGAAAGTAGAGCGGCCATGAATTCCCAAACTCGTCCCGGCCACTTTGTGAGATCGTATACGCGTTATAGGCAATCGACGATTCGTCAACAAAGAAGCCGGCCGGATTGCGGGTCACACGATATGTGTAAAGCGCTGCGCCACAGATAAGCACGATGGCGCACACGAGTGGAAAGCGGTAGCGCCGCCACGATTCGCGATCTCTCTCTGGTCCGGTCATCACAACCCCTGAAGGCTGGCGCCTTTAACCTTTCATCCGTCCAACTTCAACGCGGTATCTCTTTCGAAATCGAACCAGATACTAACAGTGCCGAGCCCGGCAGCATAGACTCTAGTCTGTGAATTTCACGAGTTCAAAGGCTGAAGCCTACGCTACTTGATGGTCTCGGAGCTTGACGCCAGACCGTTGTTCAGTTAGCAATCAACAAACAGACCATCGACGTGATGCGAGCACAAGACGAAAAAACTGGAAGCCTGCGGCAAAGAGTGCGCGGCGTCTCTGCCTTTCGTGTTGAAGTGCTGTGCTTCCTTGCCCTGTGGCTGGTGTATGGAGCGGCGATCAACTCTGACAACCTGGTTAAGTTCAACTTGCAGCAGATCGGCGTCGAAGCCATCGTCGAGCGTCACCAATTTTATCTGGAGGGCTCAGACGTTCCGGAATTGTGGCCGGGCGGTGACGTGTTCTTTTATCAAGGCCACAAGTACGCGGCCAAGCAACCGGGCCAGTTCATGGCAGGCGCCGCAGTCTACTGGGTTCTTCGCGGTCTCGGTCTGCGTTACAAAGACAATTACTTGTTGACGTCTGCGTTGGTCACTTTCTTTACTACTTCGCTCTTGCTCGCTTTATCCGCGGTCGGTATCTTCAGAATCGCTCGCAAGCTGACCCAGGATACGCAGTCGCTCTTCTGGCCAATACTGACGGCGTGCGTTTACGCCCTCGGCACGACTGTCTTTGCGTACTCCGGGATCCCACATCACGATGCGCTTGCCACGGGCTATCTGGTCATCGCGTTTTATCTGATTTTCGATCTGCCTCGCGGAGGTTGGGATGGGCGCGGCGCAATGATCCAGTCCGCGGGCGCGGGATTGCTTCTTGGTCTGGCCGTGACAACCTCAATACTCGTCTTTTTTATGACGATAGTCTGCGCGCTTTACTTTCTCTGGCTGCGGCGGTGGAGGCTAATCCCATTTTTTCTGGTAGCTGTCATAATCGGCTTGCTGCCACTTCTTATCTACGACGCGCGCAGCTTTGGCGATCCATTCCTGCTGCCGAATGTCGCCGGCGCGCACTTGTTCGCCGACACTTTCTTTCACTTCAGCGCGAAGAATTTTGGAGACAAGTTGGTCTGGTATTTGACCATGCTGTTCTTTTACGCGCCAGTCTTTTTGGCCGGATTATTCGGGCTCTCGTACTTTCCGCGCGCCTTCAAGCGGACGCCGCCTTTTCTTACGCTCGTCTCTATGTTAGTCGTCCTCGCGGCCTACATCTTGAACATCCGGACCGGAGGAGACTGTCAATTTGGGCCGCGCTACCTGCTGCCGGCAATGCCTTTTGCCTGTTTGGGGATCGCCGGCTACAGCTACCTTTCGACGAACGCTGAGCGGCGTCTGGCTGGTGTGATTGTCCTGCTGTTAGGCGTGGTCTCGTTTGCCGTAAACCTGTTGGGCGCCGTGCAGGGCGCGATGTGTTGTCCCGACGGCAGAAATGCGTTGCGCGATCAAATGGCGCGGCTGGCCCAGGGAAACGTGAATTACTTTCCACTGGCGCCATGGCTGCTCGCCCCGCTCTTCATGTGTGCGGTGCTGCTGATTTGGAGCCTTTGGCAAAGTCGCAAGGCGCGTCCTTATTTCTCTCGATAGAGATAGATCGAATTACCGAAAATGGCTTCCGGCTGACGCGTGCGGTAGGCGGCGAGGTAGTTGATGCGCTGTTCATCACTGATCGATTTGCCGTTTTCATCCGCGCTCACATAGACAGTTGAGCCGTTGAGGAAACTGGCGCCGATAGCAACGTAACGAGTATCAGGCACAGGGACTCCCGGCTTCGGAAAAATCTCGTGATACGTAATTCCGTACTGGGCCAAAGTACCCCACCCACCAGACAGCGCGCCGGTCACTTCGGTTTCGCCGCGCGCGCGCAGGTATTCCGCCAGGGCGCGCCCGTCCTCGCCCCACTCGATGTTGGAATCAGATAAATACCACCAGTGCGGATGCTCCGATGCGAGTTGATTCATGTAAGGAAGGTAATTCGGATAAGCCCGCAATACCTCAAACGACATCCAGCCGAACGCCAACATTACCACGGCCATCGCCAGATGACGCGGGTATCGCAAACGGAGCAGGCGATCGAGCAACGCACCAGCGGCGATGAAGAGCAGCGGGTAGACGGGCAGAAAATGTCTGATGCCGATGTTGATGTGACTGCTCATCGAGAGCGCCGCATATATTGCCATAGGGATCAGCAGCCAAGGAATGCGTCGGTCCCTTTTCCGAAACAGTCGCCACAGTATCCACGCGAGTGCTGCCAGCGCAATGATCAGAAATGGCAGCGACGTTTTGAGCGCAAAGGCAACCGGGAAGTAATACCACCAACCCTGCGTGCCGTACTGCCCCAACAACGAAGCGGCATGTCCATCACGGTTGTGGAGCATCACATTGTATTGACCGAAAAGATAGTAAGTAGGTACGATCCGCGATCCGAGTTGAAAGAAGGTCATCCACTCGCCGAAAGCGCCGGGTGATCTCGCTTCCACCCACTGCACGTCGCCTGGCACGATCGGCGGCCCCTGAAATCGGTAGGCTGCGTTGACCATTACCCACACGAGACAAACTACAATTGCCGCGTGCAGCAGGACGCGCTTACGAGTTTCCTTAAGACGCGGCGCGAAGCCGAATCCCAACAGCGCCAGGCATGCGAGCACCGGCAGCAGCACGATCAAGGAAAACTTTGTCAGCAGCGCCAGACTGCTCGCCAGCCCGAGCAGCAGAGCATTCCGCGTTGTTCTGGCTTGCAAATAAATTCGCAGCACAAAAAAGAAGAACAGGAAGGCGAGAGCGCCAGGCACGTCCGTATGGACGATACGGCCGTGAGCGAGCACGGTCGGCTCCAGAGTAAATAGAGCAACGGCGATCACACCGGCGCGCGATCCAAAGAGAGAGCGCGCATAGAAGAAGATGAGGACGCCCAGGGCAAGGGTCAGGACGATCATCATCGCCCGGGTCCAGAACAGTATTGTCTCGAATTGTGTATGGTTGCTTTGCCAGAAACGATGTTCGTAACTCCACGTCAATCCATTGAAGGTTCCTTCTTTCTCTTCTGCGGTTGGTGGCGATTCGTTCGGTTGAATCAGAAGCAGCGGCAAGGCGGCCCACATCTTGATCAGCGGCGGATGCTCGTTGTTGAGTTGGAAATCACCCGCGACCAAATGATAGTAGCCCGCCGGGATATGAACGATCTCGTCGTTGGTGATGCCCTTGTGAGAGATGGCCGCGAACATGTTGACGGCCATGACCAGCAGCAGGCCGGCGCATATCGCCTCAGCCTGGTGGGCGCGGACGAATTGCTTGAGCCGGGCGATCTGGAGCCATGGTGCGGCGAAGTCGACAGTTTCCGGATCGTAGTTTGATAAAGACTCGTCCATTGATTTCGTTTAGCGTGGTCCAGACTTCAAGAAAGTTCTGATCAAGTTAGCTCAGACTTTCTGTGATTTTCTTCCCCTCCTTTTGGGAGGGGTTAGGGGAGGGTGCAAAGCTTAGCGCGACGAATCTCTTGAGCATCCTTCGTGTTACCCACGACAACACTAGGTTCAAAGTAGGTTCTCGCTCAGGCCCTCACCCCGGCCCTCTCCCAAAGGGAGAGGGAGAAAAAACTTGAAATCTGTGCCACCACCATCACCATCAACGCCGCAGGCGCAGGCGAATAACGCCCAGAATGGCCTCGGCGATAATGCCCCAGTCCATCTTTGAACGTCCGAGACGACGCTCGACAAAGATGATCGGAATTTCTGCAATTCTGAATTTCTTCTGGTACGTGCGGTAGGACATCTCAACCTGGAACAGGTAGCCGCTGGAAAAGATTTTTTCCAGATCGATTGCCTCGAGCACTTCACGCCGCCAACATTTGAACCCGCTGGTCGCGTCAGTCAGCGGCATCCGCGTAATGAAACGCACATAGCCCGTCGCGGCCCGGCTCAGTATTAAACGCTTCAGATCCCAATTGACGACACTTATGCCGGTGATGTAACGCGAGCCGAGCACGAGGTCGTGATCCCTAATCTTCTCGAGAAATTGTGGCAAGTAACTCGGATCATGAGAAAAGTCCGCGTCCATCTGCAAGATCACTTCATATTCGCGCGCCAGCGCAAATTTGAAGCCGGCGACATACGCTCGTCCCAGTCCATCCTTGCGCGGCCGGTGGATGACGAAGACTTTGCCGGGATGTTCCTGGCTCAACTCGTCAGCGATCGCTCCGGTGCCGTCCTCTGATTCGTCGTCGACAATCACGACGTCAACTGTTGGAGCGTGTTGCTGGATGCTCTCGATAATGGCCCGGAGGTTTTCACGTTCGTTGTAGGTGGGTAAGACGATCAGGCAGCGCATCTCAGCTCCGGCTTTCCTTTGCGGCGACAGCGACATACGTTTGGAGTTCCGCCTTTAGGCGGCCCTGTTTCGCCATGGTTAAACCGCCTGAAGGCGGCACTCCAAACTCGGAGAGCCCGGTCGTGAGTATCACGGCGCATCATCGCATACGAAAGACGTAAATGGAATTGCCGATCACTGCTTCGGGGGTGCGGTACCGGTACTCGTCAAAGTAGTTGACGCGCTGCTCTTCCGTCTCGCGGCCGCTGCCCGGCGGACCGTTTGGCACGGTGGATCCATTAAGGAAGCTGGCGCCTATCGCCGTGTACTTGGGCTGGGGCTGTTGTCCGCGGGGCGGCTCCAAAGCATCAACATAATCGATGCCATAGCGGCCCAGCGGCCACGCGCCCAGCATCGCCGCGCGGACCCTCGTCTCTCCGCGCGCGTGCAGGTACGACGCGAGTTCGGGCATGCTGTCTCCCCATTCGACGTTCGAGTCGGACAAGTACCACCAGTGCGGACGCGAGTACGCCAGTTCGTTCATGTAAGGGATGTAGTTGGGATAGGTCCTGATGACTTCAACCACACCCCAGCCCAGCACAATGGCGACGGCAGCGGCGCCCAATAACTTGCGTGTGCGTATGAGCCTTTCCAAAAGCGCTCCCGACATGATGAAGAGAAAAGGATAAGCGGGAAGATAGAGACGCACCCCAATGTTGATGGTGCTGGCCATCGCCAGCGCGGTGAACAGGAAGAATGGAGCCAGCACAAAGATCGGAGTCCAGTCCCGCTGTTTCACGATCCGCCAAAGTCCCCAGCAGATCGCCGCCGCCGAAGTAAGCAGAAACGGGATGGTTGTCTTCAGCGCAAAGGCGGCAGGGAAGTAGTACCACCAACCGAACCTCCCTTGCTGACCAAAGATCGAACCAGCATGTCCGACTGTGCTGTGCCATATCTGCCAGTAGGTGCCCAACAAAAAATCCGCCGGCACGATGTAGCGCAACCAGTGCGCGCCGAACAAAAACAGATCGGCCCGCGAGGGAAACGAAGCTACGATCCACTTGTTATCGGCTTCAGTGAACGATCGATGGTCAAAGAAGTACCCCGCATTAATTACTAATAATGAGAGGACTACGATCGTCGCGGCATGCGCAAATGCGGCCCGGCGAGTCAGTTTGAAGCGGGAGGGGAAGACCAACAGCGCTGCAACGCCCAGAACCGCCAGCGGCGCTACCGCGACCATCGAGAACTTCATTAGCGGCGCCAGCCCAATCGCTGCGCCAAGCCACACCGCTCTTCGAGTTGAAGGGGCCGAGACGTAAACGTAGACCGCGTAAGCTAACAGCAGCAGCCCGAAGGCTGAGGTCATGTCCGTGTGAACCAGCGCTCCGTGCGCGAGTACCGTCGGCTCAAGCGTAAACAAAGCGACCGCGAACAACCCGGCGTGTTCACCAAACATCCGCCGCGCAAACAAAAAAATCACAACGCCGAACAGGACCGTGAAAGCAATCATCGGAATCCGCGTCCAGAAGGCGACCCGGTGGTAGAAAGAGTCGTTAGGGGTCCAAAAACGCTGGCTGACGACGAACACAAAAGCGTCGTCACGCGGAACTTTCTGTCGCTCGGCCTCAGACATCTCGCCCGGTTGCATGAGGAGTAACGGCAACGCTCCGATCATCATCGCGACGGGAGGGTGCTGATTAAGGAATTGGAAGTCGCCGACAACGAGGTGGTAA
>Ga0137418_10004944_pt1 | contig 12225 bp, 12 predicted proteins | sample CZODoug3_1_2_16f_FD_122242 | JGI IMG/M metagenome (GOLD analysis project Ga0137418, IMG submission 122242) | Vadose zone soil fungal communities from Angelo Coast Range Reserve, California, USA - CZODoug3_1_2_16fungal (Hybrid Assembly) | ecosystem: Environmental > Terrestrial > Soil > Vadose... | reverse complement strand
CAGCCAGCCGGAACCAGCCGCTGCGCCCGGGCGATCCACTCGGCGTGGCGCTCGTGACGGGCGACCTCGAGTTCGGCGCAACCGGCACCGTGACCGAGGTGGACGGCAACCGGGTCTACGCGTTCGGTCACCCCTTCTACGGCCTCGGCCCGACGCAGTTCCCGATGACGCGCGCCTACGTCCACACGATTCTCCCGAGCCTCTTCAGCTCGTCGAAGCTCGCGAGCACGGGCGAGATCATCGGCACCGTGCAGCAGGATCGCGCGACCGCCATCGCCGGCACGCTCGGCGCCGGCCCGACGCTGATCCCGATCAACCTGAAGCTCACGTCCGACCACGGGTCGATGAAGACCTTCAAGATGTCGGTCGTCAACGATCAGCTGTTCACGCCGCTGCTCGCCTACGTGTCGATTCTCAACACGCTGTCGTCCTACGAGCGGCAGAACGGCGCGGCCAGCTACGCGGTCCGCGGCAGCGCGATGGTCAAGAAGTACGGCAAGGTCGACTTCGAAGATCTCTTCACCGGCGACACTCCCTCCGTCGGCGCCGCCGCCTACGTCGTCGGCCCGATCAATTTCCTGCTGCGCAACGCGTTCGAGGACGTGGACATCGAAGGGCTCGACCTCGAGATCGACGCCAGCGAGCAGGCGAAGACCGCGACGCTCGAGCGCGTCTGGATCGACGGCAACCGTCCGAAGCCTGGCACCACGGTCACGCTGAAGGCGCTGATGCGGACGTATCGCGGCGAGGAGATCACGCGCTCGGTGCCGGTGGAGATTCCGGCCAACGCGCGCGGGAGCGTCTCGATCATGGTCGCGGACGGCAGCCGCCTCTCGCAGATGGAAGCGCGCGAGCTCCAGCTGCAGCCGCTGCAGACGCGCGACCTGGCGCAGATGATTCGCGTGCTCAACCAGACGCGCAAGAACAACCGCCTGTATGTGCGGCTCCTCACGCCCGACGCGGGCGCCGTGGTGAAGGGCGAGTCGCTCTCGTCGCTGCCGCCGTCGGTGCTGGCGGTGATGGAATCGGATCGCAACGGCGGCAGCTTCAAACCGCTCGGCGCCGCGCTGCTGGGCCAGTGGGAAATCACCACCGATCACGCGGTCAGCGGCTCTCGCACCCTGACGCTGTCGCTCGATAATAATTAGGGTGGGCGGACCTGAAGGTCCGCCCCTACAGCACCAATGACAAGAAGATTTCATCGCGCCGCATTTGCGCTCGCGGCCGTGTGTACGGGCGCGTCCCTCGCCTACGCGGCCAACCCCACCTTCTGGCAGGTCTCGAACGAAGCCGAGTTCGCCAGGGGCGACGTCGAAAACCTGTCGATCGACGGCTACGGGCGCCTGACGCTCGGACCGACGACGACCTCGGTCTACGACGCCAGCGCGCCGTTCCTCTGGTCGATGATCAGCGGCCCCGACGGCTCGACCTACGTCGGCAGCGGCAACGAAGGGCAGATCTATCGCGTCGATTCGAGTGGCAAGGGGTCGATATTCTTCGACGCCGAAGAGCTCGAGGTTCATGCGCTGGCGCTGGCGCCCGGCGGCGGCGTCTACGCCGCCACCTCACCCGACGGGAAGATCTACAAGATCGACGCGGCGGGCAAGTCGACGGTCCTCTTCGACCCGCCGGACAAGTACATCTGGGGTCTCGCGGTCGACAAGGCCGGCAACGTCTTCGCCGCGACCGGTGACAAGGGGGTCGTCTACAAGATCACGCCGGACGGAAAGGGATCGGTCTTCTACCAGACGAAGACGACGCATGCGATCTCGCTGGCGATCGAGAACGACGGCCATCTGCTCGTCGGCACCGAGTCGCCGGGGCGCCTGTTCCGGCTCGACGCCAACGGCAAGCCGTTCGTCCTGCTCGATTCGCCCTACAACGAAATCCACACGCTCAGGCTGGACCCGAAGGGCGTCATTTACGCGGCGGCCGTGAGCGGGGCTGGCGGCTCGATGCCGTCGACTCCTCCACCGTCGAGTGCGGAGCCGTCAACCTCGTCGACACCGACGGTATCCGTCTCGACCGAGATCACCGCGATTGCGGTTCTCGATTCGACGCCCCAGGGCGGGCCGGCGACTGCGACGCCCGAGCGCTCGAATACGGGTCCCTCTGCCGGCGGCGTCTACCGCATCACGCCTGACGGCGTGTGGGATTTGATCTGGAGCTCGCGCGAGGATTCGCCCTACGATGTCGCGCTCGAGCCGGACGGCAGCGTGCTGGTCGGCACGGGCAACAAGGGCAAAATCTATCGCCTCTCCGGCGATCCGCTCCAGCCGACGCTGCTGACCCGCGCAACCGCCCAGCAGGTCACCGCGCTGATGCGCGACGGGCAGGGACGCGTGACGTTCACGACGTCGAACCCCGGAAAGGTCCTGCGGCTGTCGCCGGCCCGGGCCGAACGCGGCACCTACACGTCCGACGTACGCGACGCGCAGACGATTGCGACGTGGGGAGCCATTCGCTGGCAGGCGGGCGTGCCGCAGGGCACGCGCGTCGAGATCGCGACGCGGTCCGGCAATACGCGGACGCCTGACGAAACCTGGAGCGACTGGACGACTCCGTACACGGTTCAGGAAGGCAGCCCCATCTCGAGCCCGCGCGCACGCTACCTGCAGTGGCGCGCCGTGCTCACCGGCAACAAGGGCGACGCGCCGCTGCTGACGTCGGTGACCGCCGCCTACCTGCCGCGCAACATCCGGCCGGACGTGGTGTCGATCACGATCAATTCTCCGGGCACCGTGTTCCAGCGTCCCTTCCCGACCGGTGATCCCGAAATTGCGGGATTCGACGGCGACGTTCCCGACCGCCGCAACGCGCCGCAGCCGGGCGGCGGCACCGGGGGACCCAACGTCGGCCGCCGGGTCTACCAGAAGGGGCTCCTCACCTTCACGTGGCGCGCGCAGGACGAGAACCGCGACGAGCTGATCTACGACGTCTTCTACCGGCGCGAGGGGGAGACGACGTGGAAGCTGCTCAGGCGCACGCTCGCCGACGAGATCGTCGTCTGGGATACCTCGTCCGTGCCGAACGGCCGGTATGTCATCCGCGTGGTGGCCTCCGACGCGCCGTCCAACTCCCCGTCGACGGCGTTGACCGGCGCGCTCGAGAGCACCGCGTTCGACATCGACAACACGCCGCCGGTGATCACGGTCACCAGCGTCGGCCGCCAGGGCGGACGGCTGGCGATCGCGTTCGACGTGCGGGACGAGAATTCAGCGGTGCAGAAGGCCGAGTACTCGCTCGACGGGGACCGCTGGCAGACGATTTACCCGAAGGACGGGATTGCCGACTCGCGCCTCGAGCAGTACGAGCTCGTGCTCGACGGGGAGCCGGGAACGCGTGGGGTGATCATCCGCGCGACCGACGCGCTCAACAACATCGCGAGCGCGCGCGGCGACGTCCTGACGCCGCCCGCGGCAACTGCCACGCCGAAGCGATAAGGCAGGCGCGAAGGCGGAGCCTGCCCGCCGAAGCGATCGCGCAACGAAGCGCGAAGGCGGGTCAAGCCGTCGATGACGTCGGGGCGATCGAGGTAGACGGCGAGTCGGGTTTCGGCGCCGTGTCGGGCGGCCGCGGCGCGGGAGGCAACCTGACGGGCGGCGGGTCGATCGAGGCCTGCGCCGACGCCTTCACGGTCGTCCGCGCCAGCACCCATACCATGTTGACGGCGACCGGCGCCCCATCCGACCCCTGCGCCGGCGTAAAGCGCGACTGCTTCACCGCGTTGAAGACCGAGCTGACGTCGTCGGTCTGCACGGCGGTGTCGTGGCGTCGGACGCTCGCGCGTTCGGAGAAGAGCACCTCGTAGTTGGCGACGCGCCCTTCGCGCGTCACGACCGTGGCAAGCGCGAAGACGGCGTCGTCACCGGGCACCGATTCGAGCGCGAGCGCCGCGCCATCGAGCGAGCGGGGCGGCGCGGCCATCGCGTAGTCCAGGCGCATCGGGTTCCGGTCGGAGCCCGGGTTGGCCAGGACCTGGATCATCCCGGCGAGCGAATCGGGGTTCTCGTCGCTCGTCAGCGAGACCACGGTGACGGCGACGCACAGGCAGGCGGCCAACGCGAAGGACGCGCCGACCGCGGGCCAGAAGAACCGCATGTCGGTGCACATGTCGCGCACCTGCGCCCACATCGACTGCTCGCGTTCCGTCTGGATGCGCGTCAGGACCTCCGACTGAACGGAGGTGAGGCTGTCGTCGGCTTCGACCGCCGAGCGCAGCGCGCACGACGTGAGGCGGAGCGACACGCCGATCAGCTGCATGTCCTCGACGCGCGCGGCGCAGACGCCGCACCAGCGCAAATGCGATTCGAGCGCCACCTGGTCGGTGACGGCGAGCTCGCGGTCGACGAACGCTTCGAGCATCCCCTGTGCGACGCGGCAATCCAAGTACGGAATCATGACCGAATCCCCAGCAGCTCCTCGCGCAACGCCTGGCGCGCGCGCGTGAGCCGCGACTTGACCGTCCCCACCGCGACGTCGAGGCTGAAGGCGATCTCTTCGTAACGCAGGCCGTCCACTTCGCGGAGCACCAGCGCCGTTCGTTGATCGAACGGCAGCTGTTCCATGGCGGCCCAGATTCGCGCGGCGGTTTCCTTGCTCGCGAGCAGTCGGTCGGGGAGTACCTCGCTGGTCGCTTCGATCTCGCCGCACCGCTGCAGGTGGTCGTCGAGCGACACCAGATCGGCGCGGCGGCGCCGCCGCCACCAGCGCTGCCGGTTGCGCGCCTGGTTGACGACGATCCGGTAAATCCAGGTGCGCAGCGCGGACTGGCCGCGGAAGCGGGAGAGGGTCCGGAAAACGCGCAGGAACACCTCCTGCGACAGGTCGAGCGCTTCGTCGCGATCGCCCAGGAGGTGGAACGCGAGGTTGAAGACGGTCCGCTGGTGAGCCGCGACGAGATCCGCACACGCCCGTTCGTCGCCGGCAACGCACCGCTCGATGAGCGCAGCTTCGCCGCTATCGACTCCTGACCAGCTGATGGCGCCGGCGTTTTTCACAAGAGCTCCGGATGCAGGGTTATTCATCGGAGTCTACACTGGAAATTTGGACACCGCAGCCGCCCGAAAGTTCCTCCGTACGATGATGTTACGATCCTGTCGTCCATGAAACGCGGGGTTCTGGCCGGAATAACGGGGGCAATCCTGCTCTCGGGGGCGGTGTTCGCCTGGAACGCCGTCCGCCAGGAGCGGGAGTTCCGCCGCCTGATTGCGGCTGGCGACGCCGCCATCGCCCGCGACCAGACCTACGAGGCCATCGAGGCGTTCAGCGGGGCGCTGGCGCTCAAGAACGACTCGATGCTGGCCTACCTGAAGCGCGGCGACAGCTACCGGCGCCGGGGCGAATTGAGCGCCGCGTTGCGCGACCTGCGCGTGGCATCCTCGGTCGACCCGACGGCGACGCGGCCGCTCGAGCTGCTCGGCGATGTCAACATCGCGATGGGACGCTACGAGCGGGCGACGGAGGCCTACCGGCGCTACCTCGCCCTCGACGATCGCGCGCCGCACGTCCTCTACAAGCTCGCGCTCGCCCTGTACCGCAACGGCCAGGCGCAGGCCGCGCTCGAGCCGCTGCGCCGCGCGGTGGCGCTCGACGATCGATTTGCCGAGGCGCACTACCTGCTGGCGATGTGCCTCGAGGACCAGAGGCACGACGACGACGCCGTGCGGTCGTTCACGCGGGCGCTGGAGATCAATCCGGCGCTCGGCGCGGCCCGCGAGGAGCTGGCCGTCCTTCAGCTCGCGCACGGCAGGACGCGCGAAGGGATCGAGCAGCTCGAAGCGCTCGCGGCGCTCGAGCCGTCGCAGCCGCAGCGGCTGGTGAACGTGGGACTGGCTTACGCGCGGGCCGGACGCACCGACGCCGCGATCACCGCGCTCGGGCGAGCCGCCGAACGGTATCCCGAGGCCGACGGCGTCTACATCGCGCTCGGCCAGGTCTGGCTCGAGACCGCCGAAGCGCACAACGATCGCGTCGCGTTGAGCAAGTCACTCGAAGCGCTGCAGCCGGCGGCCTCGCGGCCGGACGCCACGAGCGACACGCTCACCCTCTACGGCCGCGCGCTCTTCCTCTCCGGCACCGTCGACGAAGCCGAGCGCACGCTGGAGCTGGCGGCATCGCGCTTCCCGGCCAATCCGAACGCGTTCCTGTATCTCGCGGCCGCGGCGGAGCGCCGCGGGCATGTCACCGCGGCGCGCGAGGCGCTCGCCAGGCATCTCGGCCTCGTCGGCGATCACGCGACCGACCCGGCGCTGCTGGCGCTGCGAGCCGACGTGCAGTTCAGGCTCGGACAGGTGGACGCCGCGCGCGCATCGATCGCGGAAGGCCTCACCATCGACCAGCGCAACGCGGCGCTGCTGCAGCTGCGCAGGAAGATCGGATAGGCGGACCTTCAGGTCCGCCTGCGGGTCACGGGATCCAGGGCATCACGTAATCCGTCCCCGAGAAAATTGAAGCCGAGGACCAGGAACGCGATCGCCAGTCCCGGAAAGATCGTCAGGTGCGGTGCGTCGAGCAGATGCGTGCGCCCGCCGTTCAGCATCGTCCCCCAGCTTGGTGTCGGCGGCTGAACGCCGAGCCCCAGGAAGCTGAGCGCCGCCTCGGCGAGAATCGCGCCGCCCATTCCGAGCGTGGCCTGCACGGTCACCGCGGGAAGCGCCGTCGGGATGATGTGCCTGGCGAGAATCCGCGGCGTCTTCGCGCCGAGCGCCCGCGCGGCCTGCACGAACTCGAATTCGCGCGCGCGCAGCACCTGGCCGCGCACCAGCCGCGCGTAGCCCACCCAGCCGATCAACGAGAGCGCGAGCACCACGTTCGCCAGGCTCGGCCCCAGCACCGCGACGAGCGCGATCGCCAGCAGGAGCCCTGGAAACGCCAGCAGGATATCGACCACGCGGCTGATCGTCTCGTCGACGGTGCCGCCGAAGTAGCCGGCGATGGAACCGAGGACCGTGCCGACCAGCGACGAGATCGACACGACGACGAGGCCGACGAGCAGGGAGATGCGCGCGCCCGCGAGCACGCGCGAGAAGATGTCGCGCCCCAGCTCGTCGAGCCCGAACCAGTGCGTGGCCGACGGTCCGTCGAGACGCCGGGCGAGCTCCTGTGCGGACGGATCGAAACGGGTGACTGCCGGACCGAAGAGCGCCGCCACGATCGCGACGAGCACGATTGCCGCGCCAATCCTACTCATACCGGATACGCGGGTCGACGAGCCCGTACAGAAGGTCGGTCACGAGATTCATCCCGACGTAGGTGACCGCGATGAGCAGGATGCACCCCTGGACGAGCGGATAGTCGCGAAAGCCGATCGACTGGATCAGCAGGCGCCCGATGCCCGGCCACGCGAAGATCGTTTCGGTAATCACCGCGCCGGTGAGGACGGCGCCGAACTGCAGGCCGATCAGCGTGATGACCGGGATCAGGCTGTTCCGGAAGGCGTGGCGCACCACCGCTCGCGCGCGCGACGCCCCCCGCGCGCGCGACGCCGTCACGTACTGCTCCCGCAGCTCTTCGAGCACGGTCGCCCGCGTCATGCGCGCGAGGATGGCCGACAGCGCGGCGCCGAGCGACACCGCTGGCAGCACCAGGTGCGCCAACGTTCCGCGTCCGGAGACCGGCAGCCATCCGAGCTCGATCGAAAACACGATCGCCAGCAGCGGGCCGAGCCAGAAGTTGGGAATCGAAATACCGAGCAGCGACAACGTCGTCGCGCCATGATCGACGGCCGTGCCGCGCCAGACCGCGGCCGCGATGCCGAGCGGGATGGCAAAGGCGACCGCCACGAGCATGGCGGCGGCAGCGAGCTCGATCGTCGCGGGCATCCGTTCGAGAATCGCCCCGGTGACCGGCTGGTTCGTGCGCAGCGATCGTCCGAGGTCGCCCCGCACCGCGCCGCCGAGGAAGCGCCCGTACTGTTGGACGAGCGGCCGATCGAGGCCCAGGCGCGCGCGCAGCTCCGCCACGTCCTGGGGCGAGGCGGACTCGCCGAGCATCGCCTGCGCGGGATCGCCGGGAATCAGGTGAATGAGCGAGAAGACGAGTGTCGCGACGCCGAGCAGGACCGGAATCGTGAGCGCGAAACGGCGCGCCAGGAACCGCAGCACGACACGATCTTAGCCGCGCTCGCGAACCTCAGCCTTGGGTCTCGTCCTCGTTGGCGCCGAGCACGTCCTGGGCAATGGCCACTTCATCCCTGGGCAGGCCGGCAGCGTCGAGCGCATCCTCCGCATTGGAGTTGCCGAGTGTGTTCGGGCCGTCCTCAACCGCGCCCTTCTTCAGGTCCTGGTCGTTGGGTTCGTCCGCGCGCTGATCCATGCCGACCCTCCATGCAGATGGGATGCCCGCGGAGTCTAGCAGCTTTCGGCCAGCCCTTCTACAGCGGCTTGTACCGCCGCTGATCGTAGAGGGCCCCCAGCAGCGGCGTGATTCCGCCCCGGAACGTCCGCGTGTGTGACGCCAGTTCGTGACCGTCGTCGGACTTCTGATCGCTCCACGCCTCGATGGCCGTGAAGTGGTTCGTCCTGTCGAGCTGGTGCACGATGTCGAACCGGACGTTCCCCGGTTCCCTGCGGCTTTGATCGACAAGCGGCCGCATGAGCTGCATCGCGGCGTCGCGGCTGTTGCCCGGCACGTCGATGTGGGTCACGACGTACACGTTCGCACGCCCCTCGCCGGGAGGCGTCACCATCGTCCCGATGCACCGCCGTTCGTCGAACGGCGCGAGCAGCAGCGGTGCGAGGCGTTCGCGCAATTGACGCGTTCCCGTGGCGCCCATGTTGCCGGTCAGCGCCTGCTGATCCTTCCAGACCTCGAGCAGGACGTACTGATTGGGTTCCGTCGTCCGCTGCAGCGCCTCGGCGCGAACCGCGCCGCCGTGGCGATCGTTGTCGGCAAGCTGCTTCAGAAGCGCTGCCACCTGATCGCGGGAGGCCGGCGTCGCCTCGACGTAGCTGACAAGATAAAGCGTCGCGTCGCTCTGCGCACCAATGCTGTGAACCGAGAGGAGCGCGACGACGATGATCTGTAGCAGGCGGCGCATCATCTGTCCTCCTGATCGTTATGGTGTCGGCGTCCAGCGTTTGACCAGCCGCGACCGGATTATCGCCTTATCGCGCGTCAAGAGCGGCACATTTAGCGTCTCGCCGGTCGCAACGATGACCCTGTCGGCCGGATCGCGGAACGTCCCCGCCAGCCTGGCGACGCCGGCCGCGATGAGGGGTGATATGGGCACACTTCGAACCGTACGGGGATGGGCCGCCGCTTCGACCCATTCTTCGAACGGAATCGGCAGGATCAACCGTCTTTGTCCGACAAGAATCGCGACTTCGAGCAGGCTGACATCGGACAGGAAGGGGCGTCCATCGGCGGGAAGCGCGTCCAGTGCCGCGATCATGGGCTTGCCCAGTCGGGAATCGGCGTTGACCCACCAGATCCACGCATGCGTATCGAGCAGCGGCGCGGGCGTCATTTATCGACGTCCACATCCGGTTCCCAATCCTCGAGCACCGGCGCGAGCGGGTCGCCGTGCCACGTGGCCTTCCCGCACTCGCGCAGACGCATCCATGGACGCTCGTCGGTATCTCCCGCCGGCACCAGCCGCGCGACCACGCGCCCCCGCTTGGTGATGGTGATCGATTCGCCGCGATGGTGCACGCGATCCAGCAATGAGAGGCACTTGGCCTTGAACTCGGAGATGGCAACTTCCTTCATTCTATGTTTATACCATGGTCAACGACCATGGTCAATCCAGCAAAAATAGCGGCAGGGCCTCAGCTTGAAATTTCATCCACGGACACAATATCGGAAGCCCGGATGGTGTATGCGGAATCGGCCTGCCCTTTATATTGCTCCGGGCTATCAGTGTGAATGATGTCCACCATGATGTCCCCGTACTCGGCATCGACAAATGCGATCTTTACGGTAGCAACTTCACCGTCGTGAAGACTAAGAATGACAGTTTTATCCTGATACGGTAAGAGTTCTGCGACTGTCATAAATCTCAGTTTGACTTTGAGGCACTATCTAAATGGCACTATTTCTTGCCGCCGGATCAAACTCCGATCACCGCCACCAACTCCTTAACCGCAGCCGCGCTCTTATCCAGCGCGGCTTGCTCGTCGGGGGTAAGCTTGATTTGAATAATCTGTTCCAACCCCTTCGCTCCCAGCTTGCAAGGCACGCCCACGTACAACCCAGAGATCCTGTACTCGCCCTGAAGATAGGCGGCACAAGGCAAAATCTTCTTCTTGTCTTTAAGGATCGCCTCCACCATCTCAGTCACCGCCGCTGAAGGTGCGTAGTAAGCGGACCCGGTCTTCAAGTACTTCACAATCTCGGCGCCGCCATCCCGGGTGCGCTGCACCAGTCGCTCCACGGTCGCGGCATCCATCAATTCAGTAATCGGGATCCCCGCCACGGTGGAATATCGCGGCAAAGGAACCATGGTGTCGCCATGCCCGCCCAGCACAAATGCAGTCACATTCTCTACGCTGACTTTCAATTCCTGCGCGATAAACGTTCGGAAGCGCGCCGAGTCCAGCACCCCTGCCATCCCGATCACCCGCTCGCGTGGGAAACCGCTCATCTTGTAAGCCGCCTGCGCCATGGCATCCAGGGGATTCGAGACAATAACCAGAATGCAGTTCGGCGAGTACTGCACCACCTTGCCCACAACGTCCTTCATGATCTTGTGGTTGGTGTTGAGCAAATCGTCGCGGCTCATCCCCGGCTTGCGCGGAAATCCCGCCGTAATCACCACCACGTCGCTGTTGGCGGTCTCCTTGTAATCACCGGACGCAGTAGAAATCCCGGTAACGCGCGCGTCCGATCCGGTGATGGGCGTGGACTCCACCATGTCGAGCGCCTTGCCGGCCGGCGGCCCGTCGAGAATATCAGTCAATACCACGTCGGCCAGCTCAAGATCCACGATGCGCTGTGCCGTTGTCGAACCTACGAATCCACCGCCGACGACTGTGACTTTCTTCCGCATGAGTGCGTTCTCCTATTTTTATAAGATAAAATAAAATGTGGCAGGCGCGCTTGCCGTTGCCGCCAATTCGATCGTTACTTCTTGACCGTCAACGCCTGCATGTTCTCGATGATGGCGCTTGCAAATTGCGATGTACTGAGCTTCGTCGCGCCCTCCATCAGACGTTCCAGATCGTAGGTCACCCGCTTTTGTCCAATGGCGCCCTCGATCCCGGATTCAATGAGCTTTCCCACTTCAGGCCAACCCATGAAATCAAACATCATCGCGCCGGAGAGCATGACCGAACTGGGATTGATCACATCTTTGTCAGCATATTTGGGGGCCGTGCCGTGCGTGGCTTCGAAGCAGCCGTAGCCGTCGCCGATATTCGCACCGGGGGCCATGCCCAGGCCGCCAACCTGCGCTGCGCAGGCATCGGAAATGTAGTCGCCGTTCAAGTTGGGCGCTGCGATGACCTGGTATTCATCGGCGCGCGTGATCACTTGCTGGAAAATGGAATCGGCGATGCGGTCGTTGATCAGGAGTTTCTGCTTCCACTTGCCTTGTCCGTGCGTCGCGTATATTTTGTCGAGCACCGATTTCACTTCGTCGCAAACCGATTTGCGGAATGCATCGGTCCCTTGTTCCATTCCCGGCTCGATCATCGCGGCATTCTCTTCGATGGTGATTTGCGGATTCTTGTCACGATTGCCAATGATCCAGCTTTCGCGTTCGGTGACGATGTCGTTGCGGAATTCATCGACGGCCAGTTCGTAGCCCCAGTCCCGAAAAAATCCTTCGGTGAATTTCTGAATGTTGCCCTTGTGCATGATGGTGACGACGCGCTTCTTATTCGCCAGGGCATGTTGAATCGCGCGGCGCATGAGTCGTTTGGTGCCAAAGGGAGAAATCGGTTTGATGCCCACGCTGGAATCCGTGCGGATTTGTTTCGGTCCGCCGCCCAGCATATCCTTGTTAAGAAAGTCGATGAGTTTTTTCACTTCGGGCGTGCCGGATTTCCATTCGATACCGATGTACACGTCCTCAGTATTTTCGCGGAACACGATGATGTCCATCCGCTCGGGATGTTTCACTGGCGAGTCGACGCCCTTAAAATAACGCACAGGCCGCACGCAGGCGTACAGGTCCAGAAGTTGCCGCAGCGCGACGTTGAGCGAGCGAATTCCTCCGCCCACGGGAGTCGTTAGCGGCCCCTTGATGGAAATGCGGAAATCGCGAACGGCTTCGACGGTTTC
>Ga0137418_10004943_pt1 | contig 12225 bp, 8 predicted proteins | sample CZODoug3_1_2_16f_FD_122242 | JGI IMG/M metagenome (GOLD analysis project Ga0137418, IMG submission 122242) | Vadose zone soil fungal communities from Angelo Coast Range Reserve, California, USA - CZODoug3_1_2_16fungal (Hybrid Assembly) | ecosystem: Environmental > Terrestrial > Soil > Vadose... | reverse complement strand
GACACGATGCAGTGATGAAAACAAGCAATGGGATGAAATGAAGAAAGGAAGATGAGCAAGCCCTGCTGGGAAAAAGGAGTGTGGGGGTACGGGAATACCAGACTAGTATCGATAAAATACAACAAGTAAAATAAAATATGGTTAACCGTCCGGTTAACCAGAGGAGGAGGCAGGTCCCCAGGTCGCCAGGCGAGGGGTCGCCAGGTCGGCATGTTGGAGCTTACTGGTAAAGATTGGTAATTACTATTAATTTACTGATATTTAATGGTAAAGTATTGGTAAATACTAATAAATACTAATATGCAAAAAATAAAAATTACACTAGAGGTCCCCAGGTTGTATTCGTCTTGTATTCTGTACTCACCAGGTCAAATCCATTTTTTACCACTTTATTATTAAAAGTGACTAGAAATTAATGGTAAATTCTAGAAATCGTAACCTGGTGAGCACGGACTATAATACCATAATACAAAATACTGTCATCATCGCTAAATTATTATTAAACTATCAGTAAAGGGTCCTATTGCTGGGCCCCTTATCTGTTGCCGCGCCCCCCATATTTGTTGCTAAGCCGGTCAACAACATCGCCGTCGCCCCCTAGTATATTCAACAATTGCCTTCACCTGCCATAAACACGGCATGACTATCAAGGATTCCATCAATTTGTGTTAGTCGCCGCTGCCAAGTCAACATTTTAAATATATAATACTTTAAGACTCAAGCGCTCAAGCTACTCATTATATAGCAATGGCTCATTGGCCTAAGAAATAACACCTATAAAAAACTTCACAACAACCAAAAATCAATCCTTTTTTCATGCTCGAAGTCAAGAGGGAACAGCACATATTAATTAACTCATTAATTAATATTTTTACTCTCCTTGACCCAGGGTGAATATCGAATCGGGAGACACATGCCTGGGGTCAGCCATACTATGGAAACAGTAGAGTCGTGAAATGCAAGCATATGATGTCAAATACATGTTCTTCAGTAAGATCTACCCCATCTCATCTTCGCCATTTCAGATTGACATGGGCTAAACAATCTGAAAACGAATGCTCCCTCAAAGAGCAGGCTGTCTAAAGCCTTAAACCAAAATACAGGCATCCAGCTGCAAAGTCTTCACGGGCTATGTTCAACACGACTCAAACTGTATTCCTCTTCTCTCTTTCCTTTTCCTTCACATGCTTCGTATTCTCGTGCTAGACTGCCCCATAGGTAGCATAGGGTATATATGCATTGGGGTTGAGTCATCAAAGTGTGATTCCTTTTGATTAGGTGGAAGAGAAGTCGGATCTTTAGCAGGATCTTTATAATGACTTTATCATCGATAGAGCACGTAGACTCTAGAGCCACTGGGACAATGGGAGAAATTTTTCGATGGTAACATTGTAATCTCTCGAGATAAGTGTAACTTGATGGATTTCCGGATCCTACATAGGTATATACTATACGGCTACGGCACGACAGTGGGATATCTAAAAGTCAAACCCCAACAAAAGCCACCACTGCAGTAAATTATTAGATGCAGTTTACATACAAAATGAGCAGTTTGACCATGCCCATATGTAGGCCGAAATTAATTTATTTTATATTACCGAGCACTCCCACAAAACCGCAAAACTGTGAGGATACAATGATACATTAACCAATTATCAACTACTTGATAATCAATTCCCAGGAATATGTTAATCAGTTCCTAGAAGGCTACTTCCATACTCATGATACATCCTACCTCTCATTCATGACTAGACTCGAGCCGTTCTCTGGCCAAGGACAGTAACCGTCTGGATGAAGGTACGAGCAAGTTCATCACGATCTATAGAATCGGAAGCAGATGCGCTTTCAGAGCTTCAATCCAAGATAGATGGGATCGGTCAAGGAAATATACTTGATAGTGTTAGCCGACAGTTTTCATCATGAAATCATTGACGTCTCAAACCAAATCAGCCTCTTATAATCATCAAATTCGTAACTTAGTAAGTGTATCAACGCATAGTAAGATCATCTGCAATCCTGCAGTCTGGATTTGCTGGTGGTCGATGATTATTGAAACGATCTGCACCAGTTTCTGTGTTTTAGAGGTATTGATCAGCCCCAGCATTCGTAGCATAGATTTTAAGTTGATTGGGCCATTCAGTCCAATTTTCGGGTCCAATCAGGATGACCCGCCACGGTGTTGAGGTTAATATAAATAAGGATGATGAAAACTTCGCTCCACGGCAACCTAACACTCCACGATGTTAAGGCTAAAGGTAAATAAAGATGATGAAATTTTTGCTCCACAGCAACCTAATCCACGGTGTCGACTCTTGAGGGCCTTGAAGCTAAACGGACTCAGACGGTGCATACGTCTGTGAAAATAAGGAATGATGACACGACGACTGTACGAGTCAGGAAGCTCTATAACAGCTATCTAAAGTCTAAACACTCTAGATAAAGTGTGTGTGAAACAATGGAACACTGGAGGCGAGTCTAAATACGGGCTGACAGGTTTGAACTTAGACCGGAACCACCGCCATTGGGAATCCCAGCGAGCTATCTGAGACAACCATGAGTTAATGCTACTCTTCTAGAAAATTTGGAAGCGTTTGGAAAAGCCTCGCATCCAACGGAATTGTCATCCGTTTCACGGTCAATGTCGCTAGTAGGATCCGGAGAGAAAAAAAAAAATGGTAACACCGTAGTAGCATACTAGCATTATGGAAGCAAGTCTTTTTCTAAATCCGTCGTTGATGCCTGGAAATCTTTTTGGCAAAGAGCTCTCTTAGCAATGACTCGGCATTGTCTTCGCCATCTTTTGACGAGCTTATCGCGCTGCAAGACATACATACTGGACGTTGAGCCTCTGCACTAGTCGACTGCCGGCATTGTAAGAAGAGATCAAGCTGACGAGGAAGCAACTAACAATGGAAGTGTGTGCAATTTCGTGGACATGGTATGGATATTGAAGGCATGCGGAATCAACATTCCTCAACGAGAGTTAGCTTCAGTAGATTAAGGGGCATTTCACTAAAATCCAGAATGCACCGGGTTTGGTCAGCTCAGAGACTGCCGCTGCAGTGGATGAGCTCGAGTGCAGTAGTTCAACACGGTTCTGCAGCGGGAGGGATAAATACAGGTAGCCGTCTTCTGTGGCAACAGCAAATACTGTGAACAATTCTCGAATGTTGACATGGATTAGCACTGCGCGTCACTTATTGGCACTAGTCGCCACCACATTGCTAGGGAATTAAGTTGTTCCCGACTACCAGGCAGTAACCTAAGCCCACCGATGAATTTGATCGATATAATCGTCGGCTCGCCTTCTACGGCGCTATTTACAAGCGATAGCGCAGTAGAAGACGAACCGACGATTAGTGTCAGGCCCCATATGCTAGTAAGCTTGCTCCGATAAGTGGATAGGTATCCTCGCCTGACTGTAATGCAAGAGCGGAGTAGCCCTGTCAGAGAGCGCTGGCAAAAAGAGAAGAGAAGAAGGCTTTCAAGAAAACGGGGACAGCGGGACTCTTCCTCCTAGCAATGGAGGATTTCCCTACCTACGGCGTTTCCATGAACTGAATTCTGTAGAGGTGTGAGGAAGCCCTGACGAATCTATACGTAGGCTATCTACAAAAATCTAAGCACAACGAAGGAAAGAAAGAGAAATGAAAAGAGAAAGGGAAGCGGTGTGACAAACAGTGCAAGAAAGGGGTGAGGAGGAATGGAGGGGGGGCCTGACACAGGGAGAGCTTTCGCGCTCTCATCTCATCTTCAAACGCTTCCTTGACATATCCCCGCCTGACCCTTGGAATTCCTCCACTAAGCCATCTTGCTTAGAGCCTGGCAATGGCCGTTTCCGAATGGCATTGTCCGAGATACAGGCTCTGAAAGCCTCCACGACATCCATCCTCAAGCGGTCCGCATCCAGCTGGTCGTCCCAGCTGCCAACGGAGAGGCCATTCATTCGTAGCCTCGCGTTCCGTATCACCATGGGACCACAGCTGTGGGAATCACACTGTTGAGGAGTAGCCTACCCCACAAGTCAGTCAGTCTGCAATCAAAGTACTTAGGCATTGGCACTTACTGCCTCAATGTACTCGAACCCAAGATGCCCGAACTCTTCCTGATATCTCGTTAGCCACGTTTTATGTCGCAATGATATGAACCTATCCTCACTTCAACTTTCTTTCCCACCTGAGTCTTTATTCGGCCATCGACAACCCGTTCCGCCTTGGAATCGTAATGATAAATCACTTTTTCGCGCTCATTTATTTCAAGGAGTGTGAAGTGATTTGAATTGACATTTAGCGGGCAAAAATACACGAGGATATTCTGCCCGTACTGCTCCCGGTAGGCTTCGATAGTCTTTCTCCATCCAGCAAGTGGCCTAGGCGCATGTCGCATCCCACCAGTCCTGCCAAAGGGCACGTTAAACGGAATGCTATGCCCACACTTGACAAAGTATGGCTTGTCCGACATTTGGATGCCGGCGAATACCATCCAATTGTCAAGCCACTCACCCCGGCGAAGTTGGTTAAACGTGTCGCAGGATATCTCTACCCTGCCGTCAACCATAACGCTGTCCTCTTTCTCGAGCACCGGCTTGCCGAAAACTTGGCTACTGACGTCCGCGATCAAGGAGTCAACGGCGGTGTCTAATGAGCCAGTTGGCATTGCTTCCTATATTAAAAGCATTTATTAGAATCAGCCTGTAACTTTGATACGTAAGGGGCCTTACTGCTTCCAGGGCAAAGGTCAGTTTTAAGTCCCAGCAGTCCTCTTCCGACACTAGGGCCTCTGCCTTTAATGAACTTAGCAGGCTGTCAAGGTCGGGTTTGTCGGTTATTAGCAATCTCAACTGTTGGTCCAAGATATCGAGCAGGCGAAGCCGTTTCGCGTCAGCTCGAATATTTCCGACAAGGACGTCGAGTTCCTCCATGCCCATTTTCGTATATTCCCTGTGGGAGAAAAGGACGTTAACAGCAGAAGGATACTATGTACGTATCCAGTATCATATTACTTACCATATTTTTGGGCTCAACAAGATACCAAGCCCGAGCCCTTTCACTAGCTTTTCCTTCAGTTTATGGCCCCTAGTAAGCTGCGTGTGAATATGCTTCCTTTGGACAATTCTGGCCTGCTTGGTAGTGCTTTTCGAAGGAGTGTCGGGTTTCTTTTGGCCTTCTTCAATAACTCGGCCAACTCCTCCGACCGACTTCCCTTGAATTCTGTCCATTACACGGATGGCTGCACCTCTGCGAACCACGGGCTTATTTCCTCGTGTATGTACCACACCTTCCGCCAGTTTTACCTGGCAGTCATACCACTCCCAGGCCCCCATATACTCTAACATATTGAAAATTGTAGCCCTACGGGTGCGAGACTCTCCGGCCTCTAGCACCCGCATACACATAGCTCCGTCCGACCAGTTGGAGCTTGCCACCCCGATTGCCTCATGGTTATTTTGCAGCGTCAGCAAGATCCTAGAATAAACTTCCCTTGGAAGTTCATGCTGATATTTGCAGAGTTGATGAATAACTCGAACTGCCTCAGTGATCATGTCCTTGAGAGGGGCAATTTCGACAGATGGCGATGAACCCGGTAGAGATCTGGGCAACGGGGAAGGGGTTGGCGGCAGGGGAGAGGGATTATCTTTGTCTTCTCCTTCAATCTCGCCCTCGCCCATTCGAGGGGGGCATGACGCACTTTCCACCGGTCCAACCAGTGAAGCTGGCACCGACTCCGGTGATGCCCGAGGCGGTGGTGACGGTGCATTTGATTATAAGTGGCTGTTCTATTCTTTTACAACTTACAAGGATTTTTCGCCATAGTGTAAAGTAAACTCACTCCGGATCCTAGATCCTACTAAGGGCTTGGCGCTACGTTGGAGACTCCGGATCCTAGGATCCTACTAAGGGCTTGGCGCTAACGTTGGACTCCGGATCCTAGGATCCTACTAAGGGCTTGGCGCTAACGTTGATCCGATGCGTTGATCAATGTAGTTATGCCTTGGATTCTGAATTTCTGATATGACCTTAGTCGAGTCTCTACTATTAACTATCACAGACGCCTTGCCACCTAGAGTACCGATTAGAAAAGCATCTGGCCGGGCGGCATTGAATTCGAAAGCATAGCAGTAGTTATACTTGTATGATCTTTGTTTAATTAAATACATAGTATAACGCTTAAGGCTGGCCGGCAAGAAAAATCCTGGTTTCTATATGAGTTATTTGGCGTTATGGAGAAGGAACATTCAATAGCTAGACTACTTCAAACTTATCTCATATAAAATTATTGTTACCGTTTGTGAATTTTCAATTGGTTATGGATGCATGTATTCATAGGATTCTGAACACCGATATCAGGTAAGGCCGATGGCTACATGTATGAATCAGAATGATCGGTAGTAAGATATACTATCATACATACATGCATATGTTAATAGCAAGAGAAAATCTGGCCAGATCCACAAAGTACGTATAGGTGTCAGGGCTAATTACAGAGGGCAACTCCAAGCAAGAATTTTTCACAGCAGACAACACTCGTTGAGTCGTTGTGAACTGAATTATTGCTAGAGGATGAGACCCTGTAGAATATATCCTGCGTCTCCCCATCTAATGACCAGTTACAGAGCCTTATGATATAATTTAAGACGGTGTCAATACAGTCAGACGAAGATATGTACCTATTCACATATTGGAGCAAGCTTGCTGGCATATGGAACCTGGCTTTGGCACTATATCGATCAAATTCATCGGCAGGCCTAGGTTACTGCCTGGGAATAGTCGGGAATGTCCCTGCCATTGATTCCAATTCTGAGGAGGAAGACAGCATTAGGCCTAAGATCGCCGAGATGGACAACTCACCTCTCTGAAACCAAAAGTCGGGAAATTGTTGGAAGATGAACTACACACGGTTTTGGAGCTGGCGCTGAGCGCTCGGGGGGTGCAATAGAGGATAAAATCAAACCCATGGGGATAGGGGCTAGCTTACCTGAACATCTGTGACCCGAGATTTCGCGTAGAGCAGTTTATTTTCACAATGGCACGCCAAAGCAAACATCGACGCCCATAGAAAGAAGGATCGCAGACGGCACATGAGATAGCCTAGATCGGATATCTCGTTAGCTATGAGTCCAACAGCATCTATAGGATTTGAATTCCTCACCTCAATCAATGGTCATCCGAACTCGTGATATTATATCTAATGAAGACGCTGTCAAGGAAGGGAAGACGAAACATTAGATATAACTCTTGAAGAACTTAGGGACATTGTTAACACGATAGAAAAACTAGGATCAACCTTTGGGGACATTTCGGAATCCACTCACCAAAATTTCCAAATAGCTTTCCACTGTTTGATGGTGATATGAGCGGATATGAGCCCATGGGTGAAGACAATGAAGACGAGAATCTCGGTGAAGTAATGAGAAAGACTTTGAATGGACCCCACCTGACCGGTACAATATATTCATGGTAAATGTGAAGACCAATGCGACGATACGACACCGAGATTTGAACCGTGAAAGGCTTCGTTTTATGCTGGAACTGGAGTTCAGCCTGGCAAGACTGTCTCACAAAGTTCCCAAGAGACGCAAAGGAATTAGGACTGTACAACATGAGAAGTTAGTCAGTAAAGCGAAAATTTAAAGACTTCTCGGGGAGATTGATGGATTCAAAAGGCTCCATTGACGAGAACTGCCGGGTTTAGATGAGTTCAGGAAAGCCGAACGTGACCACCTACAGAATCATGGATAGAAGTATTCAAGAAATACCCTGAAGCCAGGGATGCCTAATTATGGACTAAATATGGGTATATGTTTATAAATTTGACAAGCATGGACGATTAGCAAAGTGCAAACTTCAAAGCACTTCTAGTCGTTCGAGGAGACCAATAGCCAAATCCATGATCGGTGATACATACGCAGCAGCACTGGCAGCCAGCTATTTCGAGTTTTCATGGCAATTGCTACTTGATTTGACCTAGAATTAATCCAGTACGACGCAGCCAATGCTTTCGTACATGCCAAGCTAGATGAGAATGCCGCATGGCTATCGAAAACCCGGCAACATATAGATAATAAATTCCTAATAGTTTTCAAACTGTTTCGTAAACGATTAAGTTGAATTGGTCCTGATTTGGTGGGAAATCGGACCACAGCCACTTCGAAATTAATTCGGAATGTTTTCTAGTTCCATTGTAATCTCGCTCGTCGCTCTGTAATCCCCAACTTTTTGAAACTGAGTTCTGAAATGGGTATTTGGCATTTTCTCGTCAGTGACCTGTATGGGCATGCGCTTGTAGGGCCTGTTAATAACTTGAATCAGCTAGTTTATCAATTGCTAGATAGGGTTGACGATTTATGAAGTGAATTAACACATGAATCAGTTTATAATGGCTCTGTAATCTTATTGATTGTTTGCTTAGGAATATTCATATACATGGGTATATGTTTATAAATTTGACAAATAGACGACTATCAAAGTGCAAAGCACGTCTAGTTGCTCGAGGAGATCAACAAGCCAAATCCATGATCGGTGGACGTACGCAGGCCTGTAAACTAGTTCCTGAATTTAAAAGGTAAATCTTGAAGTCAATGTAGGCTTGTAAACTAGTTCTTGACTTTTGGGAGGTGGAATTTGAGGTCGAAGTAAGCTTTTATACTAGTTCTCGACCGCGAAAGGCTGAAATTGAAGTCAAGGAAGGCTTGTTAACGAGTTCTCGACTTTGAAAGGTGGAAATTGGAGTCGATGTAGGCCTGTAGAGTAGTACACGACTTTGAATAGTGGAAATTGAAGTCGATGTAGACTTATAAACTAGTTATTGACTGTGAAATGTGGAATTTAAAGTCGATACAGACGTCCAAACTAGTTTACAGGCCTACATTATAAGCCTACTTCAACTATTTCCACCCTTCACGGCCAAGAGTTAGTCTAGAGATCTACATTGTCACATTTAAAAGTAAAGAACTAGTTTAATTGACTTCAAACCCCACGTCTCACAATCGCGACCTAGCTACAAGTCTATATCGACTTCAAATTCTACCTTTCATGGTCGAGAATTAGTTTACGAGCCCATATTGACTTTAATTTCTACCATTAATAGCCGGGAACTAGTTTAAAAACTTATTTCGACCTCAAAGAATCAAATTCTACCTTTCACCGTCGAGAACTACTTTGTGAATTTATCCCAACAGTTGGATTGCGAAGCACCGGAATTGGGTATGCCATAAATAGCATATATTAGCACCGGTCAAGTTCTATCGAGGAACTGGTAATTATTAGTAATTAGCAGTGCTGGGACTTTTGGGAAAACTTCTCTATCCCCTACGCCGTACACGGCCTCTCCCAGGGAGCCCATTAAGCGATTCTCCCATAACTCGATTTCTGCCAACAGTTACCATGGATTGAGAAGCACTAGAGTTAAGGATCAATTACATATATTATCAGTCAACAAATACTATGAAATCAAAAAATGGAAACTGCCGCAATTGAAATTGGAGGTGTGGAAAGTTGAAAAAGTTTTTGTCCTATCCCACCGTATAGGGGGGAAGTTCTTGAGAACCGCTTAACTATTTTTTTATAACTGATTATCAAGTAACTGAGAACCGATTAACAAGTACTTGATACATATAGGGAGGAAGTTCTTGAGAACCGCTTAACTATTTTTTTATAACTGATTATCAAGTAACTGAGAACTGATTAACAAGTACTTGATACGTATAGGGAGGAAGTTCTTGAGAACCGCTTAACTATTTTTTTATAACTGATTATCAAGTAACTGAGAACTGATTAACAAGTACTTGATACGTATAGGGAGGAAGTTCTTGAGAACCGCTTAACTATTTTTTTATAACTGATTATCAAGTAACTGAGAACTGATTAACAAGTACTTGATAATTGCTTAAATAGTCTTCCCATCAACTAGTAACTAGTTATCATATATAAGCAGTTCTAAGAGCCAGTTAAACTAGAGGTAAGCTTCCTAAGAACTGATTAACAAATTCTTCAGGTCAAATTGCTTGACTATTCTATTCCTATCGACTTTCTGCCATTAGTTCAATCAGTTCTTAGTAATTGGACCCTGCCCATGGGAGTTCTGACGCCTGAAGCCTCCTGTTTCAATGTACTCTATAGTTTTTCACCAGTACATCTTGCAGCCGATATGCCCTCTGTAGTACCGTCCAACGACATGGTTCCGCCCGAGCAGAGTTATCAGAGCTGTGAAGTTCATGATAATGTGCAGTGCATTACCCTTGGCAGTCATCGAAAACTATGGTTCGTGGATGTCCATTGACCACCTAGGTACCCAGCCGTCAGGCGGGAGTTCTTAGAGACTTCAGCACTTCCTGACACTATAGATGCCTCCGCAAGCTAGACATCTTTTGCAGCGTTGATGTGTTGATGCATCAGAACTGAGGAGAGGTTTGTCCGGTGGTGCATCTGTAGGCTCTCTAGCAAGAGTTGGAAACGAGGCTTGACTTCCTTTCGGATGCCTATATGAGAGGTTCAAGCTGAACCTGTTGATTAGTAGCTCTTCAAAGGCGAAGGTTCTCATCGACTTGCTAACCGTAAGCTTCATGCAGCATAAAAGCCGCCGTTAATCACCCAATTTTGTATTTGACTGCATCGGGATCTGTTACATCTCATGACTTCACCTGTCCTAGGTCCTTCCACCGCAATTTCCGTGCTTCATTCTAGAGCTGTTTATCGAAGAGAGTCAAGCGCTTGCAGTAGATGCAGATGTCAATGCCGAGGGCTATACAGCAGTGGTTTGGCCGGCCAATGTTCGGCGGCACAGACATGCTATACAGGTGAAGCTCTGGTCAAGGGCTCCCGGTATGCACCCTAAAGTTGGCACGGACTGCGAATATTGAGAGGGTCGAGTCGGCAAGTTGGCGTCAAAGTTGGTGGCGGAGTAGAAGAAAAACTATTAGATTGTTGTCTCTTTCGCCTGAAGCCTCCTGGATTTATAACACCGTGGCGATTGCTGCCAAGAGATCACTAGAGAAGGTTCAAAAACTTGTTTTAAAGCCTGCACTCCATTGTTGGTGTCAACTCTAGTTTTTCACCTTGCAGCCGATGTGCCCTCTGTAGTACTGCCCCGTGACATGCCGAGCAGAGTTGTCAAGCTGTGGAGTTCCATGATAATGTGCATTACCATTTGCAGTCTTCAGAAACTGTGCAGCTTCGTTCGTGATGTCCATTGGCTACCCAGCCATCAGGCAGGAGTTCTTAGAGACTTCGGCACTTCCTGACACTATGGATACCTCCATAACTTGGACATCATTTGCGGCGTTGATGACTGAGGAGCAGTTTGTCCGGTGGTGCATCTGTCGACTGTCGGCTCTCCAGCAAGGGTTGGAAAGGAGACTTAACTTCCTTTCGGATGCCTATATAAGAGGTTCAAGTGAACCTGTTGATTAGTGGCCGCATGCAACATAAAGCCGACGTTGATCGTCTGACTTACTAGATGAAGTGATGTATGATCTTTAATTACTACTATGTATATATGTCGAGATCTTGGTGTAAAGGGGAATCAAGATTGGCAAAAATTGACTAACTATGTAATGAAGAAGTAAGAACTTCATCTCAGAAAGGTAGTAGATGCGCATAGAAAGTGTACGGATGATAATAACAAGTAGTAGGTTCTGGTAAATACCAGATTTTATTAATAAGATTCCAGTTGAGAAGAATAATATTTGATGGGGTATGTAAACAAGACAAACACGGGTACTAAATTAGAGGTAACTTAGTGGTTATTACGGGTATTTGTAATACAGTATTATGGTCCATGCTCACCAGGTTATGATTTCTAGAATTTACCATTAATTTCTAGTCACTTTTAATAATAAAGTGGTAAAAAATGGATTTGACCTGGTGAGTACAGAATACAAGACGAATACAACCTGGGGACCTCTAGTGTAATTTTTATTTTTTGCATATTAGTATTTATTAGTATTTACCAATACTTTACCATTAAATATCAGTAAATTAATAGTAATTACCAATCTTTACCAGTAAGCTCCAACATGCCGACCTGGCGACCCCTCGCCTGGCGACCTGGGGACCTGCCTCCTCCTCTGGTTAACCGGACGGTTAACCATATTTTATTTTACTTGTTGTATTTTATCGATACTAGTCTGGTATTCCCGTACCCCCACACTCCTTTTTCCCAGCAGGGCTTGCTCATCTTCCTTTCTTCATTTCATCCCATTGCTTGTTTTCATCACTGCATCGTGTC
>Ga0137418_10004942_pt1 | contig 12226 bp, 8 predicted proteins | sample CZODoug3_1_2_16f_FD_122242 | JGI IMG/M metagenome (GOLD analysis project Ga0137418, IMG submission 122242) | Vadose zone soil fungal communities from Angelo Coast Range Reserve, California, USA - CZODoug3_1_2_16fungal (Hybrid Assembly) | ecosystem: Environmental > Terrestrial > Soil > Vadose... | reverse complement strand
TTTTTCAAACGGCCAATGGACAACCTATACAACGGTAAAGGGTTTGCCTTCGCCAGAGGTGAACTGCCTTTTCGAGGATTCATCCGGAATTCTTTGGAGTGGAACGTCTGCAGGTCTTGCCTTTTTTTCTTCTAACCGTTTTCAGGCTCCTCATGAGTGGCCCGACGCTTTGCGCGAACAAATCTTTGGAATGGCGGAGGACAAAAGCGGAAGGTTTTGGATCGCGACCTCAGATCATGTTTTACGCGTTCCGCGCGACAAGTTGCTAAGCGGCGTTGTGAAAGCAGTCGATGTTCGCGGGTATGACCAGACCGATGGTCTCGAGAGCACTGAAGGAGTGAAGCGGAGCCAATCGGTGGTCTCGGATTCGACAGGCAGAATCTGGTTTTCACTCAGCAGAGGCTTGTCGGTTGTTGATCCATCGCAGATCACAGAGTATTCAGATCCAGCGCTGCCTCACGTCGAGGCGATCACTGCCGATAACAACACTGCAAACCTCGCCCCCTCCGTTCGAATTCCTCCATCTCCCAGGCGAATCACGTTTGAGTACACGGGGCTTAGCCTCGCGGCGCCCGGGCGGATTCGCTTTCGATATTTCCTCGAGGGTTTCGACAGTGGCTGGAGCCAGCCAGTTACAGCGCGGGAAGCGGTTTACACAAACCTTGGGCCCGGCTCCTATCGATTCCGGCTAGTCGCCAGCAACAGCGAGGGGCTGTGGAACGGACCAGAAACAGCCATCGCTTTGAACGTGGCCCCGGCCTACTACCAGTCCGTATGGTTTCGCTCTCTGGGTGTGTTTCTCTTCTTGGCAGTTCTTACTGGACTTTATCGCCTTCGACTTCGCCATTTGGAGCGTCAGCGGGATGCTCTTCGCAAGAGTGAAAAAGAGCTTCGCGACGTGATCGACACCATTCCTGCGACGGTGTGGAGTACTCTGCCTGACGGCTCCAATACTTACGTTAACAAGCGATTTGTGGAGTACTCGGGGCTGTCGGCGGAACAGACAGCCGGATCAGGGTGGCATGCGCTAATTCACCCTGATGATCTTGAGCGACATGCAGGCAAATGGATGGAAGCGGTTGCTTCCGGCAAACCTTGCGAAAATGAGGTGCGTTCCCGCCGCTCGGATGGGCAATACCGATGGCAGTTGGACCGCGGAGTGCCGCTCCGGGATGAAGATGGAAACATCGTCAAGTGGTATGGGGTCACGACCGACATCGAAGATCGCAAGCGCGCCGAGGATGCCCTGCAGTTGGTGTCTAACGATTTGCAAGACAGCAAAGTCAAGCTTGAAGAGGCCCAGCGCATCACCCATGTCGGCTATTGGGAATGGGACCTCGCAACCGATCGCATACAGTGGTCCGACGAGATCTATCGCATCTTTGGAATGCAACCCCAGGAGTGCCCGATAGACCTTGCCACCTCGCGAAAAAAGATTCACCCTGACGATTGGCAAATCGTAGCCAGGGCGGCGGAAGAGGCACTCGCAGGCGGTGTTCGCTTCGACGTAGAAGCTCGGATCCTCCGTCCTACCGGGGAGGTGAGGATCGTCCATAGTATGGCTGACGTGAAAAGGGATACCTGGGGCCGTCCGTACCTGTTGTTCGGCACAAATCAGGACATCACTGACCGCAAGCGCGCGGAACATAGGCTACGTGAAAGCGAAGCATATCTGGCGGAAGCGCAGAACCTCAGTCAAACTGGCAGTTGGGCATGGAACCCCGCGACCGGTGATATCCGGTACTGGTCGGAGATGTGCTACTGCGTATTGGGGTTCGATCCCGCTGGCCCGCTGCCGCGATTCGAAGAATTCTTTCATCGAATTCATCCGGACGATCAGGCGGCGACCAGGGAACGGTTCGAGAAGGCCATCCGCGACAAGGCGGATTTCGAACTCGACTACCGCGTCGTTCATCCGGAAAAAGGGATCAGGGACATTCACGTCGTCGGTCATGCGGTCCTCGACGGATCCGGCAATCTCGATGAGTTCGTAGGTACCGTGATCGATGTAACGGATCGCAAGCGCGCTGAGGAGGCGCTTCAGCAAAATCAATTTTATCTCGCTGAAGGGCAGCGCCTTGCCCAGATGGGAAGTTGGGCTTTTAACCCGTCTGGGTTTTTTGAGTACTGGTCTCAGGAGCTGTTCAAGATTTATGGCCTAGATCCGCAGAAGGGAGCCCCGACACTTGAAGAGTATCTAGCCACCATTCATCCACAAGACCGCGCCTTTATGGCTAACACCATAAAGAGAATGAACGCGGAACGCACTGGCTGCGATGTGAAAAAGAGAATTGTTCGTCCGGATGGCGAGCTGCGCTACATTCGCTGCGTCGGAATTCCAGTTGTGGAAGGCGAAGTCTTTAAGGGGTTTCTCGGCACAGCGATCGATATCACCGAGCAAGAACTGCTAACCGAGGAGTTGGAGCGGCAACAAGCATACCTTGCCGAGGCGCAGAAGCTGACCCATACAGCCAGCTGGGCCTGGCGCCTGTCGGATCGGAGTGCAGTGCACGTTTCTGGTGAGTTATACCGCATTTACGGGTTTGATCCAGCAGAGGGAGCGCCGACTTGGGAAGAATATCTCGAACGCGTCCACCCGGAGGATCGCCATAAGTGGAAGGACACTATCGAACGGACAATCGCGGAAAAAGCCGATTACGATCACGAGTTCCGCATTCTTTTGGCGAATGGAATGGTGAAGTGGATCCACACTGTCGGTCATCCCGTCCTTTCCAACACCGGAGATTTGGAGGGGTTCGCAGGCAGCTCGACCGACGTCACGGAGCGCAAGCATGCCGAGGAATCGCTTCGGGCCAGCGAAGCCTATTTGGTGGAAGCGCAGAGCCTAACCCGCACCGGTAGTTGTGCCATTGATGGCTCAAGCCGCGAGACCGTGTACTGGTCCGACGAAATGTTCCGACTTTTCGATTTTGATCCACAACAAGGCCTACCGGTGTTCGACCAATGGCTGCAGCGAATACACCCAGAAGACCGCGAAAAGCTGAAGCTAGCGAATGAAAAGACATTCCTCAATAAAGTGAATTGCGACGTAGAGTTCAGAATCGAGAAGCCCGATGGAACAGTCAAACACATTCAGGGCATCGGCCATCCAGTTTTGAGTCCCACTGGAGAGCTTGTTCAAGTCGTCGGCACGATGGTCGATATTACGGAGCGCAAGCGTGCCGAAGAGGCGCATGAGAAACTGCGACAACTCGAAGCCGACCTGGCACATATAAATCGTGTGAGCACGTTGGGGGAAATGGCCGCCTCATTGGCACACGAAATCAAGCAGCCGATCGCCGCCGCCATCACGAGCGCCAACAGCTGCGTTGAATGGCTGGCACACGACCCGCCCAATCTTGAACGGGCCCGTGCGGCAGCAGCCCGAATCGATAAGTACGGGAATCGTGCGGCTAACATCATCGACCGTATACGTTCGTTCTACCGGAAGTCTCCTCCACAACGTGAGTTGGTCGACGCGAACGGAATTATCGACGAAATGATCACGCTGCTGAACGGTGAGGCAACTCGATACTCGGTTGCCATGGGCACGGAACTTGCCGCTGATCTGCCCAAAATTACCGCGGATCGGGTACAGCTGCAGCAGGTGTTCATGAACCTCATGCTTAATGCCATTGAAGCCATGAAGGACTCAGGCGGAGAGCTTACGGTGAAGTCGGAACTGCAGGACGGTCAGCTCCAGTTCTCGGTCAGTGACTCGGGCGTGGGTTTGCCAGCGGAGAAGATGGATCAGATCTTTTCTGCTTTTTTTACCACCAAGCCGCAAGGGAGCGGCATGGGATTGGCCATCAGCCGTTCCATTGCGGAGTCGCACGGCGGCCGGTTGTGGGCGGCGGCAAACCAGGGAAAGGGAGCAACATTTCATTTCACCTTGCCGACCGAGGTGACGGAGTCATCGCCTTTGAGTGTCTAGGGGTTTCCTCACCCGGTCACTGTCATCGTCACTTGACACTGATCCTGTTGATGACACTGATACTCATCAAATGCCTCACCGGTAAGCCACTAACTCCCTTCTTTTCAACAACTAATAGCGGAGCTCGTTTGGCTGACCATTTGCACTTGGATGAGAATCCCGCGAGCAGCGAGAAAACAGTTAGCAGGGATTGGGCGGAGATCGTGGTTCGAATCCGCGAACCGTCGTTGAAGAAAATCAGAAATAGGGCTCTGGGCCGCAGCAAGTGGAGGAAGTATGAGCGACAAGATCACGGTTATGACCATTGATGATCATCCCCTGTGGGGCATCGGAATTGCCAACGCTATCGATGCTCAACAGGACATGCAGTTGGCGGCACAAGCTTCCACTGGGCACCAGGCGATTGAGTATTTCCGTAAGCACCAGCCTGACGTGATCATCACGGAGCTCAAGCTTCCAGACATAAACGGCATCGAGTTAATGATCGCCATCCACGACGAGTTCCCGGATGCACGTTTTATCATCTTGACTAGTTTCGCGCGCGACAACGAGATTCGGCGAGCCCTCGCGGGAGGGGCTCATGCTTACATGCTCAAGAGCATGCCTTCCAGCGAATTGATCGATGTTATTCGCCAGGTCCATGCGGGGAAGAAGAAAATTCCGGCAGCGATCGCGGCCCAACTGGCGGAATCCTACACCGACGAGCTGCTTACGGATCGCGAAGTACAGGTTCTCGGTCACTTAGGGGACGGAAGTCGCAACCGTGACATCGCGGAGAAACTCTTCATCAGCGAGGAGACGGTAAAGGCTCACATGAGGCACATTATGGCGAAGCTCGGCGCCAGTGATCGTACACAGGCCCTCACTATCGGCTTACGTCGAGGGCTAATCCAGTTGTAGCTGCTTATTCGGATATCTAAGACTAAGTGATCTTTGTCGCGCTTCATACGTCGAGTACGCAGTCATGTTCACTCTGCCATCCACGGCATTCCTCGCCCGAACTTCAGACGTGCGGTCATTCTTGTTCCCTGCGTTGTTCGCTGCCTCGGCGCCGTGTGACCAAGCAATTCATCTACCATCACGTTCCATTGCGTGCAAAACAGACTTACTCGCCATCAGCTGCGGTGCACGGAACGAATTGTTGCTTGCTCCTATTGAAACCGACCTTAGAGGTCTGATATCAGGTGTCTTTTTCATGACCACGACTCATGACGTGACACTTCTTCACCCTTCACTCAAGGCAATCCGCGGCTTCACGCCCTCGAAAACTCTTGCCGGGATTGGCAAGTGACAAAGTCTTGTCACGGGACAGGGCAGACAGTGTGCGTGACCACCAGTGCTCGACCCTTGCGATAGAACACTGTATTCATGAATCCTGCGAAAGTTGGGCGTTGCGAGCGAGCATTCCAAGTTGGCCCTCCTCGTGCAATCAATGTTTGTGAGCGAAAGTGGCAGAGTAGATTTCGGCCACGTTGGATGCGCAAGCCACCGCGCCGCGCAGCTGCGAAGAGACGTTGCCGGACCAACCACTCCGCAAGCTCTCGCTTAGGTCGCGACCTTCGCGATCAACTTAGGACTGCTGGTATCGCCAGTACACGAAGGAGAAAATGAATGAGTTATTCATCAAACGGAAATCGTCCCAAGCTTAGTGAGAAGGGACTCTTGACCCCGGACAATTGTGTCGTGGCGCTGATCGACCATCAGGGCCAAATGCTGTTTGGAACAAGCAACTTCGATCGCCAGACAATCATTAACAATACCGTTGCTCTTGGAAAAGCCTCCCGGGTGTTTGATGTGCCTGTGGTGCTCACCACTGTGGAAACGAAATCCTTTAGCGGCAACATGTGGCCTCAACTCCGAGCTGTATTTCCGGGGCAGGAACCCATTGAGCGTTCGTCCATGAACTCCTGGGACGACAGGAACTTCGTAGCAGCCATTGAAAAAAGCGGTCGCAAAAAGATTCTCATTGCCGGCCTTTGGACAGAAGTCTGTGTAGCGTTTCCGACGGTACAGGCGATTCATGACGGCTACGAGATTTACGTGGTGGAAGATTGCTGCGGCGACGTGAGTCAGCTTGCTCACGACAACGCGATGAAGCGTGTCATTCAAGCTGGCGCAAAGCCGGTCACGTCCATGTCCGTCATGCTCGAATGGCAGCGCGACTGGGCTCACAAGGAAACTTACGATGCCGTGATGGACATTGTGAAGAACCATTACGGAGCCTATGGAATCGGAGTCGAGTACGCGTACACAATGGTACACGGCGCTCCAGCCACGAAATTCCCGGAGTACGCGGTTCCCACACCTGCGTTAGCTCACAAATAGAGAAGTGGGCGGAAGCTTGCTTCCGCCCTCTCCCACTGCGATGGAAAACGAAGAAGGAGATTCGTGTGTCTGCTGAAATCATCTTGCACAACGCCAAGATCGCCACGAATAAGGTGCCCTCGTTTGTCGAGGCGATCGCTATTTCTGATGGAAAAGTGACTGCCGCCGGTGGAAATGACGAGATTCTGCGTCTACGAGGACCGGCAACCCGCGTTATCGACGGCCGGGGGCGTACCGTCATTCCTGGACTCAATGATTCGCATATGCATCCGATCCGCGGCGGGCTCAACTACAACCTTGAGTTGCGCTGGGATGGTGTACCTTCGCTCGCTGACGCTCTGCGCATGCTGAAAGAGCAGGCGGCTCGGACGCCCGCTCCGCAGTGGGTCCGAGTCATCGGAGGGTGGACAGAGTTTCAGTTCGCCGAGGGCCGGATGCCAACGCTCGATGAAATCAACGCAGCAGCGCCGGACACACCGGTCTTCGTGATGCATTTGTACGACAGAGCGCTGTTGAACGGAGCGGCGCTTCGTGCCGTGGGCTATGACAAGAATTCCCCGGATTTTCCGGCCGGTGAAGTTCAACGCGACCGTCACGGGAACCCCACAGGTCTTCTCATCGCGAATCCAAACGCGAATATTCTCTACTCCACCCTGGCCAAAGGACCGAAACTATCGCGCGAGGATCAGCTGAATTCGTCAAGGCAGTTCTTCCGCGAACTGAACCGTTTTGGAATCACCAGCGTCATTGATGCCGGCGGCGGATTTCAAAACTACCCGGACGATTACGGCGTTGTGAGCGAACTGCACAGCAACGGAGAACTTTCCCTCCGGCTTGCCTACAACCTCTTTACCCAGAAACCGAAGCAAGAACTGGGCGATTTCCAGAGCTGGACCAAAATGACCAAGCCCGGGGACGGCGATGATTTCTATCGCGTTAATGGCGCAGGGGAAATGCTGGTTTTTTCCGCCGCGGATTTCGAGGACTTCCTTGTCCCGCGGCCGGACTTGCTCCCCGTGATGGAAAGCGAGCTGAAAGCTGTGATCCGGCACCTGGTAGAGAATCGCTGGCCTTTTCGCCTGCATGCGACATACAACGAGACTATCGAGCGGGCATTGAACGTTTATGAAGACGTGAATCGAGAGATTGCGTTCGACGGCCTGCACTGGTTCTTCGATCACTGCGAAACAATTTCCGACCGCAATATCGAGCGTGTGAAGGCGCTGGGCGGCGGTATCGCGGTGCAGAACCGGATGGCGTTCCAAGGGGAGTATTTCGTCCAGCGATACGGGACACGACAAGCCCAACGGACACCGCCGATCCGGCAGATGCTGGAAATCGGCGTTCCGGTTGGGGCGGGTACCGACGCAACGCGCGTCTCAAGCTACAACCCGTATCTTTCCCTCTATTGGCTTATCACTGGAAAGACCATAGGGGGTCGCAGCCTCTATCCACAAGAAAATCGGCTCGATCGGGCGGAAGCACTCAAACTCTACACGATGGGTAGTAGTTGGTTTTCAACAGAAGATGGCAAGAAGGGAGCGCTCGTCCCTGGGCAGCTGGCGGATCTGGCCGTGCTCTCCGCAAATTATTTCTCGATTCCGGAGGAGGAGATCAAGCAGCTAGAATCCGTGCTCACGATTGTAGGCGGGAAGATCGTTTATGCCACCGAAGAATTCTCAAAACTCGCGCCGCCGGCATTACCGGTGAGTCCAAGCTGGTCTCCTGTCAAAGAATATGGTGGCTATGCAAGGGGACAGCGGGAGGTTGTTGGTGCGTCTCACTCTGCTTCCTGTTCGCATATCGAGAACTCCGAACCCGGCCGGACAAAATCGCACCTCCAAGTCCTGGGCGACCTCGGCCTGTGGGGGCTGGGTTGCGACTGCTTTGCATTCTGATTCGGGCGATGGGTTCGGGCGATAGAGGAGGGATGGAGATGAAGGTGTTGTTCCTATCTTTCGTAGTTGGTCTCGGCGTCGGTGCTCTTTATGGGCTCATCCGAGTCAAGAGTCCAGCGCCGCCTATCGTAGCGTTACTCGGACTGTTAGGAATGGTGCTTGGCGAACAGTTGGGGATATGGATTCAAACCAAGAAGCTCGATGTTCCGCGTGCTGCTGCCGTCTGCCTTGTCGGCGAGCGCTACGACCGGCAGTATCCGTCCGAAATCGCTTTGGCAGCGTCTGGGTCTGAGGTTGTTGAACGAATTAAGTGATCGCCAAGTAGTGATCGCCAAGCTAGGAGAAGACGGAATGCGCTTCAACAAAATTATCGTTGGACCGTGCGTTGCGCTAGTTCTGACGCTCGGTCTCGCGGTTGGATCTCTCCACGTCAGTGCTTTTGCCCAAAGTGCGCCGACAGCCGAAACCGTAAGCATGGCTGTAGGGCCGCAGTACGACACGACACATGTCTACGTAGCTCCGGAAGATTTTGATCGCTTCGTCGCCAGCTTGCTTGCAACATTTGGCGGCACTAAAGCCAAACAGGGAGTCTTCACAGTAACTCCAACGCAGAGCAGCACGATGTCGCAACTGGTCCTCACACCCGTGGGTTCGGTATCCGTTTTCGGCTTCAAGACACCGATCCCGTATCCGTTCGGTTTGGAGCGTACAGGCTATCTGGTCACGGGCATGGAAGAGGCGATCGGTGCCGCCAAGGCCAGTGGCGCAGACGTGCTCGTCGCTTCCTTCAACGATCCGATCGGTCAAGACGCGGTTATTCAATGGCCCGGTGGTGTGAACACACAATTGTATTGGCACACCACCGCGCCGTCCTATCCGCCGCTCCAGACAGTTCCGGAGAATCGCGTCTACGTGTCCGCGGACCGTGCGGATGCCTTCGTGCGCAGCTTTCTTGCCTTCTCCCATGGAACCGTCGTCTCTGATGATACCCAGGCACCAGGCGTTGAAATCGGAAGACCTGCGGAGACCTACCGGCGGGTGAGGATTGAATCAAAATTCGGGAAGTTGACTGCGCTCGTTACTGACGGACACCTTCCTTACCCCTACGGCCGGGAGATGACGGGATACGAGGTGGCGAATCTCGCGGAGACCATTACCAAGGCTAAGGCGGCTGGGGCAGATGTCCTTGTCCCTCCGTACAAGACCGACGAGCGAGATGCCGCTGTTGTTAGCTTTCCGGGAGGATACATCGCAGAGATCCACTCAGTAACGAAGAAATAGGACGCACGAACAACTTCCAACGATAGTGGGTGAAAGAGTTGGGATCTAGTCGCTTCAAGAAATCATCAACTTTGAGTTCAAAGGAGCATCGAATGAAGACCTGGTTTATCACCGGCGCGTCGCGTGGATTCGGCGCTCTATTTGTCAAAGAAGCGTTGGATCGAGGCGACAATGTTGTCGCGGCAGCGCGCAATCCCCAAGTCCTCGCAGACAAATTCGGTGCGCGTCCCAACCTCCTTGCGATCAAGTTAGACGTTACGAATGAGGAACAAGCTCGTGAAGCTATATGGCAGACGGTTGAGCGATTCGGGCGTATTGACGTGCTGATCAATAATGCGGGATTTGGCGTGCTCGGTGCGGTCGAGGAAATCTCAGGTGCAGAAGTGGAAGCCGTTTATCGGACTAACGTCTTCGGTCTGCTCTCGGTCACGCGTGCTGCTTTGCCGCAATTCCGTCGTCAAGGTTCGGGACATATTATCAATATCTCTGCGGTCGCCGGATATCAAAGTTGGCCTGGCTGGGCCGTCTATGCCTCGACGAAGTTCGCGGTCGAGGGCATCTCCGAAGGATTGGCTGTGGAAGTCAAGCCTTTGGGCATCAAGGTGACAGTCGTCGAACCTGGTTTTTTCCGGACTGATTTTCTGGATGGTCAATCACTAACCATTTGCCCAACCGTCATCGACGACTATGCCGAAACGACCGGAGCAATGCGTCAGGCTGCAGTGTCGTCGAATCACAAGCAGCCCGGTGATCCGGCACGAATGGCAAAAGCCCTCCTGAGGATCGTAGACGACCCGAATCCGCCGTTGCGGATGCCCTTCGGCTCCGACACCGTCGCCACGATTGAGGCAAAGAACGCCTTCGTTGCGGCGGAATTGAACAACTGGCGCACACTGGCTATCTCCACCGACTTCGCGAAGTGAGAATCAGAACAAAGAGATACGTGCGAACGTTACTGATTTTCGTAGTCATGTTTCTTGCAGGTTCGCTACTCTCCCGAGGCCAACCGCTTCCTGCCGCTGAATCCCCTGTGCCGGCACGAACGTATCACTTGCTTCGCGAGGACGACGATTGGAGTTTCCTTGCCGATCCGGCGGAACGGCAGGAGTTTTGGGATCGCATCAAATACCTTCCTCTGCGAACAGGCCGGACTGACTGGTTCCTTTCCATGGGCGGCGAAGCACGCGAGGTTTGGGAACAGATTGGAAACGACAACTGGGGCCGACAGCCGTTCACGAACGGCTATTTCAACCAACGGTATATGTTTTACGTTGACGCTCACTATGGCAAGCACGTTCGCTCGTTCGTTGAGCTAAAAAGCGGTTTGAATTCCTACCGCATCGGCGGCCCGAGGCCGATCGACGAAAAGAAGCTGGACTTCCAGACCGCATTTGTCGAAGTCGGAACGGGAGATGAGAGGAACTGGATCAAGTTCAGGGCCGGCAGACAGGAGATGGAATACGGCTCAGGTCGGCTGATCGATGTGCGCGAGGGCCCAAATGTCCGCTTGAGTTTTGACGGATTCAAGGTCAAGACCGGCATCGGCCCTTGGCAGATTGACGGGTTCGCCATGCGGCCGGATCTGGACAAGCCGGGCTTCTTCAATAACGTTCCGAATCATTCTGTCGGATTCTGGGGTGTGTATGGGGTCCGGCCTCTAACCAAGAACATTACTCTGGATGTCTATTATCTTGGGCTCGATCGAAAAGCAGCCGCATTCAACCGAGGTGTTGGCCAAGAGGTACGGCACAGCATCGGTGCGCGTCTCTCTAGTCCCATTGCTCAAACGAAGCCTGGCTGGGATTTCGACTATGAAGGGCTTTGGCAATTTGGGAGCTTCGGTTCGGCAAATATCCGGGCATGGACTCTGGCATCGGAAACCGGATACCGATTCCCGACCGTTTCGCTCAAACCACGATTCAGCGTCAAGGCAGACATCTCCAGTGGAGACGATCCCAGGACGAATACTCTCGGTACGTTCAATCCCCTGTTTCCGAAGGGCAACTATTTTGGCGTTCTCGCCACCACAGGTCCTGGTCCCATCAACTTTATCGACGTACACCCTCATGTGGAAACGGCGTTGCCACACAATGTGACTGTCTCAGTTGATTGGATATTTCAGTGGCGCGAGAGTCTGGGAGACGGAGTGTATTCCGTCCCCGGATTTTTGATTATTCCCGCGCTAGTGTTTCTTACCGGTCTTCCGTTCAAGACTGCCGTTGGCACTTCCTTGTTCGTTATCTCAATCAATTCACTCACCGGGTTTAGTGGGGATTTGACTAATCACACGATGGAGTGGAATTTTTTACTGACAATCACAGCCCTTGCTGTTGCCGGGATTCTAATTGGCAATTTTATCTCCCGCAGAATTGCGGCACTCTATTTACGCAAAGCTTTTGGCTGGCTCACGCTTGTAGTAGGTGTCTGGATTTTGTCCAAGGAGTTTTTAATTTAGTAACCATTCAAGATTACAAATTACAGATTGCATATTTGGGACTAACTTTGAATGCGGAAAGAGTTAAAATCTGTAATTTGAAATCTGCAATTTTAAAATACTAGAATATGAGAGCCACGCGAGAAACCGTGCAAGAAATTAAAAAAGTATGCGTCATCGGACCAGAGTGTACCGGCAAAACTGATCTCTCACAATTTCTTGCACAACATTATCAAACTTCGTGGGTAGAAGAATACGCGCGGGCTTATTTGAACAAGCTCGGCCGTGATTATGATCAAATTGATTTGCTAAAGATAGCGCATGGCCAACTTCGTATGGAAGATGAATGGATTT
>Ga0137418_10004941_pt1 | contig 12226 bp, 13 predicted proteins | sample CZODoug3_1_2_16f_FD_122242 | JGI IMG/M metagenome (GOLD analysis project Ga0137418, IMG submission 122242) | Vadose zone soil fungal communities from Angelo Coast Range Reserve, California, USA - CZODoug3_1_2_16fungal (Hybrid Assembly) | ecosystem: Environmental > Terrestrial > Soil > Vadose... | reverse complement strand
CTTGTGGAAGAAAGAAGGAGTCAGGCGACATGAAAGTACGAGCATCGGTAAAAAAGATTTGCGACAAATGCAAGGTGATCCATCGCCGCGGCGTGGTTCGGGTAATCTGCGTCAACCCGAAACACAAACAGCGGCAAGGATAAGTTTTCGATTTTTTGGTTTTAAGAGTTTTTGTTGAACAGGAGAAGTCATGGCACGTATCGCAGGTGTTGATCTTCCAGTGAACAAGCGCCTTTGGGTCGGTTTGACGGCGATCTATGGCATCGGACAAGTGCGCGCAAAGAAGCTCGCGGAAAAGGTCGGCGTGGATTTCACGAAAAAGATCCGCGACCTTACCGAAGACGAAGTGAACAAACTTCGCCAGGCCATCGAGCAGGAAGGCCGCGTCGAAGGCGATCTCCGCAAGGAGATCCAGATGAATATCCGCCGACTGATCGAAATTCAGGCCTATCGCGGCGTTCGTCATCGTCGCAATCTGCCGGTTCGTGGCCAGCGCACGCACACCAACGCACGCACCCGCAAGGGTCCGCGGCGTGGAGCAGTCGCGGCCAAGAAACAGGTCAAGGGCAAGAAGGGCTAAGTTTTCAGATGATTGTGCAAGGGCGCAGCGTGCTGCGCCCTTGCACAGCAAAAGTCTTTAGATTCGGCTTTAGACGAAACGGAGTGCAACGTGGCAAAAGAGCAGCAAAACACAGCGCCTGATGTGCAACCTGGAAAACCAGGAGCAGCCGGTAAACCGGGTGCAGCGCCGGCAAAGCGCAAAAAAGAGTTCAAGAAGAAGCGCGAAAAGCGCGTGGTGCCGCATGGAGTCATTCACGTCGCGGCTTCGTTTAACAACACGCAGATCACCATCACCGACACCGACGGCCGCACTTTGTGCTGGTCCTCGGCGGGCGCGATTGGTTTCAAGGGTTCGCGCAAAGGTACGCCGTACGCCGCGCAACAGGCTTCACTGAACGCAGCCGGCAACGCGCGCGATCAGTACGGAATGAAGAGCTGCGAAGTTCGCGTGCAGGGTCCCGGCTCCGGCCGCGAATCCGCGGTGCGCGCGCTGGCTGCCGCCGGATTGCACATTGTGGTCATTCGCGACGTCACGCCGATTCCGCACAACGGCTGCCGTCCGCCGAAGCGCCGCCGCGTGTGAGGTAGCGTGGCCATTCGTGGCTGCGTGCCTTTGTAGTGGCCGGTCTTCAGACCGGTGCTTTTTCCGCGGTTTTGTAGGGGCCCCGACCTGGTCGGGGGCCGGTTTCACAAAAGTTTAGTAAGGAATTGGGAAGGGAGAATCGAAGTTGGCAAGACATCGTGAAGCAGTATGTCGCCTTTGCCGCCGTGAGGCGCAAAAGCTGTTCCTAAAAGGTCTGCGGTGCTTTACCGAGAAGTGCGCCATTGAAAAGCGCAATTTCGTTCCCGGCCAGCACGGGCAGTCGCGCCGCGCAAAAATCGCCGGCTACGGCCTGCAGTTGCGCGAAAAGCAGAAGGTCAAGCGCACCTACGGGTTGCTGGAACGCCAGTTCCGCAACTATTTCGAAAAGGCCGAACGGGTCAAGGGCCCAACCGGCGAAAACCTCATCATCATGCTGGAGCGCCGCCTCGATAACGTGGTCTGGCGCGCCGGCTTGGCGTCTTCGCGTTCGCAAGCCCGCCAATTGGTTTCGCATGGCCACGTTCGAATCTCCGGCAAAAAGGTCAACATTCCTTCTTACCAGGTGAATGTTGGCGAAGAGATCGCCATCAAGGACAAGATGCACCAAAACGCCATGATTCTCGAAGCGCGCAACGTGGCACAAAGCCAATCCAGCGTGCCCTGGCTCGAACAGGACCGCGAACAGTTCAAGGCCAAGGTCGTGGCTCTGCCCAAGCGCGAGGACGTGCAGACTCCGCCGATCAACGAACAACTGATCGTCGAACTGTATTCGAAGTAATTTACCGGCAATCTTCAGAAATATCGCAGTACCGGAAGCCGCCCGAATCGGCTTCCAGAAGGAAGGAACAAATATGTGGAAGGGTTTTCAAAAGCCGAAGCGCCTGGCGCCGGAACTGGAATCGCTCACCGAAAAGTACGCCCGTTTTTCTGCGCAGCCTTTTGAGCGCGGATGGGGTACCACGGTAGGTAACACGCTGCGCCGCGCACTGCTCAGTTCCATCGAAGGGGCAGCCATCACCGCGGTAAAAATTGAAGGCGTGTTGCACGAATTTTCCTCGATCGCTGGCGTGGTCGAAGACGCCACCGACATCATCCTCAACTTGAAACAAGTGCCCATCAAGTTGAACACCGACCTGCCCAAGACCATCTACGTCAACATCGAACAGCCCGGACCAGTAACCTCCGCGCAAATCGAAGAAGACGCCGACTTCGCGGTGCTCGACAAGTCCGTGTACATCGCCACCGTCAGCGAAGGCGGCAAACTGCAAATCGAAATGCGCGTCAAGAATGGCCGCGGCTACGTCGCTGCCGACCGCAACTACGATGAAGACCTGCCAATCGGTTACATTCCGGTGGACAGCGTTCACTCCCCGGTGCGCAAGGTCAACTACTCCGTCGAGTCCGCCCGTCTCGGCCAGATGACCGACTACGAAAAGCTGATGATCGAAGTGTGGACCAATGGCGCGATCACTCCGAACGACGCCATCGGCCTGGCCGCCAAGCTGGTCAAGGATCACATGAGCATCTTCATCAACTTCGAAGAACCCAGCGAGGTTGTCGAGGCGCCGCCGGAGCTCACCAACGATCCGCGCCTGGAACATCTCGACCGTTCCGTCGAAGAGCTCGAGCTTTCCGTGCGCTCTTACAACTGCCTCAAGAACGCGAACATTCAGACCATTCGCGAACTGGTGCAGAAGAGCGAAAACGAAATGCTCAAAACCAAGAACTTCGGCCGCAAGTCGCTCAACGAGATCAAGGATATACTGGTGAAGATGGGCCTCGCGCTGGGCATGAAGTTTGACGAACACGGACGCATCATCTGGCCGCCGTTGCCTAGCCAGACCGCTGCGCCCTCCGCCGAAGAAAACCTCGGCTTGTAATTCTTTGTAGTGGCCGGGCTTTAGCCCGGTGCATTTGTCCGGTTTGTGTAGTGGCGGGTCTTTAGACCTGTGCTTTTCCGCCTCGGGAGGGCACGACTTCAGTCGTGCCGTTCCCAGGGAAAAAAAGTGGCGGCTTTAGCCGCTGCGGTATGGTGAGTTTCGGACTCTGCCTCGTTTCGCAGAACCACTGTTTGGAATTACGGAGAACATCGAATCATGCGACACCTGAAATCAGGCTCAAAACTTGGCCGCAACCCCTGGCACCGTCGCGCGACTTTGCGCAACCTGGTCACCAACTTGTTCGAACACGGCCGCATCACCACCACCTTGACCCGCGCCAAAGCCGCGCGTCCGGTGGCGGAGAAAATGATCACCCTCGGCAAACGCGACACGCTAACCTCGCGCCGCATCGCAGCTGCTTACATCATGACTCCCGGCATCACCAAAAAACTCTTTAGCGAAATCGCGCCGAAATTCGCCGACCGCGCCGGCGGCTACACCCGAATCATCTCGGCCGGCAACCGCGTTGGCGACGGCGCCAAAGTCGCCATCCTGGAACTGGTCGGCTACGAATTCAAGTCCAAGGAAAAGAAAGAGAAGACCAGGAAAGAAGAACCCGCCGAGGACACGGAAAAAGAAGCTTCCAGCAAGAGCTAAGCGCTGCTCGATTCAAATTCACTCATCTCAAGGGGCGTCGGCCGCGGTGGGCGCCTTTTTTTACTTCCCCCAATGTCTTCGGCCACTAGCTCTGTAACTTCCGCCTCCTTCTTACCGTAATTCCTTCAGACCCATCTCCCGCGAGACTCGCGCACCTTTGCCTCGCCGGATTCGATAAAGTAGTGGAACAGGTTTTCAACCCAGTGCTCGCCCTGCAGGACAATCTCGAGCAGAGCCTGAGCGCCATGCGCGCTCACAAACTGCGCTCTTCACTGACCATGATTGGTCTCACCATGGGTGTGGCCACGCTGATCACCGTAATGACCATCGTTCAGGGTGCGAATCTCTACGTGGAAAACAAGATTGCCAATCTCGGCACCAACGTCTTCCAGATTGCGCGCACGCCGTTTGCGGTCACCGACTTCAACATCATCATCAAAGCCCTCAAGTACAAAAAGATCGAGCTGGATGACATGCGCGCCGTCGCCGAAGGATGTCCCGCTTGCCGGGAAGTAGGCGCCACCGCCAGCGCCACCGTTCGCGCCCGCTATGGCGACAAGGAGGCTCAGGACGTCAGCTTTTACGGCCAGACGCCGAGCATGACGGATATCGACACCCGCGCCGTGGAATTTGGCCGCTATTTCAGCGCCGCCGAATCCGAACACCGCGCCAACGTTTGCCTGATCGGCGATTCCCTGGTGCAGAAACTTTTTCTCGGCGTTGACCCCATCGGCCGCAGCATCCGCATCGGCAACGATGAATTCCTCGTCATCGGCATCATGGAAAAAATCGGCAGCGTCCTTGGCCAGGATCAGGACAACTTCGTCACCGTGCCGCTCTCCGTGTTCCTTCGTATTCAGGGCATCCATTCCAGCCTGACCATCAACGTGAAATCGAGCGAAGGCTCTTTTGCAGCGGCGCAAGATCAGGCTCAGTTGGTCTTGCGCGCGCGCCGCCACCTCACCGGCCACATGGAAAATGATTTTTTCATCGGCACCAAAGAAAGCTACATGGCTTTGTGGCGCAGCATCAGCGGAGCGTTTTTCGGCGTATTCATTTTGGTCAGCGCCATTTCCGTGGTCATCGGCGGCATCGTCATCATGAACGTCATGTTGGTCAGCGTCACCTTGCGCAAACGCGAAATCGGCGTCCGTCGCGCGGTCGGCGCCACTCAGCGTGACATCCTTAATCAATTCATGTCCGAAAGCCTGATTCAGTGTCTGGTGGGCGGAATCCTTGGCATTGGATTGGGATTCCTGGTCGCGCTGCTGCTGCGCACGTTTTCACCGTTCCCGGCGTCGGTCCGCACCTGGGTCGCCGTCATGGGACTTATCATGAGTTCCGTAGTCGGTTTGTTTTTTGGCATTTATCCGGCGGTGCGCGCTTCGCGCCTCGACCCGGTCGTCGCCTTGAGGTCCGACTGATGAATCCACTGCGATACTTTCTTAAGTATCATTCCATTCCCCAAATTGTCATTCCGAGCGGAGCAGGCCGATTTCTTTTTTTCGCGCTCGCGAGAGCGAACGCGTCGGCCTGCGTAGTCGAGGAATCTCTCTTCTGTCTAGCCGCGGCAGACGAGGAATCTGCCTTTCCGATGAGGTCCGACTGATGTCCTTCATGACTCTGGCCCAGGCCCGCGAGAATTTCATCGCCGCCATGCAGACGCTGCTCTCCTCCAAGGTGCGTTCCGCCCTGACCGTGCTCGGCATCGTCATCGGCGTTTCCTCGGTCATTTCCATGGCCGCCATCATTCAGGGGCTGAACAAGTTTGTGCAGGACCGCGTGGAATCGCTCGGCTCTCGCACCTATTTCCTCACCCGTTTTCCACCCGGCACCGATCCGGCTCACATGCCCGACAAAATCCGCATTCGCCGCTATATCGGATACGACTACGCCGAATTTATTCGCGCCGCGGCTCCCGACGTGGAAAACGTCAATACCGTCGGCACCCGCGGCTTCTTCTTCGGCGACTCCAATCGCATCACCAGCGGCGACCACAGCGTGGAAAAAGTCATCGTGCGCGGCGCCGAGCCAGAATACACCACAGCCCTGCCGCTTTTTAACATCGACCGCGGCCGTTTCGTCAGCGCGTTTGATCAGGAGCATGCCCGTCCTGTCATTGTATTGGGCGCCTCCATTGCCGAGTCCCTGTTCCCAGACAGCGACTCGCTCGGCAAGACCGTGCGCCTCAACGGCTCGGTTTATGAAGTCATTGGCGTCTTTTCCCACGATCAGGGACTGTTTCTTGGCCCTGGCGTGGACATTTTCGCCATCATTCCGCTCAGCAACTTCAAGAAGCACTATCCCGAGGCCAAAGAGCTGATCATGCTGTTCACCGTTCCCAAGGACATCAACGTGGAGACTGCGCAAGGCGAAGTCATTCAGGCTATGCGCCGCATCCGCAAGATCCCGGCTGACAAGGAAAATGATTTTGAGTTGAGCTCCCCGGACTTTCTCAGCAAACTCTGGAACCAGCTAACCGGCGCCTTGGTCATCCTTACTTCGGTCATCAGCTCCATTGGCCTGCTGGTCGGTGGCGTCGGCGTGATGAACATCATGCTCATCTCCGTCACCGAGCGCACTCAGGAAATCGGCGTGCGCAAGGCCATCGGCGCCCGCAAAGCCGATGTACGTTTGCAATTTCTCTTTGAAGCGGTGGTCCTAACTTTGATCGGCGGCACCCTCGGCATTCTGATTGGCGCGGGCGTTTCCGCCGCTGTCCGCGCCGTGGCACCTTCCATTCCTGCCACTCTTTCCTACTGGTGGGTCACCATTGGCTTCGCCATGTCCGTCGGCGTCGGCGTCTTTTTCGGCTATTACCCCGCCAACCTCGCCGCCAAACTCGACCCCATCAACTGCCTCCGTTACGAATGAGCTCAGGCGTCAGGGCTTCGATTCGTCGTTTCTTACGTAGCACAGCCACTCTCGCATTCCCCGCCTCTTGCGGGGGCCGTGCGCGGTTGCAGTCTTACCCCGCCCGGAACCCACCAGCGCTTCGCGACCCAATGTCATTCCGAGCAGAGCGAGGAATCTGCTTTCCTCTAACTGGTGTATTTCGCCGCTTTTCCCACCAATGCCCGAAAAGCGGCCCCTGCGCTATACTGCTGCTGATGACCGCTGCTCACCCTTCGCCCTTGCTTGCGCACCGGTGCAGTTTTCACCCGGATCGCCACGACCCCTACCTCCGCCTCGGAACCATTGCCGTTTTCGTTGGCGACAAAGAGCGAAGCCGGCGATTCTACTTGGATCAACTGGGATTCCGCCTGGCCCTTGATGTCCCGCTCCCGTCCGTCGAAAATTCGCTCGCCGTCACTCCCCCCGATGGCACCGCTGTGCTCTCGCTCGTTGTTCCGAAAGCCGGCTCCGCTGAATACCAGCTTATCGGCCGCCCTACTCAAATCATCTTCTTGACCGAAAACGTCTTCGCCAAGTTCGAGGAATGGAGCAAGCACGGCGTGCGTTTTCACCATCCTCCACAGGTGCAGTCCTGGGGCGCAGTCTCCACTAGCTTCGAAGACTTGGATGGAAACTCCTTCACGCTTTTGGGTTATGATGCCGTCAACGTCGAGGTCGAAACACAGCGCCGCGCCCATGCCGAAAGGTCTGAGTCCGAACATCGCTTGAGCCAGGAATTGGAGCTCGCCAGGCACGTCCAGTCGAGGCTCTTCCCACAGACACATCCCGCTCTTTCCACCCTGGAATACGCAGCCGTTTGTATCCAGGCCCGCCACGTAGGTGGCGATTACTACGATTTTCTCGAGCTCGGCCGCGATCAGCTTGGGCTGGTGGTCGGCGACGTTTGCGGCAAAGGAGTCGCGGCAGCCCTCTTGATGGCCAATCTCCAGGCGCATCTCCGAAACCAGTGCGCCAGCTGCTCAAGCCGCCCCTACGTGCCGTTTGTTTTGGAACAACCCCAGCGCTTTCTACTCTCGGTAAATCGTCTTTTCTACGAAAATACCGCCGACAGCGCTTTTGCTACCCTCTTCTTTGCGGAGTACAACGATAAGTCCCGCCGCCTTCGCTATGCCAATTGCGGGCATCTTCCCGCCCTTCTGCTTCGCCAAGACGGCCAACTCGAGCGCCTCGAGCCCACTTGCACCGTCTTGGGACTCTTCAAAGGATGGGACTGCTGCGCGGGTGAGTGGAATCTTTCGCCAGGTGACACCGTCGCGTTTTACACCGACGGTGTAACCGAGTCGTTTAACCAGGACGGCGAAGAATTTGGAGAATCTCGGTTGGTCGAAGCTTTACGCCGCCATCGCGACTTGCCGCTGCCGAACCTGCTGGCCTCGCTGGTGGACACCGTTCGCAGCTTCAGCCCTCACGAACAGCAGGACGACATCACCATGCTGGTCGCCAAGTGCAAATGACCCAGAACGAAGCCCAGAAAAAAGCCGCCAGCCGAAACTGCTGGGTTCAACAATTTCCGTCCGCACCGCTTACGCGCTGTGGCGGTTTCGGTTATGCCCTTAAGAGAACCGTTACAGGTTTTCGCCAGGTTCTGAATAGCTGGATAACGGAGGCGTCGATATCAATCGAGCTCCGGCATATTCATTCTCTTTGCGATAGCCCGGTAGCGTGGATCCGAATGCAGCGGATCGAGATCCGGATTGTGCTGTAAGTGAATCATCATCGGATCGCGCTGCTCGAAGGCTTGATCTAAATAGTAAAAGGCTTCGTCGTAACGGCCAGCGCCCGCCGCGGCCTCCGCCGTGCGCAACGGCGACGCGTATCCTTTCGTGGCCGCTTTCTTCAGTTTCTTCAACTCCATCAGGTTGATGGCACGGAATCCGCCATTGCGATATGCCTTGTCGATGTTCTTGGCGCCCTGTTCATCTCCTTCGATGACCAGCGTCTTTTTCACCTCTTCGATAGCGTTCGGGTAGTCTCCCTTTCCAAGGTAGGCATCGCAAAGAACGACGTGCAGCAGAGGATAGCCCGGGCGAGCTTCTATTCGTTGCTTAAGCTCTTTCACCGCTTCATCGAACCGGCGCGCACGGATCAGGGCGTAGCCATACATCCAGGGTCTCGCGAAGGGATCCAGTTCGAGCGCGGTCCTGTCTTCTTGGAGCATTTCGTCCATGCGATTCATGGCGCTCAACGCATACGCGCGGATATGGTGGGCTTCGGCAAAACTGGGATTTAACTCAATCGCGCGACGGAACTCCTTGTCTGCGCCGTCCCAATCCCAGCGGTAGAAAAGCTTGATCCCACCGCTGGAGTGGTGAGCTTCAGCCAGGGAGTCGTCGAGCTCCAGCGCCTTCTTCGAAGCCGCTTCCGCGAGCGGCATCGCTTCCAGGGGACGTAACTCCCCCACAACAGCCTGCGCCCCATAGCTGTCCGCCAGGCCCGCATAAGCTGCGGCATAGCCAGGGTCGAGACGGATCGCCTCCCGAAAGAATTCACGGCTCTTTTCGTACCGTTCGGAGAACCAAAAGTAGCGGCCACGAAAATAGGCGTCGCGAGCAGCGGGGTTGACGGGCGCACGTACCGATCTCGAAAGACTTTCGTCGCGGTTGGAAGCCAGCTTCACGCGCTCCGCGATACTTCGCGCGAGTTCTTGTTGCAGGGACAAAACATCTTGCAGATCGCGATCGTAGCTTTCAGCCCATAGATGTGTGTCGGTCGGCGCATAGACCAGCTGCGCGGTGACTCGCACGCGATCTTTGGACCGCGATACCGAGCCTTCCACGATTCCGTCTACCGAAAGCTCACGCGCGATTTCGGGAAGCGGTCGATGGACTTTCTTGTACTGCATCACTGACGTCCGCGAGATGACCCGCAAAGATTTGTACTTTGCCAGCATAGTGATCAGTTCATCCGTCATGCCGTCCGCAAAGTATTCGTCGCCGGAATCACCGGACATATTTTCCAGCGGCAGGACCGCTATGGACCGAACCGAGGGCGTCGTCGCTGCCTGCGAACCCGCCAAATAGGAGCGAGTAAACCTGTAGGCCGGCCATCCCAACAGCAGGGCTACTGCGGCGGCGGCAACCCAGGCGGTACTTCGGTGTTTGGCAGCCTGTTCTTGCGGCAGCTTTTCGTCATCAGGAGGCGGGATACCGAGGCCCGGTGGCTCGGCGGCCGGAGAAGCCGCCGAAACTTCCGGAACGCGACTGACTTCGGCAATAAAGCGGTAGCCTTTACGCTGAACTGTCTGTACAAAGCGCGGATTGTCCGGGTCGTCGCCGAGCACCTGGCGAATCTTGCGGATCGCGGTGTTGATGCCATGCTCGGCGTCCACGAAGATGTCTTTTCCCCAAAGCAGCTGCTCGATCTCCTGGCGGCCGACCAGCCGGCCATTGGATTCGGCCAGCAGCTGCAATAGCTCCATGGGGATTTTTTCCAGCTTAAGGGGATGGCCGGCGCGGCGCAGCTCATAGCGGGAGCAGTCAAGCTCAAAATCGGCGAATTTTAGAAGCGCTCGGCACACGGCGGTACAGACCTGATTTTCGCGGAGTATAGCACTCCGGCGCGCCTGATCAAATGAACATAAGTGTTTTCAGTGGGTTACGCCTTCACCAGACCTTCACCATAGCGTGAGAGGTCCTCCATTGCCTGAAACCGCGAGTTCCGACTACTTTCCCGCGGCGGCAATCCTGCTCAGGCCCTTGCAAGCGAATCCTGAGACTCGGAGCCAGCCAAAAGGGGAGATTCTATGAAAGGGATAGTTCGAGCAACTGCAATAATGTTTGGCACGTTGGTGCTGGCCGGCCTGATGGCGGTCAACGCTGGCGCGCAGTGTGGAGCGTCGGACGGACCGCTGACCTCCAATACCGCCACCGCACTCCTGATGCATTCGGCTCCAACCAAGGCAACAACGACCACCACGAGCGCACCCGCGCCGAGCGCTCAGGTGGCGCCCGTAGGCGCTCCGATTGTCGGCTTCTGGCATGTTAAGTTCATTTCAAAAGGTACCGGATTCATTCCTGACGGCACCGTGGTTGATATGGGCTTCTCGCAGTGGCATTCAGACGGAACGGAAATCTTGAATTCTTCACGGCCTCCCGCAACCAGCAACTTCTGTCTGGGCGTGTGGGCCAAAACCGGGCCGTCCACTTACAAACTGAATCATTTCGCGCTTAGTTCAGACCTGAACGGCAACATGATCGGCCCGGCAAATATTCGCGAAGACGTAACGCTGGACGCGCATGGAACCGGCTATTCGGGAACCTTTTCCATCAGTCAGTACGACACGTCCGGAAACCTTCTGGTCCAGATTGTCGGAGAGGTGGTAGCGACTCGCATCACCGTGGACACCAAGCTCTCGGACCTACTTTGAGTGCAGCGCTGCGGCTGTCGATCGCCGCTCTGCGTTGAGCAAAAAAGTTCCGGGACGGATGGCTGCGCTCCCCGGCAGCCATCCGAATTTCTAGCCTTGGATTTACATTCACCGCATTCTGCTTTAACTCTTTAGAATAATGTGCAAACGAAAGGCGCTGCTTCGGGGTTCAGGCTGCCAGCTTTGTCTTGCGGAATCGGAACCACAGATAAATCACCACTGACGCCACAAACGCACCTGTGGAATCGAGCAGGGAATCCCACGGCGAAGCAGTGCGCGAAACTACAAACGCCTGATGAATTTCATCCAATGCGGAATATCCGGCAGCGATCGACAGTGCCGCCAAAGCCCACGTCCAGCGCCAGCCAGCGCGGCCGGCACGTACTCCGCGAAACAGCAGCAGGCAGAAAATAAAATACTCCGTAAAATGCGCACTCTTGCGAATGAAATGGTGCAGCGGCTCGATCTGCTCTTCGGTCAACGACCGAATGAACCAGTGCAACGCGCTGTAGAGAATTGATCCTGTGTGAGCAGCAGAAAAGGTGTCGGTAGAAAGAAGAAAAATCAGGCATGCCCAAGCCAGTGCCGGCCACCAGGAACGCAGGAATTGCGGTACGAACGAACTCGGAGGCACGCGATGTCGGATTTCACTCAATGGCGGCGCGGGTCGTGGATTGCGCCACGGCTGTTCAGGCAATGTTTTCGTTCTCCCTCGGTTCGGCCAATTTCAGTATGGGCACGATATATCGCGCCCACTTGCGCTATTCCATTCTGTAATTCGGCGCCTCGCGCGTGATCACCACGTCATGCACATGCGATTCACGCAAGCCTGCCGCGGTAATTCGCACAAAGCGGCCCTTCTCGCTCAACTCTTTCAGCGTGCGCGCGCCAACGTAGCCCATTCCGCTCTTTAACCCGCCGACCAGTTGATCGGTCAGCGCGCCCAGCGGGCCTTTGTACGCCACGCGGCCTTCCACGCCTTCCGGCACCGACTTGCCGCTGTCGCCCATTTCCTGCACCACGCTGTAGCGGTCTGAGCCCGCGGCCATCGCGCCAATCGAGCCCATGCCGCGATACGACTTAAACGTGCGGCCCTGAAATAGAATCGTTTCGCCGGGAGATTCTTCGGTTCCCGCGAACAAACTTCCGATCATCACGCACGAAGCTCCCGCAGCCAGTGCTTTGGTGATGTCGCCGGAATATTTAATTCCGCCATCGGCGATGATCGGCACGTCAGTTCCCGCCGCCGCACGCGAACAGTCG
>Ga0137418_10004940_pt1 | contig 12226 bp, 6 predicted proteins | sample CZODoug3_1_2_16f_FD_122242 | JGI IMG/M metagenome (GOLD analysis project Ga0137418, IMG submission 122242) | Vadose zone soil fungal communities from Angelo Coast Range Reserve, California, USA - CZODoug3_1_2_16fungal (Hybrid Assembly) | ecosystem: Environmental > Terrestrial > Soil > Vadose... | reverse complement strand
TCCTGTATGTTGTGCGGGATTGGCTTTGATGCAAAGGTGGCACACGAATTTGCCCGGCAAAAGAAACGGGGCCTGCAGACCTATGTCCGGGTATCCCTTGCTCATTTTTTTACAAGCCGGCCTTATTCCTTCAGGATCCGGCTGACCTTGCCGGAAGGCAGAAAAGCGGTCTTCCCTGTGGATGCCTTTTTTATCAATATCGCCAATGGCAATCAATTTGGGAATCATGTCACCATCGCGCCGAAAGCGAGCCTGCAAGATGGGATGCTCGACATTGTCGTGGTGAAAAGGATGTGGAAGCTTCCTATGGTCTTTGCGGTGATCCGCCAGGTGCTGGGAAAGTCGGTGATCGAGGATGCCGCCTCGCGGAACGGGACGCTGGTCAACGGGCGGCGCGTCCAGCGCGATGGTCACGTCAAAACTAATCACTGGAGAGGTGCTGCCAAATTGATGCGACCTGAGACTGGCAGGATCCACGGTGAGATAGGGAGAAGTTATCAATAATCCCGTTCCTGGCACCTGGTCCACCGCAGCGCCACTTAAATAAACCTTCAGCGTCGTGCCCCGAGACGCCGAGACTGGCACTGTAGATAATTCGCTGTTCACACCTACCAGGCGAGGGTCCAGAGTTGCGATCGAATTTTATGGCGGCACCAGGATGTAGTTAATTGCTGCGGTCTTATTTGCCGCAACTCGCAACCCACTGGCGATTTCTACCGCGCGAAAACTCTGTCCGCTCGAGCGATGCTCTGCATCAAGATTCAGCGACTCGTCTTCACTCACGCCAGCGGCCAGATTTTCTGTCAAGACGCGGTAAATCCCGGGCACAATGCCACCGATATTGAATTGACCATTGGGGCTTGTAACGCCGCTGGCCATCACTCGTCCGGAAACAACATCTTCAATCCAGACATGCGCGCGAGCCGCAGGCAGAAGATTGCCTTGTTGGTTGTTGAGAATGCGGCCATCAATCGAACCGGTATCGTTCCTTGGGCCATAAACGCTTTTCACTGCGGCGCGGTCACTTTCACTTAAGGTGCGCTCACTAATTGCGGGCAAGCCGAAGGTGCCATTTAGCGCTTGTGTTGCGTTCATCGTCGCACCGATGACGCTGGAATGATTAAGACCAAGCAGGTGTCCCAGCTCATGGGTAAGTGTTGACTGTAGATCGTAGGTGCCGGGACTGCCGTCAGTTGAGAACTCAAGCGGCGCACCGTCAAGCGAGTATGGGAAAGGGTTGATAACTATATCGGCTTCGCTAATCTCTCCGCTATCAGTGTCATAGAAAACACGCGTGCGCGCGGGACTGCTTTCGTCACTGAACATCGCAAGATTTTCATTAGTCGCCGCAACCGTAATCAAATTCACGCCATCGCCGTGGCTGGCTGAACTGATTGACTGCAGGTTGGAAGGAACCTCGAGAAAGTTAATGTTGGCAGCCGCGGACCAGGTTGCTAATGCGCCATGGATCGCGCCGGCCACGTCGCTGCCGGCCTTGATACTTGCATTCGGCGAAGTCATTGAAGTCGATAACGCGATCGATATTGTTTTCCTGGCCCACCTTACCTGTCGTCTGGCGGATCGCGCGGGTTCAAAGGAAGACGGTTGGCCCACGCCAATGCATGCCAGCATTGTCAGCAGCGCTAGTAGAGTCTTATGTCGTCGCATGCTTGAAATCGTTTGGCGTTAGGGACAGCCTGATGGCTTGATTGAATCGGCGTGCGGGGAAACACGCTATCCAGTGATAGTAACACTTTCCGGAAGAGCGGTAGCCATAAAAACCTGCCATGGGACAACAAAAAAGCCCGCACGGTTCGCATGCGGGCTAAGAAAACAGACAAAAGCGGGATGGCTTTAGTTAATTTTGATTTGTGGAGCAGTGGCAGTTCCGCGACTCATGAAAGTACCACTTCTGGTCAGCGTCACTACTACCGGAACGTCACCTGAACCAGCCAACGAGGCCGGCAGGGTTATGGTTATCAAGTCTTCACCGAACATGTTGACATTGTTCCTGACACTGGACGCAGTGATAGCCGTGGTTCCAAGGGTGACTGACACCTCGCTGGGAATGGCGCCGCGAACTCCGGTTAGATGGATTTCGAGCACGGTTGGCACCTGGGTACCGGTGCTGTCTGCCGAAGTCACACTAAAAGGTTCCATCACGCATCCTGAGACGGCTGTGTTGGTCACGTTGCAGATGATCGCGCGGCCGCCCGCGGCATGCGTAGTTGAAAAAATGTCAGGTTGCGCTATCACGATATTCAGTGTGCCGCGGAGAACGGTTCCGTTGTTGTTGATAACAAACGTCGCCACGCCCGCCGATAAACCAATAGGCACCACAAAGTCGATTTCCTTGGAAGCATTTCCCACGAAATACAAACCCGCTGCAGCGCCGTTGATGGAAACCGAAACACCGTTAAGTTCTATAGGCAATATAGGACTGCGCGCAGTTTCTGATCCGACAACGCCAACCTTATCTGAGGGCGCAAGCGCCACCGTTGACCGAACTATGCCTATTTCGCCGGGTGCAAGGCCTCCTGCGATAGTGCCAGGTGTTGGTGTAGGTGTGGGACTGGGCGAAGGGCTGGCTGCCGGTGGTGCATCGAGTACTGGAAAAGTGCTGGCGCCGGTGAAGAAGGACAAGGTCGCCGATGATTCGGTAACGACCGTCGGACTCAGCAAGTAATAAACTTCTATGGACAAGTCGGCGTTGCCGCCGCCGAGTTCCGCGGCAGTCAAACTGAAGGTGATTCGGGTTCGCTTGCTACTCGCGATCGGCCGTATTGGCACATCACTGGCCAACGAACCTACCGGATTATGTGTCAGTCGCTTAAACGTGCTGGTAGACGAAACCGGAAGATCAGTAATGAAGATTTGTGGTTGGCGGGTGACATTCAAGCCGGTGCTGTCATCAGCCGCCGCGGGAAAACTTCCGTCGCTTTTGAAGTTCAGACCAGAGGCAAACACCAGCGCTCCGGGTACATTCCCGGTGTAGTCAGTAAATGATGGGAAGTGTCTGATATCTGATCCGCTGAGCGCCCGCAGGCCAACTTGAGTAAAACTATCTCCAGCAACACTGTAAACAAAGGTGGCCAAAGCCGCCGTGTTCGTTGTGCTGTCGTTGGCTTTTGGATCCGCCGCCCTTGACTCAAAGGCAATCAAAGCTCCGTCGCGGCTCAAACGGCGGCCCGGGCCGAGAAGATTTACACTCGATCCGGTGAAGGTGCCGCTAGTCTCCGACTTTGTCCGGGTAACCTGCGTCACATTGCTCAAACCTGAGCCGGTAAAGTCAGCCACGAAAACTTCAGCGTTGCCTTTGCCGTGACCATCATCGTCGTTGCCGCCAGTTAGGTTCGCGGTCGATATAAAGGCGACCTTGCTGCCGCTGGCTGATAGAGATGGATTTTGTTGAAAGCGGGAAATTAGCGTTGGCCCATTCATCGTGTCCGCGGTATTGGTTGCCTGCACGAATACGCCAGGCGCAGCGGAAAGGTCACGAAAGAAAAGTTCAGGATTGCCATCCGTATTTCCAGTGCCAACCAAATTGCGAGTGGAAATAAATGCGATCAGGGTTCCGGTATCATTAATTGTTGCTTCACGATTATCGTCAGCCACAAATGGCAACACACTCGTTCCTCCGGCTGACGGCGCTCGGCTCGCTGGTGTAGATGTGACTTGCGTGAAAGTACCGAGGGAAAGATCCTGGAAAACGTCGTCGCCCGCGGTCAAATCCACATCCGGCACGGCAGGCAGTTGATAGATCCAGATTTCCTGATTGCCATCAGTTGCAAGCGTTCCCGGATCTACTCCGTTAAAAGACGGCAGCGTCGGCGCATTAGAGCTGAATACGATCGTATAGACCCGCTTACCGGAAACTAGTGTCGGTTCGTAAGAAATCATCGGCCGGTTATTGCTGATCTCAATCTGTACCAAAGTTGGATCTGCTGGAGTCGGCGCGGGCGTGGGCGTTGGACTCGCGCTCGGACTGGGCGTCGGTGTCGGAGAGGCAGAAGCCTTGAGAACGTTCTGAGTATTCGTTAACTGAAAGATGCGCCGCTGCGCATAGTCAAGCAGGAAGATCTCGCGATTGCCGTCGGCATTATTCCGATTTTGCGTCGCGACGTCTCCATTGGACTCAAATACGACGAACCGGCCGTTGGCCGAAATGTCGCTCGCGAAGGATGTAAAGGGATTGTTGGCAACCCCCAACGGAGACGAGGTTATTTGTGCTACAAACGGATCCGGTGTAGCGCTCGCGGATTGCGCTGAGACAAGAGAAAATGCGCCGCAGACCAGCATAAGCAGGGCAAGGGCACAGTAGGAACCAAAAACTTGCTTCACAAAAATCCTCCGAAATAAAGACGCAGATACGAGCAGATTAGATGCCCTCGGGGAGCGAGCAGCAGTCACGCGCTGGTGGAAAGAACCGATCAGCCAGCAGCAAAAGAACCGACATTTTACGCAGAGACCCGGTTAACCGCAAGCTGGGCCTAAGGCAAAAACCAGAGTTGAGACTTAATGTCATTTTTGAAGCCTCGCTGGTGGTTGCGGGGCACCACAAAATTTCTTGACAGTAACACTTCGTCGAGCTTAGAGTTTGCGCGATTCCCAGAAAAATTGCTGTTACTAATCAAATCGCGACTCTGTCTCAAGATTGGATTGCTCGAAAAATCATCCAAAAAGATTTGGATCCAGATAGATCTTAAATCCCCCTTTTCCTGAATCAACAGGAATCTGGAACTTAGACACCCCATCAGCACAAACGCACGTGAGCGTTTAGTGAAAATAAGGAGAGTAAATATGCGTCGGCATTCAAGAAAAGGTCTAACTGTAAGACTCGCCAGCCTGGTCATTATTTTCTTTCTCTATATCTGCATGCTGCCTGTCGTTCCCCGAACTTCGACACATGCACAAGGTGGGGTGCGACCCGAGATCACGGTTATCGCCCCGGGCGCGGCATATCGCCAAACAAACTTTGTTTCGGATATTCCCGGCCTTGGATTCATCCAGGATCCTCTGCTCGTCAATCCCTGGGGCATCACGACGTCGGCCAGCAGTCCTTTCTGGATCGCCAACAACGGTACGAGTACGACGCAACTCTTTAAGGGCGACGTGTCGGGCAGTCCACTCATCCTGAACCCCGGCCTACAAACGGTGACCATCCCCGGGGGGCTGCCAACAGGCGTCGTCGCAAATGGAAGCAGCGATTTCGTCGTACCAAATTCAGGACCAGCTCCAACGCCCACGCCGGGGCCCGCACGCTTCATCTTCGATAGCCAAACTGGAAATATCAGCGGTTGGCAGGCAAACCTCGGCACCACTGCATCCATCGCCAACGCACAACCCGGAAACGTTTACACGGGCCTTGCGATCGGCAGCAACTCTGGCGGCAACCGTCTCTACGCGGCCGACTTCGCCAACGGTATCCGAGTATTCGACGGCACTTACACGCCAACAACTGTCACCGGCGGCTTTATCGATCCCACCATCCCGACCGCAATGGGTAACACCTATCACCCGTTCAACATTCAGAATCTCGGCGGCTCGCTCTATGTCATGTATGCCAAGGTGGATCCCATGACGGGCGACGAGGTGGCGGGTCTCGGCAACGGTTTCGTCCGCAAATTTAATACTGACGGTGTGCGCGATCTGATGTTTGCGATCAATAACGGACCGCTTAATGCGCCGTGGGGCGCCGTTATTGCTCCCGCCAGCTTCGGCATCTTCGGCGGGGCGCTACTGATTGGTAACTTTGGCGAAGGGGGTGCCAGCATCAACGCCTTTAACCCGTCGACGGGAGCTTTCCTCGGCACGCTTCAGAATGAAGCAGGTGTCGGCATCCAGATCGACGAACTGTGGGGACTTATCTTTGGCAACGGCGGCAACGGCGGCGATCCGGGAACACTCTATTTCACGGCCGGCCCCGCTGATGAGGAGCATGGTCTGTTTGGCTCTTTGAAGCCGACGACAGCCTCGGCTACCTCGCTGATCCAATTTGCCACCGATAATTTCGCAGTCGATGAAGGCGGCGGCCACGTTGACTTCACCGTCGTACGCAACGGCGACACTTCGGGCACAGCCACAGTCAACTTCAATACCTCCGACGCGTCGCAACCAGGCCATGCTTCGCAAAAGTCCGACTACGAAATATCGCTCGGCAAACTAACCTTCAATCCCGGCGAGACATCCAAAACCTTCCGCATCTTGCTTGTTGATGACCAGTTCGTGGAGGGCGACGAGACGATTTCGCTTGCCCTTTCTAACCCAACCGGCGCCGGTGTTGGTTTGGGAAGTCCAAACGTCGCCGAGGTCACGATTCTCGACAACGACCTAGCGGTTTCGGCAACGAACCCAATTGACGGCTCGTCTTTCTTCGTCCGCCAACATTACCTTGACTTCCTCAACCGCGAGCCCGACGCAGCCGGGTTGGCCTTCTGGATCGATACTATTGAATCCTGCGGGTCCGACGCACAGTGCCGTGAGGTCAAACGCATCAATGCCTCGGCGGCTTTCTTCCTTTCAATTGAGTTTCAGAACACAGGCTTTCTCGTGTATCTGACGCACAAAGCGGCCAACACAATTCCGGCCGGCGTCACACCACCGGGTGTGCCCGTTTTATTTGGAACATTTGAACGCGACACGCAGGCGTTACAGAAGGACTTCATCTTCGGACAACCCGGCGCGGATGCACAACTCGAGGCCAACAAAGTTGCCTTCTTCAATGACTTTGTTACTCGGCCTGAGTTCGTAGGCAAGTACCCTGCAACATTGACGAATGCTCAGTACGTCGACACCTTACTGGCGGATGCGGGCATTGCGCCCAGCGACTTCGTCGTCAATCTTACGAACTCGCAAGAGGTGCCGCCGACAAACCCAACGACGACTGGTGGAGCACGCAGACCAAACTCCTTTGGCACGGCACACTTCGTCATCAATGCCGGTGAGACGGCGATGACGATGATTACCACAGTCAATAATATTGACATCACAGGCTCGCAGACGGCCGACACTAATGACAACCTGACTAACGCGCATATTCACGCCGGCGCGTCCGTTGCGCCAGGTGTCAACGGTCCGGTGGTCTGGGGCTTCTTTGGCTCGCCACAAAACGACAACAATCCCGACGATCGCGTGGTAACGCCATCCGGAGTCGGGGGCTTATTCACCGGCAAGTGGGATACTCCGGAAGGCAACGGCACTACGCTGACGGCGCAGTTGCCCAACATCCGGGCCGGCCGCGCCTACATTAACTTCCACACAAGCCAATTTGGAGGCGGTGAGATACGCGGTAATTTCCCGGCGACACAAGCCTTCCGAGACTCGCTTCTGAACGGGCTGAACGCCGCTACAGAAACCCGCGCCACGGTGCTTCGTAAGATCGCGGAGAATCAATTTTTTGCTGCAACTGAATTCAATCGCGCTTTCGTACTCATGCAGTATTACGGTTACTTGAGACGCGATGCTGACGACGCCGGATTTGCATTCTGGCTTAAGAAGCTGAACGAATTTGGCGGCAGTTTCATCAACGCCGAGATGGTGAAGGCTTTCATTTCGTCAAGCGAGTATCGGCAACGCTTCGGGTCGTAACTCCGAAGCTGTGGTTTGAATAATTAGCCGCGGATTGGCGCGGATTAAAGCGGCTCAGATTAAACGGAGACGTTTTCTGATTCGCGTTAATCCACGCAAATCCGCGGCTAATTGCGTGCGCCCTCAGGAGGGTGGCCTCCCTTTCCTCAATTCTGCTACATTCAGCCATGCCCGTTGCCCTGCGCGTCGAAAAAATTTCGAAGCAATACCGCATCTATGATCGCCCCGGCGATCGCCTAAAGGAATCGCTAACTCGCGGACTGCTGAGCAGGCACAAAGAATTTTGGGCCTTGCGCGACATCGACTTTGAGATAGAAGCAGGAACGACAGTAGGAATCATCGGTCCGAACGGTTGCGGAAAGTCTACCCTTCTACAAATTATTTCCGGAACCCTGGCGCCAACAGATGGCGACGTTTGGCACGAAGGGCGAATCGCGGCGTTGCTGGAATTGGGAGCCGGTTTTGATCCGGAATTCACAGGCGTAGAAAATGTTTTCATGAACGCGTCGCTGCTGGGTCTGACGCGCCGAGAAACAGACAAGCTCTTTCCCGCCATCGAGCACTTTGCAGAGATTGGTGAGTTTCTCTATCAACCGGTAAAGACTTACTCGAGCGGCATGTACGTTCGACTCGCTTTCGCAATTGCGGCGAGTGTGGATCCTAACATTCTAATCATCGACGAGGCCCTGGCAGTCGGCGATGCTGTCTTTCAGCATCGCTGCCTGCGCCGTATCAAGGAACTTCATGAACGGGGCACGACGGTTCTGTTCGTTTCGCATGACGCTGCGGCCGTACGCGCATTATGCTCGCGCGCGATCCTTCTTAAAGCCGGACGCCTGGTTGAGGATGGCAAGCCCAATGAAGTGCTCAACCATTATCAGAAAATGGTAATGGAACGGGAAAAAACTTATGAGGCTGAAGCGAATTCATTGGTACCCGGAGAACGACCGCAATCAGCAGACGACAAGAGTCTTCCCCCTCCCAGTTACTCGTACCGGCACGGCGACCGCAGCGCTGAAATTATCGGCGCCGAGCTGCTCGATACCACCGGCACGCATGCGGACGTTGTGGAGAGTGGCGCAACGCTCAGCTTGCGCGTTGCGGTTAGGTTTCTTCGCGATATCGAAGATCCGGTAGTCGGCTTTCTGATTCGAAATCGCCTTGGCATCCACGCTTACGGCACGAACACAAAAGAGCAACAGGTCGACTTTCAAGCCGTCGGACAAGACGAGACGATCGAGGTTACTTTCAGCTTCGATTGCTGGCTCGGAATCGATCAGTATTCCATATCTTTAGCAGTGCATAGCAGTGACGGTTTCGCTTACGATTGGCTCGATGCCGCACTTTTCTTCCGCGTGACCAGCCTCAAGTTGACCGAGGGCGTAGCCAACTTGAACGCAAGCGTGACAACGCACCGGACCACAAACACAAAAGCACCGGAGAACGAGAAACTGCAGAGTTTGAGCTATGGTTGAAACGGAAGTCGAAAGTATTTTAGGCGAGATACGCGAACGCGTCCGGGCCACACACGAAGCGCAGGCCGCGTTATCGGCTATCGCAGATGGCGCTAATAACCCCGCAAACACGCCAGACGCTGAGCACGAACCTGCCACCGCCGAAACTCTCGCGCTTATCAACTCCTATCTAACGACGACGGGCCGCGCCTGGGACCGCCTGCCTCCAGTGGTCAGCAACCGCAGTGGGATTTCCGCGCGTATTGAATTATGGCTGAAACGCCACTTAAAACGTGCGACGCGCTGGTATGCCTGGGAGCAAATCAATTTCAACGCGGCCGTGCACCATGCACTTCGCGATCTCCTGCCGGCATTATCGAACCATGATCAAGCGATACAAAAACTTCGCGCAGAGCTGAACGAAGAGACTAAAGCCTGGCAAACCGAGACCCAGATAACTCAGGCGGATGTTCAAGCCGTGCGCGCGCAGGTTGAAGCACAAAATCAAAGCCTGAATGCCAGGCTCTCCGATTTAGTAAGAGAGTTACAGGAGCGCGAAGAGCGCATCCTGGACGAACAACGCGTATCTTTCAAACAGCTCTCGCTTGAGGCGAGTGAGGCTGCCGTGCTCGAAGAACGCGCGCGCCGCAAGACCGACGCTCTCTTGGAAGAAATAAAACGCCGAGTCGAGCAGTTAGAGAAAAAGTGATGAGTAATGAGTGATGAGTAGTAATGCTAAGAATTGCTCAGTGCTGTCGCTGAGTGACTTTCTAACTCATCACTCATTACTCATGACTTTCTTTTATGCCTAAAGAAAACCTGTACGATCGTGCCGGTATCAGCGATGTGGCGGAGTTCTATCGCACGAAGTTCACTTCCGATGAAGTGCTCGACGCGCGCTATTTCAAGGCGCTTGATCGTTTTGACATTCGCTTCGCGCGCACCATGTGGGTTTACGACAACGTGCGTGCCGGTTCGCACGTGCTTGATCTTGGTTGTGGCGCCGGCATGCTGGCGCTGCTGAAGCGCAAAGGAATAACGCTTACCGGCGTCGACCTTTCAAGAGAGTGTGCGCTGGCGGCGCTACGCAACGGCTATGACGAGACATTCAGTGCAGAACTCTCCTCACTGCCCTTTGCTGCTGCCAGCTTTGATTACGTCGTCAGCCTGGACGTCCTGGGCCATGTCATGGCCGCGGAAAAGGACGCAGTGCTGGCGGAAGTGAAACGCGTATTGCGTCCCGGCGGTGTGACCTTGCACGGCATCGAGTGTACCGATCGATCGGCCCAGCGGAGCTACGACGAGATGAGCGCGGACGAATTGCGCCGCTTCATTGAAGTCGACGGCCACGTCGGTCTCGAGGAAGAACAGGAACATGCAGGTAGGTTCCGCAAGTTTTTTTCACACGTTGCCTGGGAGCCGCGCTACGCGCTCTGCCTGAGCAGCGAAGAGTTTCTCAAACAGGTCGACAAATACGGATTGAATTTCGAAGACGATTTTATCGATTACCTGCGCGGCCTTTCCTTCAAAGAGCGACGCGCGTTTGATATGGCGATGGGTTACGTCTTTGCAAAGATTTCCGATCTCAACCTGCATCTGCCGAAAGGCGGCCTGTATGTTTTTCTCAAAGCCTCTGATGCTCCGCTTGGTCCTTTTTACAATGAGCATCGCGACCGTCGCGCTCTGTTTTCAACTGCTCGAGATCATGCAGAAGAAAAACTCGTGTGCCTGGATCGACGCAGCGATGTCACCTTTGACGACGGCTGGTTCGAACCAAACATGCTGCCGCCGGTCGCGCGCTGGATGGGCCGGCGCGCGCGCGTAAACTTTTCCGCCGCCAAACTTTCTGAGATACGTCTGGACATTACTACGCACATGCCTGAGCTGAGCGCGCGTCCGCTCGGACTGGAACTCTTGCTGAATGGCGAAGGGGTGTGCGCCCTCTCGCTTTGGCGTTACGGCTGGATTGAATTGTGTATTGCAGTTCCGCAAAGGTTGAGCGAGCAAGCCAACGGCGAGTTTGAACTGGAGATTCGCGCCGGCCGCACCTGGCAGCCGCGACCGGTTGCCGCTGAAACCCGCGATGATCGCGAGTTGTCAGTTGCGATCTGCAATATTGTTATTACTGGGACCGCGGGCGTCCTCGCCCGCAATGAGCGCGAAGCGCGAACAGATTGAGTCTAGTCATCGGACCGCAGGCCTACGGCGTGCTTGCGACGGCGTCCGCGGTCCCAATAAGAGTTGTCTTCTGATCTCTGACTTCTGATCTCTGACCTCTGCTTCCCAATGATCCGAAATATTCTCATTTGCACCACGCAGGTTCCCTTCACCAGCGGGGGCGCGGAATCCCACGTCGAGGGTTTGCGCCTCGCATTGGTCGAGGCAGGCTACAACACTGAGGTGGTAGCTCTACCTTTCAAATGGTATCCACCCAACGAAATCATGCAGGGCGCGCTTGCCTGGCGTCTGCTGGATTTAAGCGAAGCGAATGGAAAGCCTGTGGATCTGGTGATTGGCATGAAGTTTCCCGCGTACCTGGTCGAGCACCACAAGAAAGTCTTGTGGATCATGCATCAATATCGCGCGGCTTATAATCTTTGGGGCACGCCTTTCGACGACCTTTCAAACTATCCGGATGGAGCACAGGTGCGGGAGTGGATTCGCCAGGCCGACAATCGTTTCATCCCCGAAGCAAAAAAAGTTTTTGCCAACTCCAAAACCGTGGCTGACCGGCTTCGAAGTTACAACAAGATTGAGAGCCAACCGCTTTATCATCCGCCGCCACGCGCCGAAAGTTTGCACAGCGGCGAGCAGGGCGACTACATCTTTTATCCCAGCCGGCTCGAGCCGCAAAAGCGGCAGGAGCTTTTGATCGAGGCGATGCAATTCGCAAGCACTCCGGTGAAGCTCATTCTTGCCGGCGGCACGAGGGATCCAAAACATTACGAATCTTTGATCAGGAAGCACGGTGTCAGCGATCGTGTTTGCCTGCGCGGTTTTGTTTCCGAGCAGGAGATTATTGACCTGTATGCAAACGCGCTCGGCGTTTGCTATCTGCCGTTTGACGAAGACTACGGTTATGTAACGCTCGAAGGAATGCTTTCCGGAAAGCCTGTGGTGGTGGCCGCGGACGGAGGCGGCGCGGCGGAATTCATCGAACACGAACGGGAAGGATTGATCGTTGA
>Ga0137418_10004939_pt1 | contig 12229 bp, 10 predicted proteins | sample CZODoug3_1_2_16f_FD_122242 | JGI IMG/M metagenome (GOLD analysis project Ga0137418, IMG submission 122242) | Vadose zone soil fungal communities from Angelo Coast Range Reserve, California, USA - CZODoug3_1_2_16fungal (Hybrid Assembly) | ecosystem: Environmental > Terrestrial > Soil > Vadose... | reverse complement strand
CATCGCTCTTCTTTTCTCACATTATTATCTCCCCTCGCTCTTGGCGCGGGGAATTTTCCGCCGCGAAGAGAAAACGATTCTGGTCGGTTCGAGCCAACGCGTGGCGCAACTGCGGGAGTGGCTGGAGCGCAAAGCGGAAATTGGTTTGCGCACAGTTGGCTTAATTTCCGACGACGATCAGATCGACAATCCGGAGGTTCCGTTGCTCGGCCGGCCCGATCAACTTGAACAGATCATTCGCGATCACGGCATCACTCAAATCATTTTGCTCGAATTCCCGCTTTTTTCCGAGGCCAATCAAAACGTAATTCAAATTTGCGATCAGCTCGGCATCCGCTTGCTCATCTTGAGCGATCTCGAAGAACGGTTGCGCCATTCGGTGACGCACTTTGAAGATGGCGGCTTTCGATTCATTGGGTTGCGCGAGGAGCCGCTGGAAAATCCACTGAACCGATTTCTCAAGCGCGCGATCGATATCGCGATCGCGCTCCCGGTCATGCTCGTCATCTTTCCGGTGCTGGCGGTGATTGTTTTCGTCGCGCACCGACTGCAGTCGCCCGGTCCGCTCTTTCACGTGCAAAACCGCGCCGGAATGCAAAACCGACAGTTCAAGATTTACAAATTTCGCACGATGCATCCCAACAATGGCGAACTATCGCGTCAGGCGAGCGAGGTCGATGAACGCGTCTATCCGTTGGGAAAATGGTTCCGCAAACTGAGCGTCGATGAAGTGCCGCAGTTTTGGAACGTGCTCCTCGGCGACATGAGCATCGTTGGCCCGCGACCGCATCTGATCGAACACAACCAGCAGTTTTCGAAATTCATGGGCAACTACCATGTGCGTACGTTTGTGAAGCCAGGCATCACCGGTTTGGCGCAAGTGCGGGGATTTCGCGGGGAAGCACGGAATAACGCTGATATCGAAAACCGTGTCGCTTGCGACATCGAATATCTCGAAAACTGGAATCTCTCGCTCGAGTGCGGAATCATTCTGCGCACGTTCGCACAACTGATTCGGCCGCCGCGCAGCGCCTACTAGTCGGACGGTAGCTCGCGGGGGATCTGCTGTTTTCCAAGATCGCGCATTTTCGCGCGGATCAGATATTCGTACCAGCCGATGCTGGCGCAATAAGCGAATCCCTCGCGGCCTTCGAGAAAGCCGCCCTTCAAAATATACATGTGCAGAAAACGTAGAAGCGGCCAGCCGGGAATGCGACTCAGGACCGGTTTGAGCGCGCGATTTCGGCGGGAAGGATCTTTCGAAAACAATTCGCGCCACGAAGCGGAGCGCGAGAACCGATCCGCCGCTTCTTCACCAGAATATTGATTATGCTTCGCCCACCACGCTTCCCACCCTTTGCTCAGCGCATAATGCAAATATGGTTGACGGATGTAGCCGAGTTCGCCGTCCACTCTTCCCTCCTTCTGGCCGTGGCCGCTGTCGATGAAATCCGCCCGCCCGCGCCGGACGATCCGAAGCTGCCATTTCGGAAACGAATCGCTCCGGCGCAGCCAGCGCTGATCGACCATCATTTTCCAGCAGCAATAAAAACCTGCGATTAGATCAGGCGCGTCCCGGATTCCGCTTGTGACTGCCTGCCGAAATTCCGGCGTCGCAATTTCGTCGGCGTCGAGGAACAGAATCCATTGCGTTTTCAGATCGCAATTTTCGAGGGCCCAGTTTCGTTGCCGCGCAAAAGATTCGAACAGATGATCGTAAACGCGCGCGCCGGCCTGCCGAGCGATTTCCTGAGTGCCATCGTCGCTGCCGGAATCGACTACCACTGCTTCCCCGAAGCCGGCGATGGATTCCAAACAACGAGGCAGATTGTCGGCCTCGTTTTGCGTGAGAACGATGATGGCGAGTGATTCCAGCATGGAGGTGATCAATCGATGCGAAACAAAGTAAAGGAAAGCCCGCCGACGTCGGCCGTCGCTGACGAAATAGCTGAGCGAACGTCGTAGCGCGCAACCAAAGTGTGATAGAGTTTCGCGTCCATTTTCATGGCGTAACCCTTCCGCTGCCATTCGGCCAACAATGCATTTTCATAAGCAGCCTCAGGCGGCAAAAAAATGCAGTGGTCCCCGCTGGAAAGAAACGCCGGAATATCCTTTTTAATTTCGCCGTGGAAATCTTTCTCGTGCAACGGCAAGTTGACGTGCTCGACGTGGTATTCGAAGTCCCACGGCCATGCGTTGCCAATGATCACGGCCGGGCGGTCTTGGCACTGGTCGAAAAGTTTCCGAAGGTAGTTCAATCGGTAATACGGCTTTTGATGGACGGCTTGGAAATAACTTCCCGATACGAAAAACGGGCGCGCTAATTGTCGATCTTTGAAGATGTCGATGTTCACGACTGCTCCGAACAGAGTAAAAAAGGTGAGCGCCAGGACCAAGGCCAGCGATCGATCAACCGCGAGCAACAAAAGAAACGGCAAAGCCACCAGCAAATGCGCGGCCTTCGATGGATGGAGAAAGAAAACCGCCAAGAAAATAATGGGAACAGCGCACGAGATCGTGAAAACGAAATTTCGGGATTTTATTTGCCACGGCCACTCCCGCAGCGCGCCGACTAGCGTCCAGCAAAGCAAAAGAAATACTGGCGGCGTAAACGCTTGAAAGATGATCCGGTAAACGCCGCCAAGGATTGATTCGCGAAAATTCATGCCGGCGGTGTAGGGCGCGCGAATGCCCATGAACAAGATCGGGAGCCAGACGAAGGAGACCGCAATCGCTGAAAGTACGACACTGACTCGCGCATACTTCCGGCCCAGCTCTGGGTTAAGCAGGCAATAAATCGGGAAAATAATTGCCGCGAACACGAGCTCAGGCCGGCAACCGGTTGCAAGCGCGAAAGAAAAGATCGACAACGACAACCGGCTAAAGTTCGGTGTCGCCGGTCGAATAACCAGAAGCCGGACCGCGACGAGCAAAAACAGGAGACCGAAATCAAATTCTTCGCCATCGACCGCGTTAAAAAAGAATTGCGCCGAAAAAGCCAGACAGATCGCGGCTAAGAAAGCGCGCACACGTGTCGCGCCGAGATGACATAACAGATTATAAAAAATGATGAGGGTGGCGAGCGCGCCGGCAGCCTGGCAAACGAGATAGACTTTATCGTCAAACTCGACGCCGAGAACTTTCTGTAAAATCCATCCGGTCGCTCCAAAGAGATAAAACTCGGTCGTGGGATGACCGGGAGGCCGCGAAACTTCGAGCTGACCCCCGTTCAACAGCGCCTGAGTCGTCCGCACGATTCCGTGACCGTCGCCGCTGGCCAGACCGTGATTGAATTGAAGCGCGAGAATTGCGCCGTAAAAAAGGAGAAAGACGACGAAAGCCCCGTGCCGAGACAGGGCGGAGAAATTCATGCCGATGAAGATCGCGATCTTATAACGCGACACGGGTTCCCGGCCGCGATGACGTTCTCCGGAACATCCTTAGTCACGACTGAACAAGCGCCGATCACGCTCCGCGCGCCGATCGTTACTCCCGGCAACACGAATGCGCGGGCGCCGATGAATGCGTCTTCGCCAATCGTAATCTTGGCCGCGACCAGCGGCATTTCCGGCCGATCGAAATCGTGGGTGCCACTACTGAGATAAACTTCCTGGGCGACCGTTGCGCGGGCGCCTATTTCGATTTCGCCTAACGAATACGCATTGGCACGGTCGCCGAGGCAGGCGCGATCGTGCAGCGTCAAATTCCACGGAATGGCGATGCGTGCACGCTGATGCACGAACGGGGTCCCGTCGATCCTGGCGTCGAAGACGCGGAGCCAAAACAGCCGCCATCCATTGAGTGGTTTTGGCGTCCAGACGCAAAAGAGTGTCCAGCAGAATTCCCAGAGCACGCGCAGAAATCGCTGACTCATTGGCCACGGCGAATCGTAGGCCGATTTCTGCGCTGGATTGACAATGGTTTCGTTAGACACAGTTCTCGCTCAGTAAAAATACACGTCCGTGCTGGTCACGCCAAAACGTCCCGGCCCTACACTTTCGAAAATGTTGACACGGTGCGCGCGATTCGTCTGCCGCAGCTCACGATAGCGCCACGAATCGTCCACCACAATGATGCCGCCGGGTGCGATTTGTTCCTCCGCCGTGCGAAAGCAGATTGGCCGCACGTTAGCCGTCCATTCGGTTCCGTCGACCACGATCACGTCAACGATCGATTGCCGTACCGCCTTCAAATAGTCGGACGCTACGAACTCTTGCTCACTGGTGAATACGACCGGAAGGTAGCGAACATTGGCGTTTTCGATTCCGCGACGCGCAAGTTTTGCCGCAACGATCTCGCACCAGTGCGCATTGTCCTCCACGCTCGCGACGGATTTGCAGTGCTGCGCGAAAAACAAAGTGGAGCCGCCGCTGCCAAACTCAAACACCTGCATCTCGTTGCGGAGATAGCTCTTAAGGAAATCGATTGCCGCGTACGAAAACCATGGCAGCTCGAGTTCGACGGGCTCCCTCCGGGTAATGAGATTGTGCGTGACGTAGCGCGGAACGTTGCCCGGATGTTGCAACAGGTGGCCGGCGAGCTTGGCGATGCGCCGCGAATTCGTAAGATCCATCGTTAGGCTGGCTGAGTTTGCACTTGTTTGAAATCGGAGAGGAAAAGATCGGCCACGCGCTCGGGCGAGTACTCGATTGACTTGCGATAACCGGCTTCGGCCACCTGCGAAAGCAACTCTTCGTCGCCGATCACAGTCTCCATCTTTTGGCGCAGCGAATTGGCGGCGGATTTTGTGCGATGGTCAAAAATAAAGCCAGTTTCGCCGTCGCGAATAAAATCTTGGAAGCAATCAAGGTTTGAAACCAACACGGCGCAACCATCCGCCATCGCTTCAAGCGGCGCGAGCCCAAACGATTCGCCGCGCTCGGACAGGGACGGATAAATAAAAAGTCGCGCCTTACGAAACACGGACGCGAGTTCGCTGGGATCAAAAATTGGCCCGGTAAAGCTTATCTTTCCTTCCCCTTTCCCAGCAGCAGATTGAAGCGAAGCCAAATAGGCTTCGCCTCCACCACCAAGTCGCGTTCCGGTTGGGCCAACGATCATCAATTTCCAATCAGCAAAAGCACTCCGCGCACCGTTAACGAACGCCTCGACCAAAAGATGGACGCCTTTCTCGGGATGCACTCTTCCGACGAAAAGCATGATTTTTTCCCGATCGCCGATAGCCGCTGGAGAAGCGGTAATTGTTCGCTCCGGCGAATCCGTCCTTTGGCGGATCGATCTTGTCACCGGATATGGAATGGCTCTGACCTTGTGTTCGAGCCGTGGAGCTTCCGAGGCGATCGCGCGTGCGATCGAGTGCGATGGCGCCTGCAACCGCGCCGCTTTGCCATAAAAACGCATCTGTCCTTTAGGATAGCGTCCGACATGGACATAAATTTTGCCCCGCTTCGAATCACGCAGCAAAATCGGAAGCCAGAATGTGTTCGTCACAATGATCTCGGCCTCGGGCAAAATCGACTTCGCCCGGAGCGAATAAATCAGATCGAGAAATTTCAGCCAGAGGAGCGAGCGCGGCGTGTCGAAACCGTCAACGCGCAAATGTCTGACTCCATCGATGGTTTCTTCGCGCAGAAGTTCGGGCATTTTCCGCGACACCATTACGACCTCGTGGCCGCGCTTAACGAACTCGGGCGCGAGCGTAAACCAGACCTTTTCCACGCCTCCGCCCATTGTCGGCGGCACCGGGAAAAATGCGCCCAGGACGACTGTTATTTTCATTGGGCGGTCAGCGTCTCGTTTAAGATCTGCAAGAGGGAATCGACCGCGCGGTTGATTTCGAACCGTTGCTCGAAACAGCGCCGTGCATTTTGTCGAATCATTTCACGTTCTGCCGGTGCCGTGTCGATCCAACGTTGGAGCAGACGAGTTGTTCCGGCGAGATCGTCCGATTCAACGTAACCGGCGCGATCGGCCTCGATCTCACGCCAGATGTTTACCCGATTCGAAATTAAAACCGGAACACTGACGGCGAGCGCTTCCACCACAGAGATCCCGAAATTTTCCTGGTGCGATGGGAGAACGAATGCCTCCGTATTGGCGAACGCGCCTTGTTTCATCGACCCTTCCAACATCCCGGTAAAAACAACGCGATTGGTCAAATTTAAACGGGTGACTTGCCTGCGCAGATCAGATTCCCAGCCGACCTGATCTGGCCCCGCCAGGATCAAAGAAATCGAATCGTTCGACCGAAGTTGCGCGAAAGCTTCAAGCAAAATGTCACAACCTTTTTTGGGATGTAACCGGCCGAGAAAAAGAAAATTGCGACTGTTTTGCAGTTGCGGATAACGCGAGAGAAATTCCGATTTCGCATTCGACGAAATTGGCGGCGCTTCAACACCAAGCGGTGAGACTTTTTCACGGCAACGATAAAGCCAGAACGATTTGCGCGCCTGGAAACGTTCCTCTTCCGCAGTGAAAATGACTGCAGCTGCGTCACGCAAGACGCGATACTCAGCCCAGGGCCAGTAGAGCCATTTTTTTAGATGCTTGAGCGGAAACGTTTCCTTAAACCAAGGATCGAGCATGCCGTGAGGAAAGACGTAATATGGAACGGAAGAGCCGGCGTAACGTCGCCAGGCAGCGAAGCTCAAGTATTGCCAAATGCCATTCACAATGACGCGATCATAATCGCCGCCGTGCTGGCGAAGCCAGGGCCAGAGCGTGCGCGAGTAGCGGTAACTGGTTAGGCCGGACCCGAGTGCGTGCACCGTGATATTATCTGCCGGACCGCGGTCGGCGACTGCGGCTACAACATCAGGTTCATCGAGCACGACGACGTCGAGCTTGTGGCCACGACGCGCAAGCCCGCGACTGAGCGCGAGGACTGCCGCCGCCACGCCGCCGACGCTCGGATCGAGCGTGTGCACCAATTGCAAAATCTTCAAAGCCCTAAACAACGAAACCTTCCGTCCGCTGGAAATATTTGCAGTCGTGCGAAAGCGATTTTATCGGCCGCGCCGGAACGCCACCATAAAGCTGATAGGTATCGGTGAAATTTTTGTTGAGAAGAGATTTCGCTCCGAGAACGCAAAAATCGGGCAACGCGCTTCCACCAAGCAACACGCAATTGGTCCCGACAAAACAATAATCACCCACCCGCACCGGTTTCGATGATTGTCGGTTTTGTTCGATGTCGATGCTGTGAGTGATGATCTGCGACTGAAAGCCGGCGAAGGTCGTGAAACGACCTATGCTAACCGAATTCGTGCAATCCAACAGATGACGATTAGTGATGGCCGTGTGCTGGCCGACGATCAGTTCTGGACGCCGATCCGTCTGGTGCGCGAAGTGATGCGATGAGCCGAGTGGAAATCCGGTGATCCAATTGCCGCGGCCGATGGATGCGTGCGCCTTGAGATGAAGCAGATCGATATTTTTGCAAACGGTCGCAGTTCCAATCTGACTGCCTTCTTCCATGATTAGACGATTCGGAAAAATCCAAGCGAGCCCAATCCGGCAAGTCGGATGGATTTTATAACCGAATTGGTTTTCCAGAAAGGACCGCCGTAGGTTCCAGGGCAAAAGAAAACTCAGCAGCATCAGGATTGTTTTCACAATTGCGCCCCCAAACTGCGATAGATGTCGATGTATTGCGAGACCATCCGGCTCGTCGAGAAGCGTTCGGCGTTGCGCAAACTCTTCTCACCCCAGATCGTGCGCTGCGCGGGATCGCTCAATCGAAGCAGGTCCGCCGCGAACCCGGGTTCGTCGTTCACGTTGTGAAAAAGACCGGCGTCGCCGGCTGCTTCGGGTAAAGGACCCGAGTTGCTGCACACGACCGGGCAACCGCACGCCTGCGCTTCGATCACCGGCCAACCGAAACCTTCAAACCGCGACGGATACAAAAGTGCGACGGCGCGATTATAAAGTGCCTCGAGCAATTCGTCAGAGGCGTCCGGTACTTGCATTATCCTATCCGAAATTCCAAGGCGATCGGCCAATGACAACAACTCCTGCGTCAGCGCGTCGCCGACAAAGACAAGGCGCGCATTCCATTTCTCCTTGCAACGCGCAAAAATTCGGAGGGCACCGTCTCGATTTTTTCTGCGCAAATTTGAACCGACGTGCAGAAGAAATGAAAGGTCCGGATTCAAGCCTGGGATTCCTGCGAGGCGTGCTGAAACCTGGGCCTCTGACAATTTGCGAAATGGATAATTGAGCCCAAGCCGGACAAGGTCGACCTTTGGCGAAGCGCCCCCCCGCGAAACGAGACGGCGCGCATCGGCCTCTGTCGCCTGCGAATCGCACACTACCTCGTTTGCGCGGCGGAGACCGCGCAAGATCCACCGTTGCAAGATTTTACCAGTCGGCGAAGCCGGGCAATTTGTTTCTTCGCCGAGCGCGCCACGGACAGCGAGAAGATCGTGGCAGGTCACGACCACAGGGACGTGGTCTATCCAGCCCTCATACATGGCGTTCGAGTGATCGCAAATGTGAACGACGGATGGTTTTTCTTTGGCGAGCGCGGCCTGGAGTTGTCGTGGAAATAAAACGAACTTGTCGATGTAACCGAGCCATTTGGCGACGAAACTTCCCGCGCCGCGAAATTTTCCGAACCGTGCTCGCGGCGCGATCAGTTTGGCCGCAATTCCGGAATTGTTGAGACCTTGCAGCATCATCGTCCCGAAACGCTGCATGCTTTGCTGCCGATCGAGCGGATAATTACCGATCAGCAGAACCATTGTTGTGTTCAGCGCCGATCTCGGGCCCGTGAATGCGACTTGCGAAAACCGATCGGCGCGGGAGCGGTTTTGCCGCGGACTGATCCGCGATCGGAGGCGCAGTTGTAGACGAATCAGGGACTCGCGGCCGGATGGCGGCGAGACAAAGGCCATTGAGAATCACGGCGAAACCAAGAGTGGTAGGCTGACCAAGTTGTCCGTTTAAGAGCATGACAAAGCCAGAGCTAAAAAGCAGGATCGGAAGGAGATTGCCCCGCTTGAGCGCGATGAAACTCAGTCGCCCGAGGTGGAATGTTAAAAGGGTTCGCCAAATCAAGAATGCCAATCCGAAAATAGCTCCGCTTTCCGCCAACACGCGAGACCACTCATTTTCAGCAAGCAAAAATGCCGGTCGACCAATCAGAATGCTGCCGCCGACGTTTGTGCCAATGCCGAGGCCATAGCCAAAAAACGGAACTTTATCGATATGACCTAGACCTTCAGTGAATCCGCTGATGACCCGGTCAATCGTCCCGCGGGTGATGGTGGTCTCCGCGGCCTCAGCCGCCGACGTAAACCGGTCTGAGAGAATCTGAAAACCCTCTTTGAAAATCGGCAGTCGACTGATAGCTATCGCGCCGACGACGACAATAACGAGAGTCCGTCCGAATCGGTTCACCACCCGAGGCCGGACGATCAGGATGACGGCAACCGCTGCGACGACAAGCAGCACCGAAGCAACGGAAGACTTGCTACCGGAAACGGCGATGCCAATGACCAGCGCGGTAGCTGCGCCGATGAGTAGCCAGTTCTTATAAACAGTTCGAGTGAGCGCGCCGTAAATGAGAAATGCTGCCGCGACGCTCATATAAAAAACGGGACCCGAAATAAAGGAGAACGGGCCGGGTGGACGAATCTTCCCGCCGCCGGCGGTGAGCTGTTCTGCTTCGCCCAAACCGGCGGTTCGATTTATGAACGAATCGGGCGACGCTTTGAATTGCGCAGCCATCAGCAGGCCTATCGGAATCATTACGAAAAGAATCCACCACCCAAATTTTTTGACATCCTCCTCATCAAAGACACTTGCCATTACGAAAATGAGCGGCAGATGCAAAAAGTTGGAACGAAAGCCGTAAGCCGTGACCTCAACCATCGCCTTTAGTGGCAGATAGGGAAAAAGGGGTGAACCAAGAATAGCAACGGCCGATAAAATGCCGATGATCCAAAGCGAAACGGCCCAAACATTTCGAGGAAACACCTGAGCCTTGATCGCGTAAAAATAAATCCCCAGCATCACCGGATCACGTATGAGAAGGAGCGGATTGGAAAAGCGGGGCAGGGCCCACTTCCGAAGAGCGCCTTCAACCAAGAGCAGCCAGAGATAAAGCCAGATCAATTGGCGAACACGGCGCTTTGCTTTTTCCTCGGGAGTTTCGGTGCTCATTGGCAGGTCAAGGCGCGGACCACGGCAACGATGCTCTCGCCGTAGGCGCGCCAGGTGAATTCAGCGGCGCGTTTCCTCGCTGCAATACCCATGCCATCAACCAGCGACCGATTCGCCACGCACCAACTCATTTTTTCGGCGAGCGCTTCCGGTGAGCGAATCGGCACCAAAAATCCGGTCTCACCGTCAACGATCACATCGTCGGCACCTGCGTTCTTTGTTGCGATCACGGGAATTCCGCACGCCATCGCTTCCTGCTGCACCAGTGCGCGGCCCTCGACGATCGAAGGCAAGATAAACACATCGCAGCTTTGCATGAGTCGAAGCACTTCGCCATGCGGCCGGGGCGGTTCATAGATGAAATCAGCAAGACGGTCTCGATACCAACTTAATGGACACAAAAGCGAACCCATGACCACGAGCTCAATTTGTTTTGAGTTCACCAGCCTCATTGCTGCAAAAAGATCCGCCAGACCTTTTCGTTGCGTGAGCGCACCCGCGAACAGCACTCTCAATCGGCCCGAACTCCTGCCGGCGGCATTCCTTAGATCGACATCCGGCGAGCCGAACGGTGCGATCAAACATTGCTTCTGGGCGCACGCTTCCGGCGGGAGTGATTCCAGGACAAATCTGCTTGGACAGACCACCAGATTAGCCAGCTGGAGCTCCTGTGTCTTGCGCGAGAGTTTCTCGTCCGAATCTCGTGTCCCGCCCAAGGTTGGTTCCCAATCCGGGTAGCGCTCGGCTTCTTCAAGCAGCAAACGCCGGCTGGTCTGCCAATAAGCAATCGGGAGATCATAAATTCGTTTGAAGCCTCCGTCCCGCGCCGCGCGAAAACTTTCGAGCGCGCCGTCTTCGTAAGCGTAAATGGAATCGACCGCTGCGTGCGGTTCGATTTTGCGCAGCCGATCGGCGACTTTTCGATCCAGCTCGCGACCAAGCCATTGGCCTTTGCCGCTTCAACGAAGTCCTTGAGCCAGGCATAGGCCGCTTCATGGCCCTTGTTGACAGCAACCGCTTGTTGCACCGCCGCGAACTGGCCATCGAGAATGCGTGAACCAGGCAACAGCGCTGCATCGGTCACCAGGCGCGGACGCAGGCTGGCCAAGGCTTCCATCTTTTCATTGACGAACTGATCGAAAGCGGCGCCGCCGCCTTCAACGGCTTTGAGCGCCGCATGTTTGATATTGTTCTCAAGCCACAAGCCGTAAGCGCTCCCCTTGGACACAGAAATCCGATTGCCGGGGCGATCCACCTCGGCAATGGACTGAATAGTCGAGCCGGGAGGCACCAGATAGGTTGCTTCGATTTCGGTATAGGCCGCCGTAAAATCCATCACTGCTGCGCGTTGCGGCTCTGCACCGATATTGCCAATGTCCCAAGCGTTTGTTCCCGCCGCGGCGGCGATAGCACTTGGCGTGTCATAGGGAAGCAGTTTGAGCGGTACGCCCAAGGCGTCGGCGACCGCTGCCGCCATGCTCGGAGACGGACCCATGGGGTCACCAGAGGGGGTCTTATCGACAACGAGCAAAAAATTGGACATGTTGATACCAGCACGGAGTACTCCGGTTGGAGCTAATTGTGCAATGACTTCTGCGGGTACTGGACTCATTTGGATAGACTCCTCAGTGAGGCTTAGAAACGATCGTACCACGATAACTCAGTCAACAGCCTCATGTCGAGGCAATTCCACAGGCTGTCTCCCGGCTGTGCCTACGGATGCAGGACGGCTCTCAATCTGGTCCATGGGCAAATGCGTTTATCGCGATTTATGGTATGCTGGGCACTGGTTCCGTTTGCTGCAGATCAATAGCAGCACCTGGATAATTTGAGGCGAAAAAGCTCTGCTCAGAGGAGCGGCAACAGCCGAGTTTCTATGCATCGGGGCGATGATTCCGCCTCAAACATTGGGGGTTCTGCTTTTCCTCTTGCACGCCTTGTCGCGGTCTTTGACCTGGGGCGTGGCGCCCTGACGACGCTCGGGGTAGGACGTTATCAGGGCAAAGCGACAGGGGAAATGGCGCTGTTTCAACAACAACAGAGCCACTGACAGCGTGGCGATGTCGTGCTGGCTGATTGTTATTACAGTTCGTACTGGACCCTT
>Ga0137418_10002557_pt2 | contig 12230 bp, 11 predicted proteins | sample CZODoug3_1_2_16f_FD_122242 | JGI IMG/M metagenome (GOLD analysis project Ga0137418, IMG submission 122242) | Vadose zone soil fungal communities from Angelo Coast Range Reserve, California, USA - CZODoug3_1_2_16fungal (Hybrid Assembly) | ecosystem: Environmental > Terrestrial > Soil > Vadose... | reverse complement strand
GACCCGCGCTGGAGGCGGCGATCTTCGGCGGGGACGCGGACGCCGCCGCGCTGTCACGCGCCGCCAGCAGCGACGTCACCGCCGGAGCGAGCGGCCCCTGGAAGGGGGCACGCCGCAGCGAGCGCGGATTCTCGATGGAGTAGACGCTGAATTGTCCTTCTTCGTAATAGACGAACGCCAGGCGATCGGCCTGCCGGGCCCACGTCATCACCGGCGAGAGCGGCGTGATCCCCTGAACGCCCGTGTACAGGTTGGTGAGTTGATAAATGTTGCCGTCGCCAAAGTCGTACAAGAAAATGTTGCTGATGCCGGTGCGGTCGGATACGAACGCCAGCGATCGGCCGTCCGGCGCCCAGGCCGGATCGATGTTCTTCCCGTGCTCCATGTGGCCCAGCAGCTCGATCGTGCCCGCGTCGAGATGGAAGAGGGCGATTCGCATGTTCCCGAACCGGAGATGCTCGAAGTCGGTGTCCCCGCCGCGGTCGGTGACGAACGCGATCGTTTTTCCGTCGGGCGACCAGGCCGGATGCAGATCGGCGTACTTGTCCGACGTGAGCCGCCGCAAGCCTGTGCCGTCCCGGTTCACGATGAAGAGGTCCGACAGGCCGCCATCGTAGCCGGTGAAGACGAGCTGACGTCCATCCGGGGACCAGCTCGGCGTCTGAAGGCCGTTCAAGGGGATCTTGATGCGGCGGTCCTCGCGACCGCGGCGCACGTCGAGGATGACGAGGTCGTCCCGGTCCCTGCGCTTCGCCGCGAGCGCGAAGAATCGCCCGTCGGGCGAGAACGTGCCGGCCGAGTTGATGAACCGCAGGCTCTCGTAATTCTTGTTGATCGTCGACTTGACGAGCCGCCGCTTGACGCGGCCGGTCTCGGCGTCGGCGAGGAAGAGATCGATGAAGAAGCCTCCCTGGTCACCAAAGAAGGCCATCTCGCGGCCGTCCGGCGTCAGGGCGGGCGCGAGGAAGATCCGCCCGCGCGACCGTTTCCGCGTCAGCGTCGCCTGCGCCACGCGGCGCGCCCGGTAGTGGTCCCCGAGCTGCGGCAGGAATGTCGTCTGCACGGCGTCGCGCCAATCGGCGGAGAGCTCGTCCAGCGTCAGGCCCAGGGCCCGCTTGAAGGCGTTCTCGACACCCGAGCTCGCCGAAGCCTGCAGGATCTCGCCGATGACCTCGTCGCCCCACTTCTCACCGATGTACGACCACAGCGCGTGGCCGTAGCGGTAGGGGAAGATGTTGGGGTCATAGGTCATCTCTTCGATCGTGGGCAAGTGGCCCTCGAGCGAGGCGTCGCGCAGCCACATCGCCGTCTCGGGGTTGATCGGGCCGAGCGACAGATACTCCGCCATCCCCTCCATGAACCAGAGGGGCGGGGCGACGCTGATCAATGTCTGCACGCCGGCGCCGGGGCGCCCGCGGCTGTACACGTCGAACTGGAACTGGTGCGTCATCTCGTGCTGCAGCACGTGCTCGAGATCGGCGTACGATCCGGTGAAGGGCAGCACCATGCGGTGCTTGAAGAACTCCGTGACGCCCCCCACGCCCTCGCCGCCGACGTCGGTCACGTTCGTCTGCTGGAAGTCCGAGCCCGAGGCGTAGAGGATGATGGCCTTCCGCCCCTGGAACTGGTGGTGCAGGATCCGTGACAGGCGGGCGTAACCTCGCTCGGCCATGCGTGCGGCGTCGAGGGCGGCGGCGCGCTCCTCCGGGTAGTAGTAGACCTCGAAGTGCTCGGTTTGGATGATTTTGAAGTCGAAGGTGCGGTATTGGACCTTATTCTGCCCGAACTGCGCGGCGAGGGGACCGGCGCCCAACGTCGTGAGCGCGAGAACCGCCGCCAGCGTTCCGCCGATACGTCGCATGCTCCTTATCCTTTCGCGCCCGTCGCGCCCGAGTCGCCCGCGGCGACCACCGGGGCATCGCCCCACAACCGCTCGAGCTGGTAGAAGTCCCGCAGCTCCGGGTGAAACACGTGGACCACGAAGTCCACGTAATCCAGCAGCACCCACCGTCCCTGCACCAGTCCTTCGACGTGATGCGGCGCCACGCCGCGCGGCGCCAGCGCCGCGACCAGGTGGTCCGCCATCCCTCGTACGTGTGCGTCCGAGGTGCCTGAAACGATCACGAAATAATCGGTAGCCGAGGACAGGCCGCGCAGGTCCAGCACCAACGCATCCACCGCTCTGCGGTCCGCCAGCGCCTCGAGCACCAGCCCCAAGGCCGCCGCCGTCGCCGGCGCGCGCCCGGCGGAGCGAGATCGTCCCCGGTTACTCATAGCGCGCGCGTCATCCGTTTGTTCCGTGCAACCACGCGGGGGGCTACTCCTTGACGACCGTAATCACGATTTCGGGTCGGACGTCGGGGTGAATCTTGATCCCGACGCGGAACTCACCTAGCTCCCGGATCGGCTCGGCCAGGTCGATCTTGCGCTTCTCCACGTGGATCCCCATCTCCTCGAGCTTGCGCTGGATGTCGCTCGCCGTCACCGAGCCGAACAACTTGTCTTCCTCGCCGACCTTGGCGGAGAACGACAATTGGACGCCCGCGAGGCGGGTGGCCTCCGTCTCGGCAGTGGCCTTCTCGGTAGCGCGCTGCTTGGCGAGGCGGTCGGCCTCGTAGGCGATCTTCTTCTTATTGGCGTCCGTCGCCGGATACGCCTTGCCCTGGGGGAGCAGATAGTTGCGCGCGTAGCCGTCCTTGACCTTGACGACTTCGCCGGCCTTGCCGAGGTGCTGCACGTCTTCCCGCAGAATGATTTCCATCGCCGTCCTCACGTTGCGTTGGGCCGGCGCGCCGCGAGGCGGCGCCGGTATTGGTACCACGTATCGGTGATCCCGAGCGTGCACAGGCCGGGGATGAGAAACAACAGGGGCAGCGCGAGCGTGGCGGCGGCGGCCGCGGCGATGACGAGGGCGATCGCCGACACGCCGACCGCCTGCGCGAAGCTCACCACGATCGCCGCGCCGCGCAGCACGTACAGGGCGCCGAGCACGAACCCGAGGTTGGTCCCGGCCAGCTTCAGCACGCCGGAGACCGGCGCGACGAAAAGCCCGAGCCAGGCGACGACCCCCCACACCCAGCCGTCCCCGATGCGGAACTCCCGGAAGGGCGCGAGCGGTGCGCCGAGGGGCTGGGCCGCGAGCTGCACGTGCCACTGCCACGCGAGGGCGAGCCCGGCGAGCGACTGCAGCGCCAGCATCCCCGGCGTGGTCGCGCTGACGAAGCGGACGACCGGCTCGTACAGCGTGATCGCTTCGGGCCGGAGCTCGACGATGAACCGCATCATCAGTCCCGCTTCCCGGGTCGCATCCCACGCCAGCGAGCCCCAGCCCTCCGTCCCCCACACGTGTCCCCACACGACCTGAATCAGCACGGCGGTCGCGACCCCAGCCGCCGCAATGGCCCGGAGCGCCTGCCGCAGAAACGTCGTGGGGGCGAGCGCCGCACCCGCGACGAACGCCGCCGTGACGAGCACGGTGTACGCGGCGATCACGGCCGCCAGCCGTCCGCCGGGCAGCGCGAGCAGGGCGATACTCGTGACGCCGAGGAGGGCGGCGGCGATGCGGGTGCGCGCGGACCGGTCGGGCGTGGCGGCGAGCAGCGCCGCGCAGGGGAGCCCCACCAGGCTGGGTGGCGCCCAGACGGCGAATGCGATGACCCCCAAGACGAGGCGCCACCGGGGAGAACCTCCCGGTGCGCGCATGCTACGCGGTGTGTCCCTTGATGTAGGGAATCAAGGCCAGCTGGCGCGCCCGCTTGATGGCGGTCGCGAGCTGCCGCTGGTGGCGCGCGCACATGCCCGAGAGCCGGCTGGGCAGAATCTTGCCGCGTTCCGTGAGAAAGCGGCCCAGCGTCCGGTCGTCCTTGTAGTCGAGCACGCGGGCCCCGGACTCGCACACGGGACAGGTCTTGGCGGGGCGCCTCATGCGTCCTCCTCTTCGATCTCTTCAGTCTCTTCGGGTGCGGCGATGACGGCGGCCACGACCGGCTTGGGCTGCTCGCGTGTCGCTTGGACGGTCATATACCGAAGCACACCTTCGTCGAGCTTCACCGCGCGCTCGTACTCGGGCAGCAGGTCGCCCGTGGATTCGAACTGGGCCACGACGTAGTAGCCCGTGTCTTTCTTCTTGATCTTGAAGGTCATGGTGCGCTTGCCCCAGTGGGACACGTTCGTGATCGTGCCCTTGCTGTCCTTGGTCAGGAGGGCGTGGAAGCGCGTGAGCTTTTCAGTGATCGCGGGTTCGTCCAGCGCACTGTCAAAGATGTAGACCGTCTCGTACCGACGAGTCATGCCACCTCCCTTTGGTCATGAGCGACCCGGCGCAGGTGGGCGCCGAGTAGGGGATATGTTGAGGCGGAAAGCTAAAGGGCGTGCGCAGGCGGGTAAAGGTGTGCATACTCCCGCGTTGCCGACGTCTCACAGTCGGATCCCATGACGGGAGTAGGGCATGAGGGGCGCGTTCGGAAGCGGACTCCTGCTCATCTTCACGGCCGGTTGCCTGCCGAGCGCTATCGGCGAGCCGGAGCCACTCGGTCTCGAGTTGCGGAGCCATCTCGATGGGGCCGTCTTCTACGAAGGCGAGCCGATCTACGCGACGGTTGAGCTCGAGAACGTCGCGACGGACACGGCCTACATCCCCCCCTGGTATCTTGGCGACGACTGGCTGGTGGCGACGCTGACCCGTCGGGATGGCGAGCCGGTGCCGAAGCTCATGTGGTTCCAAGACTTCGTCTTTTCCCCCGCCTACCGCGGCGATCGCTTCGCTCCTGGTGAGACGCGCTTCGCCACCACGGCGCTCCAGGTTTTTTGGGGGGAGTCGTCCACTCTGGACGATCTGCTATTCCTGCGTCATCTCCGCGTGGGAGAGTACCAGCTCGAGGCCAGCCTGCGCGCGGACGTGAATCCTGCGCCGGGGCACAGCTCCCGCAACCTGAGCACAACACCCGTACGGTTCGCGATCATCGCGCGCACGCCGGCCCAGGATTCGAGCTACGCCGCGTACGAGCAGTTCGCGGCGCGGCTGGACCGGCGCACGTGGCGGGCGGAGGACTTTGCCGACGTCGTGGCGTGGTGCGCTCAACGACTCGCCGCGGACAGTCTCGATGCGACGGTCACAGAGGTGCTCAATACCGCTCTCTTGCGAATGTCGGCGATTGGACTGGTGCCCGATTCGGGCAGCCTTGCCGCGCTGCAGGCCCTACGCGTGCGGCAGGCGCGGGCGCAGCGCGATCGCCCGGCCGGCGCCGCGGCAGTGCTCGCCTATTATGCGGTTGCGTCGAGGTTCGGACGCGCCGATCCGTCGTTGTCGGGAGAGTTGGGAGAATCCCTCGCGGGCCGCGTGGCCCGGGCGATCGAGCGCTATAGGGCCCGCGGCGTCACACGTTGAATCGAAACAGCAGAATGTCGCCGTCCTTCACCACGTAGTCGCGTCCCTCGCTGCGCACGAGCCCCTGCTCGCGGGCCACCTTGTACGACCCCGCCTTCACGAACTCGTCGAACCCTACCGTCTCGGCGCGGATGAAGCCGCGCTGAAAGTCCGAGTGAATCTCGCCCGCAGCGTCGAAGGCCGTGTCGCCGCGGTGCATCGTCCAGGCGCGCACCTCGGTCTCGCCCACCGTGAAAAACGTCTGCAGGCCGAGCAGCCGGTATCCGGCGTGGATCAGGCGGTCGAGCCCGGGCTCGGTGACGCCCGCGCTCGCCAGGTACTCCTTCCTTTCTTCTCCGCCCAGCTCGCCGAGCTCGGCCTCGAACTTGGCGGAAAAGGGGACGATCTCCGCTTCCTCATGGTGCGTCTGAACGGCGGCCTTGAGCCTGGCGATCCACTCACCACCGCCGGCCGCGAGGTCAGCCTCATTGACGTTGGCGGCGTACAGGATCGGCTTGGCGGTGAGGAGGCCGAGTTGGCGCAGGAACTTGACGGCGTCCTCGCCCTCGCCCGCTTCACGCGCGCCGCGCCCGGCGTTGAGCTCCGTCATGACCCGGTCGAGCACGATCAACTCGGCCTGCGCCTCTTTGTCGCCGGCGCGCGCCGACTTGCGGGTCTTCTCGAGGCGGCGCTCCACCACCGCGAGGTCGGCGAGCGCCAGCTCGCTGGTGATGACGTCGTGATCGCGCACCGGATCCACGGGCCCCATCACGTGCACCACATCGGGGTCGTCGAAGCAGCGGATCACGTGCACGACGGCGTCCACTTCGCGGATGTGCGACAAGAACTGGTTGCCGAGCCCCTCGCCCTGCGACGCGCCCTTCACGAGTCCCGCGATGTCCACGAACTCGACGACCGCGCCGACCTTCTTCTTCGGCTTGACGATCTCGTTGAGGCGGTCGAGCCGCGGGTCGGGGACGAGCGCCACGCCGACGTTGGGCTCGACGGTACAGAACGGATAGTTCTCCGCCGCCGCGGCCTGCGAGGAGGTCAGGGCGTTGAAGAGCGTCGATTTGCCGACGTTGGGGAGTCCGACGATTCCCAATTTCAGCATCGGCAAATGCGCGGCAATGCAAAGACTAGGCGCACCGACGCACCGCGGGGATTGGTCATCAGGAAACGGGAGAGGCTACGCCACGAACCCATTTCTCAACCGAGGCGATCATCTCAGGCAGCAACTTTTCAATCTGTTCGACCTCGTCGGGCTCAAATGGGGCGAGGACGTAATCGGCCCAGTCGCTCACGCCCTCAGGGAGCGGCCCCACCCCGATCCGCAGTCGTGCGTACTGCTGCGACTGCAGCGCCCCTTCGATGCTCTTGAGGCCGTTATGCCCGCCGGCCGAGCCGTCGGTGCGGAGCCGAAAGGTCCCGACGGGGATCTGGAAGTCGTCGACGAGAATCAGCAAATCGCGCGCGGGCTGGAACGCCGGGTCGGCGCGCAGCGACGCCAATGCGGCGCCGCTGCGGTTCATGTAGGTGGTGGGTTTCAGCACGCGGACGGGGACGCCTGCCACGACACCCTCGGTCGCGCGCGCCCGCTCGGCGCGGCGAAACGGCGGCAGAGTCCAGTGCGTCGCGACCGCGTCGGCCAACCAGAAGCCCGCGTTGTGGCGCGTCGCCGCGTATTCCGGGCCTGGATTGCCCAGACCGACGACGGCGCGCAGCGCTACTCTTCCTTCTTGCCCTTGGGCTTCTCCTCTGCCTTCGGGGCTTTGCCCTCGGCGGGCGGTGCCGCCTCACCCTCTTCGCCCTCTTCATCCTCGCGGACCTTGCGGATCAACTCGGGTTCGGCCACTTCGGCCGCCGCTTCGGGCGTCGGCGCGGCCACTTCCTCGGCGCGCGGCGGGACCACCACCGCGATCGTGAGATCGGCGCCGGTCAGGATCACGGCGTTAGCGATCGTCAGGTCGCGCACGTGCAGCGAGTCGCCGATCTTGAGGGCCGTGACGTCCAACTCGACGCGGTCCGGGATGTGCTCGGGGAGCACCTGGATCTCGACGTCGCGGGTCACCTGATCGAGCACGCCACCGCCGTTACGGACACCGTCGGGGGCGCCCACCAGGTGCACCGGCACCTTGAGCGTCACCTTCTCGCCCGAGTGGATCTCGTAGAAGTCCACGTGGATAATGTCGGGGCGGATCGGATGGCGCTGGATCTCGCGGATCAACGCCCGCGTCTTCTTGCCGTCCACCGTGAGCTCGATGAGCGTGCTCTCGGGGTCGATGCCGTTCAGCGCCTGCTCCAGGAGCAGCGCATCCACCATCAACGACTGGGCGGGACGCCCGTGCCCGTAGATGACGGCCGGAACCTGTTTGGCGAAGCGGGCCTGCCGCGCCGCACCCTTACCGGTCTTCTCCCGCGGGCTGGCCGCGAGGTTCACCGTTTGCGCCATAGTCTCCTCACCTTAATCGAACAGGGCACTGACCGACTGATTCGAATGTTCATAGCCGATGGCCTTCGCCATCAGACCAGCGACCGACAGCACTTTCAGTTTCTCCCACTTCTTCGCATCGGGGAGCGCGATCGTGTTCGTCACGGTGACTTCTTCGATCGGTGACGCCCGCAGCCGTTCGACGGCGGGACCCGACAGCAGGGCGTGGGTCGCGAACGCGAAAATGCGTCCCGCCCCGAGCCGCCGCAGCGCGGCCGCTGCCTCCGTGATCGTGCCCGCGGTGTCGATCATGTCGTCGGGGATGAGGCAGTCCTTGCCCTCGACCTCGCCGACCACGTTCACCACCTCGGCGATGTTCGCCGACGGGCGCCGCTTGTCGATGATCGCCAGCGACGCGTCCAGCCGCTTGGCAAAGCCGCGCGCCATCTTCGCCGAGCCGACGTCGGGCGCTACCACGACGGGGTCGCGCAGCCCCTTTTGCCGGTAGTGATTCACGAACACCGGCGCCGCGTACAGATGGTCCACCGGAATGTCGAAGAATCCCTGGACCTGGTGCGAATGGAAATCGATCCCCAGCACCCGGTCCGCGCCCGCATGCGTGATCACATTTGCCATCAACTTCGCGCTGATCGCCACGCGCGGCTGATCTTTGCGATCCTGGCGCGCGTACCCGAAATACGGGAGCACCGCCGTCACGCGCGCGGCGCTCGCCCGCCGTGCCGCATCGATCAAGAGCAACAGCTCGAGGTAGTTCTCCGCCGGCGGGTTGGTGGGCTGGATGATGAAGACATCGCGCCCCCGCACATTCTCGTCGATCTTGACGAAGATTTCGCCGTCCGCGAACCGCCGGATCGTTACCGCACACAGCGGCTGCCCCAAATGCTCAGCCATCTCCTCGGCGAGCGGCCGGTTGGCCGTCCCGGCGAGCAGCAAGAGCTGGCTGCGCGACAGCGTCAAGTCGCCCATTGGAGCCCCGGAAAGTAGCGGGCAACACGCTGGAAGCCAAGGGGTTGAGGACGGTGCCGACGCGCGCTGGCCACCCCCGCGCCGCGCCCGTATGCTACAGCCCGTGAGCGACGTCCAGTCCCGCCTGGCGGCGGCCCTCGCCGGTCGCTACGCCCTCGAGCGCGAGGTCGGGCGTGGGGGCATGTCCATCGTCTATCTCGCCCACGACCAGCGCCTCAGCCGGAAGGTCGCCCTCAAGATCCTGCGGCCGGAGCTGGCCGCCACGCTCGGGCCGGAGCGGTTCCTCCGCGAGATCAAGGTCGTGGCCGGCCTGTCCCATCCGCACATCCTGCCGCTGCACGACTCCGGCGTGGCCGCCGGGATGCTGTACTACGTGATGCCGTACGTCGAGGGCGAATCGCTGCGCCACCGGCTCGAGCGGCAAGGGCCGCTCCCCCTGGAAGACGCGCTCGAGATCACGCGGCAGGTGGCGGAGGCGCTCGAGTACGCGCATCAGCACGACGTCGTGCATCGCGACATCAAGCCCGAGAACATCCTGCTGCAGTCGGGGCAGGCGGTCGTCAGCGACTTCGGCATCGCCCGCGCGATCAGCGAGGCGCGAGCGCGCGTGACCGGCACCGGTGTCGCGGTCGGGACGCCCGACTACATGAGTCCCGAGCAGGCCAGCGGCGGGACCGTGGACGGCCGGAGCGACGTGTACAGTCTCGGATGCGTGCTGTACGAGATGCTGGCGGGCCGGTTGCCGGGCGCCTCGCCGGGCGGAGGCGCGCGCGCCCCCACGATCAGCGCCGTCCACCCCGCGATCCCGATCGAAGTCGAAGCCGCGATCGAGGAGGCGATGGCGCATCGCCCCGAGGAACGCTTCCCGCGGGCCGCTGACTTTGCGCGCGCGCTGCGCGAGCCGGGCGTGGCGACGGTGTCGGGAGAGCGGCGCCGCCATAGGGCGCGGCGGCGCTGGCGCGCGGCATTGATCGGGGCCGCGGCCGTCGCGGCCGCCGCCGTGGTCGTGCTGCCGCGAGTCCTGGGCGCACGCCTCAACCCGGCGCTTTACGTCGTGGTCCCATTCGGCCACCGCGAGGGCGCGGCCCCGCTCCTGCTCAAAGGCGACCAGTGCGAGTTGCGGGTGTACGAGGAGCTGGACCGCTGGACCGATGTCCAGGTCGTCGACCGTTTCCTGGTGAGCAGCGCGCGCCAGCAGCGGGGCGAGCCCTTCCCCGACTTCCGCGCGGCCATGGAGATCGCCCGTACCGTCGGCTCGGGGATGCTCATCTGGGGTGAGTTGTGGCAGGACGGCGACTCGGTGGTCGTGCGGGGCGGGCTGTACGACGTGGGGCACCGCGGCCGGCTGGTGCGCGCCCACACGATCCGCCTGGGGCCGGGGCTCGGCGACCTCGACGGCAAGTTTCGTGAGCTGGCCGACTCGCTGCTGCTCGGCCGAGTCCAAGCGCGCGCGGCGCGCGCCGCCCGCAGCGCGGGCTCTGTCACGGCGTGGCTCGCGTATGCCCGCGGCGACGAAGCGCTGCAGCGCTGGGACCTGGACCAGGCGGCGGCCGCGTTCAGCCAAGCGCTCGCGGTGAACCCCGATTTCCCGCATGCGAACCTGTGGCTCGCCCAGACGCGCGCGTGGGCCGGCCGGCCCAGCTCCGAATGGCTTGTGTTCGCGACGCGGGCACTGGCGGCGGCCGACACGCTCGGCGAGGGGGATCGCCAAGTCGCGCGCGGGCTCGTGGCGCTGGCGCAGGGCCGCTATCCGGACGCCTGCGATGCCTACCGGCGCAAATTGGCGCTCGACGCGAACGACTTCGTGGGTTGGTTCGGGCTCGGCGAGTGCCAGGCGCGCGATCGATTAGTCGTGCGGGATGCCAAGAGTCCCTCGGGATGGGCGTTCCGCTCGAGTCAGCAGGCGGCGATCGCGGCGTACCGCCGCGCGCTCGAGCTGGTGCCGGCCGTGCATCGAGCGTTTGCCGGAGCGGCATACGCCCGCCTCGATCGCCTGTTCTACACCCAAGCGTACTGGTATCGAGCCGGCTACGCGTTGACCCCCGACACGGTGCAGTTCGCGGCGCACCCGGGCCTCGCCGCCGACACGCTCACGTTCGTCCCTCATCCGAAGGACGCGTGGCTCGCCGGCGCCCCGGGGACGGCGTCGCCCACGCTGGCCGCGGCGCTGGCGCACAACCGGGCGATGCTGCGGGCGATCACGGCGAAGTGGGTACGGGAGTTTCCGGCGAGCCCCGACGCCCTCGAGGCGCACGCGCGCGTCCTCGAGACCGTCGGGGAGCTCGCCGAGGCGCGGAGCCCCGAGCGTTCGGCGCTGGACGCCGTCCGAGCTGCCCGCGCCGCGAGCGTCGATTCGCTCCAGCGTCTGCGGCTCGGCGCGACCCAGGTCCGGCTGTTGGTCAAGCTCGAGCGGTTTACCGAGGCGCGCGCCCTGGGCGACTCGCTCCTCGCCCTTTGGCCCGCGCCCGACCCCGACGCCGCGCGCGTGCTCGCGGGCGTGGCGGTGCTCGCGGGGCGCGTGAACCGTGCGGCGGCGCTGCTGGCGATGGATGTGTCGACGCCGTTCGCAACGCCCGAGGGTGCCCACGTCCTGCTCCCGGCGAGCGTCGCGGCGGCCGCTCGCGCCCTGCTCGTGTACGCCGCGGTGGGTGCACCGGCCGAAAGTCTCTCCGCCGTCGAGCGGCGGGTGACGCGGCTGGTGGCGAGCTGGGTCGAGCCGCAGCGCCAGGCCGCCGCTCGGCGCGCGGCGCTCAGCGACCCGGCGATGCTCGCATTCCCCCAACTCGGGCCTCGCGAGGCGCACGCCGGGCGCAGCGGCGGAAACTACCTGCTCGAGCTGCAGGCCTCGCTGCGACGCAACCCGGCCGCCGTACGGACCGGCATCGCCAGGCTGGACTCGAGCCGCGGCACCCTGCGGTCCGGCGACATCGCCATCGAGAACGTCTATCAGGAAGCGTGGCTGCTCGTCGCCGTGGGCGACACGGCGGCGGCGCTCGAGCGGCTCGATCGCTCGCTCAGCGCGCTCCCGGCATTGGGAACGGCGCTGCTCGACCAAGTGCCGCAGGCGGCCGGTCTGGTGCGCGCGATGGCGCTGCGCGCCGAGCTCGCCGCGGCGGCCGGTGACGCGACTGCCGCCGCCCGTTGGGCGCGGGCGGTGACCGCGTTGTGGCGCGGCGCCGACCCCGATCTTGGAACCGTCGTCGCGCGGATGGAAGCGTTGGGCTCCGCCAAACGCAGGTGACCTACCACGTGGAGGGGATTATGAACACGAGGGTTGAGGCCGCACTAGGACTGGTCGTTGGCGCCGTAGCGCTCACCGTCGCCGCGTGCGCTCCCCACACGCCGGCGCCACCCGCCCCTGTCACGAACGCCGCCTCCCCCGGCCAACGCGCCGCGGTGCTGGCATACGCGGCCACGCTGCAGTTCGACACGCTCACCCATGGCGCG
>Ga0137418_10004934_pt1 | contig 12235 bp, 7 predicted proteins | sample CZODoug3_1_2_16f_FD_122242 | JGI IMG/M metagenome (GOLD analysis project Ga0137418, IMG submission 122242) | Vadose zone soil fungal communities from Angelo Coast Range Reserve, California, USA - CZODoug3_1_2_16fungal (Hybrid Assembly) | ecosystem: Environmental > Terrestrial > Soil > Vadose... | reverse complement strand
GACGATCTGATCGTCGACCTGACCCGGCTGGGCGGTCTGCGCGTCGCCTCGCGCGAGGACGTCCGCGTCTACCGCGACCGCCCCGTGCCGCCGCGGACGCTGGGACGTGAGCTGGGTGTGGACCATGTCCTGCTCGGCAGCGTGCGCCGGGCGGGGAACCGGATCCGCGTGGCCGCCCAGTTGGTGCGCGCGTCCGACGGGCAGGCGCTCTGGGCCGATCGGTTCGACCGCACCCTGGACGACCTGTTCGCCCTGCAGGCGGAGGTGTCCGGGCGTATCGTCGAAGCGTTGCAGGTGGCACTGCGGCCGGGCGAACGGGAGATGCTCGAACGCGCCCCGAGCAAGAGCACCGAGGCGTATACCTTCTACCTCAAGGGGCGAGAGCTGCTCGACAAGGGCACCGGCGAGGACAATCGGCGAGCGGAGCAGCTGCTCCGGCGCGCTGTTGAGCTCGACCCGGAGTTCGCTCTGGGCCACGCCGCCCTGGGCGAGTGCTATGCGGTGCGGGGGCTGAAGTGGTGGGGGGGGCCCGAGGTCGTCGAGCCGGCCTTGGCCTGCGCACAGCGCGCGTTGGATCTCGAGCCCAATCTCCTGGATGCGCAACTAGCCCGGGCCTTTGCGCTACGGGTGCGGGGGGACCCGGAGGCCCTGGAGGCGCTGGAGAAGGTCATCAAGTTGGATCCACAGCACGCCGAGGCGCTGACCTGGGCGGCTTTCGTCTACCTGACACTGGGCAAGCCGGAGCAGGCAGCGGCCATCTTGGAGCCAGTCTTGGAGCGCCATCCGCGAAACTACCGTGCCGCGGCCTATCTCTCGGCGGCGTGCGAGCTACTCGGCCGATCCGATGAGGTGGAGCGTTCCGTGCACCAGTCCATCCACTCGTGCGTCGAGCACCTGCAGCACCATCCGGACGACGCGCTCGCCCGCGTGTTCCTCGCCATCGGGCTCGTGCACAATGGCCAAGTGGACGCGGGTGTCTCGCAGGCAGAGCGCGCGCTCACGATTGCGCCGGACGACGGCCGCATCCGCTACAATGTCGCGTGCGCCTTCGCACGCGCCGGTCTGACGGACCGCGCGCTCGACCAATTGCGCGAAGGCATCCGTAGGACCCCGGGTTACTTTACGAGCTGGGCGCCGCAGGACCCCGACTTTGCCAGTTTGCGCGAGCATCCTGAGTTCATCAGACTATTCACCCGCGCTGGCTGATCGCTCTTGGGTCTGCGCATCGTGCGAGGCGCGCAAATGCACGTGGCGCTTGCTGAGGTGGGCGACCTGGGTCGTATTTACGCGTGCTAGATTCGACGGGTACGCGGAGGACTGATGGGCGCGTCCGTCTTCGCGGAGCTGGGTCGCCGCCGGGTGTTTCGGGCACTCGTCGGCTACGGCGTCGCTGCGTTCGCGGTCCTGCAGGTCATCGAGCCCATCATGCATGGGCTGCACTGGCCCGACGCAGTCCTCTCGTACGTGGTCGTGGCCCTGGCACTGGGCTTTCCCATCGTCGTTACGCTGGCCTGGATCTTCGACGTCAGGGGCGGGAGGGTCGAGCGCACGCTGCCCGCCCCATCGGCGAGTCCTCTGAAGGGCGCCCGGCTGGCGCTCCTGCTCGTCGGCATCGGACTGCTCGCGGCGACTCCCGGCGTGGTCTGGTATTTCGTGGTGCGCGGCATCGGTAAGCCCGCAGCGAGCCAGCCCGCGCCGTCCATCGCTGTGCTGCCCTTCGTCAATCTGAGTAGCGACAAGGAGAACGAGTACTTCTCCGACGGCATGACGGAAGAGATCATCAATGCGCTCGCCAACGTCGAAGGCCTTCGGGTGGTCGCCCGGACCTCGGCGTTCTCGTTCAAGGGGAAGAACCTGAACGTCCGCAAGATCGGCGAGGAGCTGAACGTGGCCACGGTCCTCGAAGGCAGCGTGCGGCGCCAGGGCACCCAGATCCGGATCGCGGCGCAGCTCATCGGAGTGGCCGACGGTTATCACCTCTGGTCGAAAACCTACGATCGGGAGCTGAGCAACGTCTTCTCGATCGAGGACGAGCTCGCGCGCTCCATCGTTCAGGCGCTCAAGCCGAAGCTGGTGCAGACAAGCTTGGTGCAGCGGAGTACGGCCAGCATGGAGGCGCACGACCTGTACCTGAAGGGCCGGTACTTCTTGAACCAGCGCTCAAAGGAGGGGTTGAGGAGGGCGTGCGCCCTGTTCGAGCAGGCCATCGCGATCGACGCGGGCTACGCGCTCGCACACTCCGGCCTCGCCGACTGCTACAGCCTGTCGATCGACTACGCCGGCGAGCGGGCCGCTGGGATGATGCCGAAGGCGAAGCTGCACGCCCTGAAAGCCCTGGAGCTGGACGATGGGCTCGCGGAGGCCCACGCTTCAGTGGCCCATGTGAGCGAGATGGAGTTCGACTGGAATAACTCCGAGCGAGAGCTCCGGCGGGCCATCGAGCTGAGACCCGGATACGCGACCGCGCATCATTGGTACGCACTCAATCTGGCGGTGACGCGGCGTCTCGGCGAGGCCCGGGAAGAGGTGGAACGAGCGCGCCAGCTCGATCCCACGTCGGTGATCATCAACGCTGCCGAGGCGATGATCCTCTACCAGAGCCGGGACTATGGCCGCGCGCTCGAGCAGGCGATGAAAGCCCTGGAGCTGGACCCCGGCTTCGATCTTCCTCGGGTGGCGCTGGTCCACTCCTATTCGGACATGGGGAGATTCGCCGAAGCTCTTGCCGTGATCGATCAGGCACCCCGGCAGACGGCCCAATTGCGCGGCCTGCGCGCGGAGGTGCTGGCGCTCTCCGGCGATCGCGAAGGTTCTCAGCGGTTGCTCGACGAAGTCGAGCAGCACTTCGGGACCGATCCCCTCCCTCGAGGCACTCTCGCCCGCACCCATCTCGCCCTCGGCGAGCGGGATGCGGCGCTTCTCTGGTTGGAAAGAGGCGTGGAAGAGCGTGACCAATCGGTGGTGCGCACCTTGGGCCTGGAAGCACAGTGGGATCCGCTCAAGTCCGACCCGCGCTTCCAGAGGCTGATCGCACGGACCAGGCTCCGGTAAGCCGCATGTCGCCGGGGTAGCTGGCATGGCGGCTCGTCTTAGATAGCGCGAACTCGTATTCCCATAATCGGTTGGAGCTGCTGATCAGAGGACCCCGCCGCCCAGGATGAAATCAAGGCATAGGCTCAGAGGTGTCCAGCCACCCAGCGTAGCGCTTGCCCTGTAATTCAGGATTCGGGCACGCCATTCACGCCATACGCAACTCCCCATGCCAACCCAACTCGCCGTCGCCCCAAGGCGAGTTGGCACGCTGAGTTGCGTATGGTGTCCATGGTGTCCCCGAATCCGAATCAGCACGCCGGTGTTGCATTGCTACTACTGGTCACGCCTAACCCACTGTCGGGGCCTGGCGTTCACTGAACGCGACAGGCCCTGACCGGACCGTCAATCGCGGCCTCGCCTTTCCTTCGCCTGTCCCTGCAACCGGATGTCGCGCGAGGAGGAGCCGACGTAGACAGGCCTGTCGCCGCCCGCGACCACCCAATCGTGGGTCACGGTGGACCAGTAGGAGAGCTGCCGCTCGCCGATGTGTAGCTTCACCTTTTCCGACTCGCCGGGGCCGAGTTCGATGCGCTCGAAGCCCACCAGCTGCTTCGGTGCCATGGGCACCGGCGCCGAGCTCGGCGGGCCGAGGTAGACCTGCGGCACCTCGGCCCCGTTGACTTGGCCGACGTTCCGCACTCTGAAACTGACGGCGAAACCGTCCCCCTCCGGGTGGATCTTCAGGTCGGAGTAATCGAAGCGGGTGTAGGACAATCCGTGACCGAACGGGAACAAGGGCTGGATGCCATTCGCGTCGTACCAGCGATAGCCGACGAAGATGCCCTCCGAATAGAACTGCCGGGCGCTCGGTGTACCAATGGCGAGTCCAGGAAAGCGCTCGGGATGGCCGGCGAACGGCGTATCCGCTTCCGCCCTGGGGAAGGTCACCGGTAGCTTGCCGCCGGGATTGGCTTGGCCGAGCAGCAACTCGGCCGTCGCATCGCCGCCTTCCTGCCCGGGGTACCACATCTGCAGGATGGCGTTGACGCGGTCGACCCAGGGCATCACCACCGGGTAGCCCGAGTTCAGCACCACGGTCGTGCGCGGGTTGGCGCTGACCACGGCCGCGATCAAGCCGTTTTGCTCGAGGGGGAGCGACAGCGAGGGACGGTCGGACCCCTCGGTGCCTTCCTCGTGCACGAACACCAGAACCGCCCGCGCCGAACGCGCTGCCGCCACGGCCGCGTCGATCCTCGCCTGGCGCAGTTCGGGCGTCATCCAGGCAAGGCGGATCTGCAGCGGATTGGGTGAGGGAGGAATGAAGAACGCCCCCTTGGTGGTGCCCGTGACCTGGATGGTGTGAGGCCCGGCGGAGAGCGTGATGCGGCCTCCGGCGTTGGCCAGCGCGTCGGTGGTCGGGAGCCGGCTCAGATTGCCGAAGAACGGTACGGTCCGTCCGAGCTGCACGCTGTCCACGGAAACCGTGCCGGTGCCTATGCCGACGTCAAAAGCCAACCCCGGCGAGGGATCGGTCTGGATCTTGAACTCGTATTCGCCCGCAGTCGGAACCGTCACGGTACCGGTCCAGGTTACGTCAGAGCCCGTAGGCAGCGCGTTGGTCCTGGTGAAGTCGATCTGCGGGTCGATCTGGGTGGCGCCGGTCACGTTGTTCGTGCGCAGCAGACCCTGGGCGCCGCCGCCGGGGGGCGAGAGCACCGAGGCAGGGACCGGCACGCCGTCCAGGTCGATGCCAACTGAAAAGGCGATGTTCGCCCCCGGCCCGGCGAGCTGGGTGAGGGCGGTGAGCGGGCTCTTCTCGCGCTCCCTGAAGCCCTCTACCTGCGAGCTGCCGCCGCCGCCCACTAGGAGCTGCCGCCCAGTCGGCCCGATGACGGCGAGCGAGCGCAGATTTTCGCGGGAAAGGGGCAGCACGCCCTCGTTCTTCAGCAGCACCGCGCCCGCCGTGGCCACATCCCTCGCGATCTTCGCATCCGCCTCAACGTCCAATTGCGGGCGCTGGGGCTCGATGACCGTCCCGCCCGCGGGCGAGGCCCCCTCGAGCAGACCGAACCTGTCCATGGTGTTCAATATGCCGCGCACCACCCGATCGATTACCGATACCGGGAGCTGGCCGGATGTGACGGTGGCCTTCAGGCCTGCAAAGTGTTGGCTCAGAAACTCCACACCCATGCCCGCGGTGAGCGCAGGAACGACGCTCTGGTTCGCGCCGTAGTCGGATACGACGAAGCCATCGAAGCGCCAGCGCTTGCGCAGGATGTCGGTGAGCAGCGTCGGGTTCTCGCAGGAGTAGAGCGCATTCACCTTGTTGTAGGCGCACATCACGCTGCCCGCGCCGGCCTTCACCGAGGCCTCGAACGCCGGGAGCTCGATCTCGTTGAGCGTGCGCTCGTCGACGTTGACGTCGATCCCCTGGCGATTGGTTTCCTGGTTGTTCTCGGCGAAGTGCTTGGGTGTGGCGATGGTGCCCTCGCCCTGGATGGCAAGCATCTCCGGCACCACGATGCGGCTCATCAGGAAGGGATCTTCACCCAGGGTCTCGAAATCGCGACCGCCGTAGGGCACACGTACGAGGTTGATCATCGGCGCGAAGATGACGTCGTTGTTGGTGGCCTGCGCATCGTGGCCGAGCACCTTGCCGTACTGGCGTGCGAAGTCGGTGCTGAAGGTGGCGGCGAGCGATACGGGCGCGGGCATGGCGGTGGTGGGCGGAGTGATGCGCACTCCCCCCGGGCCATCGGTGAAGCGCAGCGGCGGGATACCGAGCCGGGGGATGCCGGGCAGGTACCCGACCTCGCCGTTGGCGAGCGGGTCCGCCGCCGGCTGCCCGGGCAAGCCGGGGACGCTGCCTCGCAGCATGGAAATCTTTTCATCGACGGTCATCGCCGCGATCAATTGATCGATCTTGTGGTTGTGCGCGGCGTGCGCGGACGCAGGGATAAAGCCGGCTGCGGCGAGTCCTGCAAGCGATCCGAGCGCCAGGGCGCGACAGCAGCGCAGCACTGCGGCGTGGATAGCCATCTGATCCTCCTCCAAGAGTGCCTCAAATCGACAAGGCTCCGGCCCAATCTGGTCCGGAGCTAGCCGGTGTTCCGTGCTCACCTCTTGCTGCTTGTTCTCCTCGGAGATGCGTTGTCTTGTCCTGCCTGGTGCCGGGCAACGCTGGATTTCACAGTCAACGCGGGAAACGGCAGGCGTGTGCTACCTGCCGCGCAGGAACAAATCAAGGCATACCGCGCAGACATGTCCGCGCGCCGTCAGCGCAGCGTTTTCTGCAGCGCGGGCACGTCGTCTTGCCAAGGAGCGTCTTCGCGTGCAGAGGCAATCCGCGCGGGCGCGATGGAGCGGCGCAGGATGAAATCAAGGCATAGGCTAGAGGTGTCCAGCCACCGTCAGCGTAGCGCTTGCCGCAATTCAGGATTCGGGCACGCCATACGCAACTTCCCATGCCAACCCAACTCTAGCGGTCCCTCAGCTCATCGCCGCGCGTCGTCATCGCCGTCGCCGTCGCAGAGCTGCTCCATCGCGCGCTTCTTCTGCGGGTCAGCCCAGCGCGCATCCGTCGGCGTATACACCCAAGGCTTCGTGTAATCGATCGGGTCCACGATCCAGCGCGCTTCCGGCCGCTGGCTCGCGGGGATGCCCATGGCGTCGTATTCCTTCAGCCAGCCGAGCCGCCACTCCGGTGATGAGCTGGGCACCGCCAGCACGTCGAGGTGGATCGGGATGAACACCTTGGTGCGAAGGTGCTGGTTATACGTCACGATGTCGCGCTCGCCGTTGGTGAGGAACCCAGGGCTGACGACCGATCCCAACTCGACGTCGGTCCTGGGCAGCGAATCCATCAGGTGCATCAGGTTCTGGCCGACCGCCGGGCCGTAGCACTTGTCGAGCGCGCAGCCTTCCTTGAGGGCGCCGCTCGTGTTGTGCCACACGAACGTGAAGTTGTTCTTCCCGCGCACGATGAATTGGTAGAGGACGGCGATGGGTCCACCCGCGCCGCCCAGGAACGAGAGAGCTCCCAGGTACGGCGCCGTCGGAAACTGCAGGCCACCTTTGCACCCCGCGGCACAGTTCGAGTCTCCGGGCGGGTACATCTCCTTGTCGCGCGGATCCGGGACGTTGTTGATGGTCACCAGGGGAACCTCCGGATCGTGCGGCACCGACACCGAGTGCAGGTGCTTGAATCCTACGATGCAGGCGAGCGGCTCGAACTGGCGGATGCGGAAGACCTCGGTTCCCGGAATGGACCCCGGCGAGACGACAGACACGCACTTCACCTTCGAGCCCGTGCCGAAATAGTACGCGGCGTCCTGCTGCATGATGTCGCAGGTCTCGGCGGACGCGTAGATCGGGATGTCGAGCCTCTTCGCGATGTAGGCCGCGTTGTCGGCGTGATCGAAGTGGCCGTGCCCGATGAAGATCGCCTCGGCATGAACGCTGACGAGGTCCTCCACCGTGAAGGGCGTGCGGCCCGGTGTCGAATCCGGGTTCATGACGAAGCTGTCGAGGAGGACGACCCGTCCCTTGATGGAGGTCACGACGGTCGTGCACGTACCCCAGGAAAAGATGACCTTGTCCTTGTTGACCGCGCCGGTCCTCGCGTCGACGTTCTCAGCGCCGAAGAACTTTTGGCGCGCCGAGATCAGCGCGGCGTCCGCCGCGCCCTCGGACTCCGCTGCGCCGGCAAATGCCGGTGAGCCAACCGCACAGCAGAGCGCAAACGCACACGACGTGACCCATTTGCCCAGCCGACTCAAAAGCGATTTGGTTTCCATCAGCCCCTCCTCTGTTTGATCGCGCGTGACCGTCCGTCGCGGGACGGGGACTTGACTCGAACTGGCCGCGCGGACAGCACCGCCTGACCAGACTCCCGCAAGGACGCTGGTATGCTTGCGGCCCTTCACAAGTCAATGCGCGCCGGGTCGAGCGGGGAGCTAATCAAGGCCGATGGAGTTGGTGTTCGGAATGCGATCGATCGGGAGCGGCGGTCGTTCGTCCACCATCGCCTTCGTGATCTCCGAATTCCGGGTCACCCGGCCGTCCTGGACGAGGTACTCGGCCTCCTTTCTGCAACCTCGGGCGAGGTAGCCGGACGGCAACTCGTGGACGACGATTTCGTCCTCCGGGCAGCCGAAGTCGTTCGCGGCGAGCTTTCGCACCTGCGTGCTGGGGAATGAGCATCCGACGAGAAGTGCCAACGCGGCGGCGACCACAGCGGCTCTCATGCATTCCGTCCCTTCCGCGCCTGAATCATGCGTCTTCATGAGATGCGCGGGCGAGTGCTCACCCTACGAGTTCGGGAATCGGCTTTTTCGCTGTCGGTTCGTCCTCGGCGTCGGCGAAGGTATCAGGCGCTGAGGCGATGATCTCACCAAACCCGTTCGTCGAGAGCTTCAATGTACAGAACAATGACCGCGCCGGACATGGCGCGCTTCAGCGTCGGGGTCGCGGGAGCCGTGGCGCTGTACGAGGTGGGGCGGCAACGCGCCGCGCGTTGATTCCTCTTGACGCGCTTGGTCTTGACTGCGCGAGCGACCGCATGCCGTAAGGTCCGCGCGCTCCGGAACCGGGCAACCGGGAACGGGACCAAGGGAGACAAGACATGTGGCTCGAATCGATTCGAAGAAGCGTGGCTTGTGCGCTGGTCGTGCTCTGCTCGCTCGCGAGTTCCGCGTTCGCGCAGACGCCGGCCACCGACTGCCACATCGAATGGGCCCCGATGCGCGACGGGGTGAAGCTCGCCACCGAGGTGTACCTGCCGACGGCGCAAACGGGGAGGTTGCCCGTCGTCCTGCAGCGCACTCCGTACAACCGCTTTCCGCCCGGCCCGGGCAGCAACTGCGACAGCGCCGCCTTCGCGGCTCTCGCGGCGCGTGGGTACGCGGTCCTGAACCAGGACGTGCGCGGTCGCTACCGCTCGCAGGGCACGATGAACGCGCTGGTGCAGGAAGCGAATGACGGCTACGACGCCATCGAGTGGGCGGCGGCGCAGTCATGGTCGAATGGCAAGGTGGGGACTACCGGCGGCTCCTACGTCGGTTTGACGCAGTGGCAGCCCGCAATCCACACGCCGCCGCATCTCGCGGCGATCGTCCCAGGGGTCACGGCGTCCGACTACCACGACCATTGGACCTACGTGGAGTCGGTGTTCGATCTCTGGTTCGGACAGAGCTGGATGCTCCTCACCTTCGCGGGCGAGCAATACATGCGCAACCTCGAGGCGAGCGGTGCGTCTCCCGCGGAAGTGCAGGCAAAGACAGCCGCCTGGGAGGCGCAGGGCAACCAGGACATCCTGACGAAGTGGGTCTGGCAGCTGCCCCTCACGTCGTTCGGCGTGTTCCGCGATCTCGCGCCCTACTATTACGACTGGCTCGCTCACCCGACCTACGACTCGTTCTGGGCGCGGCTCGACGTCGAGAATCGCTGGGAGAACGTGAAGGTACCCGCGCTGAACAGCGGCGCATGGTACGACATCTTCCAGGTCGGCACGGTGCGGAACTTCCAGAACATGCGCACCGAGGGCGGGACCGCCGCGGCGCGGACCGGAACGAAGCTCGTCATGACCTGCTGCGGCCACGCCGGAACGAGCGGCAACCTCAACTGGGGGCCGACGCGCACCGACACCACGCTGACCAATCGCTTCTACGATCGGTACCTGAAGGGGATCGCCAACGGCGTCGAGAACGAGCCGGCGGTCCAGATGGACATCCTCGTGCCGCCGGATACCGGAAACGTCGGCACGAGCTTCCTGCTCACCGCCAACCAATTCCCGCTGCCGGGGACGGAGACGGTCAAGTTCGATCTCCGCAGCGGTGGGCGGGCGAACACCCGCAATGGAGACGGCGTCCTCGTCGCGCACGGGGCGGACCGGGACGACGACGAGGGGCGCGGCAACCACGGGGCGGACCGGCACGACGCGGGGCGCGGGAGCCACGCGGACCAGTTCACCTACGATCCACGCAACCCGGTGCCGACGAAGGGCGGCAACATGTGCTGCATCCCGGCCGTCCTGCCGGCCGGCGCGCACGACCAGTCCGAGATCGAGCTGCGCGACGACGTGCTCGTCTACACGAGCGCGCCGCTCGATCGCGATCTCGCCGTGATCGGTCCGGTGAGCGTGAAGCTGTGGGCGAAGACCTCGGCGCGCGACACCGACTTCACCGCCAAGCTCGTCGACGTGCACCTGGACGGGTACGCGCACAACGTGCAGGATCGCATCGTCCGCGCGCGCTACCGCTGGGGCTCGAAGCTCCCGCCCTCACTCATCGAGCCTGGCAAGCCGTACCAGTACACGATCGACCTCGGCAACGCGGGCACCATCTTCCGAAGGGGCCATCGCATCCGGCTGGAGATCTCCTCGTCGAACTTCCCCCACTACGCGCGCAACCTGAACACCGGCCGGTCGAACGAGACCGACGACCGCATAGAGGTGGCGCGGCAGACCGTGCTCCACGACCCGGAGCATGCCTCGCATCTGCTGCTGTCGGTCGCCCCGGGGGTGAAGGCACCCTGACCGGTCGATTCCCTCGACCTCGATCGTCGGGGCGTGGAGAGGGGGGAGCGAGCTCCCCCTGAGCGACTAGTGCGTAGCACAGCCGCGTGGGGGCCAAGAACGATTGGAGCGCGCCCGTTTGCGTCGACCATGGCTCGCCTGAAGCTGGCGTTGGCACGAGTCGCGTATGGTGTCCCCACTTCACCTTCGTCAACGACGAGAAGATCGTGAAGAAGATCCTTGAGCACCTGGGGTCTGCCGACGACCGGCCCGCCCGTCGCACCTGCGCGGCGAAACGAGTAGCCCGAGTTCGCGATCCGGCAGGATGACGTACCTGAGATGCAGCAGTCGCTGCGCTGAGGCGGTCGGGCGAGCTTGCCCCCGAGCTTTGAATCTCCCTGCGCGGCTGGCGTAGCACAACCGTGTTGGGGCCCTGCTACGCTCCCGGCGCATGAGGAGGGCGGGCACGAGGGCGACAGAACCGTCCCATCAGACTCGAAATTGTTGTTTGTTCGCCCCGTGGCTCCGTCCTACGTTAGGCCGCGGTAGGAGGGTCGACCCGTGGCCAACACTGACGACTTCATTCCCGATCTCCCAGCCTTGCCGCCCGGTTCGGAATTCTCGTACCTGGAAGGGCGGCTCCACGAGATCTTCGCCCCAATGAACGATGCCGACATTCCCCGGGCAGCGTTGCGGCTCGGTGAAACGCGTCGGGGGCGCCATCGGCGAAGGGGCGGCGGTGGTGGCCCAGCTCCACTCCTACCTGGCCGAGTTGGACGAACAGAGTATGGGTCGGTCAAGCGCCACCGCCGAGGCCTTGCCATGAGGCTGCCGTTGCTGGGTCGTCAGGGGCCTCAGATTCGCTGCCGTCTGGCTTCTCGGCGAACGCGGCAGCTCGCGAGCCGTACGGTCGTGGCCGGCGGCTTCCGCTAACTCGCGGTCGGCCCCGACCGCGTCATCGGCGCGGTCGGGGGCCAAGCACACACTCAATGGCTAACCACAAGGCTCCAGTTGTGTACGTCGCCTCGCGCCGCCTAACGGCTAACCACAGCGCTCTGGTTGCCTCCGTTGCCGTTGCCGAGCTCCATCTGCCAGATACCCCTCGAGTGCGTCGCCGCATAGAGCACCCGCTTGCACTGCGCGGGGCCGCCCGTGCACGTGGCCACGCGCGAGGATGGTTGGATCTCCAGATGCATCACCTCGTAGCGTGGCATCCCCGCAGTGACGTGCCAGCCGCGGGTCCCGTCACGGTCACCGCGAAGCACGCCGAAGTCAGTCGACACGTACAGCGTCTGCGCCGCGTCGTCCCGAACGACATCGCTCACCGGCAGGTCTCCGTCGTTGTACGGCGTCGGATATGCCGCGGTGCCAGCTTCGACGTTGAGGTTCTTGAAGATCCCGGAACCCGGGGCCGAGCCGTTCTCCCGAACCTCGAACACATGGCCCGGAGTCGATGGCGTAGCGGCGTTGTAACCCGAGTAGGTCACCCACGCGTGGCCGGTGTCGCCGGGATCGACGTAGATCCCGCTCGGGAAGCGAGTCGGTGAAGTGGCGTTGTCAATCCTGTGCCAGAGGACGGTCGCTGGGTCAGCCGCGTCGGCATTGTGCGTCACGAAGATCCGGCCGGCCGACGTCGCCGCCCAGAGTGTCCCATGGTCTGCTGCGTCGCGGGCCAGCCAGGACATCGAG
>Ga0137418_10004933_pt1 | contig 12235 bp, 10 predicted proteins | sample CZODoug3_1_2_16f_FD_122242 | JGI IMG/M metagenome (GOLD analysis project Ga0137418, IMG submission 122242) | Vadose zone soil fungal communities from Angelo Coast Range Reserve, California, USA - CZODoug3_1_2_16fungal (Hybrid Assembly) | ecosystem: Environmental > Terrestrial > Soil > Vadose... | reverse complement strand
ACGTTGCCGTACCAGATGACCAGGTACTGCGACCAGAAGAAGTACATCCACATGATCGACATCGCGAACTGCAGCTTCGCCACGTCCTGCACGGCCGAGGGCGGGATGGCCGCCAGGCCGCGCGCGTTCGCGCGCACGGTCAGGATCGCGAGCAGGCAGAAGGCCGTGTAGAGCGAACTCACCACGAAGTAGCCGCCGAAGAGGCCGCTGTACCAGTGCGGGTCCAACGACATCACGAGGTCGAAGCCCCACAGCGACACGGTGATGATCCAGAGGAACAGCAGCACGGTCGCCAGGCGGTTGCGGTGCACGCGCACGCGCTCGTCGCCGGGCGGGACCGTGTCGCGCAGGATCGCCGCCGCGAACGCGAAGCACACGCCGAAGAGCATGGCCGCCAGCAGGAGCGTGCGCCCGAAGAAGAACTTGGTGTTGAGCCAGGCGGCCTTGACCGCGATCGGGTGCGACACCCACGAGTAGAGGGTGTCGCGGCCGGCGAACAGCACGATCAGCAGGACGAACGACACGGGCAGGAAGCCCACCGTGGTGACGGCGATGCGCCGCACGCTCGGCGACCAGCGCGCCTCGGTGAGCTGCATCATGGCCGCGATGGCGGGGCCGGTCACGGCCAGCGCCGACCAGAAGACCAGGTTCACGAGGTAGATCGACCACGCGGCGGGCGCGTCCGCGGAGCGCGCGCCGAAGACGAAAGCGACGGCGCCCACCGCCGCCAGCACGCCCCAGACCGGCGTCACGGCTTGGCCGCCCTTCGGGCGGCGCCGCCGGGCCCGAGCGAGCGCAGGTAGTTCACGATGTGCCAGGCCTCCTGCGACGAGACCGCTTCGCCGTACGCCGGCATGACGGCGCCGCCGACGACGATGTAGCTGTGCCAGTAGCCGTCGGTCCGCTGGCGCTGGAGATCACCGTTGGTGAGGTCGGGCGGCGGGATGAACTTCGTCGCCACCGGGCCCGACACCCCGCCCTTGGCCTCGGGCCCGTGGCACGGCGTGCAGAACGTCCCGAAGCGGGCGCGCCCGATGGCGATCGACTCCGGCGAGGCCTTCACGGGATTCGGCATCTTCGCCGCCACGTCGCGCTGCTCCCTCGGAATCACGGCCTCGCCACCCCGCGGTACCACGCCCGCGGGCATGGAGAAGATCCGCTCGCCCGCCATGATGCGCGAGGTCTGCGTCATGTCGTGGACCCAGCGATAGGCGATGACCGCGCCCATGAGGCCGGCGGCGGCGCCCACGCAGCCGAGCACGAGGAGAAAGACGTACTTCACGCGCGGACCTCGTCGGCGCCCGCGGCGCGGAGGATCTCGCGCACCGAGCCGCTTCGCGCGGGAGCGCAGTGCACGGCCACGCCGAAGCGGTCGTTGGTGAAGCGCCGGTCGAAGCTCGCGGAGGGCCGCAGGCGCGGCAGCCGCCCCAGCACGACCATGCCGATGAGCGTCGCGACGCCGCCGAACAGCACCATCATCTCGAACATGATGACGACGTACGGCGGGCTCACGGGCAGGCCGATGGGCGGCTTGCCGCCGACGAAGAGGCCCCACCGGAGCGAGGTCCACGCGGTCAGGATCCACGCCGCCGCCAGCCCCGCCAGGCTGCCCAGGAGCGTGAAGATTCGCACGCGGCTCACGGGCCGGTCGCGCTCCAGCACGTCCTCGATCTCGTGCACCGGCACCGGCGTGTACACCGTGAGGTCGTGGTAGCCCTTCGCGCGCAGCTCCTCGAGCGCGCGGACCGTGGTGTCCACGTGGACGAAGACGCCGAGGACGGTCTCAGTGGTGGCCGCCATGCGCCGCTTCCTTCATCGGGGGTGGCAGGGTCTCCTTCACCTCGACGACCGAGAGCGAGGGCATCACCTTGATGAAGCCGAGGAACAGGAGGAAGAACCACGCGAAGCTGCCGATGACGATCGTGGAGTCCGTCACCGTGGGCACGTAGATGCCCCAGGTGTACGGATAGAAGTCGTGCCCCAGCGAGGGAACGATGATGTTGAAGCGCTCGAACCACATGCCGATCAACACGAGAACCGACACCACGTAGAGGATCACCGGGCTCGTTCGCGCCTTCTTCCAGAACAGGATCAGCGGCGCCACGCAGTTGCAGAAGTACATCGTGAAGAGCGCCCACGCGTACGTGCTCGTCAGCCTCCAGAACAGCGAGGCCTTCTCGATGTGCTCGCCGCTGTACCAGGAGGTGAACAGCTCGCACGCGTAGAAGTACGTCAGCACGAGGCCGGTGACGAGGATCAGCTTGGCCATCATGTCGAGATGCCGCGCGGTGACGTAGGCGTTCAGGTTGAAGAAGTAGCGCATGGGGAGCACCAGGACGAGGACCATCGCGAAGCCCGAGAAGATGGCGCCGTCGACGAAGAACGGCGCGAAGAGGGTCGAGTGCCACCCGGGGACGAGCGCCATCGCGAAGTCCCACGACACCACGCTGTGCACCGAGAGCACGAGGGGCGTCGCCAACGCGGCGAGCAGGCCATAGGCCCGGCGGTAGTGCCGCCACTGGCTGTCGGATCCCTCCCAGCCGAGCGCCAGCATCGCGTAGATGCGCCGCCGCCAGCCCACAGAGCCGTCGCGCACCGCCGCGATGTCCGGGATGAGGCCGACGATGAAGAAGACGGTGCTGATCGACAGGTACGTGGAGATCGCGAACACGTCCCACACGAGCGGCGATTTGAAATTCGGCCAGAGGTAGCGCTGGTTCGGATACGGCAGCAGAAAGTACGCGAACCACATGCGGCCCGCGTGGATCATCGGGAACAGGCCGGCGGTCATGACCGCAAAGATCGTCATCGCCTCCGCCGCGCGATAGATCGAGGTGCGCCACCGCGCGCGGAAGAGGTAGAGGACGGCCGAGATCAGCGTGCCGGCGTGGCCGATGCCGATCCAGAACACGAAGCTCGTGATGTACATCGCCCACATCTGAGGCGTGCGCTTGCCGGCGGCGCCCATGCCGGCGAAGATCTGATACGACCACGCGAGGAAGAAGCACGCCAGCAGCAGACCGACGATGCACATCCAGGCGAAATAGAGGTTGCCGGGCGGCCGCAGCGTGGCCATGACGTCGCGGTTGACGTCGCTATAGCTCGGCGTCGCGGTATGGCGCTCGCCGGCGACGCTCATTTATGGCCTCCTGGCGGCGGCTTGGTGTCCGCCGCCGGCGGGTAGCCGGCGCGCGGGGCGCCATGGCCGGCCTCGGCGGCGCCGTGGCCGCGGACGACCTTGGCCAGGTAGCTCACCCCCGGCCGTGTCCCGATCTCGTCGAGCACCTGGTACGCCCGCGGCGACTGCTGCAGCTTCGACACCGCGCTGCCGTCGTCCTTGAGGTTGCCGAACGTGATCGCGCGGGTGGGACACGTCTGCTGGCATGCGGTGACGATGTCGCCGTCGCGCACGGGACGCTTCTCGTCACGGTGGGCGTGGTCCTTGCCCGCCACGATGCGCTGGATGCACATCGTGCACTTCTCCATGACGCCGAGCTGCCGCACCGTGACGTCCGGGTTCAGCTGCACCTCGAGGGGCTCGGGGAAGTCGTAGTTGTACCAGTTGAACCGGCGCACGTGGTACGGGCAGTTGTTGCCGCAATAGCGGGTGCCGACGCAGCGGTTGTAGACCTGCCCATTGAGGCCCTCTTCGGTTCGATAGGCCGCAAAGACGGGACACACCGGCTCGCACGGCGCGACCTCGCAGTGCTGGCAGAACATCGGCATGAAGAAGTTCTGGGCCTCGGGCTTGCCTCCGTCCGGAAGCCAGCGCTCGATGCGCAGCCAGTGCACCTGCCGCCCGTACGCCGCCTCGGCCTTGCCGACGACGGGCACGTTGTTCTCCGCGATGCAGGCCACCACGCAGGCGCCGCAGCCAACGCACGCGTCGACGTCCACCGCCATACCCCAGCGATAGCCGGGATAGCGCTGGCCCGTGTACATCGTGAGGACCTCGTGCGCCTCGGTGCGGCCGCGCAGCGCCTCCTCGCGGGCCGTCCCCAGCTCGACGTGCCGCGCCAGCTCGCGGTGGTCCTGGTCGAACGTCGCCTGCAGCACCGCCAGCGGCCGCCGCGCGCCCGTCTTCGCGAGGGTCACGCGGACGCCGAGATACTGGATGCCGCCACCCGCCTCCGCCGCCGCGGGCAGCAGCGCGACCGGGTTCTGGGACGTGCTCGGGGCGCCGACGTAGCGCGGCACGTGGTAGCGCGCGTAGCGGTGGCCGATGGGGATCGCCACGGCCTTCGGGTGCAGCGTCGGCGTCGGGTACGCAGGCAGCTCGATCGCGCCGTGCGGCGACGTCACGCGAACGACGTCGCCGCGCGTGATGCCAAGCCCCTTCGCCGTCTCCGCCGCGATCTCAACCCAGGCATCCCACGCCACCGACGTGATCGGATCCGGCGCCTCCTGGAGCCAGGCGCGCGAGGCGCCGCGGCCGTCGTACATCCGCAGCGACGGGTACGCGAGCAGCGCGTAACCGCCGGCGTCGCCCTCGAGCTTCGCGGCCGTCGCCTCGACCGGCGCCGGCCGGGCGGCGACGGCGGCGCTTGCCACATCGCGCCACACGCCGCCCCGGCGCTGCGCGCCGGCGAGGTCGCCCTTCACCACCGGCTCCCACGCCGCCCTGAGATACGCCTCGAAGCCGGCCCACGGCAGCGGCCCCTTGCCTTCCTCGGCGCCGAGGACGGTGCGTCCAACGGTCAGGAGCACGTCGCCCATGGGGCGCGCGTCCCGGATCGGCTTCATCGCCGGCTGCATGAGACCCGTCACGCCCTCGCGCGGCGCGTAGTCACCCCACGACTCGAGCCAGTGGGTGTCCGGCAGGATCAGATGGGCGAGCGTGGTCGTCTCGTCCGGGAGGTTGCCGAACGAGACGACGAACGGCACCTTCTTGATGGCGTCCGCCGCCTTGAGCTCGCCAGGCAGCGTGAACGCCGGGTTGACGCCGGGCCCGAGCAGCAGCACCTCGATCTCCCCCGCCGCCATCGCCTGCACCAGCTTGGCGACGTCGGCATAGGGCGTCGCCTTGCCGTACGCCCAGTCAGAGCCGAAGCGCACGGTCTTGCCGACGTTGCCGGTCGCCGCGTTGAGCAACGCGACCGCGGTCTGCACGTGGGTGGCGTTGGAGCCGCTGGCGGCGGCCCCGCCCGCGATGGCGAGCGCGGGCTTGCCGCGACCGAACGCGTCCGCGATGCCCTCGATGGTCCGGACGTCGACGCCGGTCTCGTCCGCGACCTTCCTGACGTCGATCTGGGCAACGACGCCGGCGTACGCGCGATCGGCGAGGCCCCGCTCGACGAGGGTCTTGAGCACCGCCAGGGCCAGCGCGGCCTCGGTGCCCGGCGCGTTGCGCACCCACTGGTCCGCGTTGGCCGCCGTCAGCGACTGGCGCGGCTCGACGTGGATGTAGGTGCCGGTTCGGCCCTCGCGGAATGCGTGCATGCGCGCGAACGCGGTCGGGAAGGCGACGTTGTTGATCCACGTCTCGACCCAGTCGGCGCCGAAGTTGAGGATGACCTGCGCGTCCTCGAACGCGTAGAACGGGACGGCGTCGCGACCGAACACGGCGCGGCTCGCCGCGCGGATCGCCTCGTGGCCGAACGGCTCGAGCGTGACGCGCGGGCGCGCGCCGAGCGCCTGAGTGAAGCGGTCCATCAGCGCGCCCAGGCTGCCCGTCTCGAGCTGCGTGACGAGCGCCACGCCGCCGCCCTTGCCGGCCCCCCGGGCGGCGGTGAGCCGCTCGCCGACCGCCTTGAGTGCCTCGTCCCAGCCGAGCGACGTGAAGATCGCGCCGTCGCGGCGCTGCGGTCCCGAGACCCGATCGGGATGGTAGAGCCCCTGCAGCGCGGCCTGACCGCGGATACAGAGGCCGCCGCGGTTGACCGGGTGGTCGGGATTGCCCTCGAGCTTCACGACGCGGCCGTCGCGATTGCGCGCGAGCACGCCGCAGCCGGCCGGGCACTCCCGGCACACGGTAGCGAACCACGCGGCGACGCCGGGCACGAGCTGCTCGTTGGGAACGACCATCGGCAGGATCGTCTCGGTCGCCTGCTGGCAGCCGCCGGCCGCGGCCGCGGCGCCGGTCGCCGTCACGATCTTGAAGAAGTCGCGTCGCTTCATGGGCGGATCTTTCCTAGGGCTCGCCTCATCGCTCGAAGTGCTTCGGCGTGCACGGCCATCTGAGGCTCAGTGATGACACGCGATGCAGTCGAGCGGCGCTCTGGCGTTGCGCGTCGCGTTCTGCTCGCGATGGCAGTCGACGCACCAGCCCATCGTCAGCGGCGGCGGCGCGGTGTGAAAGCCCGCGACGTTGAGCAGGTCGTTGGTGAGCGTCGGGCCGGTGCGCGCCGACACCGTCGTCATCGCTTCTACCGCGCCGTGGCACGTCTGGCATGTCACGCCGAATTGCACGTGCGCCTTGTGCGGGAAGTACGTGTACTCGGGGAGCTTGTAGACGCGCGTCCACGGGATCGGTTCGGACCGGGCGCCGTACTCGGCCAGCTTCTTGATCTCGGGGCGGTCGGCGGCGGTGATCTTGTGGCAGCCGAGGCAGCGCTGCACCGACGGCAGCCCCGCGTACTCCGAGCGGCGCGCGTCCGCGTGGCAGTACTGGCAGTCGATCTTGTAGGTTTGCACGTGGGTGTTGTGCGGAAAGTTGATCGGCTGCGCCGACGGTTTCGCGGCCGCCGGCTGACGGCTCCACGACGACACGGCGAGAAAGATGAGCACGGCGAGGAGTACGACGCCCAGCGCGCCCACGCCCGCCTTCGTCATCGACGGTCGCACGACCTCCCGAGAAGTGGACTGGATTGCTCGTGAATATATACACGAGGCGCCGGCGTTCGTCTAGCGGATTTGCCGGCTAGACGGCGGCGGCCATCGCGTCGGCGGCGGCGCGCGCGGCGTGCTCGAGATCGTCGTCGCCGTGCGCGAGCGACACGAACGCCGCCTCGAACTGGGAGGGCGCCAGGTACACGCCGCGCTCGAGCATGCCGTGATAGAAGCGCGCGTAGCGCGCGACGTCGGCCGTCTTCGCGTCGGCGTAGTCGCGCACCGGGCCGGCGCAGAAGAAGCCCGTCAGCATGGAGCCGACGCGGTTGACCGTGAACGGCACGCCGGCCTTGACGGCGGCGTCGCGCAGCCCGCGCTCGAGCCGGGCGCCCAGCGCCTCGAGCCGCGCATAGCCCTGGCGGTCCTCGAGCGCGCGTAGCGTGGCGAGGCCGGCCGCCACCGCGAGCGGGTTGCCGGACAGCGTGCCCGCCTGGTACACGCCGCCGAGCGGCGCCACGTGGTCCATCACGTCGCGGCGCCCGCCGTAGGCGCCCACGGGCAGGCCGCCGCCGATGATCTTGCCCAGGCACGTGAGGTCGGGCCGCACGCCGTACAGCTCCTGGGCGCCGCCGTACGCGATGCGGAAGCCCGTGATCACCTCGTCGAAGATCAGGAGCGCCCCGTGCTGCGCGGTGATCTCGCGGAGACCGGCGAGGAAGCCCGGCGCCGGCGCCACCACGCCCATGTTGCCCGCCACCGGCTCGACGATCAGCGCGGCGATCTCCTCGCCGCGCTGGCGAAACAGCTCGCGGACGGCGTCGAGGTCGTTGAAGGGCAGCGTCAGCGTCAGGGCCGCGAGCACCGCCGGCACCCCTCGGCTGTCGGGGATGCCGAAGGTGGCGCCGCCCGAGCCCGCCTTCACGAGCAGGCTGTCCGCGTGACCGTGGTAGCAGCCGTCGAACTTGACGAGAAGATCGCGGCCGGTGGCGCCGCGCGCGACGCGGATCGCGCTCATGGCCGCCTCCGTCCCCGAGGAGACGAGCCGCAGCAGCTCCATCGACGGATACGCGACCGCGATCGCCTCGGCGAGCTCCACCTCCTGCCGCGTGGGCGCGCCGTAGCTCGTCCCGCCCGCCGCCGCCGCCGTCACCGCCTGCACGACCGCGCGCGGCGCGTGACCGAGCACGAGCGGTCCCCAGGAGCCGACGAAGTCGACGTACGCACGCCCATCGGCGTCCCACAACCGCGCGCCCTCGGCCCGCGCCACGAACCGCGGCTCGCCGCCGACGGAGCGGAACGCGCGCACGGGGCTGTTGACGCCGCCGGGGATGCGCCGCTCGGCCGCGGCCAGCAGGCGCCGGGAGACCGCGGGCTCCGCCGGGTCGAGGTCGCCCGCGTCCGCCCGCTCGAACACGCGGCGCTCGACGTTCCAGCGGTAGGCGGCGAGCGCCTTCACCTCGGAGCCGACGACGGAGACGACGACATACACGGCGCCGGGGTACGCGGGCTCGCCGCGGATCAGGGCCTGGCCCCGATCGGTCTCGGAGAAGTACGCTCCGGCGTTCGGGTGCGAATGGTAGATCACCGCGAAGGCGAAGCCCTCGTCGGCCAGGCGGTTGAGCTTGAGCGCGTCCATCGGATCCATGTAGTAGGCGTTGCGGGCGCTGCGCGGAAACGTGATCGGATCGCGCGCGTGCATCTGGTCCTGCACGTTGCGGCACGGCACGTGCCGGCGCTCGGCGTCGCGCACCAGGATCACGCCGCAGCACTCGTTCGGATACTCGGCGACGGCCTGCTGCTTGATCGCGGCGAGCTCCTCCCGCGTGATCAGCATGTCCCGCCCGCCAGCGCCGGGATGATCGCGACCTCGTCGCCGTCCTTGAGTGGCGTGCCGAGCCCCTCGATCGCCTCGCTGTTCACGTAGATCGAGACGTGGCGGTGCAGCTCGCCGCTGTCGCTGCGCACCAGTCCTCGGAGCCCCGCGTGGGCGGTTTCCAGCTCGTCGAGCATGGCGCGGACGTCCTTGGCCCGCACCTCGACACGGTCACGATTGCCGGTGGCCCGGCGGAACGGCGTGGGGATGTACACGATGACGGCCATGATGACGCCGACCTTCTAGCCGAGACTCAGGTAGCGCTCGCCGGTATCGGGCAGCACGGTGAGCACGAGCTGCTCGGGCCGCATGCCGGCCGCGACCTCGCACGCCGCCCAGGCCGCCGCGCCGGCGGAGATGCCGGCCAGCAGGCCTTCCTCGCGCGTCAGCCGGCGCGCCCACGCCGTGGCGTCCTCGTCCTTCACGGCCACGATGCGATCGATGATCGCGCGGTTCAGGACGCCGGGCACGAAGGAGGCGCCGATGCCCTGAATTCCGTGGGGCCGTGGCTTGCCGCCCGCGAGCACCGGCGACTTCGCCGGCTCCACGGCGATGATCAGGATCCCGGGCATCTTCTCTTTGAGCACTTCCCCCACCCCGGTGAGCGTGCCGCCCGTCCCGACGCCGGCGACGAAGGCGTCGAGGCGGCCGCCGACCGCGCCGAGGATCTCGAGCGCGGTCGTACGACGGTGCACGGCCGGGTTGGCGGGATTCTGGAACTGCTGGGGCATGAAGTAGCCCGGGTGCTCACGCACCAGCTCCTCGGCGGCGAAGACGGCGCCCGACATCCCCTCGATGGCCGGGGTGAGATGGATCTCGGCGCCGAAGCGCGCGAGCAGCCGCTGGCGCTCGACGCTCATGTCCTCGGGCATCGTGAGGATCAGGCGGTAGCCTTTCACGGCGGACACCATGGCCAGCCCGATGCCGGTGTTGCCGCTCGTCGGCTCCACGATGGTGCCGCCGGGCTTCAGCGCGCCCGTCCGCTCGGCGTCCTCGATCATCGCCAGCGCGATCCGGTCCTTGACGCTGCCGCCCGGATTGCGCGACTCCACCTTGGCCACCACCGTGGCGCCGTCCGGTCTGGGCAGCTTGCGCAGCCGCACGAGGGGCGTGTCGCCGATCAGCTCCAGCACGGAATCGTGGATGGTCATGGGTCTTTCCATTAGATGTGGTACATGGGCCGCGCGCGGCTGCGGCGCTCGCGCGCCCGCGTGACCAGTTCGCCGAACGTCACCCGGTCCACCACCTTCGAGACCGCCTCCGAGATCTCCAGCCAGAGATCCGCGAGGTCGGCCGACGCGTTGGCCTGAAACGTGGCGCGCGTGCCTTCCACGGCCCGGAGGACGGCGCCGACCGTGATTTCCTCGGGGTCGCGCGTCAGATGATACCCGCCCGTCGACCCGCGCTTGGAGGTCAGCAGGCCGGCGCGCTTGAGGGATAACAAGACTTGCTCGAGGTAGCGCTGCGGGATCGCCTGCCGCGCGGCGATCTCCTGGATGGGGATCAGCCCGCGCTCGCGTTGCAGCGCCAGGTCGAGCAGCGCCTTGATCGCGTACTCGCCCTTGGCCGAGATCCTCATCCGCGCGTCCTCACCGCCCGCCGAGCCCGCGCTCGAGCAGGCGGGCCGCCTGCCGCGCGAAGTAGGTGATGACGATGTCGGCGCCCGCGCGGCGGATCGACGTCAGCGCCTCCAGCATCGCGCGCTCCTCGTCGAGCCAGCCGAGCTGGCCGGCGGCCCGGATCATCGCGTACTCGCCGGACACCGAGTAGGCGGCCAGCGGCACGCCGAACTCGAGCTTCGCGCGCGAGATGACGTCGAGGTAGGGCAGCGCGGGCTTGACCATGACGATGTCGGCGCCCTCGTCGAGGTCCAGCGCGATCTCCCGCATGGCCTCCTGGGCGTTGGCCGGATCCATCTGGTACGAGCGCCGGTCGCCGAACTGCGGCGTCGACTCCGCGGCGGCCCGGAAGGGCTCGAAGAAGCACGAGGCATACTTCGCCGAGTACGCCATGATCGGCGTCTCGACGAACGACGACTCGTCGAGCGCCTCGCGGATGGCGCCCACGCGCCCGTCCATCATGTCGGAGGGCGCGACCATGTCGGCGCCGGCTTCGGCGTGCGACACGGCGACGCGCGCGAGCAGCTCGAGCGTCGGGTCGTTCCGAACCGTGCCGCCCTCGACGATGCCGCAGTGCCCGTGGCTCGTGTACTGGCACAGGCACACGTCCGTGAGGACCAGAAGGTCCGGCACCACGTCCTTCACCGCCCGCACGGCCTGCTGCACGATGCCGTCCTCGGCGTACGCCTCGGAGCCGCGCGGGTCTTTCTCGACCGGCAGGCCGAACAGCAGCACGCCGGGAATCCCCATGCTCGCGACGTCCTTCATGTTCTTCACCAACTCGTCGATGGACAGCCGGAACTGGCCGGGCATCGAGCCGATCGGCTCGCGCACGCCCCGGCCGTGGACGACGAAGAGCGGATAGACGAGGTCGTCGACGGCCAGCACGGTCTCGCGGATCAGCTTGCGCAGCAACGGCTTCTCGCGCAGACGCCTCGGACGGAACATCGCATGCGCCATTACACGCTCCTTCTGGGTCGGCGACCGGCATTCCTCGCGGCACGGGAGAAGTACTCGGCGAGGGCCCGCGCGAGGGCGGGAATCGTGTACTCGCTCGGCATCACGTCGGTGGGCAGGCCGTATTCGGCGGCGGTCGCCGCCGTGATCGGGCCGATGGAGGCGAAGGTGATGCGTCCTCGCCAGGCGCTCCGCTCGTCGTCGCTGAACTGCTCGGCGAAGTTCCGCGCGGTGGACGAGCTCGTGAAGGTCACCGCGTCGACCGAGCCCGACGCGAGCGCCTCGCGGAGGCGGACGACGCCGTCCTCGACGCGCCGGGTCTGGTAGGCCGGCACCTCGGTCACGGCGACGCCGAGGCGGCGGAGCTCGACCACCAGCACGTCGCGTGTCTCCTTCGCGCGGGGCAGGAGCACGCGGTCGCCGGGCCCGACGACGCGGCGCAGCCCTTCGACCAGCGCCTCGGCGCGATATTCCGCCGGGACCAGCTCGACGCGCACGCCGTGCTCGGCGAGCGCCTCGGCGGTCGCGGGGCCGATCGCCGCCACCCGCTTGCGGGCGATCGCGGCCCACGCGAGTCCCCGCGCGGTCAGGCGTCGGTCCACCATCGCGACACCGTTCACGCTCGTGAAGACCACCCAGGTGAACGAGTCGAGCGCTGCCAGGGCCGTGTCGAGCAGCTCCCACGACGCGGGCGGCTCGATGACGATCGTCGGCGCCTGCAGGACCCGCGCGCCGGCTGCTTCCAGGAGCTGGGCGAATCGCTGGGCCTGAGCGCGGGCCCGCGTGACCACGATAGTGCGGCCCTCGAGCGGCCGCTCGTCGAGCGCCCGCGTCACTCGCGCCATGACGCCACCGGCCTCAGTGCCGCCACCGAGGCAGCGCCCTGATCGAGGAGCGATTCCGCGAGCTGCCGGCCGAGGCGCTGCGGCTCGTCCGGCGTGCCCAGCCCGCTCGCGCGGAGGACCTTGCGCCCGTCCTCGCTCGCGACCAGCCCGTTCATCCTGAGCCGTCCACCCTC
>Ga0137418_10004931_pt1 | contig 12237 bp, 9 predicted proteins | sample CZODoug3_1_2_16f_FD_122242 | JGI IMG/M metagenome (GOLD analysis project Ga0137418, IMG submission 122242) | Vadose zone soil fungal communities from Angelo Coast Range Reserve, California, USA - CZODoug3_1_2_16fungal (Hybrid Assembly) | ecosystem: Environmental > Terrestrial > Soil > Vadose... | reverse complement strand
CAAGGCCATCCGGGTCCGCGTTGGCGAACGCCGAGACCTCCTCCTCACGGATGTCACCAGCTTCGATGACCTCCGACTATACTGGCTCAATCCGATCGGTGCCGGAGACGCTGGCAAGGGTAAAAACAAGAGCAAATCGGATTTCCGCTGTGAAGACCCGTGTGACAGATGGAACCGGGGGGCATGCAAATCCAAAGCGTCTGAGTGCAAGTACCGACATGTCTGCAAAGAATGTGGTGGGAAGCACCGGGCAGACGAATGCAAGAGCCTCAAAAGCGGAGGTGCTTGAGCATCGCGCTAAGCGCCCGTGATACACGAGGGGACTCCTATGGGACGGAGAAGAGGATCTCCTCAGCGCAACTGCGCAATATTCGTTGACCGCTCAACCTCTCCCCAATGTCCCTGTTGAAGAATCTCACAATGTAGCCCTTATGGAAACCATTCGCGACCACCCACACCTTTTCAGGGTGGACTGTCCAGTCAAAGTTGAGCGGTTCGAGGAACTTCTCAAAGAACACCCTAACCAGCCGTTTGTGCGTTCTGTGTGCCGGTCCTTGCGCGAAGGTTTTTGGCCATTCGCAAATACGAAACATGGGGAGTACCCTACCACGTGGGACCATTCAGACCGAAAAACCAAATCTTCTGAGCACGCCGACTTCATTTCCATGCAGATAGACGCCGAAGTGCGGAAAGGACGATACTCCGAAGATTTCGGACCAGATTTGCTCCCCGGAATGTATTCCTCTCCGACACACGCTGTCCCCAAACCCGGAACAGACACTTTCAGACTTATCAATGATCAGTCGGCCGGCGAGTTCTCCCCTAACTCAATGATCCACCCTGACGATGTTGCTGGTACATGCATGGACAGTATCCAGTCCCTCGGAGCATCTCTACGTGCCCACCGAGACAAATATGGAGACGAGCGGTTGGTCATGTTCAAGGCTGACATCAAGGAGGCCTACCGCCTGATGTGGATGAGCCCCGAGTGGCAGGCTAAACAAGCTGTCACCTGTGGCCTCAGCAGACACATAGACTTCTGCAATTGTTTCGGTAACCGTGGATCGTACAAAGTTTTCTTGTCTTTTGCGTCACTTGTTGGGTGGATCGCGGAACATGTCAAACTGATCCCTAATCTGAGAATTTACATTGACGACAACTGTTCATTTGGCCACGCAGAACATGTCCAGTATTACGACCCTTACCGATGCTACTTCCCCACCAATCAGAGTCGACTCTTGATGCTCTGGGATGAGTTTGGAATCCCGCATGAACAAAGGAAGCAAGTATACGGTCCTATTGTAACGTTCATCGGTTTCGATGTTGACCCGAACGCAATGACTATCTCGCTGAATGACGAGCGTCGTTCCAAACTCTTCGGAAGGATTCACGAATTCGCTAAACCTGGTAAACGGCGCACCCTCAAGGAGTTCCAATCCTTGAGCGGTCATGTCAATTGGTCCCTAGCGGTCTTTCCCTTGCTCAAACCGGCGCTCTCTGCACTGTATGCAAAAATAGCTGGGAAAACAGAAGACAGACTACCTGTCCGGGTGAACAACGCTATCTGCTTTGAGCTCGAATGGTTCGTCCGGCATGCCTCTGCTGCAAGCGGCGTCTTTCTTCTCAAATCGGTAGTTTGGGACCCAACTTCTGACCTTTCCAATGCCGCCGTTTGCTATGCTGATGCATCAATGAGCGGCATGGCGTTCTGGTACCCTGAGCTTCGACTAGGATATCAGTGCCGTGTGCCGCCCTCCCTCTCAGCACCAATCTTCTACTGGGAAGCAGTTGCAGTAACATGTGCTTTGCTCTGCCCAACAACTCGTCAGTCATCCCGCCTAGTTGTTTACACAGACAACCTCAACACCGTTGACATCTGGCACTCCCTCAAAGCCTCTGCGCCTTACAACAGTGCCCTCATGATTGCATTAGACTGCATTATCCCAAACAAAATCGATACACGTGTCCTACATGTACCTGGCATCGACAACACGGTCGCTGACGCTCTCTCACGCTTCAACAACTCTCTGGCACTGCGCCTCGTTCCTGGCCTCAGTCTAGGACTCTTTGAAACCCCACGAGAACTGCTGGGGGCGGTCAAAAAATGATCTGCATCTCAAATACGTCCAGGCAACCCGCGCGGGAGGCCTGGACCATGGAACGGTTGAATGCCGAGCTCACCATCAACTTGGGCATGGCCATTGACCGATCCACGTATAGCAGTTACTCTTCTGCTCTTAACTCATACCTCACTTTCTGTAGACTTCACAACCTAAGCATTGAACCGACTCAGAGAAATCTTGCTCTCTTCGTCACCTTTCAATCCACCTTCATTAACCCCAAATCTGTAGACTCGTACTTATCGGGCATCGCGAACCAACTTGAATCGCATTTCCCCGATGTTCGGAATGCTCGCAAAAGTATGCTGGTGTCCCGTGCTTTGCAGGGCGCCAAGCGTCGATACGGCGTACCGACGAACCGAAAGCTTCCTTTAACAAGACACGATCTCGCGGCTGTTGTAGCTGCGTACCAACCTAACCCTTCGCATGACGACCTTCTGTTCACCGCTCAATTGCTTACAGGCTTTGACTGTCTCATGCGTCTCGCAGAGTTAACTTGGCCGGATCAACTGACCTTACGTGACTATCGCAAAGTCAGTATGCGTCATTCCATTGAATTCCTTAACAACGCTATCAGCTTTTGGCTACCCGGCCATAAATCTGACCACTTCTTCGAGGGCAACCGCCTCATCATCCACGCTGGGCCAGAGCCCAACAGCTACTCCCACTTCCGCACTTATCTCGCTTCACGTGACTCAAGGTTCCGCGTCCGACCTGAGCTTTGGCTGCGTGCTGATGGCACCATCCCACCACGTTCGTGGTTTATCACGCGCTTGCGCCGTTTTTTCCCCAAGTCAATCGCAGGACAGTCCATGCGTGCCGGGGGTGCGACTTCCCTCGCGGAGAGTGGGGTTGCCCCCAACCTCATCCAAGCATCTGGTCGATGGACTTCGGACACCTTCAACCGCTATGTGCGAAAAAGCCCCTTCCTGTTCGAAGCCCTACTGATTGGCCGCTCCTCGCTTCACTCCGGCTCAGTCTAATCCCTTTTTTTTTCTTTCCCTTTCCACTGTGTTCACATCAAGCTCTTGCTATCGGACAGATACATTTATTTCAAACTGTATATCGGTTTTTTCCTTTCATGATACAAACACCATCAACAATTCTTCCCTACCTTTTGTAACCAAACACCCTCCCACCACTCCCTTCTTCTGATATGGTCCTTTGGCAGCTTTTGTACCCGAAAATAAAAAATTTCTCTTAGGGTTCCCCCGAGCCAATGGCTGGGGGAGCTGCTTAACCCGCCAATCTTCATCCCTTGCCACTTGCAGTCATAACGGGAAGTTGATTAGGTGCAATAAGTGCAAATTAAGGGGAAGACCCTACTTTTTTTGCACTTAACAAGACTTACACTGACTTATTTTAGCCTTTTAAGTACGAATTAAGCGAATTAAGTTCTAATTCAAGTAAAATTACTTGTCACAAGTAGGATCTTCCGATGAATTTGCACTTATTTGCACTTATTCGTCGTTAAGTACAATAAGTCAGTTTTAAGAACTTTTTTGATTTTCCTGATGCCTCGAGTGCCTCGCGACTTTGTTTTCGGTCCGGTTGAGCTCGTGGATCAGGGTGAGGTTTCCTCATGGCGGGTTAGCAATTTAGTATAAGTACAGTGATGTATCTACTGGTTTTGTACGCGTTTGCGCCAATTCCAGCGACCAAACGCGAGCCGACGTTGCTGTGGCTGTGCTCCGTTATTGAGCTGCATAGCTACCAGATTACTTTCACCCACACCCAATTGCAAGTTTTGTTCTGGAACTTGGTTAACATTTGTGTTAGAGCGGTAAGCCACTCATAGTAATGATGATATTCAAAATAACAGATATGATTGGGATGCAGCGAACCACTGTGAACGGCAAGTGGCCCAGTGAAACAAATTTCTTTGTCAGTGGACAACGTCAAAGTCGGAAAGCGATAGTTTAGTGAGTTTGAGTTGCATCGATTGACAGCAATTGCTCGAACCACTTTGTAGGTTATGAACAAACAACAAGTGAAACAGGCCAAAGCCGTTCTAGAAAAATTCAAGAGGCAATTGGTCACTATCAAGGCGGCGATGACCGATGTTGAGAGTCAAATCATCACCATGACCAACACTTTGGCACCGGTATCGTCAATCCCAAACGAAATCCTGGCGATTATTTTCAAAGAAGTCTGTGGGTCAGATGGCTATAGTAGTGATGGGACAGATGCACCGCGTTCCAACCTCCCGTCCATGGTCCTTGTTTCACACATCAATCGCCGCTTTCGCCACATTGCAATTGACACACCGTCATTATGGGCCAGAGTCCATATTCACCTATCCAGTACACTGGATATTCATCTTATGGATGCTTATCTCGAACGATCCAAGTCAAATGTTCTCCGCATTTGGATCATCGGCGTCACGCGCCAACTTGACAGCCTGCACAAAGTCGTTGGCAGACTTTTGCCCCATACAGGTCGATGGAAAACGCTGTCCGTGTTGTCAGATATGGAGACCGTCATGAGGCAGATCGTTTCGTCGTTGCAACATTTATATGTTCCACAATTGGAGTCCATACACATACAACTCAAAGGATCGCCATTGGGCACAACTGGCACCCAAGTTCGCATTTTTCAAGGAGGTGCTCCGGCCTTGAAAAGCGTAGTATTGAGAAATATAAATCTACTAGGCTGTTTCCCCCCACTCAGTGCCGTGGAGACACTCCACAACTCGACCATTCATCCCCATCTGATGGCTTTAAGTCATAGTCAATTCCGCGATATATTGATCAGAGCCCAATCCTTGACCAACCTTCAACTCTCTACTGCGGCGTTTGACCCTGATATTGGGACTGACCTAGAGGCTATCGATTTGCCATCCCTTCGTACACTCGTGCTCATTGTCGACCGCTATCCATTTCAAATGGAAGGCAACAGCCTCATTCGCGTGTTCAAGACTCTTCGAATTCCTAGCCTTCAAACTCTGAAACTTCACGCCGTTGCTCCTGTTTGTGCCCTGGATATTGTGCAATTTCTGCAAGCTGAAGGTCATCTCCGCTATCCCTCGTTGCAATCCCTTGCCTTCGCAGACACAAATTGTTCTGAGTATTTCCCGCTGGACCTCGCGCGTGCACTACCCAACATTACATCACTTTCTTTGGCTCGATCAACCGAGGACTTTGTATTGAAACTCCTCATGAACGGAGACGACATTATTTCGCCAAGTCTGTGGCCTCACTTGAAAACACTGGAGCTTGTCAATAAAGACATAGACCTCAACCTTCTGCGCAATTTCCTACGTTCTCGGGAAGGCAACATTCATTCATTGACTCTATCAATGGTCGGGGCCATCCCTCTAGACTTTGATGATTGGTTGAAGGCACACGTCAAATACGTTGACATAGCTACGCAGTACGCATTTCGCACCCTTCAACCCAGTTTTCATCGATTAATCTAGCTATAGTCAATCTTATGCTACTTCGTCCGTGCATTGCCTATAAAAACTCTTTCCAAACACTGGAGCAAATGAACATTAGAGCCGAAAAGTGCTCTCACCATAGTTTCGCCGAGCTTTGCGTTGCGAGTGCTGAAATTCGACGTCGGAAAAGAATTCGACGTCCTGACCGTGAGCTTCGATCCGCGCGAAACGCCGGACATGGCAACGAAGAAAAAAGCCGAGTTCCTGAAGCGCTATGGACGTCCCGGCGCCGCCGCCGGCTGGCACTTTCTGACCGGTCCGCAGGACTCGATCGACGGGTTGACCAAAGCCGCCGGTTTCCAATATCAGTACGACCCTAAAACCGGGCAGTTTGCCCACTCCACCGCCATCATGGTGCTGACCCCGGAGGGAAAGATCGCGCAGTACTATTACGGAGTCGAGTACGCGCCCAAGGATTTGCGCCTGGGATTGATTCAGGCTTCGGAGAACAAGATCGGCACCGTCGTCGACCAGATCCTGCTCTACTGCTACCACTACAACCCGGCCACCGGGAAATATGGGGCCGTGATTATGAACGTCCTGCGCCTCGCTGGCGTAGCCACCGTGCTCATTCTGGGTGGGTTGGTCTTCATACTGTTTCGCCGCGAGCCGTCCTATCAGACGCATGCGGCACGGATTGGATAGACATGGGCAATACTCCATTTTGGCCTGAATCGGCGTCGAACTGGGCGGCGAGCGTGGACGGCCTCTACATCTTTCTCGTCCTCGTGTCGCTGGTGATGTGCGCTCTCATTTTCGGCGCGGTGGCATTCCTTTCGGCCAAATACCGCCGCAAGCCGGGCGTCGAACCCGTGCAGATCGAAGGCTCGCACGTTCTGGAAATCACCTGGTCCGTGCTGCCCATGTTCTTCTTCTTCGCCTTCTTCCTGGGCGGGGCGCTGATTTACTTCCACGAGCGCACTCCACCCCAGGGCGCGACCGAAGTGTACGTCGTCGCGAAACAGTGGATGTGGAAGCTCGAGCATCCAGAAGGCCAGCGCGAAATCAACATGCTGCACGTGCCCCTCGGTCAAGATGTGAAGTTGATCATGACCTCGATGGACACGATCCACAGCTTCTATGTTCCAGCATTCCGCATCAAGCAGGACGTGCTGCCGGGCCGCTACAGTATCTTATGGTTCCGCGCCACGCAGGCGGGCACGTATCATCTGTTTTGTGCCGAGTATTGCGGCACGCAGCACTCGGGGATGATTGGCAGCGTCGTGGTGCAGCCTCCCGCGGAGTATCAGGAGTGGCTGAACGGAGGCAGCTCCAACACGCCGCTGGCGCAGACCGGCGAAAAGGCTTTTGCCGAACTGGGCTGCGTTACCTGCCACCGCTCGGATTCGCAGGGCCGGGGACCGATGCTGACCGGAATTTACGGCAAGCCCGTCGTGCTCGAAGATGGCCGCAGCGTAATGGTGGACGAAAACTATTTGCGTGAATCCATCCTGGACCCGGGCGCGAAGATCGTCGCCGGATACAAGCCGGTCATGCCCACGTTCCAAGGCATCATCAGCGAAGAGCAGTTGGCCGCACTGGTCGCGTACGTGAAATCTTTAACTCCGGCTGCGGGAGCACCGGGCAGCTCGGTAGCGCAAACGGCCGCGCCGGAGAAGACCGGCAAGTAAGGCGGTAGAAGTGGTTGGTTCGAGATTTTTTGGGAAGACACGGCAAGGAAGCGACGATGGATCACGGCGAGTAAGGGACGACCGGTAGGTCACGGTTTTAGCCGTGACAATGAGCACCGAAAAAACTGGGGCTTTAGCCCCCGAGGTAAAGCAGCAAAGAACGGGACGGGTGTAACAGCTATGGCAACCGCAGTAATGCCGGAACAACGGACGAACTACCTGAACGCGGAGCATGGCGTGAAGTCGTGGCTGCTCACGACCGATCACAAGCGCATCGCCCTGCTCTACATGGCGTCAGTTACGTTCTTCTTTTTTATAGGCGGCATTTACGCGCTGCTGATCCGCCTGGAACTCCTCACCCCAGCGGGCGATCTCGTCCAGGCCGATACCTACAACCGCCTCTTCAGCGGCCACGGCATCGTGATGGTGTTCTTCTTCCTCATTCCGGTCGTACCCGCGATTTTGGGAAACTTCCTTGTCCCCATCATGGTTGGCGCGAAGGACCTAGCCTTCCCGCGCATCAACCTGCTCAGCTGGTATCTGTACATCATCGCTGGCATCATGGTCATCCATGTGCTCCTGACGGGCGGCGTGGATACGGGATGGACCTTCTACACGCCCTACAGCACGGCCTTCGCCAGTCCGAAAGTTGTCGAAACGGGGCTGGCGGTATTTATTAACGGATTCTCGTCCATATTTACCGGACTGAATTTCATCGTCACCATCCACCGCATGCGCGCCCCGGGCATGACCTGGTCGCGCCTGCCTCTGTTTATCTGGGCCAACTACGCCACCAGCCTCATCATGGTTCTGGGCACGCCGGTCATCGCCATCACATTGGTCCTACTGGTTCTCGAACGAGTTTTCCACCTTGGCATCTTTGACCCGAAACTCGGCGGCGACCCGCTGCTCTTCCAGCATTTGTTCTGGTTCTATTCCCATCCGGCCGTCTACATCATGATCTTGCCGTCGATGGGCGTCATCAGCGAACTCATTGCCTGCTTCTCGCGCAAACGCATCTTCGGCTTCCAGTTCGTGGCGCTTTCCAGCGTTGCGATCGCCGTCCTCGGCTTTCTCGTCTGGGCGCACCATATGTTCGTCGCGGGGATGTCCGTCTATGCCGCCCTCATCTTTTCCTTCCTCACCTTCTTCATCGGCGTGCCTTCGGCCATCAAGGTCTTCAACTGGACGGCCACCATGTACAAGGGGTCCATCACGTATGAAACCCCAATGCTCTATGCCTTCGGCTTCATCGGCCTCTTCACCATCGGCGGCCTCACCGGCCTCTTCCTGGCCACGCTTGGCATCGACATTCACGTCACCGACACATATTTCGTTGTCGCCCATTTCCACTACGTCATGGTCGGGGGCGTGGTCATGGCCTATCTGGGAGGACTCCATTTCTGGTGGCCCAAAATCACCGGCCGCATGTACCCGGAAGGCCTGGGCAAGCTCGCCGCGCTGATTGGCTTCATCGGCTTCAACCTCACGTTCTTCCCGCAATTCATTCTGGGCTACGTGGGCATGCCGCGCCGCTACTACCAGTACCCGCCCGAATTCCAGATGTTGAACGTACTCTCCACCGCCGGAGCCACCATTCTCGGCGTGGGCTACCTGTTCCCGCTGGTCTACCTCATTTGGTCGCTGAAATACGGCGAAGTCGCGGGTGACAACCCCTGGAACGCAGCCGGCCTCGAATGGAAAACCACCTCGCCGCCGCCCACATTCAACTTCCATGAAGACCCGGTCGTGGATTTCGAAGCCTACAACTACGACGAGCTGAAGGAGATCCCCGTTGAGCGCTAGTCACACAACTACCGCCGCGCACGCCGGAACTCAAGACGCCGCGCAACGCGAGCTGCGTCACCACTTCGTCGACATGCAGCAGCAGTCGAACACAGCCTCGCTCGGCATGTGGCTCTTCCTGGTCACGGAAGTCATGTTCTTCGGTGGCATGTTCTGCGCCTACCTGATTTACCGCCTGATGTACTTCAAGGACTTCGCCGCCGCCAGCCAGTCGATCGACGTGCGCTGGGGCGCTCTCAACACCGCGGTCCTCCTGGTGAGCAGCTGGACAATGGCGATGGCGGTTCGCTGCGCGCAACTGGGCAAGCAGAAGCTGCTCGTCCTTTTCCTGCTGTTCACTATGCTCTTCGGAGCGACGTTCCTCGGTGTCAAAGCCAAGGAATACTACGACAAGTACGAGGAGAACCACATCCCGGGCCTGAACTTCAAGTTCGACGGGAAGCTCCTCGGCCATCCCGAGTACGTTGTCAACCAGCGCCACGCACAAATGTTCTTCTCCATCTATTTCGCCATGACCGGCATGCACGCCCTCCACATGATCATCGGTCTCGGCCTGATGGCGTATCTCATCATCGCTTCGGGCAAGGGCAAATTTGACAGCACCTACTACACACCGGTTGAAAACATCGGCCTGTACTGGCACTTTGTCGACGTTGTTTGGATCTATTTGTTCCCGTTGATCTATCTGATCAGCCGGACCAAGGGTTAGGGACTACGAGGTTAGGGAGTAAGGGGTTAGGGATTACGAGGCTTGGTTATGTCTGAAAACGAACATCACATCGTTCCTCTCGGGCTCTATGCCCTCATTGGCGTCACGCTGCTGATCATGACCGGTGTCACCTACGGCGTGTCCCTGATCGATCTCGGTCCTTTGAACACCATCGTCGCCCTCTGCATCGCGACCTTCAAGGCCACGCTCGTGGTCCTCATCTTCATGCACGTCAAGTACACCAGCGAGAAGCTGACCAAGGCGGTCATCTTTTCCGCCCTCTTCTTTTTGGGCCTGTTGCTGACACTATCTCTCGCCGACTTCGGCACTCGCGCCTGGCTGTAAGGGCGGCGTCGTTCTAAGCCTGCACTAAAGGCAATTCAAGGGCGTGTCGCAGCGAGTGAGCCTTCGCAATCACTGGGAAGGAAGATATATGATTCGCCACACTTCGCAATCCGCGGGTCTCGCAGGACCAGCTTCGATTTCTCGGCGAACTCAGAATTTGGATACGTGTTGATCAGCGTTTGAAGCGACAGGTTCGCGACCGTGAAGCGGTTGTGATCCACGGCGGACAGGGCTCGCTCAAAAAGCCTCTCGTCTGGCGGCTGGGAAATATCTGAGGTACATTTCGTCTTGGCAATTTTTAGGACTGGCAGGCCGCTGTTGATTGCATCGTCCCTTATCTCAACAGCCATTTGTTCGTAGTCCGAGTTGAGATCATCCGGGCCCTCGTTGAACCGCAGGACGTATACGCCCGGGTCGGAGGGCGTGAACTCATAGGCGCCGTCATCACTCGTGTGAGTTTGGGCGAGCAATCTTGCAGTACGCAGGTCCAGCAACTCAACCAGAACGTTACGGTGCGGCATCGGTTTCTGGGTTGCTTGATGGGACAGCACTACCCGGCCGAACAACTTGCTTGCTTGCACGTACTTTTCGGGCCATTCAAAACTGATTTCGGGTGCGGCAGGATCCTCCGCGTCAACCGTAATCTCCTCGCTTGGAGTCAAGAGTGCGCCACCGACGCGGATTCTGTACTTCCCGGATGGAATCGCGAAGAATCGTGCGATTCCATCATGGTCCGTCTCGCTGGTGGCGACCGTGCTCCAAGCACTTTCATCTAGTTCACTGTCTTCTCTGGCGAGCAGTACTCGTACTGAAGAAACCGGGTCCTCGTGGAACGTCACCTTAGCTGTGAAATTGGGTCCAGAATTGTTGTCCGAGGAAATCCGACTTATGTCGCAGTCCAACCATCGGTGTACGTCGACTGCTTTTCCTTGGGCCATGCCAGCACCGATCGCAGAGACAAACAAAACACTCAATACCAAGCCGGTCCTCGGGCGTACGCTAGTCATAATGTCGTTTCCACCTACCGATCTCATTTTGCATGTTATTACACGTTGAATACCAAAGTCAGGCCATGTTCATTTTCTAGGATAAACTGCCTTAGTGTCCGACCTGCCTGGTACCTATCCTGAGCTAGCCCGTGCAGCCAAATCCCCATGTGTTGACTCCGAATCGTTGCAGGCCGCCCTCCGCCGCCACCTCCGGGGCGAAGTCCGCTTCGACACTGGCAGTCGCGCTCTCTACTCCATGGACGCCTCCAACTACCGCCAGGTGCCCATCGGCATAATAATCCCACGTGACATTGAAGACGTCGTTACTACCATTGCGCTCTGTCGCGAACACGCCGCACCCTTACTCTGCCGAGGCGGCGGCACCGGCCTAGCTGGCCAAACCTGCAACGCTGCCGTCATCCTTGATTTCTCAAAGCATATAAATAAAATCCTCGACGTCGATTTCGACGCCCGCCGCGCCCGCGTGCAATCCGGCGTCATCCTCGACTCTCTACGCGAAGCCGCCGAAAAGCGCCACATGACGTTCGCGCCCGATCCCGCCTCGCACGACCGCTGCACCATCGGCGGCATGATTGGCAACAACTCCTGTGGCGTCCACTCCGTCATGGGCGGCAAGACTGACGACAATATCGTAGAACTCGAAGTGTTGACTTATGACGGCGTGCGCATGCGCGTCGGCGCCACCAGCGACGACGAACTCGAGCAAATCATCCGCGGGGGTGGACGGCGAGGAGAAATCTACGCTGGACTAAAATCGATCCGCAACCAGTACGCTGCCCTCATTCGCGCAAAGTATCCCAACATCCCCCGCCGCGTTTCGGGCTACAACCTCTTCTATCTTCTCCCGGAAAACGGTTTCAATTTCGCCCGCGCTCTGGTCGGGTCGGAAGGAACCTGCGTCACCATCCTTGAGGCCACCTGCCGCCTCATCGATAGCCCGCAATTCCGCACCCTGGCCGTCGTCGCCTACCCTGATATCTACCAGTGCGCCGATCATGTGCCGGAAATCATGTCCTATGGCCCGATTGGCCTCGAAGGCATCGACGAAGTTCTCGTCGAATGCACGCGGCGCAAAGGCGCCAGCGCCGAGGGGCTAGCGCTGTTACCGGAAGGGAACGGCTGGCTGCTGGCGGAATTCGGCGGCAACTCGCAGGCGGAGGCCGATGCCAAGACGCAA
>Ga0137418_10004930_pt1 | contig 12237 bp, 9 predicted proteins | sample CZODoug3_1_2_16f_FD_122242 | JGI IMG/M metagenome (GOLD analysis project Ga0137418, IMG submission 122242) | Vadose zone soil fungal communities from Angelo Coast Range Reserve, California, USA - CZODoug3_1_2_16fungal (Hybrid Assembly) | ecosystem: Environmental > Terrestrial > Soil > Vadose... | reverse complement strand
GTCGTGGACGCGGCGGGCACGCCCGTCGGGATCCTGTCCGAGCGCGACATCGTGCGTGAGGCGGCGAAGAACGAGGCCGTCTTCACCCGGCGCGTCGGTGACCTCATGACCCGCGACGTGATCACCGGCCAGCCGCACGACGACCTCACGGCGGTGGCGCACACGATGACGGAGAAGCGGATCCGCCACCTGCCCGTCATGGACAAGGGCAAGCTCGTCGGCATCGTGTCGATCGGCGACATCCTCAAAGTCCAGCGCGACCACTACCGCGGTGAGGCGGACACACTGCAGGCCATGATCCTCGACACGGAGGGTGGAAGCGGGCGCTGATGGCAGGCGTGGGCACCGCGGAGCAGCCCCTGCGCGTCGCGATCATCGGCGCCGGCCCGACGGGCTTCTACGCGGCCGACGCCCTCCTCCGGAAGGAGGGTGTCCTCGTGGAGGTGGACCTCTACGACCGGCTGCCGACGCCGTACGGCCTCGTCAGGCTCGGCGTCGCGCCCGATCATCAGAAGATCAAGTCGGTCACGGCCGTGTTCGACAAGGTCGCCGCGACCCCCCGCTTCCGCTTCTTCGGCGGCGTCGAGTTCGGCAAGGACGTCACGCTCGTCGACCTGCGGGCCCACTACCACCAGATCCTCTACAGCACGGGCGCCCAGACGGACCGACGCATGGAAATCCCGGGCGAGGACCTCACGAGGAGCCATCCGGCGACGGAGTTCGTCGCCTGGTACAACGGACACCCCGACTACCCCGACTCGGAGTTCGACCTGTCGGTGGAGCGGGCGGCGGTCGTGGGCGTGGGCAACGTCGCGGTGGACGTGGCGCGCATCCTCTCCCGGACCCCCGAGGAGCTCGCGCGGACGGACATCGCCGACCACGCGCTCCGCGCGCTCTCCCGGAGCCGGATCCGGGAGGTCTACCTGCTCGGCCGCCGCGGCCCGGCGCAGGCCGCCTTCACGAATCCGGAAATCAAGGAGCTCGGCGAGCTCGCGGGCGCCGACATCGAGGTGCGCCCGGAGGAGGTCGAGCTCGACCCCCTGAGCCGTGCCGCCATCGAGAAGAGCCAGGACCGCGCCACGCTGAAGAAGGTCGAGATCCTCCAAGGCTACGCGCGGCAGCGGCCGACCGGGAAGCCGCGCAAGCTCGGCGTGCGATTCCTGGTCTCGCCCGTCGAGCTCATCGGCGACGCGACGGGCCGCGTCGTGAAGATGCGTCTCGTGAAGAACGAGCTCTACGCGACGCAGACCGGCGCGCTCCAGCCGCGCGCCACGGACCGGTTCGAGGAGCTCTCCGTCGGCCTCGTCTTCCGCTCCGTCGGCTACCGCGGCGTGCCCCTCCCGGGTGTGCCGTTCAACGAGAGCTGGGGCGTCCTCCTGAACGTCAAGGGGCGGGTGATCGATCCCGACACGAAGCAGCCGCTTGCGGGCGAGTACACCGCCGGCTGGATCAAGCGCGGGCCCACGGGCGTCATCGGCACCAACAAGCCTGACGCGGCCGAGACGGTCGAGTGCATGTTCGAGGACCTGGCGCGGGGAGCCGTGCTCCAGCCGAGCCAGCCCTCGGCCGCCGCGGCGGAGGCGCTGGTCCGCCAGCGGAAGCCGACCTTCTTCTCCTGGGCCGACTGGCTCAGGCTCAACGAGATCGAGGTGTCCCGCGGGCGGGCGCAGGGGCGGCCGCGCGTCAAGTTCGTGCGCGTGGAGGAGATGCTGGCGGCCCTCGGACGCTGATCGGGGGTCCCTCGGGCACCCCCAGAGGTGCGAGGCCCGGGCGCGCTCATCTGCTACACTCAGTTATAGGTTTTCCGCACGTCTTCGACACCCGGGGGGACCGTGGCCCAGCAAGAGTCGGTTCTCATCCTTCAGGAGCGGCTGGCGTACGAGCAGCGCCTCGTCCAGCTCGTCGATCGCATCCACGCGGCCAAGAGCTTCGACGCGATCTTTCTCGAGCTCCAGGGGGAAATGCTCGGGCTCCTCGATGCCGACCGGATGACCCTCTACGCGGTCGATCAGGACCGGAAGGAGATCTACTCGAGGCACCTGGCGATCGGCACGGTCAACGAGATCCGGCTCCCGATCAGCGAGCGCTCGATCGCCGGCTTCGTCGCGGCGACGGGCAAGATCGTCAACATCGCCGACGCCTACGACAAGGCGGATCTGGCGCGGATCTCGCCTTCGCTCGGCTTCGACAGCTCGTGGGACAAGAAGACCGGCTTCCGGACCAAGCAGATCCTGACGATGCCGATCCTCCACGACGGGAAGGCCCTCGGCGTCATCCAGCTCCTCAACAAGAAGAAGGGGCCCAAATTCACGAAGGACGACGAGACGGGCGTCTCCCGCATCGCCAAGACGCTCGGTATCGCGTTCCACAATCAGACCCAGCTCCTCCAGAGCCGACCCAAGACCAAGTTCGACTACCTCCTGGGCCAGGCCCGGATCACGCAGGAGGAGCTCAGCTCCGCCCTGGCCGAGTCACGGCGCCGCCAGGTGGACGTCGAGTCGATCCTGATCGAGCAGTACAAGGTGCCGAAGGCGGAGCTCGGCATCTCGCTCTCGGAGTTCTATCGCTGCCCCTTCGTCGAGTTCGACGACAAGATCATCCCGCCGCCGGACCTGATGCGGGACCTGAAGCTCGATTACCTGCGGCACAACTTCTGGCTGCCGCTCCGACGCGACAACGACGGGATCGTCGTCCTGATCGACAATCCCCAGGACTTGCAGCGGGTGGACAGCGTCGCCCAGGCGCTGAAGAACCGGAAGCTCAAGTGGGCCATCGGTCTCCGGAAGGACATCCTCCTCTTCCTCGGCGCCGCGAGCGGCGAGGCGCAGCCGAAGGACGCGATCGGCAACATCCTCGGCGAGCTTTCGGCCGAGGCGCCCACGGAGAGCGAGATGACCGCCGGCGAGCTGGACGAGAACGACAGCGCGGTCATCCGCCTCGCCAACCAGATCATCATGGACGCTTACAAGGCGCGCGCGTCGGACATCCACGTCGAGCCCTACGGCGCCCAGAAGGACACCGTGATCCGGTACCGGGTGGACGGCGGGTGCTCCGAGTACCAGAAGATCCCGGGCGCCTACCGGCGCGCCATCGTGGCGCGGCTCAAGATCATGGCGCAGCTCGACATCTCCGAGCGCCGCAAGCCACAGGACGGCAAGATCAAGTTCAAGCTGCCCGAGGGCCGCGAGCTCGAGCTCCGCGTCGCCACGATCCCGACCGCGAACCAGAACGAGGACGTGGTCATGCGGATCCTCTCCGCGACGGAGCCGATTCCGATCGAGAAGCTCGGGATGACCGAGCGCAATCTGCGCGAGATGAAGAAGATCGCCGAGAAGCCGTACGGGCTGATCCTCTGCGTCGGGCCGACCGGCTCGGGCAAGACCACGACGCTCCACTCCGTCCTCGGCTACATCAACAAGCCGGAGCGGAAGATCTGGACCGCGGAGGATCCGGTCGAGATCACGCAGTACGGCCTGCGCCAGGTCCAGGTGATGCCGAAGATCGGCTTCGACTTCGCGTCCGCGATGCGCGCGTTCCTTCGCGCCGATCCCGACGTCATCATGGTCGGTGAGATGCGCGACGAGGAGACGGCCGCCACCGGCATCGAGGCCTCGCTCACCGGCCATCTCGTCTTCAGCACGCTCCACACGAACAGCTCCGTGGAGACGGTCGTCCGGCTCCTCGACATGGGTCTGGACCCGTTCAATTTCGCCGACGCGCTCTTGGGTGTGCTCGCCCAGCGGCTCGTCAAGCGCCTCTGCTCCGAGTGCAAGGCCGAGTACCACCCGGCGCGCGCCGAGTACGACGAGCTCGCCGAGGCATTCGGCCGCGAGGCGTTCGAGCAGCTCCACCCGTACGACGAGTCGTTGGTGCTCTACAAGGGAAAGGGCTGCGCCAACTGCGCCAAGACCGGCTACCGCGGGCGCGGCGCCATCCACGAGCTCCTGATCACCACCGACGAGCTGAAGCGCCTGATCCAGACCAAGGCTCGCGTGGCCGACATGCTGACGCGCGCCCGGGCCGAAGGGATGACGACGCTCGTCCAGGACGGCGTGTTGAAGTCGCTCCAGGGGCTCACGGACTTCAGGCAGGTCAAAGCCGTCGCGATCAAGTAGCTCCCGCCCCGGCCAGGGGCGGTTCCCTCCCTCGACCACGCTAGCTTTCAGCCGCTGCGGTCCCTCCGTTTGCTTGGCGACCGAGTCGTTCCCCAGAAGCCACGGGTCTCGGGAAGGAACCGCCCCTGGCTGGGGCGGGGCTACTTACGCGTCGAGCTTCTCTTTGATGTGTCGAAAGGCGCGGTAGAGCAGGAGGTCGTAGACGATCTTCAGGCCACCGCCGAGGACGAAGGGCGACGAGAGCGCGACCGCCTGCATGACCCAGCCTGTCAGCGCGGGCGTGACGGCCTGGGCCACCGTGCGCGCGAGGTTGGTCGTCGCCGCCGCCGCCTCCCGCTCGTGGTCCTCGACGATCGCCATCACGTAGGCCTGGCGCGTGGGCACGTCCATCTGCGAGAGCAGATGGCGCGCGAAGAGGAGGCCGACGGCCACGGCGGCGGTCGGCGCGACCGCGATCGCCATCAGCACGACGTTGGAGACGAGATGCGACACGACCATCGTCGCGAGCAGCCCGAAGCGCCGGGCGGCGCGCGGCGCGAGCAGGAGCGAGACGGCCGTGAGGATCTGCGTCGTGCCGAACACCCAGCCGAGCGCCTCGAGGCCGAGCCCGTAGCGCGCGTGGAGGTAGTACGCGACGAGCGACTGGAGGACGAAGCCGCCCGCGAACGAGTCGAGCGCGCCGAGCGCCGCGAGGCGCCGGATGAGTCGCGCGGAGGGCCGGCGCGGTCCCGTCGCGGGAGGCCGCGGGCCTGGCGCGCCGCCGGCGAGGCGCCAGTACGCGAGACACTGGACGCCGGCGCCCGCGAGGAAGACGAGGAAGAGCCGCGCGGGCGGAAGCATCCCGGCCAGCGCGGCGCCGGCCGCCGCCGCGGCGTAGCCCGCGAGGTTGTAGGCGCTCAGGATCGCCGTGCGCCGCCGGGCGTCCACGGCGCGTGCGATCAGCACCTGCTCGAGCGTGAGGAACGGCCCGGTCTCGCCCGTCCCGACCGCGAGGTTGCCGAGCATCGCGGCGAGGACGACGAGCCGTGGATCGCGTGAGGCCAGGAGGATGAACGCGGCCAGCCCCGACAACATCGCGAGCCCCCCGAGGACCGGCCGCGCGCCGTAGCGCTCCGCGGGCCGGCGAATGCCCCACGTGAGGGCCGCGCTTCCCGCGAGCGTGAGGGTGACCGCCGTGCCCACCCCCGCCGTGCTCACGCCCAGCTCGCTCAGGTAGAGGGGGAAGAGGACCCCGAGAAAGCCGTAGCAGAAGGTCCGCGCCGTCTTCGCCACGAACACCAAATAGAGGGCTTGACAAATAGTCGTCATGTGTTGAGTATATTCGTACGTGGAGGTGTCTGATGAATCCGCTGGAGCGCACTCTCTATCAGGAGCTCACCCAGCTGCTCGACCGGCTCGCCGCCTCGGTGCCGGAAGGCAGCCTCGATACGATCCGTGCCGCAAACCCGACGCTCAAGGCGCGGCTCGACGACGCGGACACGAATCTGGCGCAGGCGCGCCAATCGCTGCTCGAGGCGTACGGCCGCTGGCGTCGCGCGCTCGAGGACATCGAGAATCTCTGGGCGCTCGGCGCCTGGCGGTCAGCCACCGCCGAAGAGCCGGCCGAACAGACCCCGGCGCTCGCCGCCTGAGCCTATGCGCTCCGCGGCGTACGCCACGCGTGCGGCGTCGAAGCGTTGCCAGTAGTCCGGTAGCTCGCGGGCGAGGACCAGCTGGACGGCCAGCAGGCGCGCGGTCTCGTCACCGGCGCCGCGCTGGGCCGCCTCGACCTTCCGCCGCTGCTCCGGCCCGAGGCCGGCGGCGAGGTCTCCGAGCCGCTCGAGGAACACGCGCACTTGCGCGGTGAACTCCGCGCGGTCCCCGGCGCTGTCGGCCTCGGGGGGCGGCAGACCGAGGGCCCCCCGCCGCTGGACCATGACGTCGAGGCACAGGAATTCGACGGCCTCTTCGAGCCGCTCGCGAAGCTCGGCATCGATCCGCGTCACGAGGTCGGCGCGCGCTCCGGAAATCAGATCCGACATCGCGAGCTCACTATACCAATGCTAAGCTGGTCAGGTGTTAGCTCGTGCCCTCTGCGCGACGGCGTTCGTCGTGCTCGCGCAGTCCGCCTCCGTCGCCGCGCAGCCGCTCGACTTCTCGGGCGTCGACGAGGCGGCGACCGATGCGGTCACCTCCGGCGAGATTCCGGGCGTCGTCGTGCTCGTCGGGCGCGGGGACGAGATCCTCCTGCACCGTGCGTGGGGCTTCCGCCGGCTCGTACCCGAGCCGGCCACCATGACGCGCGAGACGATCTTCGACATCGCTTCGCTCACGAAGCCCGTCGGCACGACGCTGGCGGTGCTCTCGCTCGTGGAGCGCGGCGCGATCAAGCTGGACGCGCCCCTCGGCCAGTACCTGAAGGAGTTCCGCAGCCCGGCCTTCAAACAGATCACGATCCGGCGGATGCTGACGCACACCGCCGGCTTTCCAGCGTATCCGGCGAACGCCTTGGTGGCCGGGGGCTTCCCGAGCGCTGCCCGGGCGCTTGCGAAGGTCGCGCTCGACTACCCGCCGGGCTCGGCGTTCCAGTACAGCGACACCGGCTTCATCCTCCTCGCGGAGGTCGTCCGGCGTGTGAGCGGTGAACCGCTCGATCACTATCTCGCTCGGGTGTTCTTCCGCCCGCTCGGCCTGCGTGCCACGAGCTTCCACCCGCCCTCGGCGGTCCGCGACCGGATCGCGCCGACCGAGTACGCCAACGGCCACTTCCTGCAGGGCGAGGTCAACGATCCGCGCGCGCGCCTGCTCGGGGGGGTCGCCGGCCACGCCGGCATGTTCTCGACCGCCGCCGACCTCGCGCGCATCTGCCGCATGCTGCTCCAGGGCGGGGCGCTCGCCGGGCACCGGTTCCTCAGGCCGGCCACGGTGCGATTGATGTTCGAGCCGGCGCCCGACGGCCAGGGGCGCACGCTGGGCTGGGACCTCTCGTCGCCCTTCTCTCGCCCCATGGCGCCGTTCTTCCCGATGGGCTCCGTCGGGCACACGGGTTTCACGGGCACCACCATCTGGCTCGACCCGCCCACCGGGGTCTATATGATCCTGCTCACGAACCGCGTCCACCCCTACGGCGGGGGCACCGCGCGGATCCGCGACCTGCGCGCCCGCGTCACCGCGGCGGTCGGCGCAGCGCTCTTCAGCGCGCCGCAGGTCCCGACGCAGGCCGCGTCGGGCTCGACGGCCGCCGACCCGCCCGAGGCCGAGGCCTCCGCGCCGCCTCAGTCGCTGAGGGTCGAGCCCGTGCGTGTCCGCACCGGTCTCGACGTCGTGAGGGACCAGAAGTTCGTGACCTTCGCCGGGCAGTCGATCGGTCTGATCACCAACCAGACCGGTCTGGACGCGGAGAGCCGGCGCTCGATCGACCTCTTCGCCGGCGCGCCCGGCGTGCGCCTCCAGGCCATCTTCTCGCCCGAGCACGGGATCACGGGCGAGGCGAATACCGACGTCGCCAACTCGCGCGATGCGGCGACCGGGCGGCCCATCTGGAGCCTCTATGGGCTCACGCGCCGGCCGTCGTCCCAGATGCTGAAGGACGTGTCGGTCCTCGTCTTCGACGTCCAGGACGTCGGCGCCCGCTACTACACCTACCTCACGACCCTCGTGTACGTCATGGAGGAAGCGGCGCGCCACGGGATTCCCGTCGTGGTCCTGGACCGGCCGAACCCGATCACGGGCCGCGTGGTCGAGGGGCCGCTGATGGACCTCGACCTCCAGTCGTTCACCGCCCCCCACCCGATCCCCGTCCGCACCGGGATGACGATGGGCGAGTTCGGGCGCATGGTCGCGGCCGAGCGAAAGATCCCCGTCTCGCTCACCGTGGTGCCGGTCGAGGGCTGGGACCGCAGCTCCTGGTACGACGAAACCGGGCTGCCATGGGTGAACCCGTCGCCGAACATCCGCTCCGTGACCGAGGCGCTGCTCTATGCCGGCGTCGGGCTCCTCGAGGCGACGAACCTCTCGGTCGGCCGCGGAACGGACACGCCGTTCGAGGTGGTGGGGGCGCCGTGGATCGAGCCCCTGGGGCTCGCCAGCGCGCTGAACGAGCTCCGGCTGCCGGGCGTGAGGTTCGAGCCCACCTGGTTCACGCCGACGGGCGACATGCACGCGCGCGTGCAGTGCGGCGGCGTGCGGATCGTGGTGATCGATCGCGACGCGATCCGCCCCGTGACGGTGGCGCTCGCGCTCGCGCGCGAGCTACGTGTGCGTCACCGGGACCAGTTCAGGCCCGAGGGCATCCAGAACCTCCTGGTGAACCGGCCCACGATGTGGGCCTTCCTGAGGGGAGAGCTCCTGGAGCGGCTGGTCACCTGGACCGAGATCGACCGCAGCAGCTTCTTGAACCGGCGCGCGTCGTATCTCATCTATCGCTAGCCCTCCCGGAGGTTTGGTCAGCTCCCGGTAGTTCGCTCCAGCACGCGAACGTTCTTCAGCCTCTCACGCAGCCGGCCCTGGAGCGCGGCGGGCACCGTGATCACGCCCGGGTCGCCGTCGCTCACGAATCGCTCGAGCGGACGCTGGTCGAAGTAGCTCAGCCAGTACTTCAGCTCGCTCTCGAGCGCCTGGATGCGTGGCAACCGCGTGGGATCGTACGCGCTCGAGAAGGGGGACGGCGCCGCGCCCCCCGAGACCTTCAGGATCGCGTCGTGACTGTAGGTCATCCCCTTGGCCGAGCCGCGCAAGGCCCAGCTCACGTCCCGCGGGTAGACGCCGTGCGGGAGCGCGATCGTGCGCGGGCGGTAGTCGGGCACGTAGCGCTGGATCCACTGCTGCGCGCCGGCGATCTGCCCGCGGACCGTCGGCTCGTCGTACTTGCCGAGGTTTGCGTGCCAGAGGGTGTGGTTGCCGATCTCGTAGCCCCGGCTCACCAGGAACTGGAGCTTGCGCGCGACGTGCTCGGGCTGGTTGAAGAGCCGGTTCGGCGGGTCGGCGGCGGGAAGCACGAAGAAGGTCGCCGCGCGTCCGAAGTCCGGGTGCTCGCGCCCGAAGGCCTCGAGGATCCCGACCGCGGAGTTCGGATCGAGCACGAGGCTCCCGCCCTGCTCGAGGTAGCGGAACTGGCCCGGCGAGGAGTCATCGAAGGTGAGGATCACCGGCGTCGTGCCCGCCGGCAGCGCGATGCGGCCGTCCAGAAAATCGCCGAGGGCGATGAGCCGGTAGCCCCGGGCATAGAGCGTCTCGAGATCGCGCCGGAAGTTCTCGGGCGTGCGCGTCCAGCGCTCCTCGGGGTAATCGATCTTGTGGTACTCGAGGATCATCACGCGGCCGAGCTCGTTGGGCTGGAGCCCGCCCGCGACGGCCGGGGAGGCGCCGAGGAACGCCGCGGTGAGGAGGAGCGCCAGGGCGGGGAGGAGCCTCAATGGGAGACGAGCTTCTCCTTCTGCTGCGCTTCTTTCGGGCGCAGCGCCGCGGCCGTGTAGTCGTTGCGCGGATTCCACAGCATCCAGCCCGCCGCGCCCGCGTCGTCGGCGCCCTTGATCTGGGCGCGGATCTCGGGCACGCCGAAGATCCGGTGGTCGAAGGCGTAGTCGCGGAAGTCCTGGAGCCACGGGCGGACCCTCACGTGGGTGTGCGCCGAGCGCTTCCGGATCAGGCGCACGCTCTCGAAGACGATCTGATAGGGGTTCTCGAGCGGCCTGATGAAACCGGGGATGCCCTTGTGGTAGCCGGACGGATAGACCATCGGTGAGATGAAATCGAGGTGCGGGGTCAGCTCCTCGACCCGCTGGCCGATGTCGGTGTCGTTCTCGTTGAACGCCGTGTAGCCGAAGACGTCGGCGGAGACGAACCCACCCAGAGGCCCGATCGCCCGCCGCGCGCGCTCGAGGAACCCGGCGATCGCAGGCAGGCGCGTCTCCTTGGTGTTGGGCTTCGAGTATCGCGCCGCACCCAGGCGCCCGTCGGTGGGGAAGCGCACGTAGTCGAACTGGACCTCGTCGAACCCCTTGCGGATGGCCTCGCGCGCGATCGCGACGTTGTAGTCCCACACCTCTTCGCGGAACGGGTCCACCCACGCCAGCCGTTCGTTGTCGACCCACGGCGTCCCCGTGCGCGTGTCGATGACCGCGAGGTCGGGCCGGGCCTTGGCGAGGATGTTGTCCTTGAAGGTGACGACGCGCGCGATCGTGTAGATGCCCCGCGCCTTGAGGTCGGCCATGAGGGCGTCGAAGTCGCGGAGCGTCGCGGGGCCCTGGGCGCCGGCCTTGAGGGCCTCGTCGACCTCGGTCCGGTAGAGGATCCAGCCGCGGTCGCCCTTGACGTCGATGACCACCGCGTTCAGCTCGGTGCGCTCGGCGAGCGCGAGGACGCGACCCCTGATCCCACGGTCGCCGACGCCGAAGTAGGTGAGGTAGGCGGCCTTCACGACGCGCGGCTTGAGGACCACTTCGACGGCGCCGCGCTGTGGCTCCAGCGTGACCTTCTCGAAACCGGGCAGCTTCACGAGGAGCGGCTCCGCGGGCGGGATCCCCTCGAGACGGAAGGCGCCCTCGGCGTCCGTCCGGTGCTCGACGCCTCCGGCCACCACGGATGCGCCCTCGACCGGCTGGCGCTCCGGGTCGAGCACGCGTCCCGTGACGGTGCCGCCCCAGGTCGGACCTGCCGCCGGCTGTGGTCGCTCGAGCGTTGGCCGCAACATCGGGGGGGCCGTCGGGCGAGCGACCGGCGTCGCGCGGAGATCAGCGGGATAGAGGAGGATCAGGTAGCCGCTGACGATCGCGACAGCGAGAAAGAAGAGCGCAAATCCGCCGTCCAGGAGGTTTCGGCGTCCCGGCGCGGGCGTCGGTGCTTCGTGCATCACTGGTCTTTCCAACATACCGCCCGCTTCAGAGCGGGCCAAGAAAAAATAATATGGCTACAATCCGTCCGATGTCCGACCTCCGTTTCGGCTGCACGACCGCGCGGAAGCGCATTCTCCCCATCAACGGCCTCGACCTCTCGCTGCTCGAGTGGGGCGCGCCTGGAAACCCCGCGCTCTGCTTCCTGCACGGTGGCGCCGCGCACGCCCACTGGTTCGACCTGGTCGCGCCCGCGTTCGCGGACCGCTTCCACGTGATCTCGCTCGACCAGCGCGGCCACGGCGAGAGCGCGTGGCCCATGCCGCCCGCCTACGCGACCGAGGATTTCGCCGCCGACCTGATCGGTCTGATGGACGCCCTCGGCGTCGGGCGCATGGCGCTGGCCGGCCACTCGATGGGCGGCCACAACACGATGGGCTTCGCCGCGTGGCATCCCGAGCGCGTGAGCGCGGCCGTGATCATCGACTCGCGGCCCTCGCTGCCGCCGGAGCGGCTGGACCGGATGCACGCCCGCGGCCGCAGACCACCGCGACTGCACCCGTCGATCGAGCACGCGGTGCAGTCCTTTCGCCTCTTGCCGCCGGACACGACCGCCGACCCGCCCTTCCTCGCCCATCTGGCGCGCGCCGGCCTGGCCGCGCGCGACGGCGGCTTCAAGTACCGCTTCGACCCGGCGTGCTACGCGTCGAGGAAGCCCGTGGACAACTGGCCGCTCCTGCCGAGGATCACCGCGCCGACGCTCGTCGTGCGGGGCGAGCATTCGCCGGTCCTCCCGCGCGATATGGCCGAGCGCATGCTGGGCGCGCTCCCGCGGGCGTCGCTCGTCGAGATCCCCGGCGCGTACCACCACCTCGTGCTCGACGCGCCGGCCGCGTTCAACCGCGCCCTCGACGACTTCCTGACGCGCGTCCTCTGACCGCCGCGCTGCGCGAGCAGCTCGCGCGCCTGCTCGTCAGCCTCGACCGAGGCTTAGACCTACGACTCGAACTCACTCCGTATCCGAGCCGCCAACGGGTGCAAGACGTCGATCGCCCAGCCCACGTCCAGGCGCTCCCCGAACCAACCCGGGGTGGCGGTCCGAGCGTGCAGGACAAGTCCCTCCGCATCGTGCCGCGCCCGCAGGATCTGAGCCAGATCGCCGCGCAACTCCGGAGGATGAGGGACCTCGGGCAGGAGCCGGCCGTCCGGGCGGCAGAACCGAAGCTCGCCGTTGGGCTCTCGATCGACCTGGTAACCCTCCTCGTGGACGGCGCGATGATGGCGGCGACAGAGCAGCGTGAGATTCGACAGCG
>Ga0137418_10004928_pt1 | contig 12241 bp, 8 predicted proteins | sample CZODoug3_1_2_16f_FD_122242 | JGI IMG/M metagenome (GOLD analysis project Ga0137418, IMG submission 122242) | Vadose zone soil fungal communities from Angelo Coast Range Reserve, California, USA - CZODoug3_1_2_16fungal (Hybrid Assembly) | ecosystem: Environmental > Terrestrial > Soil > Vadose... | reverse complement strand
TGGAGCAATCCTGGGCAGACGACCCCATCGATCAATGTGTCACCGCCGGATTGTTCCTGCTTAACGTCGGCTACATCGCGCTGGCGCTTTGGGGCGCGGCGCGTTTGTGGCGGCGAGCACCGGCGGCACGGGGAGCCATTGCGCTACTCGCGAGCTTCGTCATTCTGCGCACCGCGTTTCTAACGACGCTTGAAACACCAGAGCCGCGCTATGTGCTGGTATGTTATCCGGCGCTGCTGGCGCTGGCCGCGCAAGTCTTTGCGGGCAGCGCGCCTGCGGACTAGCCTTCGACGGGTTCGGGATGAATGGTGACCCGGTGAATCTGCGGGAAGCGCTTCTTCACGCGGTCTTCCAGGGCCGCGGTCACGTCGTGAATCTGCGTGATGGGCAACGCGCCTTTCATCGTGCAGTGGCAGGAAACCAAAATGTGGTGCTCGACCTGGCGTGTGCGCACATCGTGGCAGTTCACCAGTTCGTCGAACTCCGCGGGCAGTGAATTCAAAAACTCCTCGACAGCGCGCGAAAGCTGCTTCATCTCTCCGGCACCGGAATCGGGCGTGGCGATGTGGCGTCCGAGCGGCTCAATGTGAATGTTCACATCAATCGGACCGTCGCGCAGCTCGCGAATTCCTTCTTCGAGCTCGGTGGCTTGGCGGTGCGCCTCCCGCAAGCTTAGATTCTCATCCACTTCAAGATGCAGCTCGACGAAGAGCTTGCCCTGTTGCTGCAGCGCGCTCAGGTCGTGAATACCCAGTCCTTTGCGCTGCGCCACCGCGCGAATGGCCTCGAACAGATGTTCGCCCTGCGGCGCGCGAGGTTCCGCGTGCACCATCACATCGGAAGGAACGATTTCTCCGACGCGCTTTTCGATGGCATCGCTGAGCGCGTGTACCTGCTCGAGGCTTGCGGTACGCGCGACACTGACCGTAGCATCCACAAAATGGCGGTTGCCTGCGCGCCGCACGCGGACGCGGTCGACATCCAGCACGCCTTCCATTCGCGCGATGGCGCGCGCGATCTCCTGCTGCAGTCCCTCCGGCGCAGCGTCCAGCAATGCGTCCACAGTACGCCGTCCGAGCTGCGACCCGACCCACAAGATCACTGCGGCAACTGCTAACGCGGCAAGCGCGTCAGCATAGATCAAATAAGGCACATTCCAGGTTTCACCGGCCCACACCAAACCCACGCCAATGATGACGACGATCGTGCTCCAGACATCCGTGGAAAAATGCAGCGCATCCGCCTCCAGTGCTTCGCTGGAGAATTTCTTCGCCACGCGCGATAACGCCCGGGCGCGCGTCAGGTCAACGCCGAGCGCACAGAACAGAATAACCATGGCCGTAATGCTCGGCTCGATGTGCACGCTGCGAAAAAAGAGGCGGCTGAAAGCTTCATAAATAATGTACAGCGCCGTCAGTAGCAGCAACCCTGTTTCGACAAACGCCGAAAAATTCTCAAATTTGCCGTGACCATAGGGATGCCTTTCGTCTGCAGGCTCATCCGAAACGCGAACAGACAAAAACGTGATAATCGCGGCGACCAGATCGAGCCCGGAGTGCAGCGCCTCCGACAACACGCCCAAGCTACCGGTGCGGAGTACGAGAAAAGTCTTGAGCGAAACGAGCACGAGCGCCGAGCCCACGCTCAGCAACGCCGCGCGCTTCTTCTCCTTCACTTCCTCGACGACACGAGCAGTCATCACGGTCCGCTAAGACTATCGCACTCCGCTTAATTTCGCTGCCGGCTGCAGGTCAATGCTTCCCAGCATTCCCCTGGTGTACCCAATCTGCTACTTGCTTCGGACCGGAACACAGAGTACTTTCTAGCCATCCTGTGGGGTGCAACCATGCTTGGCAGAGCCGCAGTTGCGGCTTTTTTGACGATTCTCGCTCCGGCGTCGGTATTCGCCCAGACGCCCGCGCCGTCCGGTGCCGCGTCTGTCTGGAACGCGCTCTCAGCTCCCGCAATGGATACGGCGAGGTCCGCACATGTTGAAAACATCACCATCGTTCGTGATGCTGTGCGCATCACGCTGACCGATGGCACCATTCAGTTCGCGCCGCCTGTCCATGGCGTCGTCTTCGCCGCAGTCTTTCACGGCAATGGCCGGGTCGAAGCCGCGCCTCCCAATCCCCTCGAATGGCAGCAGCTTCGTCTATTCACTAAGCAAGACAAACTGAATATGGCGTTCACCGATGCGACTTTCTCTTTCACCGATGACCTTCTCGACGAAGTCGCGAAGGAGGTGAAATGGCAGGCCAGCGGTCCCGCCGCTGATGATCTCTACACCAACCGACAAAGGGACAGGGAGGATCTCGGCGCCGAGTATCTGCCGCGCCTGTTCAAGAGCGTTTTCTCGCCAGACCGGCAGCGTACCGCGTATTTCCTGGCTGATTTGAAGACCAAGGAAAAAGGTTGGGTTGAAGTCCGGTACGACGCCATGCAACCGGAAGAAGTCCGCATTGGCCGCTGGGCGGACGTTGGTCCCTTCAAAATACATGACATCTGGATGAATTATCCCGCCGGTGGCCGCGACTTCCGGCACGCTTATGACGATCCCGCGGCCCGGCAGGATTTCCTCATCCCGAACTACCAGATCAGCACGCACGTTGCGGACAATGCCGACCTCAACGCCACGGCGCAGGCCACGGTTCAACCGCGCTACTCCGGAGAACAAGTCCTACTTTTCGCGCTGGATTCCAATTTACGGCTCAGCTCGGTGAAAGACAGTCAGGGGCGCAGCCTGGAATTTTTCCAGGCGCGCGAGCGGAAAGAACGTTCGCAGTCGTATGGAGACTACGTCGCGGTTGCTTTAAAGGAGCCAACGCAAACCGGGCGCAACGAAGTTTTGGAATTCCAGTATGGCGGAAAGCACGTAGTCGTCAAAGTCGGCGGCGGCAATTATTTCTGCCAAAGCTTCGGCTGGTATCCTACCGCATTCGCCAGCGAACCTGGGGTGGATGAATTCGCCTTTCGTTCCAATTTCGATCTGACCTTCCGCAACCCCAAGAAATACAGCTTGGTGGCCACCGGAAACAAGACCAGTGAATCCGTAGATGGCAAGGAATCGATCAGCAACTGGAAGAGCGATATCCCGCTGGCAGCGGCCGGATTTGCCTTTGGCGACTACAAGATCACCACTGAGAAGGCCGGCGACATCGAAGTGAAGGTCTACGCAAACCGCGAACCCGATGATTTATTGTCGTCGATACAAAGAGCCTTTGACAACCCGATCAACGACCTGAAGCAGGGGCCGGGAGGCGGCGGCAGTCATGCCACCGCGGTGATAGGCATCCTCACGCCAGCTGCTCTGGGAAAGACCATCAGCATTGAGACGGCCAATACTCTGCGGGTTTTTGAAAGTTATTTTGGCCCGTATCCTTATAAACAGATCGCGGTTACCAACATCATCGGCAGCTACGGCCAGGGCTGGCCCGGCCTGCTCTATCTCGGCTGGTTCACGTTTCTTGATGCCACGCAGCAGCATGAGTTAGGGCTGAAAAACGAAGTTGGCCTCACCGACTTCTTCCGCGGACACGAGAGCTCGCACCAATGGTGGGGCCATCGCGTCGGCTGGAAGAGTTATCACGACCAGTGGCTTTCCGAGGGATTCGCGGAATTTTCCGGCAAGCTCTACGTGCAGTATCGCCAGAATCAGAAGGAATTCCTTACCCAATTCCGAAAAGACAAGGAACTCCTGAAGTCCGGCGACGTGAAGATGCATCAAGTGGATTCCCTCGGCCCGATCTGGATGGGCCAGCGCATTCGTTCTTCGGAGACCGGGCCAGGCTCTTATCAGAACCTGATCTATTCCAAGGGTGGATACGTTTTGCAAATGCTTCGCGAGCAGCTGGCGGACCCGCGCAACCAGGATTCCGACCACCTGTTCAAGGATATGATGAAGGATTACTGCCAAACCTTCGACAACAAGCCCGCTTCCACCGAGGATTTCAAGTCCATCGTCGAAAAGCACATGACGCGCAGCATGGATTTAGACGGCAACCATAAAATGGATTGGTTCTTCAATCAGTACGTCTATGGCACCGGCATTCCGCATTACAACTTCCGCGTCAGCCTGGAGCCTGCCGCCGATGGCAAGACACATGTCAAGGGTGAGATAACGCACACCGGTGTACCAGACAGTTGGAAGGATGTCATACCTCTCTACGCGCATTTGGGAGACAAGACGTTGCGGCTCGGAACGCTGGCCATTACGCATGCGACCGAGCCGTTCGAGTTTGTTGTGCCGCTGAAAGTCGACCGTTTGTCGATCAACGATCATGAGGATTTACTCGCGGACGTGAAGCAATAGCGCTGTCGCCGCGTCGTTTCTTATGAGTCAGGAGTTTCTCTCGGCAGAAAGCGCAGCATACCAATAATTACTTCGCGGCGCTCAGCGGTGGCGCCGGCAACAGCGGCAGCCGCTTCGGCTCTCCGCGCGCGCCGCGTATTTCCACCTCTTCAAAGAGTAGCGACGGAGCCACGACCGAAGCAGGCAAACCGCTTTGCGCCGATCCGAACGCGCCTAGCGCCGTGCCTGCGAAGCCGGGATTCTGGCTCTGCATGTAGTTGTAGACGAAATTGTCGTTACCGATGCCGGCGAGATTGCGAAGCGCGCGCGTGCTCAAGCCAATGATGCGCGCCCCGCGAATAATTTCTTCACGACCGTCCTGCGGATAAACCTTGTATACCAGCAGCGGCAAGCGGTCGCCGGTTCCAGCGCCTCCTCCGAAACTGGCGAGCAGCTCTGAAAAATCTTCCTGGTGCAAAAGGCTGAGCGTCGGATTGTCCATCTCTCGCACGATGATGCAATACTCCAGCTTCTCTGAACGGCATTCATCCAGGAATTTTTTCTTGAGTTCCCCCGGCGAAACCGTTTCCGAAGCGCTGAAGAACAGGTTGCTCATGGTAGCTTTGGCATCGCCCAGAAACGCCGAGCGCCCGTGGCCATTGGAACTGTCTGAATCCGGGCCGGGCCGGCGCGACATCAGGAGTTCTGTCAAATTGCCCTTATCCACTACGGTGACTTTCTGCGCGCGAACACCTTCATTGTCCACGGCATATCCGCCGAGCAGCGGCGTGCCATGAAAATCCTTGGCGCTGGGTTCGTCGACAAGACTTACGGTCGGCGGCAACACGCGCGAGCCGATTCGCCCGCTCCAGTCGCTCTTGCCGCCGAGGCCACTCAACATCTGCTCGACCACGGGCTGAAACGCCAGCGGCGGACGAGAACCGTTCATTGCCGGGCCGAGTACCTGGGCAAGAAGGGGGGCTGCGGCGCGGGCTTCAAAGAGCACCGGCCCGGTGTAGTCCTGCGCGGAAGGCGCCGCTCGCAGGGCCATCAGTTCGCTGGCCGAGACATTCAGTCCTTTGCAGACGGCGTCGACCTTCGGCAAATCAGCGGGTTTCGCCGCGTACGATGCGTAGAAGTGGCTTAGCGGCATGCCGTCGTTCGCCAGCGTGTCCATACCCCCTTCCACCGCCGCGTACGTGCGGTTGGTGCGAATTTCAGTGCCTTCGCTGGTCAGCAGATATTCGGTGGCGTACACCAAATAGTAGGTGACGCGCGATTCGTAGACGTCCGGAAACAGGCGCAACGTGGCGGAAGACTGCCGCGCTTCCTGCTCCCAATTGCGGTTGCCCCAGTCGGGAATGACGAGCGGCTCAATCTGCTGGATCGGCTCGGACTTCGAGAAATCGTCGATATTCGATTGCCGCGCCAAGCTGCTCAGGTAGGCCTGCTTGCGCGAGTATGTCTCAACGGCCTGCTTGAACGCCTGGTCCGTGGCGATCCACAGATCCTGGCGCAGCGAGTCGTAATCGCGGTCTATGCCGACTGAGCCCTGCGAGCCGATGAAGCCGCGGAAGCCCTCGTCGCCGATGAAATTGGAACTGTCCAGCTTGTAGCTGCCGACGCGCGCTTCCACGTTCATGAAGCGGTTGCGCGCGCGCGTGGTGGTCATCAACGCTCCGAACTCCGCAACGATTTCGCGGACGTCGAGATCCAACAAGCGGTATTCGACGTAATAGGGACGCACCGGCTGCTGCGTGCCGGGAATAATTAGCTCCAGACGCGCCTTCGAACGCGCCATTTCGTCACGCATGGCGCGCAGCGTCTGGTCATTGTCCTGTGCTGCTTGTGCCGCGCGAGCGACACCCGGGAGCGCAACGCAGCCCAGTAAAATCGCCGCGCAGGCAAATGCCTTTATCATTCGCGGGCAGCTCATTGCTGGCCTCCCGCCTTGATAATGTCGTGCGCGGGCGCCGGCAAAATCGGTGGCCGGTCCGTGGAGCTTTCCTTCTTCTGCACCTCCAGCTCGGACGTCAAAATCGCAGGCGATGCCGCCGACACCGGCACCGAGCCTGATTCGGCGCCGCAATAGCCGTTAAATACTTCCTGTTTGTCGCCGGTAGCCACGATCTTGGTCAACGCGGCGAGCGGCGTTCCCACAATGTCGACCCCGCGCACGAGCTCGTCGGGTCGGCCATCCGCGTAGACCTTGTAAACCACCAGTGGCAGCACCTGAAATGCTTGCGGCTGCCCTCGACCGGTGAACGTGAATCCGCCGGCGATGTCGTCGATCAGCAGGCCGAACTGTTTGCCCTGTTGCTTAATCAAATCGATCAGCTTCGCGCGAAGCTGCGCGTCGGTCATGGTCTTGCTGCTTTCCACAATCAAGTTGCCTTGCCGCGAAACCGGCGAAGCGCCGAGTTGCCGCCGGCCGTGGCCGTTCGAACGCGGAAAGCCGACCAGCGGCGAGCGGGACATTTCGAAATCCTTCAACACGCCACGGTCCACCAAGACTACGCGGTGCGCCTGCACGCCTTCATCGTCGTATTGGTAATAGCCAAGCAAATCCTCCGAACCCAGCTTGCGCATCGTTGTGTCGTCCACAATGCTCAAGAACGGCGGCAAAATCTGCTCGCCGACTTTTTTCGCGAAGGTCTGCCCTTCCGCCACGTCCTTCTGACGGTGGCCCTCCGCGCGATGCCCAAAAACCTCATGGAAAAAGACCGCGGCTGCGCGTCCGGTCAGAAGCGCAGGACCCACGGAAGGCTCGTTGATCGGCGCGGCGACCAATCCTTCCAACTCCTTGCGCATCGTCGCTTCCGCGGCATACACGGCCTTATCGTCCGGCGCATCGGAAGGATTCACCCAATCAAAGTTGTAGTAGCGGTCCAGGTCCATGCCGTCCGGCGCTTTGCCCTGAATAAAAAGCTCCAGCCGGTAGTGAATCTGCCCAAATTGCAATTGCGTGCCTTCGCTCGTCACGTGATATGCGTTCTGCGACTGCGCCGAGAACGTCACAATGGAATTGATCACCGCCGGCGAATCGCGAAAAGCTTTCGTGTAGGCGCGGACTTTTTCTTCCCACGGTTTGCGATCGAGCACGAAGGAAGTTTCCAGGCCAATATACGTGTGCGGCTGCTCGTGCGAGAAGTCCGGCGCGCGCCCCTCCGCGGTTTCGACCTTTACTTCGCGCCCGGTCTTGACCTTGATCAGCCATTCCGCGGCGGATTTATACTGCTTGTCCGTCTCCAGCCAAATTTCCCGCCGCATGACCCCTGGATCGTCATCAATCGGCACCTCCGCCGTTCCGGGCCCGCCATTTTGCGCTCGCCGTTCGCCAACCTTGTGTGTGTTGTCCAGGTCGTAGCTGCCCGTTCGCACGGAAACTTCCAGCCAGCGGTTGCGATTCTCGGTGCTCGAAAGCAGCGCTCCATTCGAACCGGAAACATCCGCGCGCTGCGTGTCCGTAACGGTGTAGCCAATGTAGTACGCCGGAGGATCCTGAGCGCTGAGCGTCTTCAACGAGCGGTCCAGCTCCGTTTGCATCACGGCCAGTAACGGAGAGCGCTTTGCCTGCGGCGCATCGGGAGGCGTGGCCGCCGCCGCCGGACTGTTCGCTGCGCCGGCAATAGCCAGCGACACAATGGCACCAGCAAAGAAATAACTGCGACTACCAGCAATTGTTTTCAAGGAATCCTCACTCTGGGTTAGATGCGGCCGCGAACTACTTAGTGTACGCCACGCGGGAAGGCCGCACAAACAGCGGGTTTTCTCGGTTGAGAGATCACGAAATGTCGTTCTGGAACAAGCCGTTCGGCGGTCTGCGGTATAATGGCCGAATGCCAAATCGCCAGGGAAGCGCACTGTTGCGTGGCACTACCGTGTTGTGCGTGCGCAAAGACAATAAAGTCGTGCTCATAGCCGATGGCCAGGTGACCATGGGCGATCACGTCATGAAACACACCGCACGCAAGACCCGGCGCTTGTACAACGACAAAGTCATCGCCGGGTTTGCGGGCTCAACAGCCGACGCTATCTCACTCTTTGAGCGCTTTGAAGGCAAGCTCCAGGAGCATTCCGGCAATTTGCAAAAAGCCTCCGTCGAGCTGGCCAAGGAATGGCGCAAGGACCGCGCGCTACGCCATCTGGAAGCGCTCCTCATTGTCGCCGACAGCAAGTCCACCTTTCTTCTCTCCGGAAATGGCGACGTGATCGAGCCTGACGACGGGCTCTGTGCCATCGGCTCCGGTGGCAGCTATGCACTCTCGGCGGCTCGCGCCCTGCTCAAGCATTCCAAGCTTAGCCCAAAAGATCTGGGCCTCGAGGCCATGCGCATCGCCAGCGAAATTTGTATTTACACCAACGCGAACTTTACGGTGGAGGAGCTGTAAAGCTTGCGGAGTGCGGCAGGCTGCGGCACTCGGCAACTACCTGATCCAGGGAGAAATCACGCAGCGGGCCGTAGAGGGAAGTAGCACCTTCCTCCAAAATCGCGGGTACTGAAGGCGTTAAGTTCGCATCTTAGGTAAGATGGACAGGTTGACCAGTCTCGAAGACTGGAACAGAAGGGTTCATGCCAAGCAAGTCTGAAAAGGAAATTACTTTGGCGCCGGGAGGCAATGGTGCCGCGCCAGAGGAAGCCGAGGAGCTTCTTCCCGCGCTCGACGACATGACTCCGCGCGAAATCGTCGCGGAGTTGGACAAGTACATCGTCGGGCAAAACGCCGCGAAGCGCGCCGTGGCCGTAGCCCTGCGCAACCGCGTGCGCCGCCAGAAGCTTCCGCCCGAAATCGCCGAAGACGTCCTGCCTAAAAATATCCTGATGATCGGCCCGACCGGAGTCGGCAAAACGGAGATTGCGCGCCGCCTGGCTCGCCTGGCCGGTTGCCCTTTCGTGAAAGTCGAAGCCTCCAAATACACCGAGGTAGGCTACGTAGGCCGCGACGTCGAGTCGATGGTGCGGGACCTGGTGGAAACCTCGATCGACATGGTGCGCGAAGAAAAGCTCGATGAAGTCGCGGATCGCGCCGAGCAAACCGCCGAAGAACGTGTCCTCGATCTCCTGCTGCCGCCGACGACAGCGCCCGCGCAGGGCACGAGTGAAATCGAACTTGCGCAGCAGCGCGAGCAAACGCAGCGCACCCGCGAGAAACTGCGCGCGCAACTCCGCGAAGGCAAGCTCGACCAGCGCATGGTCGATATCGAAGTGCGCGAACGCTCCATGCCCTCGTTTGAAATCATCTCCAATCAGGGCGTCGAGGAGATGGACGTCAACATCAAGGACATGCTTTCCGGCATGTTTGGACAGCAGAAAAAGAAGCGCAAGATGAGCGTCGCGGACGCTTTCGAGTACCTCATTCAGGAAGAAGAAAACAAGCTGCTCGATATGGACCAGGTCACGCGCACCGCCGTGGAGCGCGCCGAACAGATGGGCATCATCTTCATCGACGAGATCGACAAAGTCGCCGGACGCGAATCCGGCCATGGACCGGATGTCTCCCGCGAAGGCGTGCAACGCGACATTCTGCCCATCATCGAAGGCACCACGGTCAACACCCGCTACGGCATGATTCGCACCGACCACATCCTGTTCATCGCTGCCGGCGCTTTCCACGTGACCAAGCCCTCGGACCTCATCCCCGAACTGCAAGGCCGCCTGCCCATTCGCGTCGAGCTGCAATCTTTAAAGGAAGAAGACTTTGTCCGCATTCTCACCGAGCCCAAAAACGCGCTCATCAAGCAGTACGTCGCGCTGCTCGAAACCGAAGGCGTGAAGCTGAACATCACCGACGACGCCGTCGACACCATCGCGAAGTTTGCAACCGTCGTCAACGAGCAGACGGAAAACATCGGCGCCCGCCGCCTCCACACCATCCTCGAAAAGGTTCTCGATGAGCTTTCCTTCGAAGCTCCGGACCTCAAGAAGAAGAACGTCAAAGTGGATTCGGCCTATGTGAACAAGCAACTCGCCGATATCGTCAAGAACCAGGACCTGAGCCGCTACATCCTGTAAAATCCGAAACTCGAAAATGGAAACTCGAAATTCGCGGAACCCCGAGGCGCTCAGGATTCGGCGCCAACGAATTTCGTATGTCGGGATTCGCTTTTCGCTTTTCATCCTGTTGCTCGCCGGTGGCTGCGGCGCCCCCGGCGAACCCACTCCGCCGTCCCCTCCCGTTCCCGTCGCGGTCACCGATCTGGCCGCGCAGCAAGCCGGTGACGCCGTGCAGCTCACCTTCACCATGCCGCCCAAAACCGTCGCAGGCGAGCATCTTGCCGAAACTCCCGCCATCGAAATCCTGCGCGGCGCGCTCAAGCCCGACGGCTCGCCGGACGCAAAATCATTTCGCACCATCGAAACAATTCCCGGCGCGCTCGTCGGCGACTATCGCACCGCGGATAAAGTCCAAGTCATCAACCGCATCTCTCCTGATGAGCTTCGCGCCTATCCCGGCGCAGCGCTCGCCTATCGTGTTCGCACCCGCGCCTCCCGCAAGCGCGCTTCTGCCGACTCCAACACCGTAACCGTGCGCATTCGTCCTGTACCCGAACGCATCACTTCCGTTCATCCGGAAGTCACCGAGTCTGCTACCGAGCTCTCCTGGTCCGCGCCCACGCGCACCTCCGCCGGCGATCCCCTTCCAACCATTTCCGAATACCGTGTGTACCGCGGAGAAATCGACGCAGCCTCCGCTGCCGCAGCAGCAAACGATCTCTCCCAAGCTAAATGGAAATCCCCGCTCGCTTTTCTCGCCTCTTCCCCGACCAACAGCTATCGCGACGCTGCTTTCGACTTCGGCAAAACCTATCTCTACACCGTTCGCACAGTTATTCCAGGAGATGGCAGCACCGTGGAGTCCAGCGACTCCTTCCCAGCGATTGTTACTCCTCGCGACATTTTCCCGCCCGCCGTTCCGCAAGGCCTGGTCGCACCCGTTCTCATCCCTGAACCAAATGCCCCACTCGAGGTCGATCTCTCCTGGTCCATCAACACTGAAACCGACTTGGCCGGCTATCACGTCTATAGAAGTGAGCAGCAAGACACGCCGGGCCAGCTTCTTACTCCCGATCTGTTGCTCTCCCCGGCGTATCGTGATACGTCTGTACAGCCCGGTCACCGCTATTGGTACGCCGTGACCGCTGTCGACCGCTCCGGCAACGAAAGCGCGCCCTCCGCTCGCGTCGCCGCCGAAGTCGCGCAACCTTCTACGTAGATCCGGGTTATGAACTAGGCAAGCTTTTGGGAGCTTCGCTTTGATTGCTGTTCGTGCTCATCTCCCAGGGTATAGCAAACTCCACGTTATCAAGAACGCGGCGATTCGCACGGGAGTGTATTCCGGGGCCGGCCTGGCAATGGTTCTCGTGGCCTGGGTTTTCGTGGCCAACCGCGCTCCGACTCTGGAACGCTTTGCGCTGGAGCGTAACGTAGTGGCTGCTGTGGCCCTTGGCCTTTTCGCGGCTGTTCCGGTCCTTCGCTTCTGGCGCCTTCCGGGGCCCCTTCTGGCCTCCAGCCTCGTTGCCTGGAGCATACTGGCTCTCATTTACCGGCTGCTCTGCGTCGTTTTTTCGGGACTCGCCGAACGCTACAGCGCCGTGCACGTTTTCACGCTAGGTGCCGTCCTCTATATGATAATGGCCACGCTTTCCTGGATCGGTACTTGCATCTGGAGAGCTCGCGAATCAAACATTTCGCACTAGCGTTCAATCCACCACGTGAGCTGACCCTGCATGAAATTCTGCCGCTTCGTCCCTCTGGACCGCGCTGTCTCATCTGCTGCTCCGCTTTACGGCATCCTCGATGCGGACCAGGTGCGGGAAATCTCCGGCACGCCTTGGGGTGAGTGGTCTCAGTCCTCCCGTGCGCGGCCTCTCGCCACGGTGCGCCTGGTGGCGCCGGTTGATCCCAGCAAAATCGTCTGCATCGGCCGCAACTATGCCGCGCACGCCGCT